>Ga0247822_10000012_pt1 | contig 66412 bp, 105 predicted proteins | sample 13C_Cellulose_Da_FD_192423 | JGI IMG/M metagenome (GOLD analysis project Ga0247822, IMG submission 192423) | Soil microbial communities from agricultural site in Penn Yan, New York, United States - 13C_Cellulose_Day30 | ecosystem: Environmental > Terrestrial > Soil > Agricultural land | place...
GAGGAGGGGTTTGGGAGTTGGAGTGCGGTGAAGGGGTGGGTTGGGGCGATGTGGAATGGAGGTTAAAAGCGCGGTGGGGTAGAATTGTGGAAGCGCGCTTTAATCAATGGCGCATATGGATTGGAGCAAGTGGATGGTTGCCAAGCCGACGGGGCGGGGCGGCGGCAGGAGGTACGACCTCTCGCCGACAACCAAGACGATCGTTGCTGAGCGTGGAGCTCGGCTGAGGGTCATGGGCAACAACTGGAGGGAGACCACCGAGCAGTTGAGGGTGGAGTTCCCCGAGGTGGACATCGCCGAGACCACCGTGATCGCGTGGGTCAATGCCCACATCAAGCCCGCTGCCGAGCAGACCGTGGAGGATTACAGGCAGCAGCAGCTCGCCGAGATCGAGTTCGCCAAGAAGGCGATCATGAAGCGGGTGGAGAAGGGCGACGACAAGGCGCTGGCTTCTCTCGACAGGCTCATGGCTCGACAGGCCAAGCTGCTCGGCATGGATGCACCCGTGTCGGTGCAGATCGAAGCCAAGGTCGTCAATGACGAGCTCGAGGTTCAGAGGATGCTTTCCGCGATGGACGCCACGGGACAGATCATCAAGGGCGAGGTTGTGCAGCGAGAGCTTGAGGGATAAGACCGGTTCGCCCGATTCGTTCACGCGAAGCCGTAGGTGGGCGCGTAACAAGATCGTTTAGGTGGGGTGGGCCCGGGGCCCGGAGACGGGGCGCGGGCTCGGCTATGACCCCAAAGAATCGGTTTACGGGGCTGTTTCGGGGCGTGGGTCGGGTCGGGGTTCGGACGGGGCGCAGCGAGAGGGGTTGAGAATGGCGGATGTGGACAGAGGCGAGTGTGTCCGGTGCTACCGCCACGTATGCCTCAAGTGTGGATGGTACAAGGTGGCGCTTCGTGGGGAAGGGGCGATGCCGTGCTTCAGATGTGAGAGCCTTGAGGCTGTGGTGGCTCGGGTTACATCACATCGGTCGGGGAAGTGTCCGGCCAAGCCGACGCCACGGAGAGAGCGATGCATGTTCTGTGAACACGAGATGGACACGCAGTACATGACTGAGGTGGAAGGGGAGGGGTGGGAGTGCAATGGACAATACCGATGCTTCAAGCGACAGGTCGAGCTCGGTACGATCGAGGCACTCGGGGACGATCCCGAGCTTGATGCCGCCTGAGTGGTGCGCAGCATGGGACGAGTACTTCGATGCACATCCCGAGATTGCGGCGTCGTGGAATCACCAGAATGGCCACTGGCCTCCGGGCCACGGAGAGGAGAGCGCGTGATCAAGTGTGGATACTGCGCCATATTCAAGTGTGGTGCCTGCGAGCATGAGACAAGGCGTCGGATCGACGCCACGCCGTTCTGTAACAAGTGCGGCTTCTCGCTGATGCACAAGCACCCCGGATTCCACAGGGCCAAGGAGGGATGTCGGTACAACCGGCCTGCTCGGCCACGTAAGAAGGACAGGACGCCGGGTGTGGACTGGAGGCGGAAGAAGTGATTCACATGTTGGCTGAGCAGCTCGCTCGTGTGCGGGCCCGTATCCTCGAAAGGGCCAAGGGGCTGGTGCCCCTCGGGTTCAGAAGGGAGGTCGAGTATGCCCGTCGAGAGGGTGTACAAGCAGGGGAAGCCGATCGGCTGGAGGTGGGGCAAGACCGGCAAGGTGTACCCCACGCAGAAGCAGGCGCAGGATCAGGGGCGCGCGATCGAGGCTCAGACGTACCGGCCCAAGTGGCCGAAGAGCTGGGGCTGAGCCGGGAGCTCGCACGAGGCGGGGTCTACACGGGCCAGCTGTTCCACGGCGACGAGCCCCGCCTCTGTGAGGGGTGCTGGCGAGGCGAGCACTGGATGACCGGCGAAGTCTGGTGTGTGTGCTGCGCCGACGAGCATCGGATGGCGAGGGGCATACGATGACGTGCACCTCGTGTTGGTTCGACAGTCATGGTGGGTGCGTGGTTGGCTGCGCAACCTGCCACGGAGAAGGGGAAGTTGTGGAGCTGTTCAAGCCTGAGATGAGCGAGACGGCCGAGTGGTGGAACGGGCGCAGGGGCGAGATGTGCACTTGGCTCCGCCTGAACGACATCGAGCCGCGCCTGGTCTCGATCAACGCGCCCCTGTACATCGAGGACGGCCACATCTGCTTCCTGGGGTATGTGTCCGACGAGGAGCAGCCCAGCCAGCGCATCTGGCACGGGTCGGACGGGCCGCTCATGGAGGACAAGCGAATCCCGATCAAGGTCGAGTGGCCGGGCTGGAACGACGAGAAGGAGAACACCGATGGCTGAGCTGTCCGTAACCGTGGGCGTCCGACTGGAGCCCGACAAGGAGACGGCCGCATGGCTGGTCTCGCTGGGCTGGACGCCTCCTCAGGAGGAGGGCGACGAGTCGGATGAGCCCTGTGTCTGCCCCGAGCCGCGTGTGGCCCTGACGGGTGCTGAGGCGTGCCGAGAGGCGGAGGCGGCAGAGGCCAAGCGGATGCGCAGCCAGAGTCTGTACTACAGCGTGGCGCGCAAGGCGGGGTTCGAGGCGCTGGACTCGCTCCTGGAGTCCCTGGGTGTGGACCTGTTCTGGCTCAAGCGACCGGGCGCGGACAGTGTCATCTGAGCCTGTCGGCAGAGAGGCCGAACTCAAGGCTGCCGACGAGGAACTGGCCAAGGCCATCGAGAAGCACGCCAGGATCACCGGCCTGGAGGGCGTGATGACCGAGTGGGTCGTGGTCGTGGGCTCCCAGGGATACGACGACGACAGCCACTTCAGCCAGGTGGGCACGTTCACACCCGACGCCATGCCCTACTACCGAGTCATGGGGCTGCTGGACTACGCGCTGACCAGGTGTCGAAGCAAGATCGGAAAGTGGATCAACGATGCAGACGATTGAGGGCTACCTGCAGGAGGTGGCCGACACGTACACCGAGGGCCACCTCCCTAAGATGCACTCGCTACTGGGAACAGAGAGCGGGCGTCGGTACCTGACCAAGGACGAGCCTCTCCTGTTCGCCCTGACGTACCTGTCCAACTCTCTGAAGATGCCCGCCCCCATCGAGGATGCAGAGGGGGCGGGCTCCGAAGAGGGCGTCATCTCGATGTGCGAGTTCCACTGGGACCTCTGCGAGAAGGCGCGCGAGTGGAGCGAGAAGCCCGCTGGTCAGTTCGGCCCGGCTGAGGCCCGCGACGCGTTCCTCGCTCCGCGTGACGCGGGCAAGTCCACATGGCTGTTCAAGATCCTGCCTCTGTGGGCGGCTGCACACAAGCACGTCAAGTTCGTCGCGGCCTTCGCCGACTCGGGGCCCCAGGCCAAGAAGCATCTGTCCTCGTTCAAGCGAGAGTTGGAGAAGAATGTGCTTCTCCAGCTGGACTACCCCGAGCTGTGCCAGCCCCTCAAGAGGCGCGGCAACGTGACGGTGTCCGACACGCAGGAGATGTACCAGGCGCAGTCGGGGTTCGTGTTCGCCGCCACAGGAGCAGACACCTCCGTGCTCGGCATGAAGGTCGAGGACCAGCGGCCCGACCTCATCATCCTCGACGACCTGGAGCCTGACGAGGCGTCGTACTCGGACTACCAGGCGAACCAGCGACTGGGCACCCTGACCGACGCCATCCTGCCGCTCAACATCCGGGCGCGCGTTGTCCTGTCGGGCACCGTGACCATGCCCGGCTCCATCACGCACCAGCTTGTCAAGACCAAGCTCAACCCCGAGGAGGAGGTGGCTGAGTGGATCATCAACGAGAAGTTCAAGGTACACCACTACAAGCCGATCCTCACGAACGACGACGGGACCGAGCGGAGCCTGTGGCCTGAGAAGTGGCCCATGTCCTGGCTCAACACGGTGCGCCACACACGGTCGTTCGCCAAGAACTACAACAACGATCCTCTGGCGATGGACGGCCAGTACTGGACGCGCGACGACTTCACCTATGGGTCGCTGCCCTGCGTGAAGACGGTCCTGTCGGTGGACGGCGCGGTGACCAAGAAGAAGAAGTCCGACTTCACCGCGATGGCCGTCGTTGGCGCCACGGGACACCAGCCTGGAGACCCCAACAGGAAGTGCGAGGTCAAGTTCGCTGCGGCCTACAAGCTGACCGGGGCGGACCTGCGGAACAAGGCTCTGGATATCCTTCAGATGTACCCCGAGATCAGCCTGATTCTCGTGGAGGGTAACCAGGGCGGCGAGCTCTGGCGCGAGGTGTTCCACAACATGCCTGTGCGCATCGTCATCTTCAACAACAGCGAGCCCAAGGAGGTTCGGGCCGGTCGGGTTCATGCTTTGTATCAGCGTGTGCCTACGCGGGTTGTGCATACGCAGCGCCTTCAGCAGGCCGAAGAGCAGATGATCGGCTTTCCGAAATTGCCCCATGACGACATTGTGGACGCTATCGGCTCGCCCATCCTCAAGTTCCTGAAGCCGGTTCAGCGGCAGTCTCGCGGAGGACGCTCGCTGTCCTATTGAGGTAGGATTCATGGCGCAGCCATGGGGCTGAGAATGCCTATCCAATTGAGAGCCGAGGGAGTATGCCGAACACCGCGCTTCTGCGCAAGAGCCTGAAGGCGCTGGACGCGGCCCGTCCGGCGTACGTCAAGGCGCACAAGTTCTACGAGGGCACGTTCGCTGAGCCGTTCGCCTCGCTGCTTATGCAGCGTGTGCTGATGCACCAGCAGCCCGACTACAAGATGGTCCTGTCGGCGGTGCCCGTCGATGCGGTCGTCGAGAAGCTGGAGATCGTCGACGTCCGGACCTCGGACCCGGACGCGACGACCTTCCTGCAGGACAACGTCTGGAACGCCAACAACATGGACCTCGAGCACCTCGTGGCGATCCTCGCCGCTGAGAAGTTCGGGGACGCGTACCTGTTCATGTGGCCTGAGACTGCACAGGCGGAGGTCTACGACCAGGAGTCCTCCACCGGCGGCGAGGACATCGACGAGGAGATGGCCGAGGAAGAGGGCGATGTTGAGGAAGGCGACGAGGTCATGACCATGACCTACCAGTCGCCCCTCAAGGTGCGCGTCTTCTACGACGAGGCCAACCCGCGCGTCATGACCCACGCCGTCAAGCGGCTCAAGACCGGCAAGGGCGAGCAGGAGTGCGCCTGGCTCTACTACGCCGACGGCCGGATCGAGAAGTACGAGACGCCGGAGAAGACCAGCGGCATCGACACCTTCCGGTTTGTCGAGGAGATCGACAACCCGCTGGACGAGATCCCGTTCGTCCACCTGCGCAACGGCTTCCCCTACGGAACGCCGCTCCACAAGAAGGCGTACGGCCCGCAGAACGCTCTGACCAAGCTGGTCGTCAACCAGCTGAGCGGCTCGGACTTCGACGCCTTCCCGCAGCGCTGGGCTCTGGCCAAGACCCGGGGCACGACGGGCGGCGACGACATCGAGTGGGCTGGCGACGACGGCACCGTTCCGGACAAGGACGAGGGCTCTGTCTCCAAGCTGACCTCGGGACCGGGCCGCATCTGGGACCTGACCGGCTTCGACTCGGTCGGCCAGTTCAGCACGGGCGACGTGGGGCAGTTCCTCCAGCCGATCGAGAAGTACATCGAGATGATGGCCGTGGCCACGGGTACCCCGGCCTACTACTTCAGTGCGGAGTCGGTTGGAGGCGGCACCCCTTCGGGCGAGGCTGTCCGCCAGCGTGACGCGCGCCTCAACACCAAGACCGAGCGCCACCAGAAGATCCTGGACAACGGGTTCGAGCGAGCGCTGCAGATGTCGCTCAACTACTTCGGTTGGGAGGACGTCTCGGTCAACATCAAGTGGAAGCCGATCGAGTACGTCACCGAGCAGGAGAAGCTGGAGCTCGTCAAGCAGAAGACCGACCTGGGCATCCCGCTCGCCGTCGCTCTGACGGAAGCCGGGTACGACGAGGACACGGTCCGCAACTGGACGACCGGCCAGCCCACGGAGTCCGAGCTGGAGCGCCGCGTCAACATCCTCAACGGGATGGCCGACGTCCTCCAGAAGCTGGGCACCGCCGCCACCCTCGGCATCGACCTGACGGACGTCAACGAGATCGTCAAGCAGATGCTGTCCGGCATCTCCGGCCTCGACGAGGAGAAGGAGGAAGAGGCATGACCGAGGAGCTGCTCAAGAAGGCTGCCAGAGAGATGGACAGCCTTGGCCGAATTCACTGGAGCGTCTTCCTGAACAAGGAGCGAGAGCTCCTGATCTCGACCGGATGGTTCAAGTCCGGAAGGCTCGATGGCGAGGATGGCATCGAGCGGAAGGTCTTCTGGCGAGGATCGCGCGAGACGATGGACGCCTTCAAGGCTGAGTACGGATCGGAGGTCTAGCAGATGGCGAAGGTCGATGTCGACGAGCTGCTCTCGCTCGTCCAGGGCAAGCAGATCGAGGCGTTGACCACGATCGAGAACGGGGCCGTGCGAGCCGCAACGCTCGCCGGATTCACGGAGATCGACGACGCCGTCAAGGCTGCGACGACCGGTTGGGTGCAGGCGTTCGGGTCCGCCTCTGCGGAGGGAGAGGCGGGCTCGGCGCTCAACGCGCTGCTGAGGGCTGCACAGGGCTCGGTCGTCCGAGGACTCGCAGGCCTGCACGAGGGCGCGGTCAAGGCGATGGATGGCGCGATGGACGAGGCCATGAAGCTCGCCCTGGGCCAGACCGCTACGCTGGTCGAGGGAGCCTCCGGGGCGGACGCCCCAAAGGTTCCCCCTCCCGACCCGCCGGAGGCTGCTACGGACGACGCTAAGGCCCTCCGTGGGGCCATCGACGACGCGCGCAAGGCGGCTACCAAGCAGCTGAGCCCGACGGCCGTCCTTCGACTGGGGCTGCGAGGCCTGCTCGCACCACTGGCCACGGTACGCAGGGTGTTGGACTCTGCCAAGCGGATGATCTCCACCAACGTGAACCGGGCTGTGGACAATGTTCAGCAGGCGGCTGCAGAGGCGCTCCCGGACAAGGGCGGTCCGAAGCTGGAAGTCTGGATCATCAACAGGGATGCCTGTGTGCGGTGCGCTGCATATGCGGGCGAGATAGTCGCGAGTGGAGAGAAGTTCCCCGGCGGATTGTCGTGGGATCCCAAGTCAAGGGAGAAGAACGCGCCTGCAGTTCGACCCCCTCTCCATCCCAACTGCCGTTGCCGACTCGTTCCCTGGAAGGAATCCTGGAAGGAACCCGGCAAGGTATCCTTGCCCGAGGCAGCACGTCGAGAAGCCGAGAGGTCGATCGCGAGAGGGTTCTCGCTTCCGTCCGAAAGCAACGCATCTCGAGTTCGGGCTCTCAAGGAATTGCTTAAGACGGATCCCAAGCTGCCGAAGACTGTTCTGGCCAATGCCCGCAAGGCGGCGGCCAAGGGGGAATTCCCCAAGGGTCGGAGCGTTCCGACCGGCGAATGAGGAGAAACTGCATGCGTATGAACACGGTTCGTCCTGGTATGTCGGCGCTGGACTTCGGCGACGAGTACACCCCGGGATGGGCGCACCCCTACGCCACGGAGCCCTTCAGCCCGTTCTGGTACGCCGACGGCGGCGAGGACGAGGACGAAGGTGAGGACGAGGACGTCGACAAGGACGGCGACTCGGACGACGGTGGTGAAGAGGACGACGAGGACGAGGGCAAGACGGCCGCCGAGCTGGCCGACGAGCTCAAGCGTCTCCGCACCGCGCACATCAAGAAGATCCGGCAGGGCAAGAACCGGTCCGTCCGCATCCAGGAGCTCGAGACCGCCAACGCCACCTACGACCAGAAGATCGCCGAGCTGGAGACCGCCCTTCAGACCCTGAAGGAAGAGTCCGGCAAGACGAGCCAGACGGACGAGGCGGCGCAGCGGCGGATCGCCGAGCTCATCGAGAAGGCCAAGGAGGAGGGCAAGAACTCCTTCAAGCCGACCGTCATCCGCATGGCTGCCAAGTCCGAGCTGATGGCGGTCGGCGCTCGTGCCAACGCCGTGGACCGCCTGGTCCGGATGATCGACGTCAACGACGCCGACATCGACGAGGAGACCGGCGAGATCGACGTGAGCGACCAGGTGGCCGCTCTCAAGAAGGACCTGCCCGAGCTCTTCGGCGAGCGTCGCGCCGCGCGCACCGCCAAGAAGACGTCGAGCACCAAGGCCAAGGACGCGGGTGGCGCCTCCGGCGACGACGACAAGGTCGACGACGTGGTCAAGTCCGCGACCCAGCGCGCGGCCGACCGGCTTCGCGGCATCAAGTCGTAACGGAGGTAACTGGACATGGCGATCGGCGAGGTTGAGGCGAAGTTCCTGGAGGACATGGCCAAGCACCATGCCGCCGGAGCCAAGCTGGCTGAGGGCTACCTCAGCAAGAGCGACACGGCCAGCCGCCCGGCGTCCGTCGTGTCCATGGCGGCCGGAATGATCTCCGATCACGCGTACCAGGTCGAGCGCTTGGAGCACATGAAGGAGTACCTGGAGAAGCCGCCGAATGCTTCCAAGGAAGCGGCGGCCCGCCTCATGGGTGGCTACGAATACTAGATTCCCCGTGCATGGGGTATCATTCCCGTAGCGTCGGTCGCTTGGCCGAGCAGAATGGCTCTGGTGGTTACCGGAAAAGGTCCACTGGGGCCATTTGCATTCCCCCTGAAAGCGAATCGAGAAGGAGCTAGAGGATGTCCGAATTCCTCACCGAGCTCGCGGCCAAGCGCGCCCAGCGTGACGCCGAGCTCTCCCTGAACAAGGTCTGGACCGAGTTCGAGCCCGGCGACATCGTCGGCTACCGCGCCGACGGCCGCGCGATCTACCACGTCGTGGGTGGCGCCGCCGACAACTTCGACGACTGGATCCCGGAGGAGACCGACTCCGCCGTCATCCAGCGGGTCAACCAGGTCTCAGCCGTCGAGAACCAGGGCCGTCACACGCCCATGTCCACGGCGACCAAGAAGGTCCCGCGCTCCAGCGGCATGGCCGTCAAGACGCTCAACAAGTCGGGCGCCTACACCTCGTCCGACGACGAGAACGACGACGTGCTGCTCACCGCGCGCAAGCACACCGGCCTCCTGACCGTCGCGGAGGAGGACCTGAACGACTCCGCCGCCGACATCATCGAGACCAAGAAGATCGACTGGGCGACGTCGTACGCGAAGTACTTCGACAACGCGTGCCTCGCGACCTCCGCCGCCGAGTCGTCCCCGACGGTCCCGTACACCTCGGTGTACTACAGCCTCACCCAGGCGCAGGCGGCCCTCGGCTACGCGGCCAACCAGAACATCGTCGGCTCCGTCGTCGCGGGCCAGGTGTCCTACGACGAGCTGTCCGACACGTTCGGCGCGTACGAGGACGGCGACTACTTCGACGAGTCGATGACCATCGTCATCGCGCACCCGACGTTCCGCAAGCAGCTCCGCAACGTCAAGGACGACCAGGGCATGCCCATCTTCGTCCGTGGCCAGGGCGGCGACGCCGGTACGCCGGACATGCTCTTCGACACGCCGATCTTCTGGAGCAACGGCTGCCGCCTGTCGGCCACGGCTTCCGCCACCCCGGCCGGTTCGCCGATCATGGTCGTCGCCAACAAGGAGTACCTGGTCGTCGGCGACCGCTCGCAGGTCGAGACCCAGCCGATCCCGGCCGCGATCTCCACCACCGACGAGGCCAACATCAAGACCCGTGTCCGGAAGGGCTTCGCGGTGGGCCACCCCCGCGCCTTCGCGGTCCTGGTCGACGACGGCTCCGGCCTCAACAGCTGACCGAAGCCCTACGTGGGCGCCTAACGGCCTAGCGGCGAAGCCCCGGCCCCTTTCACCGGGGACCGGGGCTTCGTTCGTTACGCGGCCAGCTAGGCCCCTTTACGGCCCCGAGGAGGGCGCATGGCAACCTGGGCGACGCCCGCCGAGGCGTCTACGATCACCGGCAAGACCATCTACCAGTCGGACCTGGACGCGGCTCAGTCCATGATCGACCTGTTCACCGACATCCACGTCGGAATCGCTTCCGAGCTGCAGCCTCGCACGCTGCGCATCCTGAAGCAGGCCGTGAGCTGGCAGGCTCTGTGGCAGCGCGAGCAGGGCGGCACGGGCGACGACAACACGTTCGGCATCGACACCGTCGAGAAGGCGAGCGAGACGCTCGGCGACTACAGCTACAGCTCGGGTTCCCCGGGCTCCGGCTCTGGCGGGTCGACCGAGGACCAGGCGATGCTCTCGCCCATCGCACAGCGATGGATCACGAAGCTCAACTGGAAGCGTTCGCGGACCATCGACCCGCTCAGCGCCACGGAGCGTGTGCTCCTGGAGGACGGCGACCTGGACGGGATGTTCCCGTGGTACCCGATCGGCCAGGACGGAAGGGGCTGACATGGCTGGCATGACGGCCCACCTCCTCAAGCAGAAGTGCGACATCTACAGGCGAGCTCAGGTCTCGGACGGACAGGGCGGGTACACCTACTCGTACGCGCTCGTCAAGGGACAGGTCCGCTGCAAGATCGACCAGGCCTCTGGGTCGGAGCGGATCGAGGCTCAGCAGGCTGGCGGCTCGATGACGCACAAGATCTACCTCGACCCGGACCAGAACATCCGGCGGGGCGACGAGATCCGCCAGGGTGACAAGTCCTGGCGGGTCGACCTCGTGTACGAGCCGAGCACTCCGAACGTCTACAGGCGTGCGGACTCCGAGCTGATCCAGTCGGAAGGGAACGATGTCTGATGGGGATCAACGCACGCGGTCTCGGAGGCGCTCGTCGTCGCCTGAACCAGCTCGCTGACCGGATCGCCGGGGCGACGGAGCGGGCGATCGACGAGTTCGCCGACGAGGTCGTGGATCACATGCAGGGGCTTGTGCCCGTCGATACGGGCAAGCTCCGACGCTCCATCGAGAAGCAGAAGCAGGGCGACAAGGTAACCGTCGGACCGCGCGGCGTGGACTACGCCGAGTTCGTCGAGAACGGAACCAGCCGGACCCCGGCTCAGCCGTATGTCGCCCCCACGCTCCAGTGGGCACGTAGCGTCGGACCTCGACGGATCGCCAACAAGATCGAAGGGATCATCGAGTGACGAACGCGCTCCTGCCCTTCAACGAGCTCCAGAGGGCGCTGTACGAAGCGCTGAACGGGAACATCTCGGCGGCTGTGTACGACGAGCCGCCCGAGAACATCAACAAGCCCTACGTCACCATCGGCGAGGCGACCGGAATTCCGGACAACTGGCACGGTGGATTCGGCTGGGACATCCTCACGACGCTCCATGTGTGGACGAAATCCAAGGGCTTCAAGAGCGCGCTCGTCGTCGCTCACGAGATCGTCGAGCTTCTCGATCATCAGATTGGATCGCTCGATATTTCCGGTTCGTGGTATGTGGTGTCGATAAGGCTCGAACAGGTTCAGACCCTGCGCGACCCGGACCCCGAGATCCGCCACGTACCGGTACAATTCCGGATAGTCATTCACCAGGAGGTGTAAGCACCATGGCAGGACAGGACGCATGGGGTACCGCGTTCCGGCGGGACACCACGGGCCTCGGCGTGTTCGAGACCGTGGCGAACTGCACGGACATCTCGGGCCCGAGCCGGGAGCGCGAGGCCATCGAGGTCACCGCGCACGACTCGCCGGACCAGTACCGCGAGTTCGTCAAGGGTCTGAAGGACGGCGGCGAGGTCGAGCTCACGCTCAACTACGACCCGAACGTGCTGACCCACCAGCACCTCGACGACGACTTCGAGGAGCGGGACCTCCGCACCTACCAGGTCGTCATCTTCCCCGGCGAGCCGGAGGAGTGGACCTGGGAGTTCTCGGGGCTCATCACGAACCTCGGCGAGGAGTTCCCGCACGACGACAAGATGGAGCGGACCTGCACGGTCAAGATCTCCGGCAAGCCCACCTTCACCCACACCGCTGGCAGCTGAGGAAGTACGCATCATGGCTCTGATCACCACCAAGGCGCAGGTCGCCGCCGTCGTCGACCGCAAGTGGGAGGACGTCCCCGTTCCCGAGTGGAACGGCGAGGTCCGTCTCATGGAGCTGTCGTCCGCCGATCGCGGATACATCGAGGCCGGTTCGGTCGTCGCCCAGGGGCAGGGCCCGCAGTTCCGCGTCGACTCGCTGAAGACGTACCGCGAGAAGCTCGTCGGCATGGCGATGGTCGACGAGAACTTCCAGCGGATCTACTCCAACAAGGACATCGCCGCCGGTGAGCTCGGCAGCAAGTCGGGCGCGGTCATCGAGCGCCTGGCCGCCAAGGTCCAGGAGCTCTCGGGCATGGGCAAGTTCGCCGTTAAGGAAGCGGAGGGAAACTCCGACGCCGCCCCGAGCGACGATTCCGCTTCCGCCTAGCAGAGCACCTCGGGATGACCGTGGCCGACCTGGATTCCCGGTTGGGTTCGGCCGAGCTTACCGAGTGGATGGCATATGAGAATATGACCGGTCCACTCGGTAGGCGTCGGCAGGACATCCAGGCGGCCACAATTGCGGCGACCATCGCAAACGCCAACCGGGGCAAGAAGGGCAAGAAGGCGAAGATCGCAGACTTTCTCGTTCCATATGGAAAGCAGGCGAGCACGCCGCAGCAGATGTTCGAGAAGATCCGGGCCATCAACAAAGCAATGGGAGGTGTAGAGCATGGCGGACGTGACGATTGAGATCGATGCCGACCTCGGTGCCACGTCGTCCACCATCGACCAGGCGACTGAGAGCCTCGACGATCTCGGCAACGCGGCTACTACCGCCGGTTCCGATCTGGACGCGGCAGGACAGGACGCTCAGAACAGCGGCGATCGAATGGCCGCGATGGGCGTCGCCGCCGTCGGAGCGTCTGCTGCGCTGGCTGACGTGGGCGCCATCGCACAGCAGGCGTCCGACATCTGGAACATGGCCGAGGTCCGAGCCGACGCGCTCGCCCAGGCACAGCTCAATGTCGACCAGGCTTCTGCCGATATGGCTCAGTCTCAGATCGACGCCAAGCAGGCGACGGTCGACCTGGAGCAGTCTCAGATCGATGCAGAGCAGGCGACTGCTGACCTGTCGCAGTCCTCTCTCGACCTTAAGCAGGCCGTGCTCGACGTCAACCAGGCTCAGCGAGACGGGACGCAGGCCGCCCTCGACGTTGAGCAGGCGATGCTCGACCAGGAGAAGGCGCAGAAGGCGTACAACGAGGCGGTCGCCAAGTTCGGCGCCAACTCGCTGGAGGCCAAGCAGGCGACCCTCGACCTGAAGCAGGCCGATCAGGACATCGTCCAGGCGAAGGCTGACGCAGAGCAGGCGACACTCGATCTCGCCCAGGCCGAGCAGGACTCCAAGCAGGCGACGATCGACGGCAAGCAGGCGACCCTCGACGGGACGCAGGCCCGGCTCGATGGCGAGCAGGCGACTGCCGACCTGACCCAGGCGAACCTGGACGGCAAGCAGGCTCAGCTGGACTACAACGAAGCCCAGCGCAACATGGTCGGCCCCGAGGTGATGAACAGCTGGGTCGGCATGGCGTCGTCGGTGGCGTCTGCCATCTTCGGCCTCGTCGGCACGTTCGCGATCCTCGGTGGCGGCATGCTCACCACCGCTACGACCGCTATCACCACCGCCGCCACCACCGTAGGCGCCTGGGTGACGGCGGCAGCCACCTGGGTCACAACGGTCGTTACGTCGGCGGCTACGGCCGTTACGAGCTGGGTCACGGGCATGATCACGATGGCGACCTCGGCCGTCACCAGCGCGACGACCGCCGTGACCTCCTGGCTCACGGCCGCTGGAACCTGGCTCGCCTCCATGGCGGGCATCGCAGCCGGTGCCGTCGCGAGCGCTGCCACCACCGTCGCCACGTGGGTTGCCGCTGCTGCAACCTGGGTTGCTTCGATGGCTGCTGCAGCCGTCTCAGCCGTCGCCTCTGCAACTGCCACTGCAGCCGCATGGGTTGCCGCCTGGATCACGATGGCTGCACAGGCGACGATGAACGCGCTCCGAATGGCCGCCGCCTGGATCATCGCTATGGGTCCGATCGCGCTCGTGATTGCGGCCGTCGTCGGCCTGGTCGTGCTCATCATCAAGAACTGGGACACGATCAAGAACTACACGATCAAGGCATTCCAGGCTGCATGGGACTTCCTCAAGAAGATGTGGGAGGGCGTCAAGTGGCTGATCGGCAAGGCGATCGACGGCATCAAGTACATCTTCCTCAACTTCACCCCGCTCGGTCTCATCATCAAGAACTGGGGCGGCATCACCAAGTGGATTACTGACCTCTGGAACAACGTCGTCGACAAGATCTCCGGTGCGATCAATCGCATCAAGGGATTCTTCAAGGGCATGTGGGACGGCATCGTCAACGGGCTGAAGAGCGCGCTGAACGGAATCATCGACACGCTCAATGGCGGCATTTATGGAATCAACGTGCTCATCAGCGGCGCGAATTCCATTCCGGGCGTCAACATCCCGCAGATCCCCTACATCCCCTTCCTGGCGAGCGGTGGTATCACCACCGGTCCCACGATGGCGATGATCGGTGAGGGCGCCGAGCAGGAGGCCGTCCTTCCGCTCAGCAAGCTCCAGGGTCTGATTGACATGAACCGGGGCGGAGGCTCCGGCATGCAGGTCTCGTTCGCTCCTGGTGGCGGAGACCTGTTCATGGAATGGCTGATGGAAACCATCCGCATCAAGTTCGGTGGAGACGTGAACCGACTCGGAACGGAGAGCGCGCGATGAGCCTGCCTCCCCAGCGCAAGACAGAGCTGTTCTACAACGGCGTGTGGAACGACATCACGGGCGACATGCGCGACACGTCCGCCCTGACCATCACGCGCGGGCGCAACTCGGAGAGCACCAGGGCCGATCCGAGCGCTGCTTCCGCCGTGGTGGACAACCGAAACGGCACGTACAGCCCGCGCGACCCGCTCAGCCCGCTGTACGGCCTCATCGGGCGGAACACCCCGATCCGCCACTCCGTGTTCGCCGGGGGCGCCTGGCTCAAGCTCGCAGGCGGCACGGAGGCGTTCACGACGCCTGACAACGCCGCGCAGGACATCACCACCGACATCGACGTTCGAGTCGAGCTCGCGCCGACCGACTGGGTGCACGCCTACGAGATCGCTGGCAAGTACGCCATCTCGGGCAACAACAGGTCCTGGGGCCTTCTCCTCACGGCCGAAGGCAAGATCCTGTTCATGTGGTCGCCGGATGGAACCCTAGCGGCACGCATCGCCACGGCCTCCACGATTCCGGTCCCCGCCTACAACGGTCAGCGCGTCGCGATCCGTGCGACGCTCGACGTGAACAACGGTGCTGGTGGTAACACCTCCACGTTCTACTACTCGAACTCGATCGACGGCGTCTGGCGACAGCTGGGTGAGCCGACCGTACTGACCGGCACGACCTCTGTGTTCAACGGCAACGCTCAGCTGGAGGTCGGCTCGCTCACCGACCTGTCTGACTCATCCCTGGTCGGTAACATCTACAAGTTCCAGCTCTGGAACGGGATCGACGGCGTCAACACGGTCGACCTGGACTTCTCCGTGGCCGATCCGGGCGACACCACTGTCACCGACAACACGGGCTTCCTCTGGACCGCTCGCAGCACGGCTGAGCTCTCCAACGAGCACGTTCGTCTGGAGGGCGAGGTGCCCGCTTGGCCGCCGGAGCGCGACCTGTCAGGCAACGACCGGTTCTCCTCGATCTCGCCGACTGGCATCATGCGTCGGCTGGACGCGGGCGTGAAGCCGATCGACAGCGCCCTGCTTCGTTTCATCAAGGCCAACAACCCGACCGAGTGCTGGCCGATGACCGATGGCGTCTCCTCTGTCGGTGCGACCTCCATCGTGCCTGGTGGTCGCACCATGACGCAGGTCCTCAGCTTCGGCAGCAACAGGATCCAGTGGACCAAGGGGGAGATCGCCGACTGGATCGAGCCGGTCGCCCTGGCGCCCACGAACTCGGACGGCGTGCTGATCAGCAACCGAGTCGCCACATCCGGAGTCGTAGACGACACATACATCGACATCGTTCGGAACGGCGTCGGAGACGGCGACTACATCATCCTGACCGACACGGGCGCTGGGCAGGCAGGTTCTCCGCGAGTCAGTCTGCGGATGGACTTCGTCCCTGGGTCCGACCAGGTCACGGTCACGGTCACGTACAGGGAGATGGAGACTAGCAGCGTATCCCTCCTGCTCAGCGTGACCAGCGCCGGTATTTTCGACGACCAGCCGCACCACATCCGCCTTCAGACCGGTCGAAGGGCGGTCGATCTCCCGACCTATCTCTACATCGACGGAGTTCTCCGCGACAGCGACCCGATCGGTTCCGGGGGCGGACCCATCGGCAACATCAAGGAGGTCCGATACGGCTGGGACATGGACGGAGTCACAAGCAATCCCCAGTCGTTCGGATACCTGACGCTGTGGGAGCACCCCGACCTTCTGGACCCGGGTCCTCCGACCGCAGACGAGATGTACCAGGCCATGATGGGGTTCCCCGGAGAGCGTGCCGGAGAGCGTGCCCTGCGAGTCGCCACGGAAGCCGGTGCCACTCTGTCGGTTGCAGGCATCAGCGAGATCGAGACTCGTATGGGCTCGCAGGGTCGCGAGAAGCTGATGGACGCCCTGGACTCCTGCGCCAAGTCGGACGTCGGCTTCCTCGGAGAGCGGCGGGACGCGCGTGAGCTGATCTTCCAGAGCCATGGCGTCATCTACAATCAGGCTCCGATCCTCACGCTGGACTTCTCTGCTGGCGTGATCAGCGCGCCGTTCAAGCCGATCGATGACGACCGCTACACCGAGAACGACGTCACGGTCCAGCGCGAGCGCGGCGGCTTCGGCGTCGGCATCCTCGAAGAGGGTGCAATGTCGATCCAGGAGTTCCCGAACGGAGTTGGTCGATACGACTCCAGCTACACTCGCAACCTTGAGGACGACGAGCAGCCCGAGCAGTTGGCCAACTGGCTGATGGCGCTGGGCACGTTCAACGGTCTGCGCTACAAGCAGATCACTCTGGACCTCGGCAATCCTCGGGTCTACGAGATGGTGGACGACATCCTTCGCCTGGACGTCGGAGACCTGATCCGCATCACCAACCTGCCCGACGCATACGGCCCGGACGACGTCGACCTCCTGATCCAGGGGTACACCGAGGAGATCGGACCGAGCGCCTGGAAGATCACCTTCACCTGCTCGCCTGGAGAGCCCTGGGCAACCGGCTTCCTCGACGGCGGCTTCAAGCTCGGCAGCACCGTGTCGAAGCTCGCTGGTGCAGTCACGGACACGGCCACCAACATGGACGTCGAGGTGCCCGTCAACGCCGCCCGCTGGGCCGACTCGGCCACGTATCCAAACGACTTCCCGTCGTTGTTCAAGGTCGGTGGTGAGACTGTCCAGGCGACTGCCTGCATCTCCTTCCTGAAGGACGCCTTCGGTCGCACCGTGGCGAACGGATGGGGAACCTCCGACTCGAACAAGGTCTGGTCCACTGGCGGCGGTGTCGCGGGTGACTACGCTGTCGGGTCCGGATACGGTTCGCACACGCTGTCCTCTGTGGCGGTCTCGCGACGAACCTTCGTGGACTACGTCGCGACTGACTTCGATGCGACGGTCGGGATCGCCGTGTCGGCCACCGCAACCGGGGCCGCTCTGACCGGAGGACTCACCGCCCGGTACAGCAGCGGCGACAACCTGTATCACGCCCGGCTGATCTTCAACACTTCGGGATCGCTGCAGCTTGACATCCGCAAGCGAGTGGCGGCAGTCGAGTCGGCTGTTGGGTCGACCTTCACGCCGGGCATCACGTATGTAGCCGGTACGTTCTACAACCTTCGATTCCAGGTCGAGGGAACGAGCCTCCGGGCGAAGGTTTGGCGGACCACCGTGGCTGAGCCCGGCGCCTGGCACATCGACGCCACCGACAGCAGCCTGACCACCTCTCCGCTCGCCGGTGTCCGATCCATCTCGGTCACGGGCAACACCAACGTCAATCCTCAGGTTCGATATGACAACTTGGACCTGAACAACGTCCAGAGCTTCACCGTCGTTCGTAGCGTGAACGGTATCGTGAAGGCTCATGCAGACGACGAGCCGATCGATCTCGTCAAGCCGATCTACGTCTCTCTGTAAGGAGCTGTCGTGCCCTACGTTCCGTTTCTGGCCGGTCGGGAACTCACCGCCGACCTGCTCAATACGCGCCTGATCGAGGAGGTCATGGGCTGGACTCCGATCGACGACATCGGCAACTACGCGGCGGGATTCTCTGCTGGTGGTGACACGCCTCGCATGCGCAAGGTGAAGATCCTCGGTGTCGAGCGATGGGAGTATGCCGGTCGCATCAACTGTGTTGCTGGCACGATCGTCGCCAACGTCAACACGACGGTGTTCACGTTCGACGTTGGCTTCCGGCCGACCACCGAGCGCGGCTGGCCTCTGATCGGCTCCAACACCTTGTTCTACAACCTGCGCAACACGATCAGCAGCGCGGGCGTCTGGCAGGCCGGTCTTCCGACCGCTGCCGGAAACAACTGCACCGGCATCTACCTTGAGGGTGCCTACATCGAGAATCCGCTCGGCGTGTAACAAGATCTAGCGCACGTAGTCCTGCCCACGCGTAGCCACGGAAAGGGGTAAAATCAGTGAACGGGGATTTCCGAACGCTGATGGCGCATACCAACACGGAGGCTGGAGTGTCTATTCCCGACCCGGAGGGCGGGCCTCTCGAGAGGCTGGCTCGTATCGAAACGAAGGTGGACATGCTCCTGGAGCGAGCCCAGGAGGATCGCAACGACTTCCGAGGCAGACTGCGCGCGCTGGAGCGCTGGAGGTACGGGACCGGGGCTGCCGTTCTGATGGCTCTGGCTCCGATCCTCTCAAGCTCCCTCCCCAAGGGGTCGTAAGAGGCCCTACGTGGCCGCGTAACGGCCTGCGCCGACAGCCTGAGGCCCGCGTACCGACCCGCCTTCCCGGGGCCGTTACGCGGGCCTCTACGGCTTTTCACGTAAGATAGACCTCAACCAGAGGAGGAACTCACCCATGGCAACACCGATCGCACCCGACAGGCTCGTCGAGATCCTGCGGGCGGAGGGCCTGAAGGTCGTCGAGACCAAGGGCTGGAAGACGCACGAGCGAGACGACGAGACCGGCAAGGCGTTCGGTCCGGTCCACGGCATCATGATCCACCACACCGTGACCAAGGGCACCGCCAACACGGTCCGCATCTGCAAGGACGGGTACGCGTCTCTGCCAGGACCGCTGTGCCACGGCGTCATCGCGAAGAACGGCACCATCCACCTGATCTCCGCCGGTCGAGCCAACCACGCGGGCACGGGCGACCCGGACGTCCTCGCCGCCGTCAAGGCCGAGTCCTACGGCGACAAGCCGCCCACCACCGACGTGCACGACGGCGAGTCCGGGGTCGACGGCAACGACGCCTTCTACGGCTTCGAGTGCGAGAACCTCGGCGACGGCGAGGACCCCTGGCCCGCTGAGCAGCTCGACGCGATCGAGAAGGCTTCGGCCGCGATCTGCCGCGAGCTCGACTGGAAGGCCAAGTCCGTGATCGGCCACCTGGAGTGGTCGGACTGGAAGAGCGACCCCAAGGGCTTCTCCATGGTCACCATGCGAGCCCGCATCGACAAGCGACTCGAAGGCGACAAGCCCGAGGCTCCCAAGCCGCCGGTCGAGCAGCCCAAGCCTCCGGCCAAGCCGAAGTACCAGCCGTTCCCCGGGGCTGCGTTCTTCAAGAGCCAGCCCAACAGCCCCATCATCACGGAGATGGGCAAGCGTCTGGTCGCGATGGGCTGCGGTCGGTACAACGTCGGCCCCGGTCCCCGCTGGTCCGAGGCCGACCGCCGCTCCTACCAGAAGTGGCAGCGCAAGTGCGGATGGCTCGGACAGGCCGCCGACGGCTGGCCGGGCAAGGACTCGTGGGACCGCCTGAAGGTCCCGTTCGTCAAGTAAGGAGAGCTGCATGACGCTCAGCAAGGCCAACAAGCAGACGATCAGAACGGTCGTCCAGGCCGCCATCGGCATCGCCGTCGCCCTGCCCGGGATCGTCGACGCGACCGGCCTGGACGAGACGACCCCCTGGGTCGCGGCCGGACTGGCGGCCTCGGCCACGGTCACTCGCCTCATGGCGATCCCGCAGGTCCAGAAGTTCCTCTGGTTCCTCAACACCGAGGACGACGCACAGAAGTAGGAGTTCCAGCATGCCCATCCCTCCGGGAGTGGAGACTGTCACGGTGTCGAGCGGCGAGCCGCTCACGACACCGGACGGAAGCCTCATGCGGGGCCACATCAGGTTCGTGGCCCCCGACCTCGCGGTCGCTCCGTCCGACAACTACACTCTCGGAGGAGAGGCAGTTGCGGAGCTGGTCGACGGCGAGTTCAGCATCACACTGGTGGCTCCGGACGCGACCGGGATCAACCCGACCGGCTGGACCTACACGATCATCGGCGAGTTCACCAACGCGCCCAACTGGGAGACGTTCGCCGTCCTCACCAAGGACGAGCCGAGCGTCGTACTCTCGGACGTGATCGAGGCGGAGGCCATCAGCCCGGCCTTCTCGACGATCTACCTCCGGCGCGACGGCGGCACCATGACCGGCGACCTGGTCCTCGCTGGCGATCCCGACCAGCCTCTGGAAGCGACCACCAAGCAGTACACCGACGAGCTCGTTGACACCCTCACCAACACCGTCACAGCGCTGGACGGCCAGAACGTCAAACTCACCCAGGACCAGACGGTCGGCGGCATCAAGACGTTCACGTCCATTCCTGTTGGGCCTTCGTCCGATCCGATAACTGGCAACCAGCTCACGCGCAAGACCTATGTCGACGCGGGCGATTCTGCCGTCCAGTCCAACGTAGAGGTCGTCGCCGACAACCTGGCCACCCTCGACGGCGAGGTCGCCACGCTCGATGCGCAGAACGTCAAGCTCACGGGGACGCAGGTCATCACCGGAGCCAAGACCCTCACCGACAACGCCGACGTCACGATGCCCAACATCACTGAGTTGCTTGGTGCGTTGGTCTCGACCGGCATCATCCGTGGCGGAGCTGTCGACCCGAACCTGTCGAACCCGATCGCGATCGACATCGCCCCGTTCGTCGGCTACATCGTCGATCACACCGCCAACGAGAACGTTCCGTCGGTCGTTCGAGTGGAGAAGTCGACCACAAGCACGATCATCAACGCGAACCCGTCGTCGCCGATCACGTGGTACTACCTCAACAAGGACGGCACCTTCGGCCAGCAGACGACCGAGCCCACGGCAGCCGACCGTGTCGCTCGTCTCCAGCTCGGCTTCAGCCTGCAGTCGGGCGGGCTGATCATCGAGGTGCAGACTACCCACGAGCGGATCACGCAGAAGACCGGCGACTGGTCTCGCTTTCTGGAGAGCCTGGGCTCCTTCTCGGTGCGAGGCGAGGAGATGTTCGTCTTCGCCAACGGCGCGAACCTGAGCATCAACACCTCGGCTGGTCGCATCTTCAACCGAGCCATCGGACTGTACAACGGACCGACGCTCAACTACGACCGGAACGTGACGACGCAGGACGCGGTCGTCCAGCCCTCGTTCCGTATCGGAACTCGCGACCCCAACTCGCTCACCGGCTCTCCGACCAACGTCATCCTGCCGGGGAACTACGACGTGAACGGAGTCGTCACGCCGGTTCCCAACCCCACGGGAAGCGTGACGATCCAGCGCGTCTACTACTCGCCGCTCTCCGCCCCCGACAACAGGTTCTTCATCCAGTACGGCCAGTCGGTCTACGCCAGCTTGACAGAGGGCGTCAACGCCATCGGCACGACCAACTACCAGGTCAATCCCCTGCTCAAGTTCACGCTGCTCATCGGCTACATCGTCGTCGTCAAGACGGCCACCGCCCTCAACAACCCTGCTCAGGCGATCATCCTGCCGTCTGAGCGCTTCCGCATCCGGTAAGGAGCAACAGCTCATGCGAGTAGTCCTGTTGGGAGCCCCGCGCCCGATCGGTGACAACCGATGGAAGGACGACATAGCCGAGTCCGGCGAGTCCATGGGATGGGACTTCGTCCATCTCGAGGCGCGAGGCTCTCAGCCGGACGACGTCGTCGATCTCTGTCGCGGTGCAGACCTGTTCATCTGGGCTCGCACACACCATCACGACCCGTTCGGCGACGGACGCGAGATGATGCGACGGATCGAGGACCTTGGAGTTCCGACCGTCGGCATCCACATGGACCTGTACTGGGGCATCGCGAACCGCGAGCCCCGCATCAACGCCACGGACCAGCCATGGTGGAGCGCTCAGCACGTCTTCACGGCCGACGGCGGGAACCAGGAGCGCTTCAAGGAGCGCGGGGTCAACCACCACTGGATGCCTCCTGCGATGGGCGTCCGGTTCTTCGGTCGTCGCGATCCTGACCCCAAGTACCAGAAGAGGTACTACGTGTTCGTGGGGTCCAACGTACCCACCATCCATGGTGAGCACCGGACACGTCTGCTCGACTCTGCACGCAAGCGGAATCCGCAGCGCTTCCGACACTTCGGCCGCGCTGTGAAGGTCTACGGCGGCGAGCTCAACAAGGTGTACGCCTCTGCTCGCGTGGTGCTCGGCGACTCGGCACCGGCGGACTACTACTGGTCCGACCGAGTCCCCAACACCCTTGGCAGGGGTGGTGTGTTGGCCTATCCCCGCACCCTCGGTCTGGAGGAGCAGGGCTTCGACGACAGCAACATGATCCTGTACGACCGGTTCGACTTCGCACCCATGTGGGAGCGGATCTACTCGATGTCCGAGCAGGACCTTCGGGAGATGTCGGACAACGCGCTTCAGGCCATCCGTGACAAGCACATGTGGACGCATCGACTGATGCAGATCGCAGAGACGGTAGGTCTGGCATGAGGGCGATCATCGCAGCTGCAGGTGGCCAGTCGAAGTGGAACGAGCACCTGGGTGTGCCGTCGCATCTGTGCCCGCTGACGCGCCACGGTAACCAGCCTCTCGTGCACAGGACCATCGAGCAGGTTCGTGGGTACACGCCGGACGTCACGATCACGACGCCGGACGACGATCGATACAACTCCGTGGCGCCGATGTGCGTTCGCAGCGTTGTGACCGGCGAGCATCCGAGCGAGTACGCTGCAACTCGCCATCTCTGGAACGAGGATGGTCGCACCGTCCTGCTCCTGGGTGACGTGTTCTTCAGCGAACAGGCCATGCTGCAGATTATGTTCGACACTCGGCGCCAGTACATGGTCTACGGCCGGTACAGGAAGAGCGCCATCACCGGAACGCCGTATGGCGAGATCTTCGCGGCGAGCTGGTGGCCTGAAGAGCACGAGCGCCTCGACCGAACGATCAAGATGGTCCACGACGTCCGTGCGTCCGGCGCTGTCACGAGGCCGCCCGGCTGGATGATCCTCCGCGCCTACCAGGGGACGCCTCTCAACCGACACCTGGTCCTGTCTGACTGGTTCACCGAGATCGACGACGAGACCGACGACATCGACTTCCCTGCCGACTACGACCGCCACCCCGCAACGAGGAGCGCCTGATGGGCACCGTGTTCACCGACTTCCCCCGACTCATGGTCGACCTCGCGATCGAGCCCCTGCACATCGTGCACGTGGGAGCCCACAAGGGCGAGGAGATGCCGTACTACATCAAGGCGGGCATCCCTGAGATCACGCTCGTCGAGCCGATCCCCGACCTCGCCGTCGCGCTCGAGAACAAGTACCCCTTCGCCAACGTTGTGCAGGCGGCATGCGGCCTGGAGCGCGGGACGGCGACGCTCAGCGTCATGCGCAAGACGAACCTCTCCACGCTCAACACTCCGGCCAAGCGCGACCAGGTTGCCGGCAAGATCGAGGTCGCCGTCCTCCCTCTCAGCGAGGTCCAGGGGGACGCCAACATCGCCGTCATCGACGCCCAGGGGCTCGAGATCGAGGTTCTGCGGAGCGCCAACCTCGACGACCTGGACCTCGTCATCGTCGAGACCTGCACCGTCCACGATCCGACCATCGCGGCCGGGCACGACGACGTCGTGCGGTACATGGACGAGCAGGGCTGGGAGGTGGCCAACGTCTGGAGTCGAGACTACAACTTCGTCGCCAACTGGGCGCGAGGCCGGGGAGCCAAGTACCCCGAGGGGCTCGTCAACGATGTCGCGTTCGTGCCTAAGGAGGAGTCCAATGGCTGAGCCGGATCCGGACATGGTCTGGGGCCTGCTGCTGGCCACGGGCTTCGCATACGAGGTGTACGCCCTGCTCAACAAGACGCCCGGGGACACGCTGTCCGAGCGGACGCGGGCATGGTTCCGCACCCACAAGCAGCCGGGTCGAGCGGTTTTCGCGGCGGCCTGGCTCGGCTTCGCTACCTGGTTCTTTGTACATATTCTCTGGTAGGGGTTTACGTCGGACTGGAGTTGGGGTAAAGTTCTACTCGTAAGCAAGAGAACAACGACAAGGGAGCCCACCATGAGCAAGATCGTCTGCAACCTCGCCCTCCGCTTCGACCTCGTTCGCAAGTCCAACAACAAGTTCGCCGTCCGCGAGATCGAGACCGGCAACGAGGTCAGCAACGAGATGGAGCTCACCAAGGCGATCTCCCTGGTCCGAGGCTTCGAGAACGCCGACCGCGCCGGTTCCTCCTGGATCGGCCAGGGCGACGAGGGCATGTCCGAGCTGACCCGGGTCCTGCTGGAGACGCCCAAGATGAAGACCCGCAAGATCCGGGGCTTCGAGATCTGCGTCGACGTCATGGACGAGTCCGACATCGCGGTCGTCTCCACCTGGACCGACTCGGCTCTCAAGTCCCTGCAGGTCCGCAAGATCCGCGAGGGTGGCAAGGTCTACAAGATGGCCCCCGGCCTGATCGCCACGGTCAAGGCGACCCTGTCCGCCTCCGCCACTGCTCGACGTGCCTACGACGCTCCGGCCGCCGCCGCTCTCGGTCGCCAGGCCCGCGAGGCGATCATGATCGACCTGGGGATCGACGCCCCGACCGCCTCCAACATCATGCGGAAGATGCGCAACATGTAGCCACCAACACGAAGAGCCCCGATCCCACCCAGGGACCGGGGCTCTTCTGCGTGCGGGGCGGAGGGCTTCTCCGAGGCAGCCCCGGCATGGGGCCTAGGCGCCCGCGTAACGGCCGAACGGGGCTGGGTGAGTACCTTGGCCCATCGGCTCCGAGATCGCTCGTTACGTGGGCGCCTACGGCTTCGGTCAGTCGTTCCGGAAGACGTCGGGCAGGTGGCTGGACATCTTGGGGAAGACGTTCCGACGCATGATCCGGTGGAACCGGCCGTCGCAGACCACGACGACCCCCTTGTCGCTCTGGGAGCGGAGGAGGCGACCGATGCCCTGAATCAGCCGGGTGTGCATGCACTCGATGCTGAAGTTGATCTGCTGCTCCCTGGTCTTGCCTCCGATCGCCTTGTGCAGGAGCGTGGGCACCTCGTAGGGCAGCTTCCAGATCGCGACGAGCGAGAGGGCCGGACCCTGGATGTCGACTCCCTTCCAGAAGGACTCGACGCCGATGAGGATCGCGTTCCCGTCTCGCCGGAACCTCTCGATCAGGACCGGGTTCATGGCGGTGTTGCCCGGCTCCTGCAGAAGGACCTGTCGCCCCGGGAAGCGCTTCCGAGCCAGAGAGGCCAGGCGGTCGGCGTCAGCGTTCGACGTGGCCAGGATGAGGGAGCCGCCCTTGGCCGAGTCGATGAGGCCAGAGAGGTCGTTCCAGCGCTCCTGCCACCACCCCTTCCCCTGCCAGTCGCTCGGGTCGTACTGCTCCGGGAACGCGATCCCCTTGCAGTTGTTGCTCCAGTCGAACATCTGCGGGATGTAGTCAAGCGTCGAGTTGGCATAGTAGCCGGTTCGCCGGGGCAGCGATCCGGGCACCGTGGCCGAGACCATCTTGGGCTTCCAACCTCGACACGCCTTGAAGACCTCGGGGCCCGCGTTGAGCACGTCCCAGTGGATGCCGTCCTTGTCGATCCAGGTGAGGCAGAAGCCGTCCTCCTTCTCCTCGGCCACCGTCGTGGTCATGGCCGCGATCCGGCGCATCAAGAACTGCTGCGGAGTCTCGACCTCGTCCATGTCGTCTTCGGAGAGCTTCTCCTTGTTGATGCGCTTGGCGAAGTCCTCCAGCTTCTCCTTGATCGCCTTGCGCTCGACGTCCTTGAGCACGCGGTCCTGGAAGCGCTTGGCCGGGCTCGGGGCGTCTGCGCTGCGCCCCTCGGCCTCCTCCTCGGCCACGTACTCCTCTATGATGAGCTTGACCATGTCGCGGAACTCAGGGGCGAGGTTCTTGCCCAGCTGGCCTCCGGACATCTCGGTCATCTGCCAACCCAGGCTGTCCATCACCGTGTTGGGGAGCAGCTGGGCCTCGTCGACGTACGGCTGCCCGAACGGCAGAAGCTGAACCAGGCCGTCGGTCTCGTCGTGCAGCGACGAGTTGACGAGCCACATGCTCGTGTTGGTCAGGATCACGTCGGCCTCGAAGGCGAGGCGACGGGCTCGCTTGCTCCAGCAGATGCCGTCCTCGTGCAGGCACTCGTCGTTGGTGCACGCTCCCGGACCGGCACAGGCGATGCACTTGTTCCCGCCGTTGCAGGGGCGGATGTCCTCGCTGGGGACGGCGAGCTCCGAGCCACGGAACAGCGGAGCTTCCAGGGCTCGCTCCAGCATGCGCTTGTATTCGGGGCTGTCCTCGTTGTTCGCAGAGGCACAGGCGTAGTGGCGACGCCCCTTGACAACTGCATACTCGAACTCGTTGTCAGCCTGGATCGTCGGAAGGTCCTTGCTGGCATACTGGGCGAGCAGCGTGTTGTCCGCCGCGATGATGATGCTGTGGTCACCCGTGGCCATCGCTCGGGCAACCGCGTGGGCGATCACGGCGAACGACTTGCCGACGCCGGTCGGCGCCTGCACATAGCGAGGGTTCTCGCCGCTGAGCATGTTGAGCAGGTCGACCTGTGCCGGACGCGGGTTGATCCCGGCGTTGGTCATGATCTCGATGGCGTCGTCCGCCAGCGGGTGATTCACTTGGACTCCGTGTTGTTCTCGAGGCCCGGGGCGGGTGGTCGCCCCGGGCATGGGTTGTTGTCAGTCGTTGCTGTTGATGATCTTCATGCGCTGCCTACGCAGCCAGAGGATCGCGTGCCGAGTGGCGTCCCTGGCGTGGTCCGGACCCGGGGTGTACATGGCGTACTGCTTGAGGCGGTTGTCGTTCACGACGTTCTTCGCGTCGTTGGCCGACTGCCAGGTCGGCTTGAACACGCGCTTGTCCCCGGCTGCGACGCGGATGCCGCGCCAGAACTGGTAGTCGAGCTTGTGTCCGATACGGACGGGCGACAGCAACTCTCGCCCCTTGATGGCGGATTGGAGAATGAAGTCCTCGATGGTGGTGTCCATCCCGGCGGTCGTACGCTCCGAGATCCATCGCAGGGCGGCCAGCGTCTGCTCGTTCTCCTCGCCGTAGAGGCACGAGGCCTCCCATGCCATCATGCATCGCTGCACCGGAACGGAGGGGCTGAGCAGTCCCTCCTTCCAGTACCAGAGGGTGCAGATGCCGGTGACGCCGCCCGGGTCGATGGCGGTGACGGCGTCGAACTCCTTGAGGCTCTCCGGCTGATCCTCTTCGATCCGGAGCCTCTGGATCCCGTTGGAGGATCCGCGTCCAGGCGGGCTCTCAGCCCATTCCCAATCCACCTACAGCCCGCCCCTCCAGCCGGTCCGCCAGCGGATGAACTGCCAGCGGAAGGTCTTGCCCATGATGTTGCACTTCTTGTCACGATGGACGATCTCGGTCGCGTGCCCGGTGCCACCCAGCATGACAGCGATGGCCTTCAGCTCGATCGCCAGGAGACGCCACTCGCCGGGCTCGAAGTCCTCGCCCTCAGCGAAGTCCCACTGCCCGCCGTCCCAGATCTGGACGGGCTCGTTGCTGCCCACGGCCAGCCCCCTAGGCATTGGTGCGAGCGCGGCTCGCGAGGGCCGCCCACATCTTGGTCTCGGCCATGGAGGCCGGACGAGTGTTGCCCTCCGTCGGACTGGTGCCCGCCGCGTCGGCCACGGTCACGTTGATCAGCTGTCCACCCCGGGAGCCGTGGCGCACAACGAACCCGAGCTCGATGCCCAGCTTGCGCTCGGCGTCGTTCATCCACCTCATGTGTTGCTCCTTGCTAGAAGTTCTGAAATCAGTACGCGCCCCGTAGGGCGGAGAACGCGGGTCGGTCGGACGGTTTCACCGACCCGCTCCCGTTCTCTCGCGTACGCCCCCGTAGCGCCCCGTTACGAGGCCGCCTCGTCGTCCTGTTCGTCTACGACTCGGACCGGCCGACCGTTGCGACGCCGGAACCAGTCCATGAGCTCCTGCGAGGCCTGCCCGCTCCGGAACCGCGCCACGGTCTTGATGGCGGATCCAGTCTGGATCGAGAGATACTTGCCCTTCCGCCCCGGGATCGACGTGATTACCAGAGCGGACTCAGGCTCGTGTTCAGAGGGGTCGTGGTCTCCGGTTGCACACAAGACGCAGTACTCGTTCCCGTTCCAGCCAGAGCTCACAGCCCCTCCGAGTGTTCCTCGTGCTCGAAGCCGCCCTCGCCGTCGCCGTCAGCCCGGATCATGTCTCCCGGCTCGATGCGGTCTCCGCATACCGAGCAGCTGGATCCGTACCGAGCCTCGAAGATCGGCCCCTTGCCCGACGGCCGGTCCTCGTCGCTGACGCCGAAGCTAGTTGTCCTCGTCGCCACTGGTCTCCTCCTTCACGACCAGGCGACGCCGACGTTTGATCAGGCCGACGTGGTTCTTGGCGAGCTCCGCGATCGAGATGGCTCCCTGTCCGACAGAGGGCTGCCAGTTGTCGATCTGCACCTCCAGGTCTCGGATCGCTCGGTCGAGGTGCTCGACCGTCAGGAGGTCCATGCGCTCCATGACTCCGAGAAGCTCCATGTCGTCGCCGACGCGGACCATGCTGAAGTCGGTCCAACCGGCGGACATGTAGGAGGCGATGGCCGAGCGGTACATCTCCCGCCTGCCCTCGTCGCTGCCGACCGTCGCCTGGATGCCACGGAGATGGATGTTGATCGCGGACGTGGTCTCGTTGTGGGGCACGGCCTGGTCCTCCTCGTTGTTGTGAGCGAGCCTGTTCAAGATGGACAGGATGATGGCCCGCGCAGACGAGCTGTACGGCTCCATCCTGGTGTTGTCCGGACCAGGGACCCAGTTGTCCCGCAGGACCGCCTCGACGTAGTCGACGATCTCGTGGAACGAACCGGGTCCCTGTGCAGCGAGGATGTGCTGCATCAGAAGTTGCCCGTGGCGAGCAGCTCGCCGCTCTCGCTGTGGACGGTGACGAGCCCGTTCTCGGACTTGAAGCAGTCGGCGAACGCGGAGGCGATCAGCTTGGCCTTGCCGCCGTTCGGACCGAACATGTCGCCCTTCAGGTCGGTGAAGACGTCGGCCGTGTCGAGGACGTTGTTCATCTTGTCAGCGACCTTGACCTTGGTCACGTGCTTGGTGGCCGCCTTCTCGGTGGCAAGCCCGCCCTTGGCGACGCAGTCGCGGAAGAGCTGCGCCTTGGTGGACTTGTTCTCCTCCGTCGTCGGCTGCGGCGCGTAGGAGGTGGCCGTGCCGATCTGCGGCTGGACCGCGACCTTGTCCGACGCACCCTCGCCCGCCGCCACGGACCCGAGGATGATCACGGTCGCGGCTCCGACGAGCCCCGCGAAGATCTTCTGCTTGGTGTTCACTTCTTGTCCATCCCCGGCCGACGGCCGATCGTGTGGAACAGCGGCTTGAAGGAGCGCTGCTCGTCCTTGGCCCACGGCTTGTCACACTGGCCCTCCGGCGACTCCCAGCCCTGGAAGGTGCACTTGGCGCCGATGCGCCCCTGGCCGAAGCAGGTGTGGCAGGTGATGGTCTCGTACTTGTCGTACGCGACCTTGCCTTCGACCTCGCCCTTGCCGTTGCAGTCCTGGCAGACGGAGCCGGTCTTCTCGCAGGAGATCTTGACGTACGGGGCGAGCCAGTGGTTCTCGCCCTCGGAGCCGACGAGCTCGGCGCGCATGAGGCGCATGACCTCGACCATCTCCCACATGAACATGGAGCAGGCCCGATAGGCGTAGACGTTGATGAACTCGCGCACGGTGTAGGTGCACTGGATGAAGTTCACCGTGCCCTCGACGAGGACGAACCGAGCGTCCTGGTACGAGATGTCCTCCTCGCACGCGATGCGGTACGCGTCCCACGTCGCCGCCACGGCCTTCTCGAACGCGGCCCGAGCCCGAGGGTTCTTGTACACCGACAGCGGCATGCGGACGTCCGGCCGGTCGCCGTAGAACGTCGCGCGCTGGGACTGCTGGTTGAACGCCGCGTTGCGCGTCCGGACGAGCTGATGGGTGAGCGCCCGGCTCGCGTTGTAGATCCGGAAGACGATGGTGTCGGACTCCAGGGCTCCCTGCAGGCCGCCCTTCATCATCTCCTCCCAGTCCCGCTCGTCACCCGGGGCGTGCGGGTCGATGCCGACCGTGGCCCGCGTCGCGGACGACAGCACCGACTTGAACACCTCGAAGTTCGGCGCCTTGACGAGTTCGACCCGGAGACCGGCCGTGCCGACATGCAGGGTGTTCTGATCGTACGGGCTGACGTGCTCGCCGTCGTTGACCGAGTGCTTGTTGAACACGAGGTCGGTGAGCTTGGCGTCGGAGAGGTCCTGCGGATTGGTGTTGTAGTACGCGTTGCTGGTTCCGTCGTAGACGTTGCCTTCGCGGTGCTCGACGAGCCAGGACGGGATGCTGTTGCTCATGCTGTGGTGTTCCTCTGCAGGAGGGGCGCCCCGACCAACTTGTGGTCGAGGCGCCCGAGTTGGGTTGTTGTTACTTGGTCTTGTGGGCGTAGGCCGGGAACTCGACGAGCTCGTCGTCCGAGTTCAGCATCCGCTTGACGTTGGCGGCCGGACGCCAGGAGGCGCGGACGGACGGCGCGATCTCGACGGGCTCGCCGGTCTGCGGGTTGCGGCCGGTGCGACCCGGGACCTCCTTGACGGAGAACTTGCCGAAGCCGAAGAGGTCGATCTCGTCCTCCTCGACCATCGCCCGCAGCAGGCCGTCCAGGACGATGTCCAGGGCCTCCTCGGCCTCCTTCTTGTCGCCGTCGAAACGGGTGTCGGCGATCTGGGCGACGAGGTCCTTCTTCTTCACGGGGTGTTCCTCTCCTGGTTGATGCGGATGGCGTGTACCAGCGCACCATGGGCCACGGCTCCGACGGGCGTCGAACCGAAGTCGATAGGGCCGTTGTCGATCATCTTGATCAGATCAACGACGTGATGATGATACCTGAGCCAAAGCCCAGGGTTTCGGCGGGCGTACGATACGGCGGCGATGGATAGCACTTGGGGGTCAACCTCGTGACTGCTGAGGAATACCTTGACTTCCCTTAGTGCATCTTCGAGCAGTCCGAGTTCCAGATCGCGTTCCAGACCTCGACCTGCGCCTCTCGCCTCCGCCATGTTTCGCCTTTCAGAATTACGTGGACGCCGTCTTCGAACTTGCCGACGACTGTCCAGTGGTACTTGTGAAGCAGCCCGCGACGACTGATGATCGTCCGGACCCCCGAGAGGCCAGGCACCCACCGAGAACCGGGGAGCCGGGGGAACGTGGCCTCTCGTCGGTACGATCTCATCCGCTCGTCTCGGCCATGCGCTTGAGCTGGCGACGCAGGAGGTCCTCCAGCCAGGCCGTGAACACGGCCGCGTTCTGTGCGACCTCGATGATGAGCAGGTCCTCGTCGGTCTCGGCCAGAGCCTCCAGGAACTCCTCGGCGGCGATCGTCGCCCAGTCGTCCTTGCTCGCCTCGTGGTTGGCGTCGCAGACGGTCTTCCACTGCTCAGCGAAGATCTCCGCCACCACAGAGCCGGTGCCGTCGGGGTGATTCTGCTCGCCCCACTTGACCATCTGGCGGCGACGCTCGTCCCTGATCATCGACATCGCCTTGTGATGGGCGGGGTCGCGCATCAACTGGACCTCGGGGTCCATCTCCATCTCGGTTCCTTTCTCGGAATCAGTACGTTGGCGCGTAAGCGCCGATCTAGCGGGGGTCGGTCCCCTTGCCCATCCCGCCGCTGTTCGCTCGGCTACGGGGCGCGTAGGCCCCTTCCCGGGGCTCTCCGGCGGCGGGCTCCTTCGAGGCGAGCGCATCGGCGAGCGGGACGACGTAGATCTCCTGCGTCTTCTCGCTGTCGGAGACGTGCACGTGCTGGGTCGGCACAGGGATGTTGTAGGTCTTGTCGGAGCGCAGCGGGAAGCCGGTCGGGCTGGCGTCGGCCACGGGCTCGGCGAACTCCTGCAAGGTCTCCTCGTACACCGGCTGCTCGATCGGAGCGACGGTGCCCAGCACCTTCACGAGGATCGTCTCGACGTTCCGCGCCATGATGACCTGCGCGTCGCCCCGGTCGTTGGTGAACTCGATCGGGTACGAGTCCATGGTCAGCTGGTACTTGACCTTGCCATGGAGGTCCTGGAGCTCCGTGCCCTCCGAGACCGTGAACGGCATCGTGTTGTACACACGGCCGCTGTTCATGACGTAGGCGAGCTGAACCTGCATGGTGTTCACTTGTCGTCCTTCTTCCTGTTGCGAGCCCGGCGAGGGCCGGACACGAGGGGCTTGACGCTGGTGGCCTGGAACTTGATCCGATGGTTCCTGCCGATCGTGGCGGCCTGGTAGCCACGGATACGGCGCATGGTGTTGGTCACTTCGGACTCTCGAACTGGTAGACGGGGGCGGGCAGGATGCCGTGGTCGGCCATGGCGGGGAACACGAAGTGGAAGATCACGAACGCCATCCCGATGAACCCCGCCGCCATGGAGAGGTTCCTCGTCAGGGTGTACTGGACTCGCTGCTTGAGCCCCATGTCCTCTTCGTCGTCCCACAAGGGCTCTCGGTTCGCCATGGCCTTCTCCTAGTCTGGGTCGATCACCCACATCCGGGTGCAGTGAACAGTCTTGCCGTAGAACGGCTTCTTCTCGACTCGCATGAGAACGAAGTCGTGGTTGAGCGTGATGTCCCAGAGCGCATCCTTGAGCTTCGGGTACATCCACCGGTTGACCTTGACCGTCATCAGTCCGGACTTGTCCTCCATGTACAGCGTCATGCTGTCCTTGAGGTCGGGGTCCTTGACCGTGGCCGGGTCGAGCTCGTCGCCGGTTCGCGATCGATGGTTCTCGTAGAGGTCCTGGAGGTTACGAGCCCTGACCGTCCCCATAATCACGTGCGAGGACTTCTTGGCCTCGTAGGGGATGTCATCAGCCAGCGTGTCCGGGATCGGCATGCTGCCCAGCCGACCCGCCTTGATCTCCTTGACGATGGATGCCGCGCCGTTCTCCAGCTTGTCCAGCTCGAAGGGGTCGTCCTTCGTGCAGAACTCCATGATCATTTCCATCTTGGCCGGTCCGATGCCCCGAACTTTAATCAGGTCTTCCCAGTTTTGGAAACCCCCAACCTCTTCTCGCTGCTCGACAATTGCCTCGGCGAACTTCTCACCGATGCCCTTGATCTGCAAGAACCCGGCCTGAACGCCGTCGCCCTGAGGGGCGATCTCCCAGGTCTCGGAGGATCCCTCCAGCTGCGGCGGATAGATCTTGAAGCTCCGCCCGAACCTCGCGTCGCCCGCGTCTCGCATCAGTGCGATGTCGTTCCGCTTCTTCGGGTCGGGCTTGGTCTTGCGGAGCTGGGCCGCGTAGAACGCCAACGGATGGTGCTGCTTGAGCCACATGCACCAGAAGGCCAGCATGGAGTAGGACACGCAGTGCGCCATGTTGAACGCGTACGTTCCAGAGGTGACGAGCTTCTTCCAGATCTTGTCGGCGAGGTCGTCGCTGATGTCCTGCGACCGAGCCCCCTCCAGGAACTGCCCGTACAGCCGGTTGAAGGCGGCCTCGCCCTTCTTCTGCGAGATGACCTTCCGGATCTCCGAGGCGTGGACCCAGGGGAACTTGCCGACGTTCCGGCACAGCGCGAGGATCTGCTCCTGGTAGATGATCTGGTACTGGCTGTAGTGCGTGAGTTCGTCTACCAGCGGATGGAGATGCTCGACTTGCTGACGACCGTGCTTGACGGCGATGTAGTCACCAGTCGAACCCGAGTGAAGCGGACCAGGCCGAGACAGCGCATTGATGTCGCAGAGCTCCAGGAACGTGGTGGGCGCGACCTCCTGACACACCATCCGAGTTGTACGGCCCTCGAACTGGAAGATGCCAACAACGTCAGCCCGCCGGAAGGCGTCGAGAGTCTTCTCGTCCTCCATGCTGATGGCGTACAGGTCTTCAAGCGTCATCCCGATCAGTTCGAGGGCGATGCGGATCATGCCCATGGTCTGGAGCCCCAGGGCATCCAACTTGAGGAGGCCGAGGTACTCGCCGTCATACTTGTCCACGGAGAGAACGGACAGCGTCTTCTTCTCCTTGCCCACGTTGTGCTTCGTGTACGTGGCCACGTACTCCGTGAGCGGCTGCGCTCCAACGACCACACCAGCGGCGTGGACTCCGAAGCCCTTGAGGTTGCCTTCCAGCTCGATCGCCTTGTGGAGGATTGGGTATCGCTCGAAGACCGCCTTGGCCTGGGGGAACGCCTCGACCGTGTCAGCGAGCGACGCGTCGAACCGGCTGTCACCGCCCGACCGCTCGACGATCACCTCCTTGACCTGGTCGGCCTCGAAGGCGGGCACCTCGTAGACTCGCGCCACATCGTCAATGGAGTTCTTACCTCGATATCGGGTGTAGGTTCCGATGTTGCCGACGCGGTCAACTCCGTATCGCCGGATCATGTGTTGGCGAACGTAGTCTCGATTCTCGTCATCGAAGTCGAGGTCGACATCCGGCAGGTCATGTCGGTTCGGGTCGATGAACCGCTCGAACATCATCTGCGGATACAGCATCGGGTCGATCTCGGTGATGCGCAGGAGATAGCAGACGAGCGAAGCGGCGGCCGATCCTCGCGCCGGTCCGACCGGGATGCCTGCGTCCTTGGTGTGGCGGACGGCGTCGGACAGCATGAGGAAGTAGTCGACGAAGTCCTTGCTCACGATCAGGCCGAGCTCGTACTCCACACGCTGCACATAGTCGCGCTGACGAGCCTTGGGCATGCGGTTGAACTTGCGATACTTCCAGCCGTCGTTGAGCCAGACCCGGATCATGTCGACATTGGTCATGCCCTCCTTGAAGGAGTCCTCGACCTCCAGCGGGTAACGAACCCGGTCCATCTTCGGAAGTCGAACGTTGCAACGCTCAGCGATCTCAGCCGTGTTGGCGATGGCCTGCTCGGCTCCGGACTTGCTCAGGCCAGTGCCACGGAGCCGCTCGTAGATGGTCTCGTCCGACGTGGGGAACGTCAGCCGGATGTCGTACTCCCAGCCCGCCTCAGCGGCGGCCACGGTTCCGATGTTACGACCGGCGGCGTGGAGGATCTTCTGGATCTCGTTCTCTTCCGGGAACGGGTAGTGGCAGTCGGACGTGGCGGCCAGCTTGATGCCCGTCCGCTTGCTCTGTTCCTCGAACCAGGTGTTGAGGAGGCCGGACCTCTGCAGCTCGGGGAACTGCTGCGTCTCCAGGTAGTACCTATCTCCGAACAGACGCTGGAAGCTCTCCATGACCTTGCGAGCCTGACGCTCGTCTCCGGTCTGGATCCACTTGCCTCCGAGCAGCGCGTTGGACAGCATCGAGTCCGCGCAGCCCGACAGGCAGATGAGCCCCTCGTGGTGGTCCTTGAGGATGTTGCCGGTGACCGTCGGCCACCGATAGAAGCCCTCTGCCCAGGATCGCGTCACGATCTGGTTCAGGTTGTGCAGGCCGGTCTCGTCCATCGCCAGCAGAGTGAGGTGCGCCTTCTGCGACATGCCGACGCGGAGCTTGCCAGACTTGTCGATCCACTCCATCTCGCGCATGTTGCCCGGAGCGGTGTACGCCTCCAGACCGAACAGCGGCTTGATCCCGTACTTGTCACACGACAGCATGTGCTTGACGTGCGACGAGATGTTGCCGTGCTCGGTCAACGCCAGGGCCGACATGCCGAGTTCGGCGGCACGCGCGGCGTGCTTGTCAGGCGAGCCGAATCCGTCCATGTACGAGTATGTAGTGTGGTGATGCAGAGAGACGTACTTCACTTGGTCTTCCTCGTCCAGGAGCCGGGCTCCTCAAGTTCCCCAACTCGCTTGCCGTTGCTGACCACTTGCTCGTAGACCCAGTCCATGTAGTCCTCGAACCGAGCGGCCTCAACTCGCAGCAACCTTACTGCGGCCGTGGCCAGTCCGGACCGGCGTCCTTCGGTGAACCTGTTGGCGCCCGTCTCGGACTTGATGTGCCTGTCGTGCTTGAGGATCTCGTTGACCAGCCAGAGGACCTCGCCTCTGCTCAGGAATCCAGCCGCCATGAAACCTCCTTGGTGCAAAGGAGCCGCCCCGCACTGGCCACGGGGCGGCTCCAGTCTGTGTGCGGCCTAGAGGCCGTGCTGCTCGGCGTCCGACTCGCCGAAGGCGGGCGAGCTGAACCCGCGCGCCTGGTCGACGAGGTGCTGGTAGGCGGCGGCCTGGTTGTTGGAGACCTCGTCGGCCACCTTCATCCAGTGCTCGCGCTCGCCCTTGTCGAGATCGATCCAGCGGCACGTCGGCCCGGAGTTGAAGCGCTCGTACAGCCGCTGAGCCATCGTGGTGGCGACGGGGTGCAGCGTGAGCTTCATCTCGCCACCGAACTTGAAGCGGTCTTCGTCGCCGACCTTCAGACCGGCGACGGTGTACTCGCCGACGCCCTCGGGGCCGGTGACGGTCAGTCGGTCGCCCTTCTCGACGATCGGCACGTCCATCACGAAGCTCGGCTTGATGCGCATGCCGCACCGGGCCACCAGCCGGTTGGCGAGGTCCGTGCCGAGGACGTTGGAGATGCTCATGGCCTTCTCCGGACCGCCGTACTCGTCGATGAGCCTGTCGAGGAACTCATCCGTCGACATCGTCGAGTAGGCGTGCTCGCGCTCGACCTCGTTGGCCATACGCTTCATGTACAGCGTGAGGAAGAGGTGGCCGATGAGGTCCTGGATGATCTCCTCCTCGTCCTCGAAGCCGAGCTCCTCGCCGTCCCACATCGACCGCTTGAGCTTGATCATCTTGCGGTGGATGTCGGAGTACTGGCCTCGGATGCCGAGCTCGAAGGCGGAGCCCGACCCGTAGTCGGCGTTCTTCGCGGAGAAGAGCGCCAGCCAGTCGGGCATGATCTCCAGCGCGATGGCGCGGAGCTCCTTGCTGTCGCTCTCCTCGGCGAGAAGAGTCACGGCGTTGATGGCGGCTTCCTGCTTCATGCGTTGTTCCTGTTCTTGTGCATCTCGATGTAGGCGAGGATGCTCTCCTGCGCCTCGTTCAGGTCCATGACGACGGACTGGTCGTAGTCCGTCTGGTAGGACCGGTTGGCCTCGTTGCGACGCATGATGGTCTGGATGCCCAGACTCCGCGCCACCTTGATCTGGCTGAGGTCGTCGTCGATCGCGCACACGACGCGCTCCCGGCCGACCGACTTGACGAGGTCTCTGTACTTGTGCTCGCCGTACAGGATGTAGTCGACCTGCAGACCGTTGCGCTTCATCCAGTGCTGCGTGTCGAGGTCGATCGTCGACATGTGCAGGTACGGACGTGTCGTGCACGCGATCACGCGCACACCCTCGCCACGGATCGCCTTGGTCAGGTCGCGGGCTCCGTCGAACACCGGCATGGACCGCTTCATGCCGCCCATCCGATACGCCAACTTGCATGCCCGATATGTGGCCTTGCTCATGCCGAGCTGCTTGTAGAACGAGCCGTCGATGCTCGGGTCCCAGCGGATGTCGCGCCCGGTCCACATCTGAGCGAATCGCTCGAAGTGGCGATGGTAGTCCCCCATCGTTCCGTCGAGGTCCAGCGCGACGACGGGCGAGTCAGGCGTCGGTCGGGGCATCGGTCTTACCTTCCAGTCGGTCGATCAGCTTCATGGTGTCGTCCCAGGCCTCGTGGCTCAGGACGCCCTTCTTCCACTGACCGTACCTTCCCATGCGGACGACGTCGGGGAGGCAGCGACACGTCGTGGTCGTCGGCTTCTCGACAAGCCACAGCCCGTGGCCCTTGCGCACGCCGCCGTTCCTGTCCGGGTGCTGGCTCAGGGGCCACTCGGTATTCTCGTGCCCCTGGATCTTGCTCGCCCGGTACCAGGGGAATCCGGGCTCGCCCTGACACAGCACGGTGTTGTCGGAGAGCTCAACCTCGCTGTAGTCCGAGGACCACACCTTCGTCGATCCGAACCAGTGCTCCTGGGTGCAGAGCAGCTTGGCCGGGATCGTCGAGATCGTCGCGTCCGGCTCGACGAAGTGGACGAGGCGGGCGATGCTGTCTCCGATCCCGGCCTCGAAGCCGGTCACCGTGTGGCCGTACCGGTCCCAGAGCCAGTCGTAGGCCTCGCGGATGTCCCAGGCGAGGTGGCGGCCGACCAGCGTCTCCGGCGACACCTGCACGGCCGAGCCCGCGCCGTACACCTTGTCGCGATAGCCGTCGATCGAGCCGCTCATCTCGTAACTGATGAGGAACGGCTCGGACTTGCTGGCGTCCGGGATCGGCGCGTGGAGGTACTGCGCACCGTTCATGAACGACTTGCGCGGCTTGCTGTAGATGTGCGGGACGTGCCCGCGACTGGCCACGGCATGCGCAGCGATCAGACCGGCGGGTCCGCACCCGAGGATGAGGATCTTCACAGTTGGTCGTTCCTTACGTTCTCGACCGGCCTCCAGCCGGTCTCATGGATGCGAGCCTCGTACTGCTCGCTGTTGCCGAAGTGGGTCGGGCATCCGGCGGACATCACATGGACTCCGCCACAGGGCTTCACCCTCTCGCACGTGCACGCATCGTCTGGCACAACACAGCATACCAGACTCATGAGTTGGCCGCCTTGTCCATCATCCTGCGCTCGGCGAGCATCCAGGTGTCGGGGTTGAAGCCCCATCGCTCGGCGTCCCACTCCGTGGCCCGGTCTCGGTAGTCCAGCCAGATGTCGAGCAGTTCGTCCTGCGCCTGTCGACTGGTGGCGTTCGAGATCCTGTTGGCCAGATGCCACTTGGCCGCCTCGCCCATGGGCATCAGATGTTCGCCACCCTCTTGATGACGTCGTCCGGCAGCCACAGGTCGTCGCATGCCATCGCCGTCCGATCCCGCTTGTTGACCATGAGCTTGTACCCTCCAGCCGGATCGGCGACCGGCCAGAGCATCGGCCAGTACTCGTCAACTCCCTGGTACGGGATGGCGTAGTCCGGGATGATCGCCTTGGTCCGGACGCCGGTGGACCAATGGGACTTGATCAGGTCCTCGTCTTCGTACCAGGGCGGCTGCTCGAACAGCGTGCCCTCCTCGGCGATCTTCTTGCCCTGGTTGGCGAACACCCAGAACTTGCCGAGGTCGTCGCACCTGTTGACCCGCATCTCCACGCAAGCCAGCGATGCGTAGGTGTACAGGGCCAACAGGTTCCCGCGCCAACCGAGCTCCGCCGGTGCGAGCTTGGTGTCGGCGTCGGACAGGAGCAGTCGGTCCGTCGCCTCCTCCATGTACATGATCATGTCGGAGATCGCCTCGTCGTAGAGGACCTCCAAGGTATCGGTCGGCGTCCTATACAGCCACCACAGGATGTTGGTGCTCACTCGTACTCCTCAAGGTTCACCTGGAAGCCGGGCTTGCCTTCGACGATGTCGAGGATCTCGACGCCGTTGTCCTCCATCTCGTCAGCCCGGTCGTTGGCGAGATCCTCTGTGTACGACACGACCGTGGCGCGCGGACGGCCGTCCTCGCCACGGTACACCACTCGATAGTCCCTCATCGCTCCATCTTCAGTTCGAGGCAGTTGGACGAGGTGGGCTTGATCGAAGGAGCGGACTCGCAGTAGATCTTCAACACCTCACCTTCGATGTGGACTTCGAAGAAGCGACCGAACCTCTTCTCGCTCGCCGTCTTGAAGACGATGCGCGCCTCGTTGGGCAACGCCTCATCCTCGATGGGATAGCTCGCCTTGAGGAAGGTGTTCGTGTTTGTCACGTCCTGCTCAAGCGCGCGCTGCATGGCGAGGATCGAGTGGCGCAGCGAGGCGATGTGGTCCTGAGCCCACTTGGGCAGTCGGTCCTCACGAGGGTCGATCTTGTAGTAAACCATCAGGGCCTCCAGCCCAAGCGCCAGGCCACCTCGGCCTCCTCCGGCGACAGGTTGAGCATGCGGTCGGAGAGCTCGACGTGTTCCTTCCAGGGCTGCTTGGATCCGATGAGGATGATGTCATCCTTGCAGGCGATGCCCTTGCCCCGCCAGGACCCTCCGCACTCCGGAGCGCAGAGGTGGCGCCCGTCGCACTTGCTCTCGGGGATCATGCACACGCAACTACCCACGAACCGGCCGCAGTTGCGCTCTTTGTTGTTCGACAAGGTTCCTCCTGGAGCCGCGCCCCGTCACAGCGGACGGAGCGCGGCAGTACGGGGTTCTACTGAGCCTGCTGCATCAGCTGGGCGGTGCGGATGAGGAAGTCGTCCCGGTTTCCCTGCGTGACGTCGACGGAGCGGTCCAGGACCTTCAGCTGCCAGGCGCCCGGGACGATCGCGCCGGAGTCGTCCCGCTTGCGCCGGAGCACCGCGACGCCGATGGTGTTCTTCGGGTTCAGGAGCGACGGCTCGATCCACGCCACGGGCTCCTTGGTCCCGCCGGTCGAGTCGTACAGCGTCACCTTGATGTTCTTGGCACGCCGCATGGACGATCCGTGCTTGAAGGCGGTGGCGTTGAGCATGATGCTCGTGATGCGAACCGGGATGTTGCCGAGGGCGAGCCGGATGGTCTCGTCGTCGCCCCCGCCCTCGCCGGTCTGGTTGTCGCCCGTGTGGACGGCGGATCCCGCCGCGTTGCCCTCGTCGGCGAAGGTGTCGAGCTCGTCCCAGCCGAGGTACTTGACCGGCCGGTCTCCGACGTAGAACGTGGCGACTCCGTCGAGGTCCGAGCCCGCCTTCTTGTTGACCCAGCCGAGGAGCCCGCCGGATCCACCGGTGGACTTGTCCCAGCCGAGGCCCATCTCGAGGACCTGTCCGGGGGCGAGCTCGTTCCAGCCGTCGGCCTCCGTGAGGTTGGCCAGGGTGGCGTAGTCGACAGCGACGGTCGGCGTGATGTAGGGCTGCTTGCTGAGGCTGGCCATGTTGGCTCTCCTGTTTGATGTGGACACGACGGGAAACCCCGAGGTGTTCGCTCCCACGGCAGGGTTCGAACCTGCACATCTACCCGGGTGCGACCCGACCAGCGCTCTGCCATACTGAGCTACGTGGGAAAAGCCGTAGGCGCCCGTTTAAGGACCTATCGGCGCGGGGTCGGCCCCTTTGCCCAGGACCGACCCCGCAGGCTGCGAGAGACCCCAAAGAATCGCTTCTCGGGGCCTCTCAGAGGGTTGTGCCGACCGCGCCGGTTAGAACGGCGGCTCGTCGTCGGACGCCGGGTCGCTCACGACCTCGTCCTCGACCAGCTGGGCCAGGAGGGCCTTCTTGCCCTTCGGACCCTTGTACTCCTCCAGGTCGGAGTCGTCGTACTCGTACTCCTTGGCGAGCTTCTTCAGCTCGACGAGGGACATCTTGGCGGCCTTGTCGTAGTCGACGAGCTCGTCCTCCTCGTCGCCGTCCTCGGCCTCGTCGTCCTCGTCCGATCCGGTCTCGCCGTCCTCGTCGTCGCCGTCGTCCTCCGGCTCCTCGACGTCCTCCTCGTCGTCCTCGATCTCGTCGTCGATGTCGTCGGACTCGTCCTCCTCGGCGTCCTCCTCCTCGACCTTGGACTTCGGCTTCCAGCCCGGGTACAGGTCCTGGGGCTCGGCCTTCCAGGGGGCCTCCTCGCCCTCGGGGACGCCGTAGGTGTCGCGGACCCGGGAGAAGGTCATGCCCGCGCGGACACCCTCCACCTTCTTGCCGCCGATGGTCTTGATCTTGCCGCCGTCCGCGATCTCCTCGTGGACGATGTCCGCGCTGTTCTTGCCCGCGACGGACTGCATGTACTGGGCGACACGGGTCTTCTGGATCTCGGCGTCACCGGGGACGACGCGGTGGAAGGCGGAGTAGCCCTTGCACTCGCCCTCGGTGATCTCCCAGACGGAGTTGATGTACGGGGAGCCGGGGTTCTTGGAGTTCTCGCCCGTCAGCCGCATCGACGCCGTCTTCTGCACGACGGGGTAGACGACGTTGGGCTTCGGGAGCGGGCCCTCGTAGACGCCGAACCCGGAGTCCGTCGAGACGTTGTCCGCGACGCCGAACTTGGTCTTCGCCATGTGTGTGGTTCTCCTTGTTACTTCGCAGTCGCCGTGCGGCGAGCTGCAGTCTTCTTGGCGGCGGTCTTCTTGGCTGCGGTTCCGGTCGTAGCCGTCATCTTAGCCATGATCTTGGGAACGGTCGGTTCGTCCATGTACCGACCCAGCTTGTGGAAGCGATCCTTGCCTCGGAAGGGGCCCGTGTGGACGAAGTACATCCGCCGGATCTCCTTGCCGTCCGAGCCCTCGACCGTCGTCCCGTACCCGGCCACGTTCATGTGTCCGAGCGTCTGCTGGGCGATCTCGCCACGGCCACCGTGGACATAGGGCAGGATGAACTCCTCACCCTCGCCGTCCTCCAGCTGCATGGGATGTGCCGTGTAGATCATGTTGATGGGCAGATCGTTGAACTGCATGACGAACTTGATCGTCTGGATCTGCGCCTTCTGATGGACCGCGATCGACGGGACGTCGGGGTCCTGCTTGGCCGGATTGGCCTTGTACGAGGCGTCGAGCGCGGACCTCTGAAGGATCCGCTGCGCGCCGCCGATCGTGTCGACGATGCACCACTCGTACTCCTCGCACCCCTCGTCCCTCAGCCACTTGTACGCGGCCTCCAGGTCCGAGAAGTTCTTGATGTCCCACTTGTCCGCGTCCGAGTTGAACGCGGCAGCGGAGATGGTGCCCTCGGGGTCGCACACGAGGAACAGCGCGTTGGGTGCAGTGCCGCTGAACACGGTCTTGCCCCAACCGGCGTCCGCCACCACCACCATCCGGATGCGGGCTCGCTGCCCCTTGACCGGGCCGATCGCCTTAGGTCGAGCCATTGGCTCGCTCCTCCTTCTCTTCCGTCTCCTGGATGCGGGCCTCGATCTCGTCGATGCGCTCCCGCATGAAGTCGTGATCCTCCTTGGAGATGACCTCCGTTCCGAGCGCACGAGCTATGCGGTTACGCAGTCGCTTGCACTCGAACGTCCCGGCCTCCTGGAAGCTCTTCACGCGCTCTTCCTGTTCTCTCTGTGGTCCCCATAAGGGTCCCGTCGCTTAAACATCGAGTCCTTGAATTCCTCCACATCTGCGCCTGCCTCGTCGAGCATGCACATCTTATGGAATTCGCAGCGCCACTCACAGTCCATGGTGGGCCGCTTGTACATCGGAAGGAGCCCCTTGCGGAACGCCTCCATGTGGATGGCTTCGTTCTGGATCCGGCGCTCCATAGTAGCGCGTTCACCCGACGACCGCCACACAACCTCACGCTGGAAGTTGGGGGCGGGCTGTCGCTTGGAGACTGAGCCATCCTTGTTCAGCGCCTGACCCTTGGAGTCCCGTGGCCGGTCGTCCGGCAGAGCCTTGCGCATGAAGTTGTAGGTGATCCCGGTGATGGACTCGCGCGGACCGATGAGACCCTGCTTGCGCAGCACGCTCGTCGCCACGTACCAGTAGGAGCCCGCCTGGTCGTCCAGGGGAAGATGCCCTAGCCGGATGCCCGCTGCGGTCTTGTGCTCCATGAGGAAGATCTCGCCCGTGCCCAGGTCCCTGTACACCCCGTCGAACGTGCCGACGTACCTGACCAGAGCCTTGCGCTTGCCGCTGGGGAGCCTGGCGACTCGGGGGTCGGCGATGAGGAGGCGGAACGTCTGCTCCGTGGCGATAACGTCCCACGTCGGGTCGTCGCCGTACAGGTTGACGTACTGCTCCATCATCGACACGCCCAGCTCCCGGGCGTTGACGTACTTGAGCTCGTCCTCTTCGAACTCCAGCGGGATGAAGCGCTCCTCATCGTCGCAGAAGTCCTCCCAGGTGTCAGCCGGGTGCGGACCGCGCTCCAGCCCCTTCTGATACCACTCGGCGAGGGCGAGATGGATGCCCTGACCGAACCAGAGGGGGTTGCTGTCGCGCCTCGCGGCCAGGCCCTCGTTCGTGGACCACTGCCACTTCTGGGGGCACTCCTTGAACGTCCCGCGCTCGGAGGTGCGCAGCATCTGGATGCTCATGTCAGGCGGAGCTCCTCGTTGGCGTGGATGAGCCGGATCTCGTGGTAGCTGATCAGGCTGCCCTCGTTGACCATGAGGGCGCCCTGCACGGGTCCCGAGGTCCAGCCAGTGCGGAGCTCGGGGTCGTGGTTCTTCGCCTTGTCCCGCGTCGTGAAGACGCCACGGACAACCGGCTGCTGGTCCTTGGGCTTGAGGATGAGTGCAAACAGAGGAAGCGACATGGCTAGCTACTTTCGTGCAAGGAGCCCTGCCCCGGGGGAGGTTGGGGCAGGGCTCCAGTCTTGCGGGTTGTGCGCGGCTCTCGCGCCGATCAGAGCTCGTCGTCCTCGTCGAACGCGGCGACCGGCGCGGCCTTGGCGGCACCCCGGCGACGGCGGCCCACGGAGCGGGCGGCGGGCTTCTCCTCGGCCGGGGGAGCGGCCTTGGGCGCCGGGGCGCCCCGGCGGCGACGGGTGGTCGGCTTGGGGGCCTCCTCCTCGTCCTCGTCGTCCTCCTCGGCGGCGGCGGTCTCCGCCTTCTTGGCCTTGGCGGCAGCGGCGGCGGCCTTCTTGGTCTCCGCCTCCTCCTTGGCCTTGCGACGGGCCTCGGCGCGCTCCGCCTTCTCCTCCTCGGCCTTCTCGGCGGCCTCGCGCTTGGCGGCGAGGACGGCCTGGTTCTCGGGGGACTGCTGGAAGGGGATGCGCAGGGAGCACGCGAGCTGGACCGTGCGGACGTCGATCTCGTCCTCGTCCAGGCCGGTGTTCTCGCTCAGCCAGACCGCGAAGCGCTGGTGGAGGTCGGTCGGGTCCTTCTCGAGCAGATGGGCGTACTGCGGCTCTTCGACGGGTGCCTGCTTGGCCTTGGCGTTCGCCATGGGATTCTCTCCAGGTGTGTGTGGCTTGCGAGGGGAACCTTACCCCAATTTGTGACGACGTGTTGTTAGCTCTCCGAGTCTTCGGAGCTCCCTCGATGTCCATATCGACGGATGATGATGGAGCGGAGGACGAACCCCTGCTGACCATCCCGAAGCCCCTTCTTGTATGCCCTGTTGGCCGCCATGATCGGTCCAAGAACAGCGATCACCGCGACTGCCCAGTACACAAAGTTCATGCCTTCTCCTTCAGCAGCCTCCTGCCAAAAGCGACCCCGCGCCGAGCATCCAGGATTTCCTTCTGGATGACGTCCTTACCCACGTTCAATTCGGCGATTCGTTCGTCGATGGAGCCACGGGCGTAGAGGTAATGGATAGTGACCTTGTGGATGCGAGAGACCCGGTGGATGCGGTCCTCAACCTGCTCCTGATCGTCAGGGACCCAAGTCTCGTCCATGAAGAACAGCTCGTCGCAGTGCTTGTCGAGGTCGATGGCGACCCCGCCTGCGGACGTGTTCAGCAGCATGATGCGAGGTCCGCCCTTGGACTGGAACGACTGCTGAGCCGTCAGCCTCTGCTTGGTCGAGACCTTGCCGGTGATGCGGAGCGTCGGTACGCCGATGTTGTGGAACTCGTCGGCCATCGCGTCGATCACCTGGGTGAACTGGGAGGCGATGACGAACTTGTTGCCGTCGTCGTACCGACTGCCCCCGATCACGCCACGTTGCTCCAACAGCTCAAGCAGATATGTCCACTTGCAGCTGTCCTTGAGGATCGGAACTCCGTCCGTCCCTCGGAACGCCGTCGCGATCTGCTTGAGGTAGGTGAGCTCGGCCAGAGCCGACGTGGCCGTGATCGCGTCGTCACCGAACATGACCTCGCCCTCGTCCTGCATCTCCTCATACTGACGAAGCTGCTTGGGACTGGGCTCGCACCAGTGCTCGATGGTCTGCTTGGGCGGGAGGTCGGGTGCGACCTCGGCCTTGGTCCGGCGCAGCATGATCGTGTCGAGCGACTTGTAGAACGCCTTCTCACGAGCCGGGTTGATGCCCAGCATCTTCTGCCCGAACGGCCCCTTCTGAACATCCATGTACTGCTCTGCCCACGCCCACTTGGCTCCGTAGGACTCGCGGTCCAGCCAGTACAGGACGCCCCAGAAGTTCTCCGGGTTGCCCTTGATCGGGGTGCCAGACAGCGCGATGAGCGAGCCGTCCTCGTCAACCTTGAGCCTGCACAGCCCCTCGGCGACGAGCGTCTTCTTGTTGGCACCCTTGATGCCTCCGAGGAAGCGGTGCGACTCGTCGAGCGTGACCGTGTTCCAGGTCTTGGTGAACAGCTCGGGGAACTGCACGTGATACGGACGAGGCGCCGTGCCGTGCTGCTCCTCGCGATGGTCGACATCCTGCTGAGGATCGTTGAAGTCCTCGACGAACGACTTGCACTTGGAGCACCAGCGACCCAGCTTGATGCGCGCGGTCTCGGGGTTGGTGATGAGGAACACTGTGTCCGCCTCACTGGCGAGCGCGGCCTCCATCCCCTTGCGCTTCTGCTTCTCGCTGCCGGTCATCACGTGCACATCGAAGTTGGTCCACTTGCGAACCTCCTTCTCCCATGTGATCCGGACGGCGGTGCTGGGGCAGAGCACGAGATGGTGCCCCTTGTGCACCCCACGCTCAACGATCCCGGCCAGAGTCTGGATAGTCTTGCCGAGCCCTGGCTGGTCGGCGAGCAGGACGCCCCGGGTTGCGTTGGCGACGAACGCCGCGCCCACCCTCTGGTACGTCCTCGTCTTCATTGCCTCGCTCACCTCAGGAAGGATCTCCCTGACGCGCTCCAGGCGGAAGTTCTTGTGCTTGCCGATCCGGCGCATCGTCCCCTCCTGTGCCACGGCCTCACGAGCCCACTGTTCGAGCCGTGGCCCGATCACGAGCATATCCGTGAAGACGTGACGCAGGAGCCTGCAGGTCTGCATGTTGAGCGGGTACGTCCACCATCGGTTGGGCCTGGAGAAGTTCCAGCCCGGCACCGCCTTGCACATCTCCTCAAGGCCGTGAAAGTAGTCGCACCGCAGGATGATGCGGTCGCCCTTGTCGCTGAGTTCGATCCTGATCTTGACCTCGGGCATCAGCCCTCCCAGACGATCTGGCTGCGTCGGAGTCCTGCGTTCAGCAGGACCTCCCAACACTTGTGGCAGGGCTCACGAGTTGTGTACAGCACACACGCCCTCGTGATCGGGTTGCCACGCTTGAAGAACTTGTTGATCGCGTTGATCTCCGCGTGGACGGCGGTGCACCGGCCAACCCCGTCGAACCGAGCGCCGTGGGGAAGCTGATCGGTCGACATCTGGCCGCGCGGGCAGCCGCCGTCCTCGCAGTTGGTCTCGCCGGAGCGAGGACCGTTGTAGCCGACGAAGACCTCCTGGTTGTCCACCACGAGGACTGCACCGACTTGATCACGGAGGCAGGAGCTCCGGGTCGCCACCGAAGCAGCAACCCCGAGCCACACCTCTGGCCAACTGGCCCTTCTAGACATGAGCGATCGCCACCGACAGGTACATGATGCCGACGCCGAACGCGGCCATGCCCGGCAGCACGAACGACTGGTCCTCGTCCGGGTGCAGGAACCAGCGACGCTGCACAGCGAGCACGATCCCACCCGTAACGGTGATGGCCGTCATGTAGCCCAGCATCCAGATGAGCATGCTGACGGTGATGGCGATGTTCAAGTCCCTGTCCTGTCTTGCTAGTTGCGAGGCGCCGTCGCGGACGGCGTCGGCTTCACGTTACCGTCCTTCGGAGCGGCGTCGTCCATCTCGCACCCCTGGAGGATCAGGAGTCCGATCGCGCCGACCGCCACGCCCTTGAGGAACGCGCTGGTGGTGTTGCCGTGTATCTTCTCGACGCTCTCCTTGGAGAGCGACATGGGAGTCCCCTTCGGGATCTTCTCCCAGGTCATCTTCGCCATGGCCCGTCCTTCCCACGGGTCAGGGAGGGTCCGGCGCGGCCCGCTACGGGGTCGTAGGCGGCCTGCCGGGCCCTCCCGAGTACCTTTGCCCGACCGGTCCGAGATCGGCCCTTACGCGGCCGTCTAAGGCTTCCGGACCTACGACCCGCCGGTCAGCTTGTCGTAGCAGATGTCGCCGATGCCCCGTTCGCGAGTCCGCTCGTTGGTGAGCGGGCTGCTGCAGACTCCGCACTGTCCGACCTTCTGGCCGAAGAGGGCGAACGCCTCCGTGGGGTTCTCGTGGATGGCGCTGAGGATCTTGTACACCCGCAGCAAGCGGCGCCGACGGAAGTCGCCCGGAGCTCCGGTGAGCTCGCTGACGTCCATCCGTCGATTGCCTCGTCCGTCGTCCATGAGGCGGTGAACCTGGTAGAACCGGATCGTCTCGTCCTCGGACTGGAGCGCGTACTTGCCGGGCTTGATGGACAGGAACTTGTCGTCCCAGCCCGCGTACCCGGCCTGTGCGCCACGGACGTACGGCTGCTTGAGCATCCTGGAGATGAAGGAGCTCGCGTCGGCGAACCCGAGCGAGTTGATCATCTCCTCGTACTCGGCCTTCTCCAGCTCCTTGTACTCAGCCAGCCGCTCCCGCTCCCGACCCAGCGCGTGCGCCAGGGACAGCTGCTTGTGAGTGGACTTGGCCTGGAGACCGTGGCTGTGACGGAGGACACGGTCGTGGGCGGTCTCCCGGGGCCGAAGCCCCGAGCAGGTCCTTACATCGTCGACCGTGTCGTGCTCGCCCTTGCAGTTACCGCACCTCATCGGATCTCCTTCCGCGTGTCGCCGACACGGGTCTGGCCGAGGTCGGCGTTCCGGCCGTCGTTGCGACCCCGGGAGTAGGACTCGCCGATGATCCGCTGCTGGTAGCTGCGACCCTCCTTGATGTTGTTGTCCTCCTTGTACTTGTCGTACGCGTCCTGGACGAGCGCCCCCTTGTCGCGGAGGGCGAGCTCGGCGCCGGTCGTCGCCTTGACCTGAGCGTCGCGGTGCTCCTGGAGCTTGTACAGACGGATCGAGACTTCGGTGCGGAAGCCCTCGGCGTAGGACCGCTGGAAGGTGACCGGCGTCTGGACCGCGCGGTACTCCAGACCCATGAGCTTGCACCAGCGCTTGCAGGCGCGGATGAGGCGGCCGCCGTCCTTCTTCTTCTCGTGCCACTCGACCCACGGCCACGGCTCACCGATGGAGTCCTTGGGGTCGAGGTTGTGCTCCTCCATCCAGTGCATCCGGGCGATGTTCATCTGCGAGCAGGTCCGCTCCCAGTTGATCCCCGCCTCGTGCAGGATGTAGACGTTCTCGTCGTACGAGCGCTGCATGTCGACCTTCGGGTCGATCTTGCGCAGCAGCTGGAGACGGAGGCTCGTGTAGACCATCTCGGCGAACTTGATGTCCGAGGGCAGACCGATGAAGTCGCCGAAGCCGTTGCTGTACCCGTGGAAGGCGCAGTCGTAGTGCTGCGCGACGCGGATGCAGAGGTTGTACAGGCTCGTCGCGATCGGGCTGTCCATACCGGCGAACTGGAAGCGAACGCGCTCCGGCATCTCGACCGGCTTGGCCTTGTCCTTGTTCGCGGCGGCGAGGATGGCCGCGTCGATCTGGTACTTGGCCATCAGCTCGTCGGCCTTGGCCATGAAGTTGTTGGCGGCCTCCTCCTGCCCGCTCTCGCGGTGGGACTCGGCGGAGTTGAGCAGCGCCTGGATCTTGTTGATCATGGCGTCAGACATGGGGTGCTCCCTGGTCTCCTCAGCATGGGTACCTTACCCATGGACGTGACTGGCTGTCACGTTTCGACCTGGACGGGATCAGTCGGTGCCGAGCACGATGTGCTCGTTGTTCGGGACGTCGCGGAGGGCGGCCTCGCGGATCGCCTCGTCCGACTTGTGCTTGTGCAGCATGTGCGCCAGCTTCTCGAGCTGCTCGGCGGAGATGTTGATCGCGTCCTGTCCGTCGTCGAGGAGGACGCCCTCCCATCCCTCGGACACGGTCGCCCAGAGGTAGTCGTCGAGCTGGACTCGTTCGTTCGCCATGGTCGCTCCTAGCAGCCCTGGTTGAGGATGAAGATGATGCCGAGCAGGACGATGATCAGGAGCACGATGCATCCGAACATCAGCTCGATGGCCATCTTGAGCATGTCGCCGTAGGACATGTTGGTGAAGCGCTTCACGAGATCGCCTCCCACAGCGGACGGGGCGCGTAGGGGCTGATCCTGCCATAGCCGTTCACCTGGTCCGTGGCCAGCCACACGGCCTTGCGCGCCTCGTCGGCGAGCTCTCCGTCGATGTAGTCGGCGAGCTCCTCACCCGAGATGACGCCGAGCACGACCCCGGTGAGCGGGTAGGTCGGCTGCATCCCGACGAGCACCTCGACCTCGGAGACGTCGACACCGGCGTCCTCCAGGTCCAGCCGGATCTCTCCGAGCTTCTCGATGAGCTCCGTGAGCTTCAGCTTCATGTTCCCTCCACGATCTCGTCAGCACCCGTGCCATACGGGCGGACGCCACGGCTGGATGTCGCAGCGTTTCGATCTGGCTGTGGTGGTTACCAGTGGAGCCCGAAGGCTCGCAGGACCAGCCCGATGCCGACCCCGAGCAGGACCCCGAGGATGGCGCAGGTGGCGATGTTCCACGGCGTGTCCGTGAAGAACGAGTTGAGCTTGCGAAGCATGAGCCCTCCCGAGGCCCTAGGCGGCCGTCTACGGGCCGCGCGTTGCCGGGTGAGCCCCTTCGCCCACCCGGCTTGCGTTCGGCGCTTACGTTGGCGCCTACGGCGTCTCGATGAACCCGGCCTCGTCGGCGTCACCATTCTCGACCGCCGCGAGCTGCGCCTCGGAGACGGCCGGATAGAGGCCAGCCGGGTGCTCGGTGAAGTTGCTGGCGCTGGAGCAGCCGATGTACTGGAGCTCGCACTCGATCACGCGGAGCTCGCGGTTGCGGATCTCCGTGAGGACGTTGTACCGAGCCTTGAGCTGCGCCTGGAGCCAGCTCGGGTCGATCCAGGCCGAGGCCCGCATCTTCTCGTTCGCCTTGAGCTCCAGGTACGCGAGCCGAACGAACTCGTCGACGTTGCCGAACTGCTCCAGGGTCGGCTCCAGACCGATCTCCATGTCGGTCCGGTTGCCGAAGGACTCCTTGAGGAGGTACTCGACCTCGTCGTTCTGCTCCTGCGCCCGGAGGCGGTCGATGACCTCGTTGGCCCGCTTCTCAGCGTTGAAGCCGAGGATGTCGACGAAGACCTCGATCGTCTCCGCCGTGTCGAACTCCAGGTTGGTCTTCTCGATGAGAAGGATCCGGATACCCATAACCACGCTCACTCCTTGAGAGCTCCTCAGCACCGGCTCTTACCGGCGGACGCCCGAAGGCGTTTCGCTCTTGCCTGGCGCCCGGTGCAGGGGTTTGGGTGGTCGCCACCCTGCACCGGGGCCGTCATGGGGTGTTACTCAGCGGCCTTGGCGGCCGTGCGGCGGGTGCGCCGGACTCGCGGCTTGGCCACGGGCGCCTCCTCCTTGGCCTCCTCGACCGGAGCGGTCTCGGCCACGGCCTCCTCGACCTTCTCCGCGTCGTCCGACAGCGCCTGGTCGGCCTCGCTGTCGTACTCCTCGGGCTTGGTCTCCTCGGCGACCGGCGCGGCCTCCTCGCCCTTGAGCTTGGCGAGCTCGGCCTCCAGCTTGGCGAGCTTGCGGGCCTTGGCCTCCTCGGCCTTCTTGGCCGCCGCGACCTTGCGGTCGGCGAGGTTCGCCTGGTTCTCCGGGCTGGCCTGGAAGTCCAGGCGGAAGGACACCGCGAGCTGGACGGTCTTGAGGTCGGGCTTGACCCCCGTCTTCTCCTCGATCCAGGCGGCGAACGCCTTGTGGAGGTCGGTGGGCTCGGCCTTGGCGCGCTCGGCGAAGGTCTTCTTCTTGGAGGCGGTGTTCTCGGTCATGGTAACTCCTAGGGACTCCTCAGCACCGGCACTCTACCGGCGGACCATCGGGGCGGCCTCTCGACCGCCCCTAGGTTTCGTCCTGTGTACTGCTTCTCTCGCACCCGCCGGGACCTACCGGCTGCTTGTGCGAGGCGCGTCGACCAGTCGATTAGCCGAGCTACGGGTTTTGTGGAGGTCCCGTTCCTGTCAGAAGTCAGCGGCCCTTGCGGGGCGCGATCTCAGCCGTCTTCCTGGGCTGTCCTACTCGGGCTCGCGGTCTTCGGGCTGCGTCTCGACCGTCGGCTGGATGCGCCGTCCCGGGAGTTCCTCGCTTGCCCTGCTCGCTTACGAGTAGAACTATGCGCCATTCCTCCGGGGAAGGCAAACACCCATCTACCTGCGCATTCATCGCGTTTGCCCTGGTAGGGGGCTTGCGAAGATTCTATAATTTCTTTCAAGAAATTACATATGCGCAGGTAGACATGAGTGTCGACCATCTACGGCGATTCACCGCGCCTCAGCGCGAATCGGGCGAAACCGCCCTACAGCGCCGTGAGCTTCCACAGCGAGCTGTCCTCCAGGCGCACAATCTGGGAGCCGTCCGAGGCCTTGCCGACGGGCTCGTACAGCTCCCAGGTGCCCGGCTTCTCCCAGGGGGCGCGCGGCTTGGCACGGGGCGGCACGGAGGCCGGGGTGCCGTCGCTGTGCGTGATGGGCTCATTCAGGTCCGCCAGGGGCACACCGGCCACGGCGGGCTGAGCCTTGGGCGCCGCACTGTTGACGCGCCAGACGTGTCCCTTGGAGATCACGTCGATGTCCATCTTGTTCTGAGCGATGATGCGGCGCATGACAGCGCGGACCTGCTCGTCGCGGAGGCCGGTCTCCTTGCAGGCCTCGTTGATGATGATGGTCTGGCCGATGCGCGCGACCAGGTACTTGGTCATGGTCGACTGCACGTTCATGTTACCCATGTTGCAGAGCCCTCCTAGACTCGTCAGCGGCCGTCTACGGCCGGACCGCACCCCGGTGACCCGGGGCCGGTTTCGTCCTGTGGAGGATCAGACGTAGGACCAGGAGCGCACGACCGACATGGTGCCATGGCTGGCGACCCGCTGCCTGGCCGCCTTGAGCAGCTCGTCCTGGTCGGGCTCTCCGAGCACCTTGACGCGCTGCTGGCTGATCTTGGCCGGATACTTGAGCCCGTGCTGCTTGTCCATCTGCACGACGGCGAGCCTGTCGTAGCGGTTGAACTCGCTGTCCTCGAACCGGAGAATCACGCCCTCCATGCCCACGTACCGGCCACGGGTGGTGAGCGACTTCACGCGCTTGCCGATGCCGGGGGTGGACCAGTTGTCCGTGGCCGACTTCACGAGCATGCGGATCGTCCACTCGTCGGCCGCCCTGAGCACGTCGATCGTGGCGTCGGCGGAGGCGTTGTGGTGGTACGTCCAGCCACGGGTCGTCGCGTACTGGATCGTCTTGACGCGCTCCTCCTCGGCGTCCCACACGACCGCGTAGAAGTCGCTGTCGTCGTGCATGTTGCGCTCGTAGATGCCGATCACGGCTCCGAGATAGGTCGTCTCGTGGGCCTCAAGGTGCAGTTTGTTGAGCGCCTCGTCGGAGCTGTACTGGTTGGGGTCGTACCCCTGCTCCTTGCCGTGCCAGGGGTTGGTGCAAGTGATGATGGGCATGATTCCTCCTCGGGAGCTCTTCAGCAGGACCGTGCAGCCCTGGACGCTCACATGAGCGTTTCGCTCTGGGTGGCGACCTCCGCACCCCTCCATATGAGTGCAGAGGCCGCCTGCGGGCCATTTCGAACAAGGCTCGTGCCCGGGCACAACCCGGTCGGACGATCGTGCTCCTAGGAGTGCACTAGCGAAAGCCGTGCTGCACGAGCCAGGTCTTACGGATCCCCGCGTTCCGGCCGTCGCCGGAAGTCTTATGCCAGCTCCAGGCCTCTGTCGAAGCCGCACTGGGCATGGGCGACGATGCTGATGGCGCCCGAACGATCGGCCGTCCTGAACTCAGCCATCTCGTCGTCCGGCCCCTCGTCGCAGAGCTCGCAGTCGTCGTTGAACTCGGGCAGCATCAGAGGGCCTTCCGAACGTTGATGGAGAGGACGACCGGGTTGGTCCAGATGTAGTTGCCGGAGCCGTCGGTGTTGCTCTGGTGGACGGTCGTCCTCCGGTCGATGCGGTATGCCATCACGAACCGCGCGGCCATCGTTATGTCCGGGAGCTCGATGTCGAGCGTGCCGGTTCGATCCATGCCGTGGACCGTGGCCTTGAAGGCGGCCACGTTGCTCGTCAGCAGACCCTGCAGAACGGTGTCGATCTCGATGGTCATGATTCCTCCGGTCTCTTCAGCAGGCGCACCTTACGCCTGGACGTCGCTGGCTGCGACGTTTCGACCTGGTTGGAGAAGTGGTCTTGCCGGCATGCCCATAAGCAGGCTAGCCAGACGGATAGGGCGGCCATCAGGCCGCGCCCCAGAAGATCGCCAGGCTGACGGCGACAACGCCGATCACGAACAGGATGCACCCGAGGGCCATCTGGTCTCCGCTAACACCCATCAGAAGAACTCCACCTTCGAAACGATGAACATGAGCACGGACATGAGGACCATCCCGACCGCCATCAGCGCGAGCAGGAACAGGAAGCAGCCGCGCGCTTCCTCGTAGCCGTCGGCCATCAGAACACCAGCCCCATCAGGATGGTGAAGCCGACACCCAAGGCGAACCCCAGTCCGCCGAGACCGACAAGTATCTTGAACAGGTCGCTCCTGTCGCGATCGCTGGAACCCATCAGCATCAGTGCTTCCTGCCCTTCTTGTCCTTGCCGGTGTTCTTGATGAGGACGTAGACGATCCAGCAGATCACGGCGATGAAGCCGAAGAACAGCAGGGTGTCCACGATGAGGATGAACAGTTCAGCGGGCATGCACTCTCCTTGAGCTCGTCAGCACGGCCACCTAGCCGTGGACGAGCCCCGGGCGAAGGGGTGTTGGGGAGTCCGCCCGGGGCTCGTTTCGCTCTGTCCTACTTGTCCGTCGGGACGTTGACGACCGCGTCGTCCGAGCCCCAGCCCGCGTTCGGGTCCGAGCCCTGGTCCTGCGGGATGTTGACGACCTCGCTGTCGTTGCCGAGGTACTGGTTCTCGTCGCCCATGTTGGCGATCTCCTTCTTGATCTGGTTCCAGATCGTCTCGTCGTCGAGGTGCGGGAACGTCTTCTTGGCGATGACGAAGACCGACTGAATCTCGATGTCTCCCTCAGCCCAGCAGGGCATGCTGCCCGGGCCCGGCACCTTCTGCTTGGTCAGCTCCTGGATGTCGAGCTCGACCTTCATGCTTCCTCCTAGGACTCATCAGCACGGCTTCCTTAGCCGTGGACCCGGCTGGCTACCGGGTTTCGTCCTCAGTTGAACTGCGCCTCGACCAGCGTCCTGTGTCGGCGGATGGCCTGGCGTACCGCGTCGTACTTCGCCCCGTGCCGGAACGCCACGGCCTGCATGGCGCCTCTGACGCATCCGAGCTTGACCCAGTCCTCGTACAGCCTGGCGTCCGACACCCTGAGCGGAATGTACTCGCGCTGGACGATGTCGTACCGAGCCTTGAGCCGCCTGCGGATGCAGGTTTCGGTCACTCCGTACTGGAGCGCCGTCTGCGAGACGTTCCGACCGAGCAGCTCCCACATCGTGTGGATGCGCTCGTTGTCCTGGGGCAGCTGGCTGGTTGCCGGCATGCTCACCTCCGAGACTCTTCAGCAGCGCCGTTCAGCGCCGGACAGCCCGCCCCCGGGTCATGGCCAAGGGCGGACTGTTTCGTCTTGTTGTGTTGCCTGCACCCCTGTGGGACCTACCACAGCGCTTGTGCAGTTCGCAGCTAGCTTTGCACCTTGCCTACCAACCTGATGTGTCCACGTAGAAGCGGGTTCCGTGTCTCCCTCGCTTGTACGTGGCCGTCCCAGGCCAGTCGCGTGCTGTCAGCCTCTCGGCTGTCGCCTGCCACTACCGGTTGTGTGGGGGTCCGGTTCCCGTCTCGAGTCAGCCGCCTGCTGGACACCTTCTCCAGAGGGGGCGATTAAGGCCGTCTCCCTTGGCCCGCCCGGGTTGTCGTCACCGGGCTCCGAGTTCGACCGCGAGGGCCAGCTTGGGGGATGGGTTCCCGGTTCACCCGTAGGTCGCTTCCGGTCCGCTCTCCCCGCCTCAGAGGGGGTCGGACCCTCTGCGACTCGGTGTTACGAGGAGAACTATGCCCCAGTCGGGCTGAGAAGGCAAACAGCCTCCTACCTGGTCATTCATCGGAAAAGCCCTGGTAGGAGGCTTGCGAACAATCTTGAAGTTTTTTGAAGAAATCATGAAAGCCCTGGTAGGAGGCTTGCCGGCATGCCGAAGCCGTAGGCGCCCCGTAGGCGGCTCGCGAGCGCTCGCGAGGGCGCGGGTATCCGGGCGCGCCCGTTCGCCCCGTAGGCGGCCACGTAGCGGCTCTGCCGGGGCCGGAACGCAGAACAGCCCCGCTCCCTCTCGGGGCGGGGCTGCTGGGGCTGGATGCTAGTCGACGAACTCGCTCAGGATCGCGTAGACCTCGACCTTGGCCTTGCGGGTCGTGGCCGCCTCGGCGTTGACCCAGGGGCTCGTCGACTGGACGCCGTAGTCCTCGATCAGCTCGTCGCGCATCCGGCGGACCCGGTAGACCAGCTGCTTGGACTGCTCGACCGCGTCGGCCTTGTACTTCTCGGCGACCAGGTACAGGCGGGTCCAGGCGTCCAGGACAGCCTCGGCCTTGGCCACGTCCTCCATCCGGCTGACCGGGACCCTGGTCGGCTCGGCGATCGCCTTGGTCAGCGCGTCGTACGCCTTGTTGAGGTTGGTGTTGGCCTTGGCGGCCTCAGCGATCACGGCGGCGGCGAGGGACTGGTACACGGCGTTCTCCTTGTTGTTGTTCCGGTTGGCCTTACAGTAAGAACCATACCCCAGTCAGGGTGGAGGCGCTACCCTCCACCCCGGGCTTTCCTGGACTAGTTGTCGAGCTTGGGGCAGCAGGGCTTGGCGTCGTAGGCCATGTAGTTGTCCTCCAGGCTCGACTCACCCGAGTCGATCATGTCGGCGTAGATGATGTGGGTGACCTCGGTGTGGCTGCTGACCGTGACCGTCTCCTGGCTGTCGCCCTTGCGGCGGCTGCGCTTAATGTCGGCGCAACCCGCCTTGTGGACCTCCGGCTCGCCGTTGCCCTTGTACAGGATGGTGAGCTTGACCTTCTCGGCGGGCTCGACCGGGGCGGCCTCCTCGACCTTGGGCGACTCCTCCTTGCCGGCACGCAGCTTGGCCAGCTCGGCCTCCAGGCGCGCCTTCTTGCGCTCGGCCGCACCCTTGCGCTTCGCCTCGGCCTTGGCCTTGCGCTCGGCCAGGGAGGCCTGGTTCTCGGGGGAGGCCTGGAAGTCCATGCGGAGGGTGGTGACCAGCTGGACGGTCTTCAGGTCGACCTCGACCCCGGTCTTCTCGGTGATCCAGGCGGCGAACGCCTTGTGGAGGTCGGTGGGGGCGGCGGCGGCGCGCTCGGCGAAGGACTGCTTGGCCATTGTGGCTCCTCGTGTTAGGCTCGGGCTTCCTGCCCTCGCTCATGAGTAGAACTTTACCCCAGTGGACTGGAGGTGGCTACCTCCATTTGCAACTTTCTTGAAGATTCTTTCGGGAGGCCGTAGGCGGCTGTCTGCCGGCATGCCGGCATGAGCGGGGCGCCGGGCATGGGCGAGGCCCCCTCCTGGTGCGGAGGAGGCCTCTACGAGGCGGGGCGGTCAGAGCTTGGGGAAGTAGTGCGCCAGGTCGAGGTCCATCTGGTCGGGGTTGTCGCTGGGGTGCTCGACCACGTCGTACCCCTTGGCGCTGAGGTTGTTGTGTCGGACCCAGTAGACCCAGCAGTCCTCGTCGCCGGTCTCCATGATCTCCAGCCAGGGCCCCTTGTGGCGGTAGGTGGTGGAGACGTCGAATCCAGTCTCGGCCGACGCCTGAACCATCGCCACGAGCTCCTCGATGCGGATCATGCCGTCCTCCTCGTTGTTGTCCATGGGTAGAGTCTACGCCACTGCACATGTGCTGGCTACCTCCATGTGCGATTTGCTTTCGCAAACAGCAAAGCTCCGGCTGGCTGCCGGGGCTCGGGGTGTGGCTCGGTCTAGCTCTCAATCGCGGGCCGCGCCCGGAGGCGCTCCTGCGCCGCGATGATCATCGCCCGCAGCGCGGGGACATCGGGCTCGTCCGCGCTCGTTACGTCGTCGTACAGCTCACGCGCCGTCGCCTCCAGGTCCTCGACCAGCTCCATGTTCTCGGGCGTCATCTCGTCGTACATCGCGCAGTTGCAGTACGACCGGCTCCCGCACCCGCACCCCGTCGCCTTGAGCACGTACAGCTCGCTCGTGTCGTCCTTGACCGCCAGCATCGCCACGCCCGCCAGGTCGTACCGCTCCTGCGTGATGTCGACGTCGCCCAGGACCGCGTAGCCGGGGATCTTGTACTCGCTCATCGTCTGCTCCTTGTTGTTGTTGATGGAACTATACTTCATGCCGGCTGGAGGCGCTACCCTCCAGCCGGAGAAGTTTCCGCTAGGACACCAGGGCCATGCGGACCGCCTGGATGATCTCCGAGGTGGTGAGGTCCGACTCCTCGGGCAGGGCGTCCATCAGGTCGAAGGACGCGGCCTTGAGGTGCAGCGGCATCGCCTTGCCCGCCGCGAAGTTCTCGGCGACAACGTCCAGCTCGCGGGCGGCGGTGAGGAGGCGCTGGGAGCGGAGGCGGTCGGCCTCGAAGAGGGCGGTGGCGATCACGGTGGTGAGGTTGATCATGTCCATGGGTCGGTCCTCCTGGTTGTTGTTCTCGCTTACAGTAAGAACTATACCCCAGCTGCAGTTGTGCGACTACCCCTTTGTGCAAACTTTCTTGAGATTCTTTTAGAGGCGCTACGTGGCCGTGTAAGGGCCTGCCGGCAAGCAAGGGTGCGCGGGTACGCAGAAGGCGCCCGCCTCCTGTGAGACGGGCGCCTACGGGCTCTTACGGGGTCAGAACGCCCGGCTGTGGACCAGTACCACCGAGAGCAGCTCGGCGGCCTCAACGTGCGCCCGGGTCCACTCCTGGATCACCCGGATCATCGCCTGGTGCTCGGTCTTGTCTGCCGGCATGGTCAGGCGGCGGGTGGGCTTGCGGGTCTTGCCCTGGTACGTGTACGTGAGCTCGAAGCTCCACTCAATCGTCTTCGGCTCGGGCAGCCACTCCGGGTTGGCGTTGGGGGCAACGGTCTCCAGCAGCGCCCGGCAGGTCGAGCACACGCGGCGCTGCCAGCTGGTCGCCATCCCGTGGTAGGTCTTGCCCTCGCGGATGACCGGCTCGGTGACGATCTCGGTGTCGGCCAGCGCCTTGGGCTGCTTGCAGTCGTAGCAGGTGGTCTCGGTCATGGCTGCTCCTCGTTGTTGTTCCTGAGAGAACTCTACCCCAGTGGACTGGAGTTGACTACCCCTTGCGGGGCCCGGTTCTGGACCGGGCCCCGGGGTCGGCTACTCGGACTCGGCCTCCGCCCGCATCGCCTCGGCGGCCTGCGCCTCGTGTCCGGCGTCGGTGCCGTCGCAGCCGGGGTGGCTGAAGCAGGCGGTCCGGCGGTCCTCGGTGGGCTGCTCGCTCATGGTGTTCCCTCTCGTTGTTCTCTTGCTTACGAGTTCAGTATACTCCACTGCACATTGGTTGGCTACCCCTTTGTGCAGATTGATCGGGGCGGGTCCGCCGGGACCCGCCCCGGTTCTACTAGTAGCTCAGGCCGACCCAGTAGGTCGCGGACACCGCGCCCCAACCGACACCCGGGGCGCCCATCTCCTTGGCCTTGGCGGTGACCTTGGTCAGGACGTCCTTGGAGCCACGGATCTTGTAGGTCTCGATGACCGGGGTGGTGGACTCGAAGCCCTCCTTGATGGTCACCGTGCACCAGCCGTTGCGGCCGATGCGGACCTCGAAGCGCGTGTCCTTCGGGAGGGTCTTGTTCTCGTCCATGTCCTGCTCCTTCTTGTTGTTCGAGGCTCCTTGCCTCATGAGTAGAACTTTACTCCAGTCCACTGCAGCTGGCTACCTGCAATCGCAACTTTCTTCAAGATTCTTTCAGACTCATGCCGGCTTGGATTCCAGGCATCAAACCAAGTCTACTCCATGCCGGCTTGTATGGCTACTCTCCAGGCGCAACAAAAAGCGGCCCACCCCGAAGGGCAGGCCGCCGGGCCGGTTAGGCGCGATAGCCACATCCGGCGCAGTTGAAGCCGAACCCGACAACCGGGGCGCAGTCGGCACCGCAGCCGACGCCCGGGGACCAGGGGGACACCGTAGAGGCCGCGACCGGACCGGTGCACACCAGGCGCCACGTAAGGTCGTACCAGGAGCAGCCGTAGGAGAGGACGCGACCGGAGCGCACATCGCGCTGGACCGAGGACACGATACCCACCAGGCCGCGCATACCAGACAGGGCCGTAACGGAGCGGCGCAGAGCCGGGTCGGAGGACGAGCCCGGGACGAAGACCAGCGAGCCGACGGGAAGGGCGGGGACGTAGGCGGGAAGGACGCGACCGGACATTTTTACTCCTCGTTGTTGTCGATAGTAGAACTCTACGCCAGTGCACTCCACCTGGCTACCCTCCAGTCCAAACAAAAGCGGCCCGCCCCGGGAAGGGACGGGCCGCGAGGGGCGCCGGTTAGAGGCCGAGCTCCGACCGGTCGGCGGCCAGGGCCGCGTCCAGGTAGGCCGCCGTCGGCTCCGACCCGTCCATGGGCTCACAAGCGTCCAGGACGTCGTAGGAGTCGCCCTCGGGCTTGGCCCAGAAGGAGAAGCCGCACTCCGGGACGGAGGCGTCGAACTCGACCCAGTCCCCAGCGGTCCGGCCGGTGGCCGTAACGGGGAAGCGCGGGTCGGACTCGGACTCGGCGATGACGCGGGCGATGAAGTCCATTGTGGTTCTCCCTCTTGTTGTTCGGGGCTCCTTGCCCCTTGTAGTTTAAGTATACTCCAGTTGGACACCTCTGATTACCTCCAACTGGGAATTTCACAAGATTGTTTTGGACATACCGGCAGGCCGCGCCCCGGAGAGAGGCGCGGCCCAACGGGCGACTAGGCGCAACCGGCGCCGTGGGGGTGGGCCATACGACCGCAGTCCAGGCAGACGTGGGACAAGCAGTAGCGGTCGAAGGGCAGCGCCGAGCAGTCGGAGCACGCGGCCACACGGGCGGCCACGGCGGCGAAGAGCCGGACGTAGAGGGCGGTAACGGGCACGAGCACGAGGTGGTCCTTGTTGTTGTCCATAGGTACAGTCTACCCCAACTCCAGCTGTTTGGCTACCTGCACATGCAGAGGCGCCCACCCCTGGTGCGGGGCAGGCGCCTCGTGTCCGGACCTAGCTGTCGTACTTGTACACCAGCTGGTCCTGCGTCCGCTCGCCACGGACGTACTCGACCTGGGTCAGCAGCTCGTGCTTGGTCATGTGCTGGATGTACCAGCCGACCGACCAGTCACGCGACTCGCCAGACGGCGGCGTCCAGGCCGCGTCCGGGGCCAGCCACAGCGGACGGTGGTCCGCCAGCGCCTCGGCCAGCTGCTGCTTGGTCATCTCAGACGTCTTGGTCATGAGGTACCCCTATGTTGTTGTGTCCGGCGGTCCCTTGACTGCCTGACGACAGTCTACCCCATGTCCATGCCGGCGACAAGACCCTGGACAAATCTTTTTTAATCTGCTGGAGGGGGTAGTCGACACGTGTGCAGGAGGGTATAGTTCTCTTATGGACAACAACGAGAACAACAACGAGCAGGCGATCGCCGACTACAAGGCGGCCGAGGAGATGCTGGCGGCGACCTACCGGCGCCAGGCCCAGCTGGACGAGCTGGAGATCCTCTCCCGCCACCTGGCCGATCCGGACAACAACCCCCTCTAAGGGGCGGCGCGGGGGCCCGCTGGCCGGGCCCCCGGACATGCCGGCAAGATTGGTCCTGGATAGGGGTAGCCAACCGACTCCAGTCCGCGTATACTGAACTCGTAAGCAAGGCCCGAACAACACCAAGGAGCATCTCATGGACCAGTACCCCACGAACCCGGTGTTCGACCCGATCCTCCGCGCCGAGCACGACTGCCGGACGGCGCGCACGGTCTGGGACCGCGAGGGCTTCCGAGGCGACCCGGCGCGAGGCCCGGAGCGCATGGAGGCGGCGCAGGAGAAGCTGTACGCGCTGATCGATGCGCTGTCCCTTGAGGAGCTCAAGGCGTACGGCGAGTACCGCAAGATCTTCGCCAAGTAGGCGACACGAGAGAGGCCCCGGACCCGGGAAGGGTTCGGGGCCTCTCTGCGTTGGCGGGTCAGCCGCCGTAGCGCGCCCACCTGACGAGATCCTCAGCCTCCTGGCGCCCCATCACCGCCACGACCCTGTCGAACGGGGTGTCGTCTCGGTTGGCGATGCGGAGCTGCGCCGCGCGCTGGGCTCGGGGCGAGTTGTTCCTGTTGGTGCGCCTGGTGGCGACCAGGACCTGGTGGTACAGCTGGTGCGCCATGTCGCTGTACGAGCAGGGGTCCTCCGGGCACGGGCTGAGCATGTCCGGGTGCTCGGCGTCGATCAGCTCCTGGACGTCCAGGTGGTACTGCCTGAAGACGGGGTGGTTGATGCTCAGCTGTTCAAGCTTCTCCGTGGCCGACATGGGCGAGGTAGCATTCATGGTGTGGTTCCCTCCTGGTAGTCCGCGATGTCGCGGATGACGTCTGTAAGGCGTCTGAGCGGCTTATAGCGGGCTCGGGGAGCCGGGGGCGTGACGGGCGCCTCCGGCTCCTGCGGGGAGCCCTGTAGAGGGCCTCCCTGGGCTTCGCCCGGTGCGCACGGCGCCACCTCTGGACTCGGACAGTCGAAGGGGCACCATGCGCACTGGGTCATCTCAGGCCTCGTCCATGCCGGCTTGCAGCTCCTGGGTCTTCTCCTCCTCGTTGCGGATGAGCCGCTTGAGGTAGGCGTCCACGACGACCGGATTCATCTCGATCTCCCAGTCCTCGATGCCCTCCCAGCGCATGTGGCGCTCGATCGCTCGGACGACGCCGTCCGTTCCCATCACCAGGCCACGGGTCTCCGCGCCCACGATCAGGCCGACCATCATGATGGTGCCGTCGACGTCCTTGCCGTCCTTCTTGCGACCGGTGTACACGGCCAGGACCGGGTTGAACGCCTGGATGTCTCGTTCGGTGCTCACTTGCTGATCTCCTTCTCGAGCTCTTCCATGAAGCGCGCGTGGACCTCGGGGTCGAAGTTCTCGAAGCGCTCCTTGATGCGGGCCATGAGCAGCTCCGGCCATCCCATGGGGTCGTACGGCATCTTGCGCTCGTTGGTCGGACCACCCTCGTCAAGGATGCCGATCAGCAGGAGCGATGCCTCCTGAACCCGCATACGCCACAGGTCGTCATCCTTGGGCATGTTGTGCGGGTTGTTGGTCATATTCATGTGCATGATCTGCGCGTCGAACACGACCCTCAGACCTCGGCGGGTGTTGGGGATGCGTCGCTTGGACATGTGGATTCCCTCCTGGGGTTACTTGACGTTGAACTTGATCTCGGCGTCTGCAGGGATACGGATTCCCAGAATCACAGCGCGCCCCTTGTACGGGTCGCGACGGTACTTCGCGACCTTGGTGTAGCCCATTTCCTCCAAGCGCTTCCCGAACGCCTGGAGCCCCGGGATGTCCCGAGCCCTCTCGGTCTTGGACCAGACCTCGAAGATCTTGTACAGCGGCGTGACCTGTGAGACGTAGTGCTCGCCCTCAGGCGTGTGCTCGCCGATCTCGATGTCGCCCTCGGACGAGGCGTGCATGACCCACTTCTGCACGATGTCCGCGTCGACTCGGTACGAGGACGAAGCCTCGACGACCTCTTCCGGCTGGATCAGGCCCTCCGCGCGGTACAGGCGGAGCCCCTCGACCATCCAGTTGAAGACGCCATCCAGCTCGCCAGCAAACCCCTCCACGCCCCTGATCTTCTGGGACAGCTGGTCGTCACGGTCGGGGTGTCCCGGCGGGAACGCCACCTTCCACGGGACGACCTGGATGCGGTTCCAGATCGCCTGGTCCTCGGCGTTGATCCGGCTCAGGTGGTTGGTCGCCACCATCACCAGGCACTCCGGCTGCCAACGCTTGTTGCCCTCGGCGTAGTTGCCTCGGGTCGACACGCCATCGCCGCCGGTCAACTGCTTGACGAAGCGCTCGTCCATCGGCTCGTTGGGTGCGAGCTCCATGGACAGTGCCAGACGTCGGCCACGGATGGCGTCTCGGTCAGGGTCTCGGCCGCCCGTGTCGAACCGGCGCTTAGAGAGTACGCCGTCGGCCAGCGTCATGGCGTACTCCTCACCCATCACCGCCTCCAGCGTGTTGGTGAACACAGACTTGCCGGTGTCTCCAACTGCGCTGTACATGAAGGCGATCAGCTTCTGGTTGCCGTCACCCGAGAGCGCGTAACCGGCGAGCTTCTGGAGGTACTTGCGCGTCTCGGGGTTGGGCTGGTTCTTGGCCAGGAACGACTCCCACAGCGGAGCCCTCGCGCGAGGGTCGTAGGTGACCGGGGCGATGCGCGTGTTCATCTCATCGATGTCGTGCGGCTCGAACTCGCCCGTGCGCGTGTTGATCTGACCGTTCTGCACGGCGAAGGATCCTCGCGACTGGTCGAACTCGTCCATCGTGACCGAGATGCCCGGCTGGTGCTCAAGCTGCTTGGCAGCCTCGCGCATGCGCGCACCCTCCTTGCACTTCTCGATCCACTTCTCCGTCTCGATGAACAGCTCCTGCTCCTGCTCAGCCTTCAGGCGCGCACCGAACCATGCCGTTCTGCCCGGAGCGCCTCCCAGCCATGCAGCGACCCCTCCAGGCGCCTTGGCGAGCGCTCCGTTCTTGCCCAGGAGCGCCTGGAACGTCGTCCCGCTGGAGTTCGCCACGGTCCAGTCGTCAGGGAACGACGGAACATCCTCTCCAACGTACTGCGGCAGCTCGACATACGTCATGTAGTCTGTCAGGTCGGCCGTGGCTCGGCTTACGAGGGCGTTGGTATCGGGAGCCCAATGGGTGCCGGTCCAGGCGTACCACCTGCTCGCCTTGCCGCCGGATACGTGCCTGAACACTCGGCCGTACAGCTCCAGCATCCGCTTGCCGTTGCCCTTGTCATTGGGCTCGTTGTCAGAGGTGCTGCCGATCAGGCCCTCGAACGCGTCGTGGAACGCGGGGTAGCTCTCGGAGTCGATCGCCTGGGCGGCGGCCTCCTTCTGCTTCTGCTTGACGGAGATCTTGCCGGTCTTGTTGTAGTCGTCGAACAGCTCGGCCGTCGTGATCCCGAGGTGGTCGCAGATCGCCTGCATACCGTTCGGGTCGTCCCTATCGGTGCACGGCCCCTGGCTGGACTCGCACCACATCCGGACACAGCCCACGCCCTTGTCCGTCTCGCCCTGCTCGAACTCGAAGCTGGGGTTGCGGTCGGGGTGGTTCGGGTTGGGGCAGTTGGTCTTGTAGCGACTCGGGCCGATCGGCTCCAGCTGGTGTCCGGCCTTCTCCAGAGCCTGGACGAACCGGACCATCGCAGGGCCCTCGGGCATGTCGACCGTGGCCAGGCGGAGCCCGTCGAGCTTCTTCAGACCGGCCTCTCGAGGCGCGCGGGCGCGAACCTCGTCCAGAGTGACCTTCTTGAGCTGCGCGAGCGTCTTACCGGCCTCCAGGTGATCTCGGAGGTCCTTGCCCCGGATCGCCTCGCGGAAGAACACCTTGACGCCGACCTCGCGGAGCGCGCGCCAGCGACGGAGGGCCGATGCGGCTCCGGGGTAGTCCCGCTGCTTGGCGGGGTCCTCGTGGTTGAACCTTGCCTGGTGCTCGGGGTCGAGATGGTCCCGGTCGACCATGATGTACACGGTCCCCAGGTAGCCACGGAAGTGCTCCGCCACCTCCTTCGGGAACCGAGTGCCCAGGTGCGTCGTGGTGGCGTAGGCGTCCGCCAGAGCCCAGCACGCCTCGCAGTCCGGCTCGCCCTCGCACAGGTACATGTGGGGGATGCCGAGCCGCTTGGCCTCGTGGACGCGCGGGAGCCCGTAGATCAACGCCACGTGTTCCGGGTTGGTCCGGTCGTAGTGGTGGCAGTACCGGAACGTCTTGTCGCCCTTGGGGCCTGCGGAGTGGTTGTCCACAGTGATGAGGTAGCGGAACCGGCTGTACAGTCGAGTGCCGTGCGCGTCGTAGTACGGCATGAGGTGTGTGACCTCGCCGAAGTCCTTTGCTGCGCCCGTGCGAGTGCACTTGCAGAGGTCCTCGGATGTTGCGCGCGGGCGGTACTTGGCCCGCTGCTTTGCTGCTGCCATGCTGTGTGTTCCTTATGTGGTGCGGAGGTAGAGGGCGTGCTGGCTACTCTTCCTCTTCCTCCTCCTCGTTGTCCGGGTCCCAGGCCGAGGCGGCGGGGGTGTTGACGGGGGTGTTGACGGGGGTGTTGA
>Ga0247822_10000013_pt1 | contig 62363 bp, 61 predicted proteins | sample 13C_Cellulose_Da_FD_192423 | JGI IMG/M metagenome (GOLD analysis project Ga0247822, IMG submission 192423) | Soil microbial communities from agricultural site in Penn Yan, New York, United States - 13C_Cellulose_Day30 | ecosystem: Environmental > Terrestrial > Soil > Agricultural land | place...
CCCCAGCCGCTGGCGCCTCGCCGACCCGCTCCCGGAGCCGCCATGACCGCCGTCTTCCCGCCCGCCTTCACCTGGGGTGCCGCCACCTCGGCCTATCAGATCGAGGGCTCGACCCGCGCCGACGCCCGCGGCGAGTCGATCTGGGACCGCTTCTGCCGGACGCCCGGCGCCGTCGCCGGCGGCGACCACGGCGACGTCGCCTGCGATCACTACGTGCGCTGGCGCGACGATCTCGCGCTGATGAGCGAGCTCGGCCTGCGCGCCTACCGGTTCTCGATCGCGTGGCCGCGGGTGATCCCGACCGGTCGCGGCGCGGTCAACGCCCGCGGCCTCGACTTCTACGATCGTCTGGTCGACGGCCTGCTCGCCCACGGCATCGCGCCGGTGGCGACCCTGTACCACTGGGATCTGCCCCAGGTGCTCGAGGACGCCGGCGGCTGGCCGGTGCGCGCCACCGCCGAGGCGTTCGTCGAGTACGCCGACGTGGTGACCCGCCGCCTCGGCGACCGAGTCGGACAGTGGATCACCCACAACGAGCCGTGGTGCGTGGCGGTGCTCGGCTACCAGACCGGCGAGCACGCGCCCGGGCGGCGCGAGCCGGCGGCCGCGCTGGCCGCCAGCCACCACCTCCTGCTGTCGCACGGCTGGGCGGTGCCGGTGATCCGCCGCAACGCGCCCGGCGCCCAGGTCGGCATCACCCTCAACCTGGTGCCGGCGATGCCGGCGTCGCCGAGCGCGTACGACCACGACGCGTTCCGCCGCTTCGACGGCACCATGAACCGGTGGTACCTCGATCCGCTGCACGGCCGCGGCTACCCGGCCGACGTGCTCGCCGATCACGTCGCCGCCGGCGCCATCCCGGCCACCGGCTGGCGCGTGGTCGAGCCCGGCGACCTGGCGACGATCGCGACCCGCTGCGACTTCCTCGGCGTCAACTACTACAGCCGCGCGGTCAACCGCAGCTCGGCGCCCGACAACCTGCCCCAGACCGTCCACGTCGCGCCGCCGTCGGAGCACACCGACATCGGCTGGGAGGTGTTCCCCGACGGCCTCGCCGAGGTGCTCCTGCGCGTGCACCTCGACTACCGGCCGGGGCCGCTCTACGTCACCGAGAACGGCGCCAGCTACGGCACCGCGCCCGACGCCGACGGCCGCGTCCGCGACGTCGCCCGCACGCGCTACCTCCACGATCACCTGCTCGTCGCCCGCCGCGCCATCCTCGCCGGCGTCCCCCTCGCCGGCTACTTCGCGTGGTCGCTGCTCGACAACTTCGAGTGGGCCTACGGCTACCGGCAGCGGTTCGGCATCACGTGGGTCGACTACACGACCCAGGCACGGATCCTGAAAGACAGCGGCCGCTGGTACCAGCGCGTGATCGACGGCAATGCCGTCGTCCCGCTCGACGCCAGCGGATAGCTCAACCAGGAGGTCGTAGATGATGACGAAGTCGTGGGCCACGATCGTGGCGCTGGTCGCCGGCTGCGCCAGCAGCGCCGGTGGCGGCGCCGAACCGGACGGAGGCGACGACGGCGGCGGCGGCGGCGGCATCACCGGCGCGTGCGCGGACGGCTTCGTCCGCTGCGCCGGGTTGTGTGTCGAGGAGGCCGCGGTCGGCCCGGCGTGCGCGCCGCGCGCGTGTGATCGCGGGCCGGGTGGCTCGCCACCGCCGACGACGGTCGGGTCGCGCGGGCTCGCGCACCGGCTCGACTTCGACGGCAGCGCGGCCCGACTCGAGGTCACCACCGGACCGGCGGTGGCGCCGCTGACCGGAACGACCGCGATCGAGGTTCACTTCCGGCGCAATGGTGGTGCGCTGGAGCGCGTGCCGCTGACGGGTGGCGACACCACCTGGGGTGTGAGCCTCCCAGGCGCGGCCGGCGACGTGATCGACTACTACTTCCACCAGCGCGTCGGCCCGGCGACGTTCCACCCGGCCGGCCCCGGCACCGAGCCGGCGATCGACAGCGCGTGGTTCCGCCGCGTGCTCGGCGAGCCGCCGCCGTCGCCGCCGGCCTACCCGCTGCGGCTCGAGCTGGCCAGCCGGTTCCGCGATCGCCATCGCAACGAGTGGCGCTACGACCACTACGTCGGCGGCTACGCCGACGGCGCCTCGTACCGGATGACCCTCGTCGATCGCGGCGACGCGCTCGACGTCACCGTCGTGCCCGAGCCCGCGCGCCAGGTCGGGAAGATCGATCTCAAGTGGTACGACGTGTTCGGCCCGACGCCGTTCTGCAACGACCCGCCGGCGCTGGCCGGGCTGGCCGCGCCCGGCGACGGCATGCGCCGCGACGGCAACACCTTCACGTACACGATCAGCGGCCTGACCGAAGGCCAGCTCGTCGACTTCGAGCTGACCCTGACCAACCTGCCCGGCCCGGTGCTCACCTACTACAGCGAGTGGTTCCACTACCGGATCGGCACCGGCCGGCTCGGCCGCCGCGCCCAGCACCCGTGGGCCTACGCCGCCGGCGACGCGGCGGTGTCGGACGTCACCGTGCACCAGTTCGCCTACGCCCAGCACATCCCCAACACCGCGCCCGACACGCTCGGTGACTTCCTCGCCGGCAAGCTGGTCTTCGACACCGACCTGGCCAGCGGCATGCTGGTCAACCCGCCGACGACGTACGACTGTCGCGGCACGGTCCCGCTGCAGCAGCCGCCGACGCCGAGCCCGCTCGGCGCACGGCTCGGCCCGGCGCTCGGACCACACCACGACGCCACCTCGTGCGCCGGATGCCACCGCCTCGATGGCCGCGGCGTGCCGCCCGAGCGCGCCGACCAGGCGCCCGACTCGCTGGTCGTGCTGCTGGCGCCGGCGCACCCGGGCTATGGCACCCAGCTCAGCGGGTGCGCGACCGGCGGCGACCGGCCCGAGGCGACGGTGCGCGTGACGTGGGAGGACGTGCCCGGGCGCTTCGACGACGGCACCGCGTACACGCTGCGGCGCCCGCGCTGGTCGTTCACCGACCTCGCCGCCGGGCCGCTCGGCGCCAGCGCACCGTCGGTGCGGATCGCGCCGCCGGTGTTCGGGCTCGGCCTGATCGAGGCGGTGCCCGACGCGACCCTGCTCGGGCTCGCCGATCCCGACGACGCCGATGGCGACGGGATCTCGGGGCGACCGGCGTGGGTGCGCGACCTGCGCACCGGCGCCGAGCGGCTCGGCCGGTTCGGCTGGACCGCGGAGCAACCGACCATCGAGCAGCAGATCGCCGCCGCGTTCGCCGGCGACCTCGGCGCCGGCTCGTCGCTGTACCCCGACGGTGGCCGCGAGGTCGACGACGCGCTGATCGAGGACGCGACCGCCTACATCCGCGCGCTGTCGGTGCCGCCGCGCGACAACTACGAGGACCCGGCGGCGATCCGCGGCAAGGCGCTGTTCGAGCGCGCCAGGTGCGGCGGCTGCCACACGCCGAGCCTGGTCACCGCGCTGGCCGCCGAGCCGCGCGAGCTGGCCGGCCAGGTCATCCAGCCGTTCAGCGACTTCTTGCTCCACGACCTGGGCGACGACCTCGCCGATCCGGGCGAGCACGGTCGCGAGTGGCGGACGCCGCCGCTGTGGGGCGCCGGCCTCGCCGGCCACGCGCTCGCCGACGCCACCGATCCGGCGCGACCCAACCGGCCCAACGACGCCGCGCGCTACCTGCACGATGGCCGCGCGCGCAGCCTGCTCGAGGCGATCCTCTGGCACGGCGGCGAGGCCGAGGCGTCGCGCGCGATCGTGCTGGCCATGACCGCCGCCGAGCGCGCCGATCTGATCGCGTACGTGCGCTATCCGTTCGCCGATCCGCCGATCATCGGTTGTCCGTGACCGCGAAGCGCAGTCGGCGCGCCGTTCAGCGTTGACAGGACGGCGCGCGCCGCGTTACCTGGGTCGCGCTGACAATCGAAACGTCGCCCGGGTGCCGCGAGGCATAACAGGGAAGACCGGTGCAAGACCGGCGCGGTGCCGCCACTGTGAGCGGGCAGTCGCCCTCGAGACCACTCGACGTATGTCGGGGAAGGCGAGGAACGACGCGGAAGGACAACCTTCCAGACCCACGAGCCAGGAGACCTACCCGAGCGACCAACTGCTGCCCCTCCGACGAGGAGAGACTCATGGCGCATGCTGCGACGGATCCGCGCGCAACGGATCGCCCGCCTCACAAGATCGATCGATTGCTCCGTTACCTGGAGAAGCTGTCCAACGACGGCTTCTTCGGGAAGGTCGTCGTGTCCTTCCAGCACGGGAAGGTGTGCGACGTGAAGATCGAGCAGTCGAAGCGAATGGAAGACCTTTAGCCGCTCGCGCGCTCGCGCGCTGACGGTTTCGGGGTCGTCGAAGCACTCGAGCCCCGGTGTGGTGGTCCCCCGACCGCCGCGCCGGGGCTCGTTCGTTTTCTGCACCTGGAGGATCCGATGAACAGCCAGTCTCGCGGCGCCCTCGCCGCCCTCGCCTTCGCCGCCGGCCTCGCCGGCGCCGGCTGCGCCGCCGACGACGACGCCCCGATCGATCTCGCCCGCCGCGCCTACGTGGTCAGCCGCGAGTCCGGCGAGCTCACCGTCGTCGACACCGAGGCCCACCGCGTCCTCGCGCGAGTGCCGACCGGCGGCGTCGCCAACCACATGGCCGAGGTGTCGGCCGACCTGACCAAGATCTACGTGGTGTCGTCGGACACCGACGAGGTCGTGGTGGTCGACGCCCGCACCCTGACCGTGACCGGGCGCGTCCCGGTGACCGGCCACCCGACCCACGTCTCGAGCAGCCGCGACGGCCGGCTGTTCGCGATCGTCGCCGAGGACACCAGCGAGGTCGTGTTCCTCGATCCGGCCACCGACCAGGAGGTCGCGCGCATCCCCGGGTTCACCACGCCGCATTTCGTGCGCTGGTCGCCCGACGGCCGCAGCGCCTACGTCGCCAACATCGGCGCGTACCACATCAGCCGGATCGACCTGGCGTCGATGCAGATCGCCGAGCACATCGCGCTCGACGGGTTCACCGGGCCGCCCGACGTGGTGCCGGCGCCCGACGAGGGCGGCTTTGCCGACGTGCAGATCGATCGAGACGGCGTGCTGTGGGCCGCTCACAACCTGACCGGCAAGGTCATGGCCTACGACACCGTCGCCGGCCGCAAGCTCGGCGAGCTGACCGTCGACGCCCGGCCGTGGATCGCGTTCGCCGAGCACCCGTTCGCCGACGTGCCGCTGCGCCACCTGGTGCCCAGCTTCGGCGACCGCACGGTCACGCTGATCGACGGCGCGGCGCGATCGGTGGTGACGTCGCTGCCCGGCGACGACGAGGCCTACGGCGTCAACTTCACACCGCGCGCGCCCGACCGGGCGTTCGTGATGAACAAGGTCCGCAGCGACGTCGCCGTCGTCGACACCACGCGCGGCGCGATCACCGGCCGGATCGCGGTCGGCGGCAACACCGAGACCGCCGCGACCACCGCCGACGGCCGGTGGATCATCGCCGCGGTGTCGAGCGCCGACCGGGTCGTGGTCATCGATCCCGAGTCCGAGCAGGTGGTGGCGACGCTCGACGGCATCGGCCGCTACCCGTGGTCGGTCACCATCCCCGGCGGCCAGAACTACTGCCACTGATGTCGACCTGGAGCCTTGCTCCCGTTCGTCCTGAGCGAGGGCGAGCGCAAGCGAGCCCGACGTCGAAGGACGGCGCCAGCTGCGTGCGACGCAGGAGTCCGCCCTTCGACGTCGACCCTCGCTGTCGCTCGGGTCTCGCTCAGGGCGAACGGAGAACTGGTTCAGCTCCCGTCGCGGCCCGCATCCCGCCAAGCCCCACCGCGATACCCGCGGTCGCGTCCGCCAGCGAATCCATGCAACTGCACCGCGGAATCGCGCTCGCGATCATCATCGGCGGGGTCGCCGCGGTGGCGGCGTGCCGCGACGGTGCGCCGACCAGCGGGGCCGCGCCGCGCGTGGTCAGCTTGCACGACGTCACCACCGAGATCGTCGTCGCGCTCGACGCGACCGACCAGCTGGTCGGCGTCGCCGAGCCGGTCGACGGCGCGCCGGGGCCTGTGCGGGCGATCGCCGCGGTGCCGCGGGTGGCCGGGCTGGAGTCGATCGCCGCGACCCGCCCCGACGTCGTGCTCGGCCTCGGCGTGGTCGAGGAGCAGGATCCCGAGCTGGTGGCGCGCCTGCGCGCCGACGGCGTCGAGGTCGTCCTCGGCGATCCGGCCACCCTCGACGATCTCGACGCGCTGATCGACACCATCGCCCGGCGGGTCGGCGCACGCACGGGCGACCGCGTGATCGCCGACCTGCGCGCGCGGGTGACGGCGGCGACGGTGACCCCGGCGCGGCGGCGGCGGGTGTTCGTCTACGACTGCTGCGAGCCGCCGTTCACCGCCGGCGGCCGCACCGTCGAGACCGAGCTGATCGCCCGGGCCGGTGGCGACAACGTGTTCGCCGGGCTCGACGTCGACTGGGGCCACGTGGCGTGGGAGGAGGTGGTCGCGCGCCGGCCCGAGCTGATCGTCGTCCACGCGTACCGCTGGGACGGCCAGGGTGACGTCGAGGCCAAGCGGCGCGCGCTGCGGGCCATCCCGACGCTCGGCGCCGTGCCGGTGGCGATCGTGCCGCTCGGGTCGGTGCTCGGCGGGCTGCGCAGCGTCGACGGGCTCGAGCGGCTGCGCGCCGCGATCGGAGCGGTCGAGTGAGCCGGACGGCCGTGCCGCTGCTGGCGGTCGCGGTCGCCGCGCTGGCCGCCGTCGCGGTGTGCGCCGGCCCGGCCGGCTGGCGGTGGCCGTGGGCGTGGGACGCGATCGTCGTCGACCTGCGCGCGCCGCGGGTCGTGCTCGCCGGCGTGGTCGGCGCCGCGCTGGCGGTCGCCGGCGTGGCGATGCAGGCCGTGCTGCACAACGATCTCGCCGAGCCGTACCTGCTCGGCCTGTCGGGCGGCGCGTCCACCGGCGCGGTGCTCGCCCTGGCGGCCGGCGGCGTACCCGCCGGGGCCGGCGCCGCCGCCGGCGCGCTCGGCGCGTCGGCGCTGGTCCGCGCGCTGGCCCGCGGCCCGTTCGATCCGACCCGGCTGATCCTGGCCGGCGTCGCGGTCGGCGCCGTGTGCTCGTCGGTGACCGGCCTCGCGATCGCCCTGGCGCCGCCCGAGCGGCTGCTGCGCTCGGCGACGTTCTGGCTGTTCGGCGGCCTCGGCGCGCCGCCCTGGCCGGTCGTGGCCGCGCCGGCCGCGATCCTGGTCGCCGCCACCGCCTGGCTGCGCGCCCGCGCCGAGCGCCTCGATCGGCTGAGCCTGGGCGCCGACGTCGCCGCCGCGCTCGGGGTCGACGTCGCCCGCGTCCGCCGCGGCGTGCTGGTCGCCGCGATCGGGTTGACCGCGGTCACCGTCGCGGCCGCCGGGCTGATCGGCTTCGTCGGGCTGATCGCCCCGCACGCGGCCCGGCGCTGGGTCGGCGCACCGGTCCGCCGCTGCCTGCCGGTGGCCGCGCTCGGCGGCGCCGCGCTGGTGATCGCCGCCGACCTCGCCGCCCGCACCGCCGCGGCGCCGCGCGAGGTCCCGGTCGGGCTGGTCACCGCGCTGGTCGGCGGACCGTTCTTCCTTCTGCAGTTGCGGCGCGGGGTGACCGCGTGAGCGCGGTCACCGCCACCTCGGTCGCGGTCGGCCGCGGCGCCGCGCCGGTGCTCACCGGGGTCGAGCTGACCGTGCACGCCGGCGAGCGGATCGCGCTGGTCGGCGGCAACGGCTCCGGCAAGACGACGTTGCTCCGCGCGCTGGCCGGCATCGATCGGCCGCACGCCGGCACGATCGCCTGGGCCGGCGGCGCGCTGCCACCGGGGCCCGCCCGCGCCGCGACCGTCGGGGTCGTCTTCCAGGGCGAGCCGCCGTCGCGCTTCGACGTCCGGACGCTCGTCGGCCTCGGGCTCGCGCTCGACGGCCCGCTGTCTCCGTCCGCGCGCCGGACGGCCGACGCCGCGCTGGCCGCGGCCGGCCTCGCCGGGCTGGCCGAACGTGCGTGCGCGTCGCTGTCGGGGGGCGAGGCCCAGCGCGCCCTGCTCGCCCGGGCGCTGGTCGCCGGCCCGCGGTTGCTCCTGCTCGACGAGCCGACCAACCACCTCGACCCGGCGCGCCAGGCCGCGCTGCTCGACGAGCTCGACCGTCTGCGCGGCACGGTCGCCGTGGTGATCGCCACCCACGATCTCGGCCTGGCCGCCACCTGCGACCGGGTCGCCCTGCTCGCCGGCGGTCGCATCGCTGCGCTCGGCCCGGCCACCGACGTGTTGACCCCGACCCGGCTGGCGGCGGCGCTCGGCGTCGCGGTGCGCCGCATCGATGATCCGGCGGGCGGCCCGCCGCTCGTGCGCGTCACCGGCGTGGCGCCGGGAGGCGCGCCGTGACCACGGCGATCCTGATCGTCGGCCACGGCAGCCGCGACCCGGCCGCCAACCACGAGCTCGAGGCGATCGTCGCCGGCTACCGCGCCCACCGCGCGCGCAGCTCCGGCGACGAGGTCGCCCACGCCTACGTCGAGCTGGCCCCGCCGTTCGTGCCCGACGCGCTCGCTGCGCTCGCCGCGCGCGCCGATCACGTCGTGGTCGTGCCGTTCCTGCTGTTCGCCGCCGGCCACGTCAAGAACGACCTGCCGCTGGCGCTCCACCGGGCGCGGGCGGCGTCCCCGCGGGTCCGCTTCACCGCCGCGCGTGCGCTCGGCGTCCACGCCGCGCTGGTCGACCTCGCCGCGGCGCGGGTGCGCGCCGCCCTCGACGGCGGCGATCCCGCGCGCGCCGCGCTGATCGCGGTCGGCCGCGGCTCGAGCGATCCCGACGCCAACGCCGACTTCTGCAAGCTCGCTCGCCTGGTCGGCGAGCAGGTCGGCACGGCCTGGGCGATGCCGAGCTTCGCCGGCATCACCACGCCACGCGTCGACGACGCCCTCGAGCTCGCCGCCCGCGCCCGCCCCGAGCGGGTGCTCGTCCTCCCTTACCTGCTGTGCGCCGGCCGCCTGGTCGAGCGCCTGCGCGGCCAGGCCGACGCGGCGCGGGCGCGCTACCCGTGGATGAAGGTCGAGCTCGCGCCCCACCTCGGCGACGACCCGCGCCTCCACACCGTCCTCGACGAGCGCGTCGCCGAGGCGATCGCCGGCGCCGCGCCGCTGCCCTGCGACACCTGCCACTACCGGGTGCCGATCGGTGCGGTCGCCGAGGTCGGCGGGCTGCGCGCGCTGCTGTGGAGCGTGCGCCACGGCGTCACCCACACCCAGGCCATGCCGCACGCCCACGCCCATCGGCCGATCCGCAAGCACGTGCTCGTGTGCGGCAACGCCGACTGCGCGAACCGCGGCGGCATCGGCGTGCTGGTCGCCCTGCGCCGCCACCTGCGCGACGCCGGCTGCGACGACGTCCGGGTCACCCGCACGTCGTGTCTGGGCCGGTGCGGCGAGGGCCCGACCCTCGCCGTCTACCCCGACGGCGTCTGGTACCGCGGCGTCACCGGCGACGACGCCGGCGAGCTGGTCCGCGACCACCTGCTGGGCGACCGCCTCGTCGGCCGCCTGGTCGATCACGTCCTGCAATGAGGAACCGCCATGGCCTGTCATGAGATCGCCGCCCTCCGCCTCGCGCTGATGACCGTGCTCGGTCGCGACGACGCCGCCGAGCGCCAGCACGAGCTGGCCGAGCTCGGCGACGCCGCCGAGCGGCCCGGACCGATCCGCGCGCTGGCCCAGGCCGGCGACCTCGCCGGCGTCGGCCGCGCCTTCGACGCCGCGATCGCCGCGCTCGAGGAGAGGGTCGCGACCACCGGCGACACCGACCCTGCATTGCCGTACCTGCGCACGCTGCTGGTGCTCAACCGCAAGGTCGAGCTCGAGCTGCGCCATCAGGTCGAGGCCCTGGCCCACCTCTACCGCGACCTCGAGGCGATGCACGACTTCGTCCACGAGCTCTACCCGGCGGGGGACTGACCATGGCGACCGCGCGTCACGCCACCGTCGTCGCCGCCCAGCGGATCGGTCCCGACACTCGCCTGCTCGAGCTGGCGTCCGACGAGCCCCTCGGCTTCGTCGGCGGTCAGTACGTGATCGTCGACACCGGCCAGATCCTGCCCAGCGGCAAGGCGTGCAAGCGCGCGTACTCGATCCTGTCGGCCGATCACGAGCAGCACCGCTTTCGCCTCGCCGCCAGGCGCATCCCCGGCGGCCCGGCGTCGAGCTTCTTGCACCTGGTCGAGCCCGGGACCGTCGTCAAGTTCAGCGGCCCGTGGGGCAAGCTGGTCCCGGCGCCCGACGCCGGGGGACGCACCCTGGTCCTGGCCACCGACACCGGCATCACCGCGGCCCTCGGCCTGGTCCAGGGCACGCGGTTCCGGGCGTTGGCGCCGGCGACGACGTTCCTCTGGCTGCAGCCGACCCCGGGCGAGTTCTTGCCCGAGCGGCTGGTGGGCGAGCTGCTGCCGCGCGACCTCGGCGCGGTCCGCTTCGAGGCGATCGCGCCGATCGGTGCGCCGTTGCGGATCCCGCAGGTGCGCGCGCGGCTCGCCGAGGTGCTGGCCGCCGGTCGGCTCGGCCAGGCGTTCATCGCCGGCGACGGCGCGGTCAACTACGCGCTGCTCGACGACCTGGTCGCGGCCGGCGTGGCGGCCACCCGCGACAGCGTCGAGTCGTTCTTCAACATGCCGAAGAAGAGCGCATGACCCTGGCGGTCCCGCCTCGCGATCGCCGCGGCCTGCGCACCGGGTACACCACCGGCGCGTGCGCCGCCGCCGCGGCCAAGGCCGCCGCGCGCTGCGTGGTGCGCGGCGACGACCTCCGCGCGATCGAGTCGACCCTGCCCAACCGGGCGCGGGTGACGTTCGCGCTGTCGCGGTGCGAGCGCGGCCCGACCCGGGCGACCTGCGGGATCATCAAGGACGCCGGCGACGATCCCGACTGCACCCACGGCGCCGAGCTGGTCGCCGAGGTCGAGCTGGTGGCCGCGCCCGGCATCGAGCTGCGCGGCGGCGTCGGCGTGGCCACGGTGACCCGCCCCGGCCTCGGCCTCGAGGTCGGCGGCCCGGCGATCAACCCGGTGCCGCGCCGCAACATCACCGAGATGGTCGCCGAGGAGCTGGCCGGCGGCCGGTGGCCGGGCGCGATCGTCACCATCCACGTGCCGCGCGGCGAGGAGCTGGCCAAGCAGACCACCAACGCGCGCCTCGGCCTCGTCGGCGGCATCTCGATCCTCGGCACCACCGGCATCGTCCACCCGTACTCGACCGCGGCGTGGAAGGCGAGCGTGGTCCAGGAGATCGACGTCGCCGCCACCGCCGGCGCGCGCACGCTGGTGCTGACCACCGGCGGCAAGTCCGAGCAGTACGCGATGGCGCTCCACCCCGAGCTGCCCGAGCACGCGTTCGTCCAGGTCGGCGACTTCATCGGGGTCGGCGTCCGCCAGTGCGCCCGCCGCGGCCTCGCCCGCGCGGTCGTGGTCGGCATGATCGGCAAGCTGTCGAAGATGGCGGCCGGCAAGATGCAGACCCACGTCGCCGGCTCGGAGGTCGATCTCGACTTCCTGGCCACGGTCGCCGGCGAGGCCGGCGCCGACGCCGCGCTGATCGCGGCGATCCGCAGCGCGAACACCGCCCGTCACGTCCTCGAGCTGAGCCGGGCCGCCGGCCTGGGTGCGCTGCCCGCGCTCATCTGCGCCCGCGTCGTCGCGGCGTGCCGCCGCCACGCCGGCGGCGGCCTCGACGTCCACGCCTGCATGGTCGATTTCGGCGGCGCCCTGCTCGGCCGCTACCCGGAGGATCCGCGATGACCACCACCCCGCCATCCGCGTCCAGCGACATGCGTCAGCTGACGGCGCTCGGCCGCCGCATCGAAGACGACAGCTTCGCGATCATCGACGGCGAGGTCGGCGCCCACGACCTGCCGCCGGCGACCTGGCAGGTGGTGCGCCGGGTCATCCACGCCACCGCCGACTTCGAGTTCCGGTCGCTGATGTGCGTCCACCCCGGCGCGATCGCCGCCGGCCTCGCCGCGCTGCGGTCCGGCTGCAACGTGCTGGTCGACGTCAAGATGATCGCCGCCGGGGTCAGCGAGGAGCGGCTGGCCGCCTACGGCTGCACGCTGCGGTCGTACATCTCCGACGACGACGTCATCGCGGCGGCCCGGGCGGCCGGCTCCACCCGGGCGATCGAGGCCATGCGCAAGGCCCACCGCCGCGGCGAGCTCGACGGGGCGATCGTCGCCGTCGGCAACGCACCGACCGCGCTGCTCGAGGTGGTGCGCCTGGTCCGCGACGAGGGCGCCCGCCCGGCCCTGGTGATCGGCGTGCCGGTCGGGTTCGTGTCGGCGGCCGAGTCCAAGGAGGCGGTGCTGGCCGCGCCGGTGCCGTCGATCGTCGCGCGTGGCCGCAAGGGCGGCAGCCCGGTCGCGGTCGCGGTGCTCCACGCCCTGCTGCTGCTGTCGACCTCGCCGGAGGCGGCGTGAAGCGCAAGGCGGTCACCGTGGTCGGTATCGGCGACGACGGCTGCGTCGGCCTGACCGCGCGCGCCCGCGGCGCGATCGCCGCCGCGCAGGTGCTGGTCGGCGGCGAGCGCCACCTCGCGTTCGTGCCCGAGTTCACCGGCGAGCGGGTGGTCCTGCGCGGCGGGCTGGCGGCGGTGCTCGACCGGGTCGCCGCGCTGGCCGAGGACCACAACGTGTGCGTGATGGCGTCGGGCGACCCGCTGTTCTTCGGGGTCGGCGCGACCATCGTCGACCGGATCGGCGCCGCCCACGTCGAGGTCCTGCCCCAGCCGAGCTCGATGCAGCTCGCGTTCGCCCGCATCGGCCGGCGCTGGGACGACGCGGCCATCCTGTCGGTCCACGGCCGCTCGCTCGACGGGCTGACCGCGCGCCTGCGCCGCGCCGCCAAGGCGGCGCTGCTCACCGACGAGGAGCGATCGCCGCCGCGGATCGCCGCCCACCTGATCGCCCACGGCGATCCCGGCTGGCGGGCGTGGGTGTGCGAGCGGCTGGGCAGCCCGGGCGAGCGGATCCGCGCGTTCGCGCTCGACGAGCTGGCCGCCGTCGCCGACGTCGCGCCGCTCAACGTGCTGGTGCTCGAGCGGATCGATCCCGCGTGGCGCCCGCCGCCGGCGATCGGCTTCCTGCCCGAGGAGCAGTTCGCGAAGAAGGTGCCGAAGCTCGGCCTCATCACCAAGCGCGAGGTGCGGCTGCTGTCGCTGGCGGCGCTGCACCTGGCGCCCGACGCGGTGATGTGGGACGTCGGCGCCGGCTCGGGCTCGGTCGCCATCGAGGCGGCCCGGCTGGTCCCCGACGGCCGGGTGGTCGCGATCGAGGTCGATCCCGAGTGCGTCGCGATGTGCCACGACAACGTGCGCGCCCACGGCGCCGACAACGTCCGGGTCGTCGCCGGCCGCGCGCCCGAGGCGCTGACCGACCTGCCCGCTCCCGACGCGGTGTTCGTCGGCGGCAGCAAGGGCAGCATGCGCGAGATCGTCGACGTCGCGCTGACCCGGCTGCGACCGGGCGGCCGGCTGGTCGTCAACGCCATCACCCTCGACAACGCCGCCGAGGTCTATCGAGCCCTGCGCGAGCGCGGCCTGGTCCCCGAGGTCACGCTGGTGCAGATCTCGCGCGCCGAGCCGCTGGCCCGCTACCTCCGCTACGAGGCGCTGTCGCCGATCCAGATCTTCGCGGTCACCCGACCGGAGGCTCCATGACCCAGTACGGCACCCTGCACGGGGTCGGCGCCGGCCCCGGCGCGCCCGATCTGATCACCCTGCGCGCGATCGCCACCCTGCGGCGCGCGCCGGTGCTCGCCCTGCCCCGCAGCTCCGACTGGGGCACGTCGACGGCGTGGGACATCGTCGCGCCGTCGGTCGGCGACGTCCCCGGCCAGGAGCGCCTGTTCCTGACCTTCCCGATGAGCAAGGATCCCGAGCGGCTGCGCCCGGCGTGGGGCAAGGCCATGGACGCGATCGGCGCCCGGCTCGAGCGCGGCCTCGACGTCGCCTTCGTCACCGAGGGCGATCCATCGCTGTTCAGCACCTTCATCTACCTGCAGCGCGAGGCGCCGCGGCGGTGGCCGGGCGCGCGTGTCGAGGTCACCCCCGGCGTGTCGTCGGTGATGGCGGTGCCGGCGGTGACCGGGGTGCCGCTGGCCGACGGCCAGGAGCGGATCGCGATCCTGCCCGGCACCTGCGGGCTCGACGATCTCGACGACGTCCTGGCCCGGTTCGACACCGTGGTGCTGATGAAGATCGGGCCGGAGATGCCGCGGGTGATCGACGCGCTCGAGCGCGCCGGCCTGCTCGACCGCGCGGTCTACGTGTCGCGCGCGACCATGGCCGAGCAGCGCATCGCCCGCGACCTGCGCGCGCTGCGCGCGCTGCGCGGCGACTGCTTCGCCATGGTGGTGGTCGCGCGCAAGGAGCGCAGCGGCGTGCTGGCCGGCGACGTGAAGCCGCGCGGAGGGCGGTCGTGACCGCCCGTCGCCCGTGGGCGATCCACGCCATCACCCGGCACGGTCTGGCCGTCGCGGCCCGCCTGGCCGCGGCCCTGCCCGGCGCCGACCTGTTCGTGTCCGAGCGGCTGGCCGCGGCCGCGCCGTCCGGTTCCCGGACGTTCGCGCTGCCGATGGGCCCGCACCTGCAGGCGACCTTCACCGCCTACGACTGCCACGTCTTCGTGATCAGCGTCGGCGCGGTGGTCCGCATGATCGCCCCGCTGCTCGAGGACAAGAAGGTCGATCCGGCGGTGGTGTGCGTCGACGACGACGCCCGGTTCGCGATCTGCACGCTGTCGGGCCACGTCGGCCGCGGCAACGACTTCACCGCCCGGGTCGCGACCGCGCTCGGCGCTCGGCCGGTGATCACCACCGCGTCCGACGTCCGCGGCACGTTGACCGTGGACATCCTCGGCCGCGAGCTGGGCTGGCGCCTCGACGATCCCGACCGCAACGTCACCCGCGGCTGCGCCGCGGTGGTCAACGGCGCGCCGGTCGCGTTCGTCCACGAGGCCGGCGAGCCGACCTTCTGGCCGGCCGATCGCGCGCTGCCCGAGGGGGTCCGCTACGCGACCTCGCTCGACGCGGTCGCGCCCGACCAGTTCGAGATCCTGCTGATCGCCACCGACCGCGAGCTGGCCGACAGCCACCCCGCCCACTGGGCCAACGCGGTGGTCTACCGGCCGCGCAGCCTGGTCGTCGGCCTCGGCTGCGATCGCGACACCCCGCCCGACCTCGTCGAGCGCGGCCTCCACGCCGTGCTCGCCGCGCACCACCTGTCGCCGCGGTCGATCCGCAAGCTCGCCACCGTCGACAAGAAGGCCGATGAGCCGGCGCTGCTGGCGCTGGCCGACCGGTTCGGCTGGCCGCTCCACATCTATCCGGCCGCGACCCTCGACGCCGTCCCCGGCATCGAGACGCCGTCGGCCACCGTCCACCGCCACGTTGGCACCCGCGGCGTCGCCGAGCCGGCCGCCCTGCTCGGCGCCGGCGCCGACCGCCTGCTCGTGCCCAAGCAGATCTACACCGAGCCGGGCGCCGGCCGCTCGATGACGGTCGCCGTCGCCCGCGTCCCGTTCACCCCGCGCCCCGAGGCCGCCCATGTCTGAGCGCCCCGCAACCTCTCGGCCCGAGCAGCCTCTCATTCCCGTTCGCCCTGAGCGCGGCCCGAACGAAGTGAGGGCCGACGTGCTGCGAGATGACCGCGCCAAGACCGAGGCACCATGTGAACCGTTCGTCCTGAGCGAGGCCGACCGACGAACGAGGGAGGCCGACGTCGGAGGACAAGTGAGGGCCGCAGCACCATGTGAACCGTTCGTCCTGAGCGAGGCCGACCGACGAAGGGGGGAGGCCGACGTCGAAGGACGGCGACAGACGGCGACGGCCGAGGGCCTGACGCTCCACGGGGCGGGCGTGCACAGGGTGCGCCGCCCTTCGACGTCGGCGTCGGTCGTTTCACTCCCTCCGCCTCGCTCAGGGCGAACGGGAGAGGGGATGCGCGCTCGATTGATCCCCGGCCTCTCAGGCCGAACGGAAGTGGGGGGCGCTGGCGGCAGGATCTCATCCTGCCTGGTGAGCGCCGGTTCATCACGGCTCAGGGCGAACGGGAATCGGGACCGCGTGCTCGGGCAAGGACTCGGGCGAGGACTCGGGCAAGGGGGCTGCCATGCCCGCTGACCACGGCATCCTCTACGTCGTCGGCATCGGGCCGGGCGCGCAGGCGCACGCGACGCCGGCGGCGCTCGCGGCGATCGCCGACGCCGAGGTGATCGTCGGCTACGTGACCTACGTGAAGCTGGTCAGCCACCTGCTCGCCGGCAAGGAGGTGGTGCGGACCGGCATGACCGAGGAGATCGGGCGGGCGCGGGCCGCGGTCGAGCGCGCGCGGGCGGGCGCCAAGGTCGCGCTGATCTCGTCGGGCGACGCCGGGGTCTACGGCATGGCCGGGCTGGTGTTCCAGGTCCTGCGCGACACCGGCTGGCGGCGCGGCGAGGCGCCCGAGCTGCGCATCGTGCCCGGCATCACCGCGCTCAGCGCGTGCGCGTCGCTGGTCGGCGCACCGCTGGTCCACGACTTCTGCGCGATCTCGCTGTCCGACCTCCTGACCCCGTGGGCGCTGATCGAGCGCCGGCTCGAGGCCGCCGCCGCCGCCGACTTCGTGGTCGGCCTGTACAACCCGGCCAGCGGCCGGCGCACCCGGCAGATCGTCGAGGCGCAGCGCATCCTGCGCCGGCACCGGCCGGGCACCACGCCGGTCGCGCTGGTCAAGAGCGCGTACCGCAAGCTCGAGCACGCCGTGCTCACCGACCTCGACACCTTCCTCGACCACGAGATCGGGATGCTCACCACCGTGCTGGTCGGGTCGACCAGCACCTACGTCTTCGAGGGCTACATGGTCACCCCGCGCGGCTACGGCAACAAGTACACGGCCGACGGCGAGGTCCGCCCCGGCCAGCGCCCGGGCCACTCGCTGGTCGTGCCGGAGGTGGAGTGATGGCGCGGGTCGGTCGCCTCGCCGGCGCGCTGGTGGTCGAGACCGGCGGCGCCTACCACCTGGTCGGCCACCTGCGCCAGCCGTGCGACTTCGCCGCCGCCGGCTTCGCCCGCCCCGATGGGCTCGACGAGCGCGCGCCGCGCGGGCTCGCGCTCGAGGTCACCGGCACGCCGCGCCTCGTCGCGCCGTGGCTGGTGGTGGACGTCGAGGGCGAGCCGCTGGTCCGCCTGCTGGTCGACCGGCTGCTCGTCGAGCGGACCGGGCTGGTCAGCGAGCGGCTGTGGCGGCTGATCGTCCACGAGGCGACCGGCGACGTCATCGACGCCCGCTGGCTGGGCGCCGTCCCCGATCACGTGTGGGCCGTCGTCCGCGACGCGGTCCTGAGGTGCGCATGAAGGTCTACATCATCGGCGCCGGCCCCGGCGATCCCGGCCTGGTCACCGTCCGCGGCGCGGCGCTGATCGCGCGCTGCCCGGTCATCCTCTACACCGGCTCGCTGGTGCCGCGCGAGGTGCTGGCCACCGCGCGGCCCGACGCCCGCGTGCTCGACTCGTCGACCATGACGCTCGACGACATCGTCGCCGTGCTGACCCGCGCCCGCGACGCCGACCTCGACGTCGCCCGGGTCCACACCGGCGACCCGGTCCTGTTCGGCTCGACCGCCGAGCAGATGCGCCGCATGGACCAGCTCGGCATCACCTACGAGATCGTGCCCGGGGTGTCGTCGTTCACCGCCGCGGCGGCCGCGCTCGGCCGCGAGCTGACCCTGCCCGAGCTGAGCCAGACGGTGATCCTGACCCGCGCCGCCGGCCGCACCGCCGTGCCGCAGGGCGAGGAGCTGGCCGAGCTGGCTCGCCACCGCGCGACCCTGGCGCTGTTCCTCAGCATCACCTTGCTCGACGAGGTCGTCGCCGCCCTGGTGCCCAGCTACGGCGCCGACTGCCCGGTCGCGGTGGTCCACAAGGCCAGCTGCCCCGATCAGCAGATCGTCACCGGCACGCTCGCCGACATCCGCGACCACGTCCGGGCCGCGCGCATCCGCACCCAGGCCATGATCCTCGTCGGCCCGGTGCTGACCGCCACCGACTTCGCCGACTCGCGGCTCTACGATCCGACCTTCAGCCATCGCCATCGCAAGGCGAAGAGGCCCGCGTGACCGGGCGCGGGTTCGTCTACCTGGTCGGCGCCGGCCCCGGCGATCCGCGGCTGCTGACCGTGCGCGCCCACGAGCTGGTCCGCGCCGCCGAGGTGGTCGCCTACGACGAGCTGGTGTCGCCGGCGATCCTGGCGCTCGCCCCGCCCGACGCCGAGCGGGTCGCCGTCGGCCGCCGCGCCGGTCACGGCCCGACCGCGTTCCGCCTCCACCCGGCGGTGCTCGACCGCGCCCGCGCCGGCCGCCACGTCGTCCGCCTCAAGTGCGGCGATCCGCTGGTGTTCGGGCGCGGCGGCGAGGAGGCCGAGGAGCTCGCCGCCGCCGGCATCGGCTTCGAGATCGTGCCCGGCGTGTCGGCCGCGCTCGGCGCCGCCGCCTGCGCCGGCATCCCGCTCACCCACCGAGCGTGCGCGTCGAGCGTGCGCCTGGCCACCGGCCACACCGCCGAGGCGGGCGCGCCGCGACCACGCGGCGAGACGATCGTCGTCTACATGGCGGCGCGGCGGGTCGCCGCCAGCCTGAGCGAGCTGACCGCGGCCGGCTGGTCGCCGGCGACGCCGGCGGCGTGGATCGCCGCCGCGACCACCCCGGCCCAGCAGGTGGTGACCGGGACCATCGGCGACCTGGCCGCGCGCCTCGCCGACCACGCCGCCGCGCTCGCCGCGCCGGCCCTGCTGGTCGTCGGCGACGTGGTCGCGCGCCGCACGCCGTGGTGGGAGGACCGTCCGCTGATCGGACGTCGGGTCCTGGTCGCGCGGGCGCGCCCGGGGCGGTCGCGGCTGGCCGCCCGCCTGCGCGCGCTCGGCGCCGAGGTGATCGAGGCGCCGGCGATCGACGTCACCGCGATCGGCGACGACGCGCTCGACGCCGCCCTCGATGGCGTCGGCGACGCCGTGCTCGCCTTCGGCTGCGCGCCCGGCGTCGACGCGGTGCTGGCCCGGCGCGCGGTCGCACCGGCGCGCATCCTCGCCATCGGCGGCGCCGCCGCCCGCGCCCTCGCCCGCCGCGGCGTGGTCCCCGGCCTGGCCGTCACCGGCGGCGCGTGCCGCGACGCGCTCGCGCCGGCGGTCGCGGCGCTCGGCGCCCGTCCGGTGGTGGTGGTCACCGCCACCAGCGGCCGGCCGTCGCTGCTCGACGAGCTGGCCGCGCTCGGCGTCCGCGCCGAGCCGCTGCCGGCCTACCGCGCCGCGCCGCGGCCGACGCCGACACCGGGCCGCTTCGACGTGCTCGCCCTGCCCAGCTCGTCGGCGGCGCGGCTGGTCCTCGCCGCCGATCCCCGGCTGCGCGACGTGCCGGCGATCGCGATGGGCCCGCGCACCGAGGCGGCCGCCCGCGCGCTCGGCGCGTCGCGGGTGCGGCGCGCCGGCGCCGACACCGTCGACGCGATGGTCGCCGGCGTCGTCGCGGTCACCCGGGAGGTGGCGTGATGGAGCGGCGCGGGCTGCTCCTGGTCTACACCGGCCACGGCAAGGGCAAGACCACCGCCGCGCTCGGGCTGGTGTTCCGCGCCCTCGGCCGCGGCCTCACCGTCGCGGTGGTGCAGTTCATCAAGGGCAAGTGGAAGACCGGCGAGCGCGCGTTCGCCGAGACGCTGCCCCAGCTCACCTTCCTGGTCATGGGCCGCGGCTTCACCTGGGACAGCGACGACCTGTCGCGCGATCGCAACGCCGCCCGCGCCGCCTGGCAGACCGCGCGCGACCTGATCGCCGGCGGTCGGCACGACCTGGTCGTCCTCGACGAGCTGACCTACGCCATCCACTACGGCTTCGTCGGCGGCGACGAGGTGGTGGCCGCGGTGCGCGACCGTCCGGCCCACGTCCACGTCTGCGTCACCGGCCGCAACGCCCCCGACGAGCTGTGCGCGCTCGCCGATCTGGTCACCGAGATGCGCGTGGTCAAGCACCCGCACGAGCACGGCCTGCCGGCGCAGCCCGGGATCGACTTCTGATGAGCTCCACGACCATCCCGCGCCTGGTCGTCGCCGGCACCGCCAGCGGCACCGGCAAGACCACCGTCACCGTCGGGCTGATCGGCGCGCTGCGCGCCCGCGGCCTGCGGGTCGCCGCCTTCAAGGGCGGCCCCGACTACCTCGATCCGACCTACCACGCCCGCGCCACCGGCGCGCCGTGCCACAACCTCGACGGCTGGATGATGGGCAAGGACGCGGTGCGCGCGACCTTCGCGCGGGCCAGCGCCGGCGCCGACGTCGCGATCGTCGAGGGCGTGATGGGCGTGTTCGACGGCGCGTCGCCGACCGGCGACGCCGGCTCGACCGCCGAGCTCGCCAGGTGGCTCGACGCACCGGTGCTGGTGGTGATCGACGCCAGCGGCATGGCCCGGACGATCGCCGCCATCGCCGGCGGGCTCGCCGCCTTCGATCCCGACCTGCGGGTCGCCGGCGTGATCGCCAACCAGGTTGGCAGCCGCGGCCACCTCGAGCTGCTGCGCAAGGCCCTGGCCCGCCCGCCGGTGCTCGGCGGCCTGCCCGACGAGCCGGCGCTGGCGTTCCCGGCCCGCCACCTCGGCCTGGTCGCGGCCGACCGCGGCGCCGTGCTCGACGCGCGCTTCGGCGCGTGGGCCGAGCGGGTCGCCGGCTGGTTCGACCTCGATGCCATCCTGGCGCTGGCCCGGTCGGCGCCCGCGCTGCCGCCGGCGGCGGTCGAGGCCGCGCCCGGGCCGACCCGGTGCCGGCTCGCGATCGCCGCCGACGCCGCCTTCCACTTCTACTACGAGGACAACCTGCGCCGGCTCGAGGCCGCCGGCGCGCTGCTGGTGCCGTTCTCGCCGCTGACCGACGCCACCCTGCCGGCGGTCGACGGGGTCTACCTGGGCGGGGGCTACCCCGAGCTGCACGCGGCCGCGCTGTCCGAGAACCGGACGATGCATGCCAGCCTGGCCGGCTTCGCCGCCGCCGGCGGCCCGATCTACGCCGAGTGCGGCGGCCTGATGTACCTGTGCGAGGCCATCTGCACCCGCGACGGCCGTCGCCACCCGATGGTCGGCCTGTTACCCGGCGAGGCGGTGATGGGGGATCGCCTGGCCGCGCTCGGCTACGTCGAGGTCGAGACCCAGGCCCGCTCGGCGCTCGGCGCCCCCGGGCTGCGCTTCCGCGGTCACCAGTTCCGCTACTCCGAGCTGCGCGGCGTGCCCGACGACGTCGAGCGGATCTACCGGGTCCGGCGCCGGCGCGACGACGCCACCTCGGCCGAGGGCTACCGGCGCGGCAGCGTGCTCGGCAGCTATGTCCACGCCCACTGGGCGTCGAACCCCGCGGTCGCGACCGGCCTGGTCGCCGCCTGCGTCGAGCAGGCCTCACGCGCGGCGCGCCGCGCGCCCGGAACCGGGGCGCAAACGGTGCCATGATGCGCGCCGTGTCCACCGCCGACCCGCGCGCGCCCGGCGCCGCGCCCCCCGACCTCGCCGGCGCGCTCACGGTCGCGCGCGACGACGCCTGGCTGATCGCCCGCTTCGCCGCCCCGCAGCGGCTGGCGAGCTGGGCGATCGTCGGCGGCGGCCTGCACCGCGCCAGCGCGGTGGCGTGGCTGCGGGTGACCGATCGCGATCTGCGGCCGCCGGTCGACGAGCGCGACCTGCTGCGCGCCCGGCTCGGCGCCCGCGGCCTGGCCGGCGCGGTCGGGCTCCTGACCAGCGCCGACCTCGACGGCTTCGTCGACGAGACCCGGAGCTGGGGCGACCAGCGCGCCCGCTGCGTCGTCACCGTCGGCCTCGGCAACGCGCTGCGCGCCGGCGACCCGCCCGGCCCGAGCGCGCGCATCGGCACGATCAATTTGCTGTGCGCGCTCGACGAGCCGCTGACCGACGAGGCGCTGGTCGAGGCGCTGGCCCTGGCCGCCGAGGCGCGCGCGCTGGCGGTGCGCGAGGCCGACATCCCCAGCCGTCGCACCGGCGCGCCGGCGTCGGGCACCGGCACCGACTGTGTGGTCATCGCCGCGCCCGATCGGGCCGGCGGGGCGCGCTACGCCGGCAAGCACACCGCGATCGGCCACCTGATCGGCGCGACCGTGTACGACGCGGTCGCGCGGGGCATCGCCGGCTGGCGGGTCGCGGCGGCCGCCGCGGGGGTGGCGCCGTGAGCCGCGGGCGCATCCTGCTCGTCGGCGGCGGCGTCCGCTCGGGCAAGAGCGCGTTCGCGCTGACCCGCGCCGAGGCGCTCGGCGCCCGCCGGGTGTTCGTCGCCACCGCCCAGGCCCTCGACGACGAGATGGCGGTCCGCATCGCCCGCCACCAGGACGAGCGCGCCGACCGCTACCGCACCGTCGAGGCGCCGGTCGAGCTGCCGGCCGCGCTGGCGGCGATCGACGACGCCGACGTGGTGGTGGTCGACTGCGTGACCTTGTGGCTGTCGAACTTGCTGCTGCGCGAGGAGCCCGAGGCCGAGCTGAGCGCTCGCCTCGACGCGCTGGTGGCGGTGCTGCGCCAGCGCCGCTTCCACGCGGTCGTGGTCACCAACGAGGTCGGCATGGGCGTCGTCCCGCCGACCCCGCTCGGCCGCGCCTTCCGCGACCTGGCCGGGACCGCGCACAAGCGGCTCGCCGCGTGCGCCGACGAGATCCACCTGGCCGTGCTCGGCACGGTGCTGCGCCTGCGCCCCGAGCCGGTCGCGGTGGTGAGCCCGCTCCTCGACGACGATGACGACCTGGCTCGGTGACCCGTCGCTGGTCGTGCTGGCCGGCGCGCTCGCCCTCGACGCGCTGGCCGGCGAGCCGCCCGACCGCCTGCACCCGGTGGTGTGGATCGGCCGCACGATCGGCTGGCTGACCGCCCGCGCGCCGCAGCGCGGCCCGATCGCCCAGCTCGCCGCCGGCCTGGCGATCGCGATCGCGGTGCCGGCCGCGTTCACCGCCGCGGCTGTCGCGCTCACGGTCTGGGCCGGCGGATCGATCGTCGCCACGGTGATCGCGATCTGGGTGCTGAAGTCGATGTTCGCCGCCCGCGCGCTCGGCGAGGCCGGCCGCGCCGTCCGCGACCCGCTCGCCCACGGCGATCTCGCCGCCGCCCGCTTCGCGCTGCGCAGCCTGTGCAGCCGCGATCCCGGCCGGCTCGACGAGCGCCAGCTCGCCGCCGCCACCGTCGAGTCGCTGGCCGAGAACGCGTCCGACAGCGTGGTCGCGCCGCTGTGCTTCTACGCGCTGTTCGGCCTACCCGGCGCGGTGTGCTACCGCGCGGTCAACACCCTCGACGCGATGATCGGCTATCGCGGCAAGTACGAGCACCTCGGCAAGGCGGCGGCGCGCCTCGACGACGCGCTCAACCTGATCCCGGCGCGGATCACCGCCGGGCTGCTGCTGGTCGCCGGCGCGGTGTGCGGCGCCGATGTCCGCGGCGGCTGGCGCATCCTGGTCCGCGACGGCGGCGCGACCGCGAGCCCCAACGCCGGCCGGCCGATGGCGACCATGGCCGGGCTGCTCGGCGTCCGCCTCGACAAGCCCGGCCACTACCAGCTCGGCGACGACCTCGCGCCGGTCACCCCGGCGACGATCGATCGCGCCTGGCGGATCGTCGCGGTCGCGCTGGCCGGCGCCGCAGCGCTGTGCGCGATCGCCGTGGCGGCGCGGGCGGTGCGCTGGTGAGCGGCTGTGTGCACGGCGGCGCCCGCGACGACGAGCTGCGCGCGCTCGGTGTCGATCCCGCCCGCCTGCTCGACGTCAGCGTCAACACCAACCCGTACGGCCCCTGCCCGGCGGTGGTCGCCGCGGTGGCCGACGCGCGCTTCGACCGCTACCCCGACCCGACCGCGCGGGCGACCTGCGAGGTGATCGCCGCGCACCTCGACGTCGCCGCCGACACGGTCGCGCTCGGCAACGGCGCCGCCGACCTGCTGTGGACCCTGGCCCGCGCGCTGGCCCCGGGCGGCCGGCCCGCCCTGCTGGTCGAGCCGACCTTCGGCGAGCTGCGGGCCGCGCTGTCGGCGCAGCGGAGCCAGGCCGTCGAGTGGCGCGCCACGGCCGATGCCGCCTTCGCGATCGATCTCGACGCGGTCGGCGCCGCCGCGCGCGCGCACCAGGCCGGCCTGATCTACCTGTGCACGCCCAACACGCCGACCGGGGCCGCGGTCCCGGCCACCGACCTCGCCACCTGGGCGGCGGCGCACCCCGACGTGCGCGTGATCGTCGACCAGTCGTTCCTGTCGCTGAGCGAGCGCGCCGCCGACGCGACGGTCGCCATGCCGGCCAACGTGATCCGCGTCCGCTCGCTGACCAAGGACCACGCCATCCCCGGCGTGCGGGTCGGCTACCTGCTCGCCGCGCCGGCGGTGGTCGCCGCGGTCGAGGCCCACCGACCGGCGTGGACCACCGGCGCCCACGCCCAGGCCGCCGCCCGCGCGGCCTGTTCGGCCGACGCCGACGCCTTCGTCGCCGACAGCCGCCGCCGGGTGCTCGCCGACCGCGCCGCTCTCGACGACGACCTGCGTCGCCTCGGCCTGGCGCCGGTGCCGTCGGCCACCTGCTTCGCGCTGGTCGCGGTCGCCGACCCGGCCGGCCTGCGGCGCCGCCTGCTGGTCCGTCACCACGTCCTGATCCGCGACTGCGCGTCGTTCGGCCTGCCCGGGTACGTGCGGCTCGCCGCCCGTCCGGCCGGCGATCGCGCCCGCCTGGTCGCCGCCCTCGAGGAGGAGCTCGCGCGATGACCGCCCCGACGATCATGATCCAGGGCACCGCGTCGTCGGTGGGCAAGAGCCTGCTGGTGACCGCGCTGTGCCGCTACTTCCGCCGCGCCGGCGTGCGGGTCGCCCCGTTCAAGGCGCAGAACATGGCGCTCAACGCCGCGGTCACCCCCGATGGCCACGAGATCGGCCGCGCCCAGGCGGTGCAGGCCGAGGCGGCCGGCCTGGCGCCGACCGTCGACATGAACCCGATCCTGATCAAGCCCGAGGGCGAGGCCCGCTCGCAGATCGTGGTCATGGGCGTGCCGGTCGCGAGCATGAGCGCGGTCGAGTACCACGAGCGCAAGCCCGAGCTGCAGGGCGTGATCGCCGCCGCGCTGGGCCGGCTGCGTGCGCAGCACGAGCTGGTGGTGATCGAGGGCGCCGGCAGCCCGGCCGAGATCAACCTCAAGCACCGCGACCTCGTCAACATGCACGTCGCCCGGCTCGCCGGCGCGCCGGTGCTGCTGGTCGGCGACATCGATCGCGGCGGCGTGTTCGCGTCGTTCGTCGGCACCCTGGCCCTGCTCGATCCCGACGAGCGCGACCGCATCGCCGGGTTCGTCATCAACAAGTTCCGCGGCGACCGCGCCCTGCTCGCCCCCGGCCTCGACGACCTCACCCGCCGCACCGGCAAGCCGGTGGCCGGCGTGCTGCCGTACCTGCGCCAGCTCCGCATCGCCGACGAGGACTCGATCGAGCTCGACGATCGGGCCGGGCGCCGGGCGCCGCGGGCCGACGAGCTCGACGTGGTGGTGGTGCGGCTGCCGCGGATCTCCAACCACGACGACGCCCAGCCGCTCGAGCACGAGCCCGGCGTGGTCGTCCGGTTCTCGGACTGGCCCGACGACGTCCGCGCCGCCGACCTGGTGATCCTGCCCGGCTCGAAGAGCACCGCCGCCGACCTGGCCTGGCTGCGCGCCACCGGCCTGGCCGACCTGCTCGCCGCCCGCGCCGCCGCCGGCGCGCCGGTGCTGGGCATCTGCGGCGGCTGCCAGATGCTCGGCGAGGTGATCGAGGATCCCCTCGCCATCGAGTCGCCCGAGCCGCGCGTCCCCGGCCTCGGCCTCTTGCCGCTGCGCACCCGGTTCGGCGCCAGCAAGGTCACCGCCCAGGTGCGCGCGCAGGTGCGAGCGCCGTCGTTCCTCACCGCCGGGCTGGCGCCGGGCGCCGAGCTGGCCGGCTACGAGATCCACATGGGCGTCGTCGAGCCGACCACCGCCGCCCCGTCGCCGCTGACCATCACCCACCGCAACGGCGCCCCGATCGGTGCCCCGTGCGGCGTGGCCGACGGCGCGATCGGCGTCGGCGGCGCCGTCGTGGGCACCATGCTCCACGGCCTGTTCGAGAACGACGCCCTGCGCACCGGCCTGCTCGCCGCCCTCCGCCACCGCCGCGGCCTCGCCGAGCCGCCCCCCGCCGAGGGCGCCGCCGCCGGCCGCCGGCGCGCCTACGATCGCCTGGCCGACGCCGTCGCCGACCACCTCGACCTCGGCCTGCTGTGGCGCCTCGTCGGCGGCCACGACCTCTCCCGCTCGCCCTGAACGCCCCCTGGCCAGCCAGCGCTGGCGCCGGACCGCGAGCCGGATGCCGCAGCAGGAGCTGGTGCGGGATCCGGAGCTGGCGCTGGATCCGGAGCTGGCGCTGGTGCTGGAATCGGAGCTGGCGCTGGTGCCGGAGCTGGCGCTGGAGCCGGAGCTGGCGCTGGAGCCGGAGCTGGCGCTGGAGCCGGAGCTGGCGCTGGAGCCGGAGCTGGCGCTGGAGCCGGAGCTGGCGCTGGAGCCGGCGCTGGTGCTGGTGCTGGCGCCGGAGCCGGTGCTGGTGCTGGTGCTGGAGCCGGAGCTGGTGCCAGGGTTCCCTCCTTCCCGTTCGCCCTGAGCGAATCGGAGGGAGCGCAGCGACCGACGATGACGTCGAAGGGCGGCGCAACCTGCGCTCGCTTGCACCGTGGGTGCCGTTCTTCGACGTCGGCGTCCCTCCTTCGGCGCGGCGGCGCACCCGGGACTCGCTCACGGCCCAACGAGCGTGCGGATCACCGCGGCCAGGCCGTCGCGCCACCGTCCGGGCACGAAGCCGAGCGCCTCGATCCGGCCGGTGTCGAGCACCGCGTACGCCGGCCGCGCCGCCGCCGCAGGCCACGCCTCGGTGGCGATCGGCTCGACCGCGACCGGCGCGCACCGCCCGGCCCGCGCCAGCTCGTCGACGATCGCCGTCGCGAAGCCGTGCCACGTGGTCGGCTCGTCGCCACGATAGTGATAGACGCCGGCCGGCACCGGCCGCGCGGCCATCACGAGCAGCGCGTCGGCCAGGTGATCGACCCAGGTCGGGCAGCCGTGCTGGTCGGCGACCACGCGCAGCGGCTCACCCGCGATCGCCCGCGCCACCACCCGCGGCACGAACCCGTCGCCGTCGGCCCCGAACAGCCACGACGTCCGCACCACCACGCCGCCCGCCGCCAGCACCGCGCGCTCGCCGGCCGCCTTGCTGCGACCGTAGGCGTTCACCGGCGCCACCGGCTCGTCCTCGCGGTACGTCCGGCCCGCCCGCCCGTCGAAGACGTGATCGGTCGACACGTGCACCAGCGGGATGCCGCGCGCCGCGCACGCCCGCGCCAGCCGCTCGGCCCCACCGGCGTTCACCGCCATCGCCGCTGCCTCGTCCGTCTCGGCCCGATCGACCGCGGTGTACGCCGCCGCGTTGATCACCACCGCCGGCGCCAGCGCATCGAGCCCGGCCGCGATCGCCGCCGGATCGGTGACGTCGAGCGCCGCCCGCCCGACCGCGACCACGCCGCCCCGCCGCGCCAGCGCGCGCCCGAGCCGACCGTCGCCGCCGGTGACGACGACCGTCACGGCCCCTCCGGCAGCTCCGCCTCGGCCAGCGCCGGCGCCGCCCGGTCGCGCGCCGACACCACCACGCCGTCGCGCACCGGCCACGCGATCGCCAGCGCCGGATCGTCCCACCGCACCGCCCGCTCGTCGTCGGGCGCGTACGCCGCGGTCAGCTTGTAGACCACGTCGGCCTCGTCCGACATCACCTGGAAGCCATGGGCGAACCCCGGCGGGATCCACAGCTGGCGGCGATCCGCCGCCGACAGCGTCGTCCCGAACCACGCGCCGAACGTCGGCGAGCCGCGGCGCACGTCGACGGCGACGTCGAAGATCTCGCCGCGCGTCACCCACACCAGCTTCCCCTGCGGCCGCGTCCGCTGGTAGTGCAGCCCGCGCACCACGCCGCGCCGCGACGAGGTCAGGTTGTCCTGCACGAACGTCAGGCCGACCGCGATCCCGGCCGCCTGATAGCGCTCGTGATGGAACGTCTCGACCAGCACGCCGCGCTCGTCGCGGTGCACGCCCGGCTCGATCACCAGGACCCCGGGCAGCGTGGTCGCCGTGACCTTCATGCCCGCCCGTCCCGCACCGCCTCGATCCACGCCAGCCCGAAGCGGGTGTCGGGCTCGAGGTAGTGCCCCTCGCTCCACTCGTTGAGCGACGCGACGAACACCAGCCGCTCGTCCTCGGCCAGCGCGCTGGCCCGGGCGTACGCGACCGCCCGCGCCACCGCGGCGCGGAACCGCTCGGGGTGCTCGCCGACCACCACCGGCGACCACGGATACTTGTCGGGCCGCGCCGGGCCGAAGTCGGCGCCGCGCGGCGACGCGTCCCACCCCGGCGTCACCGACGGGTGATACGGCAGGCCCGCCCTCGCCGCGATCCCCGCCCACTCGCCGGCGCGGATCGCCACCCGCTCGTCGTAGTCCTGCAGGAACGGCCCCTTCCAGTCGGGCAACAAGACGTAGTTGGTGACGCTGTCGAACCCGATCGCCTTCACCTCGCCGATCATGTCGGCGTTGGGCTCGATCGCCGCCAGGTGCAACCCGGGGAAGCCGCCGGCGGCCAGCATCTCGCGCGCCCGCGCCACCGCGACCCGCGCGCCGTCGACACCCAGCTCCTTGATGAAGAACGTCGAGTCGAAGATCGAGAAGTACGCCCGCCCGCCGACCCGCAGGTAGTGGTCGCGCACGAAGTAGCGCTCGGCCAGGTAGCGGATCAGGGCGACGAAGTCGTCGACGTCCGACGGCACCAGCCGGTCGGCCTCGATCACCGGCGTGTCGGTGCGCCGGACCGGCAGCACCCGCCGCGGCATGCGGTTGGCCCACATCAGCGCGAACGGGAAGCGCCGCCCCTCGTCCGAGCCGAGGAAGCCGAGGTCGAGCGCGTCCTGGAACACCCGCTTGCCGCGACACCAGAAGAACCCGTAGACCAGCCCGTCGACGCCGTGATCGCGGCACAGCGCGACCCGCCGGCCGACCGCGACCGGATCGCGATCGTCGTAGCGGCCCCACAGCGGCAGCCGCGGCTGGACGTGCCCGTCGAACCGGGGCGGGGAGTCGTAGACGAGGTCCCACTCGGTGAACCCGGGATAGAACGACTCGTCGCGCTCGGGGATCGGGTGCCAGCCGGGATAGACGTAGGCGAGGACGCGCACCGCCGCGACCCTATCAACTGCCGGCCGGCTTGGCTCGTGTGGCCCGACCATGCCCGCGACGTGCCGCCCCCCCGTCGCGTCCGCGCCGCCGGTGACGGCCGGCGTTCACGACCACCACACCATCGTCGTGGCCCCGGGTTCACGAACCCGCGCCAACCGGCCCGCCGCCGCCCGCCGCGCGCCGTCGATCCCCGGAGGCACGGCGGTTGCTCTACGTCCGCTCGTCCCCACGAAAGGCCCGCCATGAAGACCTCGACCCTCGCCGCCCTCGCCCTCTCCTCCTCCCTCCTCGCCGCCGCCGGCGTCGCCACCGCGCAGCCGTCCTCGTTCGCGCCCGAGGTCTCGACCCAGGCCACCTCCGCCGCCGAGCACCGCGAGCACTCGATCAACGTCAGCCCGCTCGGCCTGGTCGGCGGCGGCTTCAACGCCAACTACGAGCGCCTGCGCGGCCACCACGGCCTGCTGCTCGAGATCGGCGCCACCGACTGGACCAGCGAGTACCGCAGCACCGTCAACGGCGCCCTCGTCGAGGAGGAGTCGGTCAGCGGCCGCCACGCCACCATCGGCGTCGGCTACCGCCTCCACCTGTCGGGCCGCCAGCACGGCTGGTTCGTCGGCGCCATGCTGCACCACAACTTCGGCAGCGCCGAGATCCGCAACATGACCGTCGGCCGCCCGGTCGCCGAGGACGACGTCGCCTATCGCTCGACCACCCTGACCGCGCACGTCGGCAAGCGCTGGATGCTGATCGGCGGCCTCAACCTGACCGCGCGCCTCGGCTTCGGCGCCGCCGACCGCCAGGTCGACGACGACATGGCCGACGCCACCGCCGCCGCCGAGCTGCAGGACACGCTCGACGTCCCGGTCGCCGTCGACGGCGAGCTGTCGCTGGGCTGGACGTTCTGACCCTTGCCGGGCGGCGGCGGGGAGCGGGCGCCGCGGCGGTGTTATGAACGGCGGATGCGGACCTCCCTCACCGTGGTCGCCGCGCTGGCACCGCTGGCCCTCGCGCTCCCTGCCGCCGCCGGTCCGGCCGGCTACCAGCTCCCGCCGAAGCCGGTCGCCGATCTGGTCGACGCGCCGCCGACCCCGAGCGCGTCGATGTCGCCCGATCGCAAGACCCTGCTCCTGCTCGAGCAGACCACCTTGCCGTCGATCGCCGACGTCGCCCGGCCCGAGCTGCGCCTCGCCGGCCTGCGGCTCGACCCGGCGTCCAACGGCCCGAGCCGGCGCGGCTACTTCGCCGGGCTCTCGCTGCTCGACGTGACCGACGCCAGGGCCCGGCCGCGGCCGATCACCGGCCTGCCGGCCGGCGCGCGGCTGTCCGAGGTCCGCTGGTCGCCCGACGGCAGCCGGCTGGCGTTCACGATCACCGGCGACACCGGCATCGCGCTGTGGACCGCCGACCCGGCGACCGCGACCGCGCGCCGGCTCATCGACACCCCGCTCAACGGCTTCGCCGGGACGGCGTACCAGTGGGTCGCCGACGGCTCGATCGTCGCCCGCACGATCCCGGCCGGCCGCGGCGCGCCGCCGGTGCGGCCAGCGGTGCCGACCGGGCCGATCGTTCAGGAGAACGACGGCGCCAGGCGGCCGGCGCGCACCAACCCCGATCTGCTCAAGGACGCCCACGACGAGGCGCTGCTCGACCACTACCTGACCACGCAGCTGGTCCGCGTACGCCCCGACGGTACGGCCACGCCGCTCGGCAAGCCCGGCCTGCACGCCAGCGCCACCCCGTCGCCCGACGGCAAGCACCTCCTGGTCGGCACCGTCCACCGGCCGTACTCGTACAAGGTCGGGCTCGGCCGCTTCCCGGTGACGATCGCGGTGTGGACCACCGACGGCGTGGTCGAGCGCCAGCTCGTCGATCGGCCACTGGCCGAGGAGGTCCCGGTCGACTTCGCGGCGGTGCCGACCGGCCCGCGCGACCACGAGTGGCGCGACGACGCCGACGCCACCGTGTGCTGGGCCGAGGCCCGCGACGGCGGCGATCCCAAGCGCCCGGCCAAGGTCCGCGACGAGGTGCTGTGCTGGGCGGCGCCGTGGAAGGGCAAGCCGACCCGGCTGGCCGCGCTGGCGCTGCGCTTCGGCGGCGTGACCTGGGGCAGCGGCCAGCTCGCCCTGGTCGACGAGTGGTGGTGGACCGATCGCAAGACCCGCACGTGGGCGGTCGCGCCCGACGCGCCGAAGATCGCGCCGCGGGTGATCTGGGACCGCTCGTCGGAGGACCGCTACGGCGACCCCGGCCAGCCGGTGCTGCGGCGGACCCCGCGCGGCACGTGGAGCATCCACACCACGCCCAAGGGCACCCTGCTGCTCACCGGCGACGGCGCGTCCGATCAAGGCGACCGGCCGTTCGCCGACGAGCTCGACCTCGCCACCCTGAAGACCGAGCGGCGGTGGCGGTCGGAGGCGCCGGCCTACGAGCGCGTCGTCGACGTGCTCGACGACGCCGGCGACGTGCTGCTGACGCGGCGCGAGACCGTGACCGAGCCGCCGCAGTACTACCTGCGCACCCTGTCGACGCGCGCCGCGCGCAAGCTGACCAGCTTCCCGCACCCCAACCCGGCCCTGGCCAAGGTCGACAAGCAGCTGCTGCAGTACGCCCGCGCCGACGGCGTGAAGCTGTCGGCGATGCTGTACACGCCGCCCGGGTTCGTCGCCGGCCGGTCGAAGCCGCTGCCGTGCCTGTTCTGGGCCTACCCGACCGAGTACAAGAGCAAGGAGGCCGCCGGCCAGATCCAGGACTCGCCGTACCGGTTCGTGCGCGCCAGCCCGCTCGGCCCGCTGTTCGCGCTGCTGCTCGGCTACGCGATCGTCGACGATCCGACCTTCCCGATCGTCGGCGAGGGCGACGCCGAGCCCAACGACACCTACGTCGCCCAGCTGGTCGCCGGGGCCCAGGCCGCGGTCGACGAGACGGTCCGCCTCAAGGTGTGCGACCGCGACCGGCTGGCGATCGGCGGCCACTCGTACGGCGCGTTCACCGCCGCCAACCTGCTCGCCCACTCGAGCCTGTTCCGCGCGGCGATCGCGCGCAGCGGCGCCTACAACCGCACGCTGACGCCGTTCGGCTTCCAGGCCGAGGAGCGCGTGTTCTGGCAGGCGGCGAAGACGTACATCGACATGTCGCCGTTCACCCACGCCGACAAGATCGACGAGCCGCTGCTGCTCATCCACGGCGAGGTCGACGAGAACTCGGGCACCTACCCGATCCAGAGCGAGCGCCTGTTCGAGGCCATGAAGGGGCTCGGCGGCCGCGTCCGCCACGTCGTGCTGCCGGCCGAGACCCACGGCTATCGCGCCCGCGAGTCGGTGCTGCACACCCTGTGGGAGATGACGACCTGGCTCGACAAGCACGTCAAGCCGGCGAAGCCGAAGGCCGCCGCCAAGCCGGCGCGCTGACTCACGACCGCGGGCGGCTCACCGGCAGCGCGCGCCCTCGCCGTAGCCGTCGTCGTAGCCGGCCGTCCAGCCCTCCTCCCAGCCGTCGGGGTACCCCGCCGCCCACCCGTCGTCGTAGCCGGCCGGGTAGGCGTCGTCGTAGCAGGTCGCGTAGCCGCTCTGGTAGCCGGCGGCCCAGCCGTCGTCGTGTCCAGCGCGCCAGCCGTCGTCGAAGCCGGCGTCGCGGCCGGGCTCGATGCCCGCGGCCCAGCCGCCCGGATAGGCCGCGCGATAGCCGGCCTGGTAGTCGGGGTTGAGGCGCTTGCCCTCGTCGAGGCCGCGCAGGTACGCGCCGGCATCGAAGGTGGCGTCGTGGCCGCGCATCTGGCAGGTCGCCAGGTCCTCGGCCGAGGCTCCGTCGCGCGCCAGCGACGGTGCGCAGGTGGCGTCGCCCGCGCTCCACCCCTCGGTCCAGCCCGGCGCCCAGCCGTCCTCGTAGCCCTGCGCGTACCCGTCGTCGTAGCCGGCGGCCTCGCCGTCGACGCTGCCGTCGATGCCGCCGTCGCTGCAGCCGACCCCGCCGGCCGCGGCGAACCCCTGGTCCCAGCCGCCGGCGTAGCCGCCCGGGTAGGTCTCGCCGTAGCCGGCGGCGTAGCCGTCGCGATAGCCCGCGTCGAACCCTTCGCGCTCGCCGTCGGCGCGGGTCGCCATGAGCCCGTCGGTACGGCCGCGCTCGAACGCGGCCTGGTTCTCGGCCTCGGCCGTGCGCTGGCCATCGCGGTACGCGCGCTCCAGCTCCCCTCCGTCGAAGCAGTCGAGCCGATCGCAGCCGGCGAGGGTCATGGCGGCCAGCACGGCGGCGAGGAGGATGCGGCGCATCGCCATCCTCCCGATGCAACGCGAGTTCCACCGAGGGCCGCGCGCAGCTCCGCGAGATCACGTGGTCGCGGGTGTGTCCGCGCTGCGTCACCCTGAACGGCGCGTCACAGCGCCGGCTGCCACGACAGCGCGTGGGGCTGCAGGAGAGCGGGTCGCGTGAACCCGGCGGCGACCGCGACGTCCATGACCTGGACCAGGTCGTCGTAGCGGACCGGATGCTCGGCCGGGCTGTCGGCGGCGATCTCGATCGTCGACAGCTCGGCGAGCTCGTCGTCGCGGTGCAGCGCGGCCAAGGTCGCGGTCAGCGCCGGCCAGTCGGCCGCGCCGCCGCGGCGGGCGATCCGGTTGCACGCGCGGGCGATGATCGACGACGACGGCTGCCGTACGGCTCGTACGGACGGCGCGCCTAGTGCGCGGGCGCGCGATGGTGGCGGCGGCCGATCACCAGCCGGTAGATCGCCAGCAGGACCACGGCGCCGATGATCGACGCGATGAACCCGGCCGACTCACCCTGGGCGTACCAGCCCATCGCACGACCGATGACGCCGGCCAGCAGCGAGCCGGCGACGCCGAGCAGCATCGTGACCAGGATCCCGCCCGGATCCTTGCCGGGCATGATCAGCTTGGCGATGGCGCCGGCGACGAGACCGATGATGAGCATCCAGATGAATTCCATGACCAGCTCCTCCTTCGGGGATTTGATCCCGACGGATTGCGAGCCGTGTGCCATGCCGGACCGCCCCGGCGGGCCTCACCGGGGCCCTCCGGCGAGCGGCCGCGCCCGTGCGTGCGGACACGTGCGCGGGGTCGCGCGCCGGTCCTTCCCCGATCGGCGTCAGCCCGTCGCGCCGGCGCCCTCGGCGCGGGCGAGGCCGGCGACGATCGCAGCGAGGACCGCGGCCGGCGCCTCGAGCTGCGGGTAGTGGCCGACCCCCGGCAGCTCGACGACGTCGGGCGACGGCACCAGCTCGCGATAGCGCGCGACCAGGTGCGCGCCCGAGACCGGATCGGCGAGGCCGTCGATCAGCCGGACCGGGACCCGCGCCTCGATCAGCGCCGTGACCCAGCGGGTGCGGTGGCGACGCCGCTCGGCGATGTAGCCCATCAGCGCCGGCAGCACGGCCTTGCCGTCGCCCTCGTCGAGGATCGACCACAGCGCGCGCAGCTCGGCCTCGTCCGGCGGCCGGTCGCCGGCGATGCGCCGGAACGCGGCCGCGAACGTGCGGTAGCTGCTGACCCGCGCGACCAGCGGCCCGATCGGCGAGGCCAGCAGCCGCTGGGTCACCAGCGGGCGGTGGGACTCGGGGAACAGCCCGCCGTTGAGCAGGCAGACCGCGACCGGCGTGGCGACCGCGCGACCGTCGCGGTGGCGGGCCAGCAGCTCCTGCGCCACCGAGACGCCGTAGTCGTGGGCCACCAGCCGGTAGCGGGCGACGCCCTCGCGGGCGAGGAAGGCCTCGACCAGATCGGCCTGGGTGACGATCGAGTAGGCGAAGCGGCGCGGCTTGGCCGAGAAGCCGAAGCCGATCAGGTCGAGCGCGAGCACGCGGAAGCGCGCGGTCAGCGGCGCCCACAGCCGGGCCCAGTCCCACGACGAGGTCGGGAAGCCGTGGATCAGCAGCAGCGGCTCGCCGGCGCCGCCGACACGGTGGAAGATGCGGTGGCCGCGCCAGTCGTGGTGATCGCCGGCGCGCCGCCACTCGGCGGGTGACACCGGCGGCGAGAGCGAGGACGGGTCGACCATCGGCGTGGATCGCATGGTACCACCACCGGGATGCCGACCCGGGCCGAGACCGCGCTGGCGCGGGTGCGCGCGCTGTGCCTGTCGTTCCCGGGCGCGACCGAGCGCCCCAGCCACGGCGCACCGACGTTCTTCGTCGGCAAGAAGTCGTTCCTGACCTTCGTCGACAACCACCACGGCGACGGCCGGCTGGCGATCTGGTGCGCCGCCGGCCCTGACGCCCAGGCCGCGCTGGTCGAGGCCGATCCCGAGGTGTTCTTCGTGCCGCCGTACGTCGGCCACCTCGGCTGGATCGGCGCCCGGCTCGATCGCAAGGCGCCGTGGGCGATCCTGGCCAAGACGATCGAGGACGCCTACGCGACCCGCGCGTCGAGCAAGCCGGCGCGCACCGGGCGGCGCTGATCAGGTCATCGCGCCGATCCGGAGCTCCTTCCAGCCGGAGTCCGGATCGTTGCCCCTGGCCTCGAGGCGGGCCTGGAGCTGCCAGGTGTGCTTGCCGTGCTTGCCCTGGTACGTCGGCTGGGCCTCGCGCGGCAGCGTGACGACGGCGCTCACCTCCTTGGTCTCGCCCTTGCCCAGCTCGAACGGCGGGGTGACCTGCAGCGACTGCCGGTAGGTCGACTCGCTCGAGGTGACGTCCTGCTGGGCGCCCTGCGGGCGGAACTGCAGGTGCTCGGTGCCGACCACGTCGAGGTACAGCCCCTCGCACTTGAAGTCGGCCTCGGCGGTGATCCGGACCTTCACCGCGATCGGCATGCTCGGATACCCGATGGCCGGCAGCTCGAGCTGCAGCTTGGCGGCGCCGCCGGTCACGTAGTTCTTCATCCTGTCGAGTAGCCCCATGGAAACCTCCGTGGCCGGGCGCAGAGCAACCCATGTGCCCCCGGCTCGCCGAGGATCTCCGCGCGGTTGCGCGCGCGCGACCGGCCAACGCGGCGTCCGTGTCGACACGCGTGTCGTCACCGCGAGCGGGCCGGGCCGTGCTCGTCGAGGTGATCGGGCGACGCGATCGTGTCGAGGGCGACCAGCTTGTTGAAGTGGCTCGGCTGCCCGGCGGCGGTCTCGTCCTGGACCACGAGGGCCAGGTTCTTCTGCTCGAACTTCTCGAACCAGCGCTCCCACGACACCGGCGCCAGCGCCTCCTCGCCGGCCCCGCCCGGCAGGTCGATGCGGAGGATGCCGACGTCGCCCTCGCCGTGGCCGGTGCCGCGGACGACGGCGGGGCGGCCGCCGCGCGACTCCACCCACCGGCGGATCGCGGCATGGTCGGTGAGCGCGTGCGATCGGGTCATGGGCCAGACGTGATCACGGCCGGCGCCGCCCGCCAGGCCGCGGTGGTCGAACCGCGGATCGCGGCGCGAGCGCGGAGGACGCCCACGAGGGGCGCTATGCTGCGCGGCGGATGGCGACCAAGCGCGAGCTGCTCACGATCGGCGGCCACGAGGTCGCGATCAGCAACCCCGACAAGGTGTTCTTCCCCGCGCTCGGCGTGACCAAGCTCGACCTGGTCCGCTACTACCTCGCGGTCGCCGACGGCGCGCTGCGCGGGGTCGCCCGCCGCCCGCTGATCCTCAAGCGCTACCCCGACGGCGTCGAGGCCGAGCCGTTCTACCAGAAGCGCGCGCCGGTCCACCGGCCGCCGTGGGTGCAGACCGCGACGTTCACGTTCCCGTCGGGGCGCCACGCCGAGGAGGTCGTCGTCGACCACCCGGCCCAGCTGGCGTGGGTGGTCAACCTCGGCTGCGTCGATCTCAACCCACACGCGGTGCGCGCCGACGACATGGATCGGCCCGACGAGCTGCGCATCGATCTCGACCCGGTGCCGGGCATCGCCTGGCCGCAGATCGTCGAGGTCGCCGGGGTCGCCCGCGCCGTGCTCGAGGAGCACGGCCTGGTCGCGTGGCCCAAGACCAGCGGCTCGCGCGGCATCCACGTGCTGGTGCGGATCCGGCCGGCGTGGCCGTTCGATCAGGTCCGGCGCGCGGCGGTGGCGGTGGCCCGCGAGGTCGAGCGGCGGGTGCCGGCGCTGGCCACCAGCAAGTGGTGGAAGGAGGAGCGCCACGGCGTCTTCCTCGACTACAACCAGAACGCGCGCGATCGCACCACCGCCAGCGCGTACTCGGTGCGGCCGACCGCCGACGCGCGGGTGTCGATGCCGCTGGCGTGGGATCGCCTGGCCGCGTGCGACCCCGCCGAGTTCACCCTGCGCACCGTGCCGGCGCTGTTCGCCGCCGCCGGCGACGCCCACGCCGGCATCGACGACGCCGCCGGCGAGCTCGACGGGCTGCTCGCGCTCGCCGCCGCCCAGGAGGCCGCCGGCGCCGGCGACGCGCCGTGGCCGCCGCACTTCGAGAAGCAGGCCGGCGAGGCGCCGCGGGTGGCGCCGTCGCGCCGCAAGGGCGCCGCCGCGGCCAGGCGACCGAAGCTGCCGGTCGTGACCATCGGCCAGGCCAAGACCAAGGCCGACGCGCTGGCCGGTCTCGAGCGGTGGAAGGCCCGCCACCCCGACGTCGCCGCCAAGCTCGAGCCGGCCGACGTGCTGGTCGACGCCATGCGCGGCCGCAGCTCGGCCTACTACCGCGTGCGGGTCAACCTGAAGAACATCCCCGCCGACGAGCGGCCGGCCGAGGCGCCGCCCGATCCCGACTACGATCCGCGCGTCGAGTGGAAGGGCTGGTCAGGCCCCTCGGGCGCCGCCGGCGCTCCCGAAGATGGCTGACAGCTCGACCGGCGGCGTGGTGTCGAGCTGATCGTAGCGGCAGGCCTCGGCCGGCTTGTCGGGCCGCCAGCGCCGGAACTGGGTGGCGTGGCGGAAGCGCGTGCCCTGCAGGTGGTCGTAGGCCACCTCGCAGACCAGCACCGGTCGCAGCGGCTCCCACGACAGGTCCTTGCCGCGATTCCACCGGCTCGACGCCCCCGGCATGCGCTGGTTGACCTCCTGCCAGTCGGCCCACGCCTTCCACGGATGATCGTCGCGCGCGCCGTCGCGAAACGGCGCCAGCACCTCGACCAGCTTGGCCCGCTCGGCGCGCGCGAACGCGGCGCAGATGCCGACGTGCTGCAGCGCGCCGGCGTCGTCGTAGAGGCCGAGCAGGAGCGAGCCGACCAGCGCGTCGCGCGCATCCTTGTACCAGCGGAAGCCGGCGACCACGCAGTCGGCGGTGCGCTCGTGCTTGATCTTGATCATCGCCCGCTTGCCGGGCTGGTAGGTCGCCGCGGACGGCTTGGCGATCACGCCGTCGAGCCCGGCGCCCTCGAAGCGGCGGAACCAGTCCTCGGCGACCGCGCGATCGCGGGTGATCGGGGTCAGGTGGACCGGGGCGTGGGCCCCGGCCAGCGCCACCTCGAGGAGCGCCCGCCGCTCGTGCTGCGGCCGGCCGCGCAGGTCGTCGTCGCCGAGCGCGAGCAGGTCCCAGGCGACGTACGACGCGGGGTGCGCGCGGGCCAGCAGCGCGACCCGCGACGCCGCCGGGTGGATGCGCAGCAGCAGGGCGTCGAAGTCGAGGCGGCCGTCGGTGGCGATGACGATCTCGCCGTCGAGGACCGCGCGCGCCGGCAGGCTGGCCCGCAGCGGCGCCTCGAGCTCGGGGAAGTAGCGACCGAGCGGCTTGAGGTCGCGGCTCTGCAGCAGCACGTCGTCGCCGTCCTTGAACACCAGGGCGCGGAAGCCGTCCCACTTGGGCTCGTAGATCCACCCATCCCCGGCCGGGATGGTGCGCTCGAGCTTGGCCAGCATGGGCTCGATCGGCGACGGGAACGGCAGGGCCATGCCCGACCCTACCCCAGCGGTGAGCCCCCGTCGTCGCGTACGATGCGGCGGTGACGTCGTCCTTCGCGACCCTCCTCGTCAGCTGCCGCGACCGCAAGGGCCTGGTCGCGTCGCTGGCCCAGGTCCTCTACGGCCACGGCGCCAACATCGTCGACGCCGACCAGCACACCGACGCGGTCGCCGGGATGTTCTTCCAGCGCATCCGCTTCGACCTGTCGAGCCTCACCACCGACAAGGTGGCGCTCGAGCACGGCCTGCGCGAGGTCGCCGACCGCTTCGGCATGGCCATGCGCCTGGCCTACGGCGCCCGCCCCCGCCGGCTGGCGATCTTCGTGTCGCGCTACGACCACTGCCTGTACGACCTGCTGATCCGCCACCGCGCCGGCGAGCTGCCCGGCGAGCCGGCGCTGGTGATCTCGAACCATCCCGATCTCGAGCCGGTCGCCCGCCACTTCGGCGTGCCGTTCCACCACCTGCCGGTCACCGCCGACACCCGCGCCGCCCAGGAGGCCCAGGCCCTGGCCCTGCTCGACGCCGCCGGGGTCGAGCTGGTCGTGCTCGCCCGCTACATGCAGATCCTGTCGCCGGCGTTCGTGGCCCGCTACCCGGCCGCGATCATCAACATCCACCACTCGTTCCTGCCCGCGTTCGCCGGGGCCAACCCGCACCGCCAGGCCTACGAGCGCGGAGTGAAGCTCGTCGGCGCCACCGCCCACTACGTCACCGAACAGCTCGACGAGGGGCCGATCATCGAGCAGGCCGTGGTCCGCTGCAGCCACCGCGACGCCGTCGACGACCTGGTCCGCAAGGGCCGCGATCTCGAGAAGGTGGTGCTGGCCGCCGCCGTCCGCTGGCACCTCGAGGACCGGGTCCTGGTCTACGCCGGCAAGACGGTGGTGTTCGACTGACCCGCCCGGCCGCCGCGCCCGCGAACGCCAGTTTCTTGGCCCCCGGGACCGCCGGGCGTAGCGTCGGGGCCATGCACGCGCGCCCGATCGTGCCGCCCGAGGACTGGAGCCTCATCGTGCCGATGTCGATCGCCAGCGGCGAGCCCCTGCTCGCCCGCGACCGCCGCCCCGCCGACTCGCGCCGCCGCGACCGCCTGGCCGTGCGCCTGGTCGCGGCGCTGACCGCGGCCGCCGGCCTGCTCGCCGCCGCCCTCGCGCTGTGATCGCCGTCTCCGGCTACACCGCCCGCGCGGTGCGCGGCTGCGGCGTGCCTTGCCGCGTGAACACGAGCTGGAACAGCTGCAGGAACCGCGACCGGAAGGTCGCCGCGCTGGCCAGCAGGTAGTACTTCCACATCCGGTAGAAGCGCTCGCCGTAGCGGTGGCGCAGCGTCGGCCAGGCGGCGTCGAAGTTGCGCCACCACGCCAGCAGCGTCGGATCGTAGTGCTCGCCGATGTTGTGGACGTCCTCGGGGACGAGGATCTCCTCCATCGCGTCGGTCAGCCGGCCGAGCGACGGGAACGCGGCGTGCGGGAAGATGTAGCGATCGAACCAGGGATCGATGCGGTCGCGCGACCGGTTGGAGCCGATCGTGTGCACGAACGCGACGCCGCCGGGCGCCAGGCAGCGATCGACCAGCTCCATGTAGGCCCGGTAGTTCTTGGGCCCGACGTGCTCCATCAGCCCGACCGACACCACCGCGTCGTAGGTGCCGGTCGCGTTGCGGTAGTCGTCGAGGATCACCTTGATGGGCAGGTCGCGGTACCTGGCCTCGATCCACGCCACCTGCTCCTTCGACACGTTGTAGGCCACGACCTCGGCGCCGTAGCGCTCGGCGGCGTGGGCGGCGAACCCACCCCAGCCGCAGCCGAGCTCGAGCACGCGCATGCCCGGCCGCAGCCCGAGCTTGCGGCACACCAGGTCGAGCTTGGCCTCCTGCGCGGCCTCGAGATCGGCGGCGTCCTTCCAGTAGCCGCAGGTGTAGACCATGCGGCGATCGAGCATGGCCTCGTACAGATCGTTGCCGATGTCGTAGTGGCGCTCGGCGACCTCGAACGGCCTGAGCATCTGCGGGTTGAACAGCCGGGCCCGCACGGTGTGGGCGATCCACACCAGGTTGTTGGTGACCTCGCGGTCGAGGCGGGCGCGGAACACCCGGTCGAGCATCTGGTCGACCGCGGGCGAGTCCCACCAGCCGTCCATGTAGGCCTCGCCGAAGCCGAGGCTGCCGTCGCGCAGCAGGCGCATCCACACCCGCTCGTCGTTGACCTTGATGTCCCACGGCGCGTCGCCGCCGACGGTGATGCCGGCGCGGGCCAGCGCCTCGGTGCACAGCTCGACGGCGCGGCGGTCGTCGAGCGCAGACAGCAGCTTGCGAGCGGGGCTGATCACGGTGACCTCCTCCGGGTGAGCACGTCGAGCGCACGATCGACGAGGCGGGGCGCCGGCAGGCGCGCTCCCGAGAACATCCAGGCGAACCCGGTCGCGACCGCGCGGGCGGCGGCGCGCTCGGCCAGGCGCCCGACCGCACCGTCGGCGGCGAGCCCGCGCGGGCGAGCGCCGGCGGCCGGCGCGCGGCGGCGACGGAGGCCGGCGACGGTGTCGCGCAGGCCGTGGAGCCGCCGGTAGTCGGCGAGCACCGGGTGGGCGGCGAGCCGGGCCGGGTACGCCTCGGGCTCGCCGTCGAGCAGCGCCTCGGCGAGCACGCGGCCCGACAGCGCGGCGGGCAGGATGCCCTCGGCGGTCATCGGCTGGGCCAGCCCGAGCGCGTCGCCGGCGAGGAACACGCCGCCCTTGCCGTCGGCGTCGATGCGGGCGGCGCCGTCGAGGTGGACCGGATCGTACAGGTAGTACGAGTGGCCCTTGACGTGCTCGAGCGCGTCCTCGGCGCCATCGGGGACGTGGCCGGCGCCGCGGAAGTGATCGCGGGCGCGGCCCCACGCCGCGCGCACCTCGGTCGGATCGAGCGTGCCGACCCCGATGTTGATCCAGTCGGTCTTGGGCACGTTCCACGCGTAGCCGCGCAGGTCGTCGTGGAGCAGCAGCTCGGGCTCGCCGTCGCGCCCGGCCCGCGCCCGCGCGATCGCCGCCGGATCGAGCGGGAACTCGAGCTCCTGCACGCCGACCGGTCCGGCCCGCCGCGGCGGCGCGACGACGCGCGCCACCGGACAGTGGGTCCCGCCGGCGCCGACCAGGTGGCGCGCGCGCAGGCCGGCGACGTTCCACAGCCCGTCGGCGTCGCGATCGATCTCCTTGACCGACAGGCCGAGCCGCAGCTCGGCACCGCTGGTCCGCAGCAGGTGATCGTCGAGCTCGTAGCGGCGGATGAACCAGCCCCGGCACGCGATCGCGTGACCGCGACCACGGTAGTGGACGTGGCACGTGTCCCACGGCCACAACCCGGCCGGGTACTCGCGCGGCGCCAGCTCGAGCACGTCCCACAGCGGGGCCGAGATCCAGCCGGCGCACAGCTTCACCCGCGGGAACACGGCGCGATCGACGACGACCACCCGAGCACCGCCGCGGGCGAGCACCCGCGCGCACGAGCTCCCGGCTGGACCGCCACCAACGACGATGACGTCGTGGGTCTCCATCGCGAAACCGTAGGAGCCGATGGCGATCGCGACAAGCGTGAACCCGAGTGAGAACTGAGCTCACACTCCGGATCGACGCGCTAGAATGGGAGAGATGGCGTACCGGGTGGGGGAACGGCCGGACGACGGACGGCTGGTCGGCGAGGGTCACGCCGAGGCGACGCCCGAGGTGGTCATGCGGATCCTGCGCGCCGAGGGGCCGCACTGGCTCTCGATGGGGGGGTACCGGCATCACGCGCCGGCGCTCCACCGCGCCCACGTGACGGTGCCCGCGCCCGGCGGCAGCCAGGAGATGCTCGCGGCGTTCGCGGTCGGGCTCGAGCCGGCGCTCGCCCGCGACGCGGTCCGCGCGCTATGGCGCCAGGACGACGAAGGGCTGGCGGTGATCCGCGAGCACCTGCCGCGCGCCGCGCGCCACCGCTGACGGCGACCGCGCCCCCGAGGTCGACGTGCCTCGCGCGCAGGCAACCCGCACGCTGCGCCTGATCGCGCACCGCCTGGCCGGATGTCCTGGGCCATCCGGCGATCCTGACCGGATGACGGGGCGCGCCAGGCCGTGGCCCGGGTCGTGCAGATTGGTCCTCTTGACGGCAGCACCCACGATGGTTCCGTTAGCGAGCGAGGTCATGATGCACACCAATCCCAACCTGAAGACCTCCGCTGCGTCGACGGCCGACGAGTCGTCGACCCCGGTGCAGACGCCGACCTGGGCATCGCTCGTGGAGGAGCTCCTCGCGCGTGCGGCGGCGGTGTCGGCCGACAACGGGGTCGATCTCGACGACTGGATGAAGGCGGCGTGGTCGGCTTACGTCGAGGCCCGGCCCGGCCTGCGCGCGCACCTCGAAGAGATGCACCTGCTCGCCCAGCTCGACGAGCTGCGCAAGGGCGGTCGGATGGGCGAAGCCTGAGCCTTCGCCCCGGTCGGGTGAGAGCGTGCGCCGCCGGCGCGCGTTCCCCGGCCGATGGCGCGAGCGGCTGGACCGAGGCGCGGACGCCGCACCTGCGCGGCGCTCGGATCGGATCCGAGCTCGACGCGATGCGCTACTCGATCGGTCGGGCGTGACGCGATACCGGCGTCAGCGGCCTGCTAAGGTCCGCGCATGCCAGGCATCACCATCGTCGGCTCGGGACGGCACGTCCCCGGTGCGCCCGTCCCCAACGACGCCCTCGCCCGGGTGATGGACACCGACGACGCCTGGATCCGCCAGCGCACCGGCATCGCCCAGCGCCACTACGCGCCCGACGGCGTCGGCGCCAGCGACCTCGCGGTCGAGGCGTCGCGCCGCGCCCTCGACGACGCCGGCCTGACCCCGGCCGACGTCGACTACATCGTGTTCGCGACGATGACGCCCGACCACCCGTTCCCCGGGCCGGGCGGCATGCTGGGCGCGAAGCTCGGCATCCCCGGCGTGCCCGCGCTCGACATCCGCCAGCAGTGCGCCGCGATGCCGTTCGCCTTCCAGGTCGCCGACGGCCTGTGCGCGACCGGCGCGGCGTCGACGGTGCTGGTGGTCGGCGCCGAGGCGCACGCCGGCTTCATGCCGTGGACCGACTGGGACGTGGTCGAGGGCACCGCCGAGCGCGAGGTCTCCCCCGCCGATCGCGAGCGGGCCAGCCGCCACCGCGGCCTGGCGGTGATCTTCGGCGACGGCGCCGGCGCGCTGGTGCTGCGCCGCCACCCCGAGCCCGGCCGCGGCCTGCTCGGCGTCGAGGTCCACTCCGACGGCCACGGCGCCCGCTTGATCCACATCGACGGCGGCGGGTTCCGTCGCCGCCCGCACTGGGCGCCGTGGATGCTCGAACAGGAGCTGCACATCCCGCGCATGGAGGGCCGCGAGCTGTTCAAGAGCGCGGTCACCAAGCTGCCGCAGGTGGTGCGCTCGCCGTGCGACAAGCACGGCGTCGCCCTCGGCGACGTCGACTGGTTCGTCGCCCACCAGGCCAACGACCGCATCAACGACGCGGTCCGCGGCGCGCTCGGCGTCGCCCCCGAGCGGGTGCCGTCGAACATCGCCCGCTACGGCAACACCTCGGGGGCGACCATCCCGATCCTCGTCGACGAGCTCCGGCGCGACGGCAAGCTGCGCCCGGGCCAGCTGGTGTGCTTCCTCGCCCTCGGCGCCGGCCTCCACTGGGGCGCGGCGCTGATGCGCATCTGAGAGCAAGCCCGGCCCGGGCGGCTCGCCGAGCGCCGCCGCCGTGCCCGGGTTCTCCCGTCGGGAGGCTTCGCGCCTCGGCGGCGATCTCGTCGATCACGGATGAGCTTGCGGGCACATCGCTTGCAACCGCATCCCGCATGACGATCGCCAACGACTCGGGCACGTCGATCTCGGTGTGGATGCGCACCCGCGTGCCCGCCTACGACGACCCGCTACCGGTCGAGGCGCGCTGCGACGTGTGCGTGATCGGCGCCGGCATCGCCGGCATCAGCGTGGCCCACGGCGCCTGCCGGCTCGGCCTCGACGTCATCGTGATCGACGATGGCCCCCTGATCGGCGGCGAGACCGCGCGCTCGACCGCGCACGTGGCCAGCGCGATCGACGATCGCTACTACGAGATCGAGCGCCACCACGGCACCGCCATCGCGCAGCTGGTCGCGCAGAGCCACGCCGAGGCGATCGACCGGATCGAGGCCAACGTCGCCGAGCTGGGCATCGACTGCGACTTCCAGCGCGTCGACGGCTACCTGTTCGTGCCGCCCGGGCGGCCCCTGGCCGAGCTCGATCGCGAGCTGGCCGCCGCGGCGCGGGCCGGCCTGGTGGTCACCATGGTCGATCGGGCGCCGCTGCCGTTCGACACCGGGCCGGCCCTGCGCTTCGAGCACCAGGCCCAGATCGACCCGGTCGCCTACGTGCGCGGGCTGGCCGCGGCGCTCGACGCGCGCGAGGTCCGCATCCGGACCGGGGTCCACGCCCGCGAGGTGATCCCGACCGACGACGGCGTGTGGATCAAGCTGCAAGGCGAGCGACGCATCTTCGCCCGCCACGTCGTCGACGCCACCAACACGACGATCACCAGCCGGACCCGGTTGCCGATCCGCCAGGCCGCGTACCGGACCTACGTGATCGCCGCCGAGGTCCCGATCGGCGCGGTGACGCCGGCGCTGTACTGGGACACCGCCGACCCGTACCACTACGTGCGGGTCGCGCGCGACGTGTTCGGCCGCGAGCTGGTGCTGATCGGCGGCGAGGATCACCGCACCGGCCAGGACGTCGACCCGGCCCGCCACTGGAAGGAGCTCGAGCACTGGGCCCGCGCCCGCTTCCCGCGCATCGTCCGCATCGTCGATCGCTGGTCGGGGCAGATCATGGAGCCGGCCGACGGCCTGGCCTACATCGGCCGCAGCCCCGACCTCGAGCGCGTGTTCATCGTCACCGGCGACTCCGGCAACGGCATCACCCACGGCACGATCGCCGGCATCGTCCTGCCCGAGCTGATCGCCGGCCGCGATCACCTCTACGCCCACGTCTACGACCCGCGGCGCAGCAAGCTGCGCGCGGTCGGCTCGCTGGTGCGCGAGGCGGTGTCGTCGGCGACCCCGTACGTCGACTGGCTGGGCGGCGGCGACGTGCTGCGGCTGGCCGACATCCCGCGCGGTGGCGGCGCGGTCCTGCGCCGGGGCGTGCACCTGATCGCGACCTATCGCGACGACCACGGCCAGCTCTTCGAGTGCAGCGCGCGCTGTCCACACCTGTCGGGCGTGGTGTCGTGGAACCCGGCCGAGCACACCTGGGACTGCCCGTGCCACGGGTCGCGCTTCGACCCGTACGGCCGCGTCATCAACGGCCCGGCCAACGCCGACCTGGCGCCGCCACCGGTGCGCCCGCTCGACCGCCGCGAGCTGCCCAGGCGCGAGCGGGTCAGCCGCAGCGACGAGGGCGCCGCCGAGCTCGACTACCCGCCCCCGACCATGCGACCGCTCCTCCCCGGCACCTGACCCCGGTCACCGAAAACGGTCGGGCCGCACGCGGCGACCACCGCGCGCGGCCCGTGCGTCCCACGACGGTCAGTCGCGGACGCGGAGCAGATCGAGGATCGCGTCGATCCCCGGCACGAGCTCGAGGGCGAGCAGGATGGTCCGGCGGTCGGCCTCGCAGGAGACGGTGCCGGTGAGCACGGCGGTGTTCCCGACCAGCGCGAAGGCCACGTCACTGAGATCGACGAGCGGGAAGCTGTCCTCGCCGACGCGCGCGGCGTCGGGTGTGGCCCGGGCGTCGTCGACGTCGATGGCGGATTGGTATTGCATGGGAGACCTCTTCGGTGGGGGTCAGGGAGCACCCCGGGCTCGCCCGCTGTGCGCTGCGGCCACGCCATGGATCCGAGCGATCTCGTCAGAGATCAGCCGGTACCCCGTCGAGGTGCTCAGCGCGCCGAGGAGCGCGATGACGAACCTGGGCGCGAGCCCGCTCTGGTTCCAGCCCAGGGCGGGACCGAGGAGGACCGCCCCGACCGCCCCGATCACGGCGAGCGTGATGGTGGCGGCGAGCGTCCCCGGACGACGATCCGGGACGAACAGACGAGCGATGGTGCCGATCACCAGACCGATGATCAGCGCGCCGACGAGCGTGGACACCGATGACACGTGGGAATGCTCCGGGGGGTGATCCGCGAGGAACCGCGGCTCGGGGTGGGGGGGTTGCACGGCGCGGGCCAGGACCACGCGGCCGGTTCCGTGCGCCCGCGCTCGGGCGGGGCGCGGCGGCGCGCTGCGGGCCGGCCGAGGGAGTGCGAGGATGTCGCCGATGACCGAGCGCGATCCCGCCGCCGTCGCCGCCGCCGTCGACGCCGCCGCCGAGGAGCTGTACGGCGCGCCGCTGTCGGCGTTCACCGCCGAGCGCAAGCGCCTGGCCGACGCCCTGCGCGCGACCGGCGCCAAGCCGGCGGCCGCCGCCGTCGCCAAGCTGCCCCGGCCGGCGATGAGCGCGTGGGTGGTGAACCGGCTGTATCGCGAGGCGCGCGACGATCTCGACGCCCTGCTCGCCGCCGGCGCCCGCCTGCGCACCGGCGATCGCGCCGCCCTCGATGCCCAGCGCACCGCCCTCGCCCGGCTGCGCGCCCGCGCCGCCGAGGTCCTGGCCGGCGACGGCCACGCCGCCAGCCCGGCGACCCTGCAGCGAGTCGCGACCACCCTGCAGGCCCTGTCCGCCACCGGCGGCTTCGCCCCCGATCCGCCCGGCCGGCTGCTCACCGATCGCGATCCGCCCGGCTTCGAGGCGATCGTCGCCGTGCCGCCGGGTCCGCCGCTGCCGCCGCGCCCGGCCCCGGTCGCGCCCGCGGCCACGGCGGCGGGGGCGCCGGCCGCCGTCGCGCCGGCCGAGTCGGCGGCCGCCCGCGCCGCCCGCGAGCAGGCCGAGGCCGAGGAGCGCGCCCGCCTCGAGCAACTCGAGCGCGAGCGGCTGGAGCGCGAGCAGGCCGCCGAGCGGGCCCGGCGCGAGCGCGAGCGGGCCGCGATCGAACAGACCGTGCGTCAACGCACCGCCGAGGTCGACGCCCTCCGCAAGAACCTCGACGCCGCGATCGCCGTGGTCGACAACCTGCGCGAGCGCCTGCGCACCGCCGAGACCGCGCTCACCGACGCTCGCGCCCGCGCCGCCGCGCTCGCACCGGCCTCCAACGACTGACGCCGCGAGACGTCCGTCCCGAGCCAGGCCGATGTGAACCGTTCGTCCCGAGCGAGTCTGGTCGTTGTCGTGGTCGTGGTCGTGGTCGTTGTGTGGTCGCGGCCGTGGTCGTTGTCGTTGACGTGGTCGTTGACGTGGACGAGTAGAGGGACCGCGCGCAGCCGTGCGCGGCGCCTTTGTTCGTCGCCGTCAACGTCAACGTCAACGTCAACGTCAACGTCAACGTCAACGTCAACGTCAACGGTTCTAGCCTCAGAGCCGCGGTCAGTGCAGCGTACGCTCACGTCGAAGCGACGGAGCTCCGATCCACGAACAACGTGGTCGTAGACGTGGACGTGGTCGAGTGAAGGCTCCGTGCCGGCCGGCTCGGCCCGCTTCACTAGCCGGAGCCGGAGCCGGCGCTGGCGCCGAGGCGGACCGGCTCGGGAGCCGGCGCAGGAGCCGGGGCTGGGAAGTGGCGGGCGGGTCGACGGACGGGGTATGAATCGCGGCGATGTCCGCGCCGCGCATCGCTGTCCTGGTCCCCTGCCTCAACGAGGAGGCGGCGATCGGCAAGGTCGTGCGCGACTTCCGGGCGGCGCTGCCGGCCGCGACGATCTACGTCTACGACAACAACTCGACCGACCGCACCGGCGAGGTCGCCGCCGCCGCCGGCGCGGTGGTCCGCCGCGAGCGGCGACCGGGCAAGGGCAACGTCGTGCGGCGGATGTTCCAGGACATCGACGCCGACGTCTACGTCATGGTCGACGGCGACGACACCTACGACGCCGCCGCGGCGCCGGCGCTGATCGACCGCATGTTCGAGGACCGCCTCGACATGGTGGTCGGCAAGCGGATCGAGACCCACCAGGCCGCGTACCGGATGGGCCACCGCTTCGGCAACCGCTTCCTGACCGGGCTGGTCCGGTGGATGTTCGGCTCGCAGATCGACGACATGCTGTCGGGCTACCGGATCTTCTCGCGGCGGTTCGTGAAGAGCTTCCCGTCGTCGGCGCGCGAGTTCGAGATCGAGACCGAGCTGACCGTGCACGCCCTCCAGATGCGCATGGGCGTCGCCGAGCTCGACACCAACTACAAGGAGCGGCCGCCGGGCTCGGTCAGCAAGCTGCGCACCTTCCGCGACGGCTGGCGGATCCTGGTGACGATCCTCAACCTGTTCCGCAACGAGCGGCCGCTGTGGTTCTTCTCGCTGGTCGCCATGGTCCTGTTCGCCGCCGCGTTCGTGCTCGGGCTGCCGCTGCTCATCGAGTACGAGCGCACCGGCCTGGTGCCGCGGTTCCCGACCGCGCTGGTGTGCACCGGGATCGCGATGGTCGCGACCGTGTGCCTGGCCACCGGGTTGATCCTCGACCTGGTCTCGCACGTCCGCCGCGAGGTCAAGCGCCTGGCCTACCTGCAGCACCCGGCGCCGACGCGCGACGACGCGTCCGCTTGACTACTGCTTGCCGCCCTCGAACCTGCCGGTGAACGCGACATCGGAGATCGCGGTCGTGCAGCCGTCGTTCAGCTGGGTCGTGGTGCCGCGGACCTCGGCGTGCCCGAACGTCAGGTTCGAGAAGCTGATCTCGAACACACCTCCGGGCTGACCGTCGATCGCCGAGATCACGACCGTGCCGCCGGTCGCCATGTAGACGTGGTCGAACGGTGCGGCGGCGCCCGGCGCCCAGTCGGCGCCGATGGTGACGCACATGGAGCACGTCTGCAGCTTGAGCTGGTTCCCGGTGAGCGGATAGGTGCCGGCGACGATGGCGTCGGGCAAGGTTGGCGTGCCGCCCCACATGCTGATGTAGAGCTGATCGGGTTCGGCGTCGGCCTCGAGCGGGATGTACAGCTCGCCGAGCCCGACACCCGGCCGGCCGGGCGACCCCTGCCAGGTGGCGGTCCCGGGGCGGGTACCGAGCGAGCCGAAGTCAGGGGTCGATACCCCGCACACCGGCGTCGCGTCGACGGCCGCGTCGATCGCGACCGCGCGGGCGTCGATGGGGCCGGCGCCTTCGTCGTCGGCACTGCCCCCGCAGGCGGCGAGCAGGGCGAACAGCAGCATGTTCCTACGCATCCGACCAGGGTACCGACGTCGCAGCCCGCCGAGTGAGCCGCGTTCTGTGTTGCCACCCATTGCCGGGTCGCGGGACGGCGGCGAGCCATCCTGAACCGCGGCGCCGTCAGCGTACGTCGAGGTCGTCGTCGAGCGCCGCCTGATCGATCGCCGCGCCCAGGCAAGCGAACACCGCGGCGGCGGCGGCGCGCGCGGCCGCGGCCTCGTCGAGGCGTCCGGCGGCGCGGCCGACCCGGGCCCGGGCCGCGTCGAGGCGGGCCCGCTCGTAGGCGTCGGCGTCGCCGAGCAGCTGGGTCGCCTCGGCCAGGGCCGCCTCGGCGGCGGCCAGGTCGCCGCGACGGGCCTCGACCTGGGCCAGGATGCGCAGGCCGACGCCGGCGTCGGCGGCGGCGTCGGCGGCGCGGGCCATGCCGATCGCGGTCTGGATCGCCGCGCGCGCGCCGTCGAGGTCGCCGCGGCGCGCCGCCAGGCGGGCGGCGAACTGGTGCGACTCGGGCAGGACCCGGCGCTGGCCGGTCTGCTCGAGCAGGCGGATGCCCTCGGCCAGGCGGCGCTGGCTGGCCGCGAGGTCGCCGCGCTCGAGCAGGTAACCGGCCAGGTTCGACAGCGCCAGCCCGGCGACCGGCCGCGCGCCGGTCCGCCGGCACAGCTCGATCGCGTGCTCGGTGTGGGCGATCGCCGCGTCGAGATCGCCGAGGTTGCCGAGCACGAAGCCGAGGTTGATGCGGGCGGTGATCTGGGCCTCGAGGTCGCCGAGCTCGTGGGCGATCTCGAGGTTGCGCTGGTTGGCGCGCCGCTGATCGCCCCACCGCCCGGCCCGCATGTAGGCCCCGCCCAGCCGCGACAGCGCGTGGGCCAGCTCGCGCCGGTGCGAGGTGCCGTCGAGCAGCTCGACCGCGCGCTCGCACGCCGCCAGGCCGGCGGCGTCGTCGGCGCCCTTCTGGTAGCTGCGCACCCAGCCCCACGCGCCGAACAAGAGCGCGGCCTGTCGCGGATCGCGGCGAGCGGCGGCGGTGAGCTCGCCGCCGGGCGCGACCAGGGCGAGCCCGCGCTCGTAGCAGGCCAGCGCGCGGGCCTGATCGGCGAGCGCGCTGGCGACCTGGCCCTGGCGGAACCACAGGCGGGCGCGGGTCGCGTCGTCGTCGGCCGCGGTGCGGTCGAGCGCGAAGTCGTAGGCGGCCTCGGCGGCCTCGAGGGTGTGGGCGTTGTACGCCGCCTCGCCGAGCCGCTCGGCCAGGATCGGGTCGGCGTCGGCGCCGGCCAGATCGAACGCCCGCCGCAGCGCCGCGTACGCCTGCTGGTAGGCGAACAGGTCGAGGCTGCGCAGGCCGGCGACCCGCCAGCTCGCCGCCGCGCCGGCGGCGTCGCCGCCGAGCTCGCGGTGGTGGGCGAGCGCCCACAGCAGATCGGGATCGGCGGCCGCGGCCGGCGGCGGGGTCGCGGCGGTCGCCGTCCGCGTCGTCGCGCCGTCGAGCTGCCCGGCCAGCCAGCGCGCCACCGCGGCGTGGGCGCGCCGGCGATCGCGCGGCGACAGGCGCTGGTAGGCGACGTCGCGGATCAGCGCCTGGCCGAACTGGTAGCGCTCGTCGTCGACGCCGGTCGGCGGCGCCGGGAAGACCAGGCCCTTGCGCTCGAGCTCGGCCAGCCCGGCGTCGAGGTCGGCGTCGTCGATCGCCGTCGCCAGCGCCGCCCGCACCGCGTCGCGCCAGAAGCCGCGCCCGACGACGGCGGCGGCGCCGAGCAGCTCGACGGCGTCGGCCGACAGCCGATCGAGGCGGGCCTGGACCGCGGCCTCGACGGTCGGCGGCAAGGTCGAGTCGGCGCCGCCGCGCTCGGCGACCTCGCGGGCCAGCTCCTCGATGAAGAACGGGTTGCCGCCGGCGCGGGTGACCAGCTCGACCAGCTCGTCGTCGCCGGCCAGCGGCGCGGCCTCGCGGGCCAGGCGCAACGCGGTGGCGTCGTCGAGCGGGGCCAGCTCGATCACCTCGGCGCCGGGCAGGTTGACCGGCTCGCGCGACCACACCGCCACCATCACCGGCACGTCGTCGAGGTGGGTGGCGAGGTGGGTGACCACCGCGCGCGACGCCTCGTCGGCCCACTGGACGTCGTCGAGCAGGAGCGCGACCGGGCGGGCGACGGCGCGGGCGTCGAGCCAGCGCCGCGCCATCGCCAGGGTCGCGGCGCGATCGCCGGCGGCGCGGCCGGTGACCTCGTACCACTCGGCGTCGGCGGTGCGCAGCAGCGACAGCGGCGCCGCCTCGCCCAGCGGCGCGGCCGCGGCGACCAGCCAGTCGACGTCGCGGCGCTCGGCGACCCGGGCCATGAACGCGGCGCGCAGGTGGGTCTTGCCGGTGCCCGGCCCGCCGCGGACCTCGACGAAGCGCGGGGTCCGCGACTCGAAGCAGGCCCGGGCCAGCGCCTCGAGCCGGGCCAGCTCGCGCGGGCGGGCCGGCACCGCGCGCGCCGGCGGCGCCGGCAGCGCGGCCGCGCCGGCGACCTTGAGCGCCCGCTGGCCGAGCACCTCGGGCGCGGCGATCAGCTCGACGTGGGCCGCGACCTGACGCGCGGCCGGCGCCGACAACCACAGCTCGCCGTCGCCGGCGGCGGCGGCCAGCGCGTCGGCGATGCGACCGACCTCGGGCGCGACCGGCTCGCTCGCGCCCGGCCGGATCATCACCCGGGTGGTGTCGATGCCGGCGCGGCCGCCGGTGCGGGTGGCCAGCAGCGACCGCGCCGCGCGCACCGCGCGCATGGCGTCGTCGCCGAGCGCGACCGGGGCGCCGAACAGCGCGGTCAGGGTGCCGGGGCCGACCGCCACCGGCCAGCCGCCGAGCCCGACCACGATCCGCTCGGCGTCCTCGGTGCCCTCGACGCTGGGGCCGGCGCTGGTCTGGCCGGGCGGCGCGGTCTCGCGGGTCGTGGCGGCGGCGCCGTGGAAGGCGAGCACGGTGGCGATGCGGGCCTCGGCGCGGCGCCGCCCGGCGATCGCGGTGGCGGCCTCGCCGCCCGTGCCCGCGCCCGGGCGCGCCACCGGCGCCGGCGCGACCGGGGCGGCGGCCACCCGCAGCGCGGCGGCCAGGCCCTCGGCCAGCTCGGCCACCGACGCGGTGCGCTCGGACGGCCGCGACGCCAGCGCCGCGGCCAGCACCCGCTCGAGCGCGGCGCGCGGCCCGGGCGCGGCGACGTGCTCGGGCAACGGCGGCGCCACCTCGGCCTCCAGCGCCCGCCGCATGGCGTGGCGCATCGAGCGGACCTCGAACGGCGGCGCGCCGGCGATCAGCTCGTAGGCGACCACCGCGGTCGAGTAGACGTCGGCGCGCGCGTCGCACGCCTCGCCGCGTGCGACCTCCGGCGACACGTAGGCCGGGGTGCCGACCACCACCCGCTCGCCGAGGTCGCCGGTCAGGCTGGCGACGCCGAAGTCGGTGAGCACGACCCGGCCGTCGTCGACCAGGACGTTGTCGGGCTTGACGTCCTTGTGCAGCACGCCGGCGCGGTGGGCGGCGCCGAGCGCGGCGCACAGCTGGCCGATCAGATCGACCACGGCCGGCAACGCCAGCGGCGGCGCCGCGCCGGCGCGGATCGCCCGCTGCAGCTGGCGCAGGCTCTGGCCGGGCACCCGCGCCATCGTGACGAACAGGTGATCACCGTGCTGGCCGAGGTCGTGGACGCGGCACACGTTGGGATGCGACACCCGCCGGGCCAGGCGCACCTCGCTGCGCAGGCGCTCGCGGTAGCCGGCCTCGGTCGACAGCTCGGCGCGCAGCAGCTTGAGCGCGATCCCCTCGTCGAGCTCGAGGTCGTGCACGGCGTAGACCTCGCCCATGCCGCCCTTGCCGAGCAGCGCGCCGACGCGGTAGCGGCCGGCCAGCACCTCGCCCGGAGGCAGCCCCATCGAGCCCTCGGGCACCATGCCCGCCCGGCCGTCGGCGGTCTCGGTCGGCCCCTCCATGACCGTCGGCGCCGTCGGCGCCCGATGGGGACGAGAGGGGGGCTCGCCGCCGCTCACGCGACCATCGTACCGCAGGCCGCCGCCCGATGCCGTCAGCTGCCCATCGCGGACGCGGCCCGAACGCGATAGATGGGGGAGCGGAGGTAGACATGATGCGTGCATCGTTGCTGTTCGTCGCCCTCGCCTCGCTCGCCGTGGCCGGGTGCAAGAAGAAGGAAGAAGGCTCCCCCGCGTCGTCCGGCTCCACCGCCGCGTCGGCCAAGCCGGGCGCCGAGCTGGCCAAGCCGGCCAGCCCGACCAAGCTGCCCAAGCTCGACCTGCAGCTCGACGTTCCCGGCGAGGTCCTGGTCAGCGACGGGATCGGCGCCGAAGGTCACCTCGTGAACGGCCCGAGCGTCGGCGCCATCTCGATCGAGGTCGCCAAGGAGGCACAGACGCTCGACCAGGCCAAGTCCGACGCCGAGGCGTTCACGCCCAAGAACCTCAAGTCCGAGACGCTGGCCGACGGCTGGGCGCTCACCTTCGAGAACACCGGCAGCATGGGCACGAACTACTGGGTCACGGTGCGCCGCGAGATCGGTGGCAAGTCGATCGCGTGCACGACCACCGGCGGCGAGGCGGCGCAGGCCGCGGCCGTGCTGGCCGCGTGCAAGACGCTCCGCCCGTGAGCATCCGGATGGCGCCGCGCGCCGGCTGAAGGCCGCTCGCTCGCCGCGACGGTGGCCACACCAGCGGGCATTCGCGGGCACGCGATTGGCGAAGCCCCGGCGGTGCTCTACGGTCGGGCATGGCAGCCTGGTGGCGCGGTTACTGGCTGGCGGCGGGCGGGCGCACCAGCGTCGCCGTCGTCCGCATCGCGATCGCGTTCGCGATCCTGTGGACGCTGCGCCGGCTCGGCAGCGACGGCTACGTCGGCGCGCCGTGGACCACGCCCGACGCGCTCTATCGCCCGGTCGGCGTGTGGCGGCTGTTCCCCGGCCAGCCGGCGCCCGCGCTGATCGAGGTGCTGCGCGCGCTCGCGTGGGCGTCGACGCTGTCGATGCTGATCGGCCTGTGCGCCCGCGCCAGCCACGCGGTCAGCCTGCTCACCACCCTGGCGCTGGCCGCGTTCGACGTCGCGTTCGCGCCGACCTGGTCGCACCACAACAGCCTGCCGCTGCTCGCCCACCTGGCGTTCCTCGGCGCCCGCGGCGGCGACGCCGGCAGCGTCGACGCCTGGCTGCGCCGGCGGCGCGGCCTGGCGCCGCGCGACGTGCCCGGCGGCTACCAGTGGTCGCTGCGCCTGGTCGTGATCGCGATCGCCGCGCCGTTCTTCGCCGCCGCCTGCTTCAAGCTGTACAGCGGCGGCGGCTCGCTCGACTGGGCGCTGTCCGACAACCTCCGCCACCAGATCCTCGCCCGCTTCGATCGCATCGGCGTGCCGCGCACGCGCGTCGCCGAGTGGCTGCTGGCCGAGCCGGCGCGCTGGCAGGCGGCGGCGCTGCTCAACCTGGCCGCACAGATGATCCCGATCGCGGCGGTGGGGCTGACCCGCCGGCCGCGGCTGCGCGCGCTGTGCGGCCTGGTGTGGATCATCGAGGTGATCGGGCTCGGCGCCGTGATGGGCATGTGGAACCCGCACTGGCTGCCGCTCGCCGCCGCGTTCGTCGACTGGGATCGCCTGCTCGGCCACCCCGCGGCGCGGCCGGCCGCGGCCACCGCCGGTCACCGCGCCGCGCTCGGCTTCGTCGCGGTGTTCCTGCTGGCCGACGCCGCCCACCTGTTCGCCCTCAACCAGCGGACCCGCGCCTATCCGCTGTCGGCGTTCCCGATGTTCGGCGAGATCCGCGCGCGCCGGCCGTACGACCGCCACCAGCGCTACGAGATGATCGGCGGCCGCATCGAGGTGGTCAGCGCGTGGCCGCTGCACCCGGACGACCAGGCGTGGATCGATCGGCGGCTGCCGTTCCGGTTCCTGTGGAAGCACCGCGACCGGGCCGAGCTGCGCCGCGACCTCGCCGGCGTGCTGGCCGAGGCGCAGGCCCGGTTCCCGGGCGCCGACATCCAGGCGGTCCGCTTGATCCTGTCGGTGTACGTCGCGCCGGCCTACCCCGCCCCGGCCCGGCTCGACCGCGTCGACCTCGCGCGCATCGCCGAGCTCGATGTCCACGGCCGGTTCCGATCGGCGATCGGCGCGCTGGCGTCCGACCGCCGGACGATCGCGGTCGGCCCGGTCGGGCTCGACCTCGCCGGGGCTCACCTGATCGCCTTCCGCGACGACGCCCCGGCGCCGTCCGACCTGCCGGCGATCCGGACCTCGGCGGGCTTCGTGCTCGCCGAGCCGCTCGCCGGCGATCCGGTCTACGTCGTCCTCGCAGACGCGGGGACCGACGAGCGCTGGCTGGTGGCCGGGCGCGCCCGCCGCGGCTACTGAGCCGAGCGAGGGCGCGCCCACCACGACCGCTGACCGCGCCTCGCGCGCGCGTGAAGCCTCGTCACGGCACGGCGCTCGCTAGACTGGTGGAGTCGTGACCGCGGTGTTGTACCTCGCCTCGGCGCCGGCCGCGCTCGATCGTTTGATCGAGGTCGCCCGTGCCACGTCTCCCCTGGCCGTCCTCGTCCACACCGGGGGTTGCCGGCTGACCGCGGGGGGCGCCACGCTCGACGTCGAGCTGGCGACCGACGTCCCGGCCGCCGTGGCGCGCACGCTCGAGACGCACTTCGACGCGGTCCTGATCGACGTCGATGGCGCCGCACCGCTCGCCCTGCTCGACGGCTTCCTCGCCGGCCTGCGCGCCGAGCGCGATCAGGAGCGGCGCTACCGCCGCGACCGGGTGCTGGCCGTGGTCGGCACCGAACCCGCGCGCGTGCTGTTCGATCTGGGGCAACGCCGCATCGGCGGCTGGCTCGCCGCCCCGCGCGACCGCGCCGGGGTCGAAGCGCTCGGCGCCCAGCTGGCCGCGGCGGTCCGCCCGCCGCCGAGCCGCAAGGCCCTGTGCGCCGCCGGCGGCGGCATCACCGGGGTCTACTACGAGCTGGGCGTGCTCAAGTGCCTCGAGGACACCCTCGGCGGGTTCTCGGTCCACGACTTCGACCTGTACTTCGGCATCAGCGCCGGCGCGATCGTGACCTCGCTGGTCGCCAACCGGGTCGCGCTCGACGAGCTGCTCCGCGAGATCGATCCCCACAACCGCGCCGGCTACGGCCTCGAGCTGAGCCTGTCCGACCTCAACCTCCGCGATCTGCCGGCGCGGCTCTACTCGGTCGCCACCCACCTGCGCGACTACCGCGACCGGGTCCGCCGCGGCGAGGACCGGCTGAGCGTGACCGCGGCGCTGTCGCAGCTGGCCGCGCTGTTCGGACCGTTCTTCCACGGCGGCGCCAAGCAGCGGCGCATGGCCGAGCTCCTGTCGCGGCCGGGCCGCACCGACGACTTCCGCGCGCTCGATCGCGAGCTGTACATCGGCGCCACCGATCAGGACAGCCGCGAGCACGTGCTGTTCGGCTCGGAGGCGTTCAAGCACGTGCCGATCAGCCGCGCGGTCCAGGCGTCGGCGGCGATCCACCCGTTCTTCAGCTCGGTGACCATCGACGGCCGGCGCTACACCGACGGCTTCGTCACCAAGACCACCAACCTGGTCGCCGCCGTCGACCGCGGCGCCAACCTGGTCGTCATCATCGATCCGTTCCTGCCGCTGGTGACCGACGATCCCGGCTTCAACCACCGCCACAGCCTGCTGTGGGTGCTGGTCCAGGACTACAAGACCGTCGCGTTCACCCGTTACGAGCGGGTGTCGGCCGCGCTGCACGAGACCCACCCGGCGGTGACCTGCCTGTCGTTCCTGCCGTCGAACCGCATGCGGCGGGTGCTGGCGACCAACCCGATCTCGACCAGCAGCTTCGATCCCATCGTCACCCAGGCCTACGCGTCGACCTACCGCCGCCTGGCCCGCATGGCCTACCGGTTCGGGCCGGTGCTCGCCGAGCACGGCATCGATCTCAGCCTCGAGCTCGCCGCCCGCAAGGTCCGCCTGATCGAGGCGTCGCCGGCGCCGCGCGCCGAGCTGCTCTGCGCGGGCGCGCTGACGCCGCGGGTCGCGCCCACCGCCACCGCGGCGTAGGTTGCCGAGAACGCCGCAGGCGTTCGAGGTCAACCTACCCCCTGCCCCTGCCCCTGCCCGGTCGTTAGCGGCCGTCGGTCGCTAGCGGGCTCGCCTCGCCGCGGTGAGAGGCTGCGTCGAGATCGGGCACGGGCACGGGCACGGGCACGGGCACCGCCCACTCCGGAGCTTCGCTCCGGTGTGGGCGCTCAGGGCGTGGTCGCACCATTGCCGGTGCGGCGGGTCTCCTCGCGCCGCTTGCGGCTGCGCTCCTCGAGCTGCCGGCGGGCGCCATGGAACGCGTCGTTGAGGGCGACGTACACGTCCTCGTGAGCCTGGGCCCCGCGCAGGGGCTCGCGATCGACCACGATGTCGTTGCCCGGGACCTGCAGGTGCAGCCGTACGTGGAACGGCTGTCCGTGGTTGTGGTGCGGGGTCGGTGCCTCGATCACGACGCGGCAGCCAACGATCTCCGGCGCGAGCTCCATCAGATGGATGGCGTGCTCCCTGGCACGCGCTACGACGAACTCCGAGCTCTCCATTCCACGGAAGGTGATGTCGATGCTCATACCCTCCAGCGTGGTTCGTGCCGCCCGCGCGCGCAAGCGGCGGAACCGCGCACCACTCCAGCGAAAAATGGCGGCATTCGCCGGGACTTCGGCGCGCACACCGCGGTGGGCGCGGTATCCTCCGCGGCCATGAGCGGCGACGAGCTGGCCGAGACCGCGGCGGGCCCGCCGCCGGCGTCGGACCGTGCGCCCGGTGCGCCCCCGCGCGCCGGTGACACGGTGGGCCGCTACGTCATCGAGCGCGTGCTGGGCGCCGGCGGCATGGGCGTGGTGTTCGCCGCGCTCGATCCCGATCTCGATCGCCGGGTCGCGCTCAAGGTGCTGCGTGACGCCGGCGCCGACGCGCCGACCGAGGCGCGCGCCCGCCTGCTGCGCGAGGCGCGGGCGATGGCCAAGCTCTCGCACCCCAACGTCATCACCGTCTACGAGGTCGGCTCCGCCGGCGCCACCGACTTCGTCGCCATGGAGCTCATCGACGGCCACAGCGCGTCCGAGTGGCTGGCGACCCGGCCGCCGCCCGACGACGTCCTGCGCGTGTTCGTCGCCGCCGGGCGAGGCCTCGCCGCCGCCCACCGCGCCGCGCTGGTCCACCGCGACTTCAAGCCGGCCAACGTGCTGGTCGGCCGCGACGGCAAGGTCGTGGTCACCGACTTCGGCCTGGCCCGCGCCTTCGACGAGGCGGCCGCCCCGGCCGCGGCGGCGTCGGCGCCGCTCGCGCCCACCCACGTGGCGGGCGCGCTCGACGAGACGCTGACCGCCGGCGGCGAGTCGACGGCCCCGGCCGCCGGGCTGGTCGGCCGCGCCGACCACGGCAGCCTGTCGAGCACGCTGACCCGCACCGGCGCGCTGCTCGGCACGCCGGCGTACATGGCGCCCGAGCAGTACCTCGGCGCCAGCGGCCCGCGCGCCGATCAGTTCGCCTACTGCGTCGCGCTGTGGGAGGCGCTGGCCGGCGCGCGGCCGTTCCGCGGCCAGACCTTCGACGAGCTGCGCCGGGCGATCGCGACCGCCACGCCGCAGGGCGAGGTGCCGCGCGCGCTGCGGCCGGTGCTGACCCGCGGGCTGGCGCGCGATCCGGAGCGCCGCTTCGCCGACATGGACGCGCTGCTGGCCGCGATCGAGCGGACCCGCGGCGGCCGGCGGCGGCGGCTCGCCGCCGCGCTGGCGGTGGGCGCGATCGGCGCCGGCGCGCTGCTGCTGGCCACCGGCGGCGAGCGCGACGCCGGCGCGCCCGGCCCGGCCACGCCGGCGGTGTGCGCCACCGGCGACGCCGCGCTGGCCACCGCGTGGACCCCGGCGATCGAGGCCCGCCTGCGCGCCCGCCTCGGTGCCGGCGAGGTCGCCCGCACCGCGCTCGACGGCGTGGCCGGCCGCGCCCGCGACTGGTCGGAGGCGTGGGCCCGCACCTGCGCGGCCGCCACCGACCCGGCCTTCGACGGACGGATCGCCTGCCTGCTCAACGCCCGCGACGAGCTGGCGGCGGTGACGAGCTACCTCGAGACCGCGCCGGCCGACGACCTGCGCTTCCCGGCGCGCGCGCTGCCGGCGCCAGCCGACGGCTGCCGCACCGGCCGCCGCCCGCTCCTGCCCCCGCTGCCCGACGACCCCGCCGGCCGCGAGCAGATCGCCGGCGTCCAGCGCGCGATCGCCGGCGCCACCCTGCACGCGCAGGTCGGCACCGACGACGAGGCGGACGAGCTCGCCACCGCCGCGGTCGCCGCCGCCCGCGCGGTCACCGGCTACGACGCGGCGCTGGCCGAGGCGCTGCTCGCCCAGGCGCAGCTCGCCAAGGGCCGCGGCCGCTGCGACCGGGCCGAGGACAGCTTCACCGAGGCCGCGCTGGTCGCCAACCGCGCCGCCGCCGACGGCCTGCGCGCCCACGCGCTCACCGGCCGGCTCGAGTGCCTGGTCGGCCGCACCTCGGACATGAGCAAGATCGACGACCTCGTCGCCGAGGTCGAGGCCGCGCTGACCCGCGCCGGCGCCGCGCCGGTCCAGCGCGCGGTCGTCGAGATGATCCGCGCCGGCACGGCGGCGGCCCAGGGCGATCTCGACGAGGCGATCGCCCGCACCACCACCGCGCGCGAGATCTACGAGCGCGAGGGCGAGCCCCGCCGCGCCGTGCTCGCGCTCGGCGAAGAGGCGTCGCTGCTGTGGATGCGCAACCATCCGGGCGACGTCGACCGGTCCCTCGCCGCCGGGCGCCGCGCGCTCGACGAGGCCCGCGCCCGGTTCGGCGCCGACGACAAGCTCACCGCCGGCCGCCAGATCGCGCTGGCGTGGATGCTGACCTTCACCCACCCCGACGAGGCCCGCGACCTGTTCCGCGGGTTGCCGGTCACGGCGATCCGCAAGCGCGCCGAGCTGCCGACCATGGAGGTGAGCGGCCGCGTGGTCGACGCCGGTGGGCGCCCGATCGCGGGCGCGTCGGTCGCGGCCGGCCCGATGGTGCTGGCGCTGGCCGACGGCGAGCCGATCGTCGCCGCGCTCGGCCTGTTCCCGGCCCCGGCCCAGACGACCACCGGCGCCGACGGCCGGTTCGAGCTGACCGCGATCAAGGACTCGACGGTGGTCGCGGCGGCACCCGACGGCCGCCGCACGATCCCGATCGCGGCCAAGGGCGGAACGCTCGAGCTGCGCGTGCGTCCGACCGCGGCGATCACCATCGAGCCGACCGTGATCCCCGCCCCCGCCTCGACCGACCCGGTGCTGGCCCTGGCCGCGCGCCTCCACCCGCTGGTGTTCGGGATCCACCACGCCACCAGCGCCGGCTACGAGCAGTTCGCGGTCCCGGCCGGCAGCGCGTTCACCGCCAGCGGCCTGCCGGTCGACGCCCCGATCCAGGTCATCGCGGTCCTGCGCTCGGCCCTCGGCGACCAGATCCTGTGGTCGACCCGCGTCGTCCCCACCGCCGGCGCCACCGTCCGCGTCCCGATCACCGTCGACCTCGGGGGCAACGTGCTCGACGTGATCGTGCGCGGCGATCGCGCGGCGGCGATCCCGGCCGCCCAGGTCGTCGCCGTGCCCGGGCCCCTGCGTCGGCCGCCGACCCGGCTGAAAGGCCTGCGCGAGCTGGTGGCCGACTCGCCCCGGGTCACCGCCGGCAACGCCGCCAAGGTCACCGACCGGACCCGCACCGCGGCCGGCGCGCCGAAGTATCGCGACGACGACATCCACAGCCGCCTGTCGGCGATCCGCCCGGGGCCGACCACCGTGTGCGTGGTCCCGTTCGCCGGCGACCTCGCCGACGAGCGCTTCGTGACCGCGCTGATGATCGCCGAGGACGACGACGTCGAGGTCCGCTGCCAGATCGTCGACGTCGCCGCCACGCCGGCCGTCCAGGCGATCGAGATCGAGACGCCGCCGATGAAGCGGCTGAAGCCGCCGCCCGCCCGTTAGCGCCAGTCGGGTTGCCCCGGGCAGGGCCCGGGGCTCCCACAGATCCGGACGTGCCGCTTTCCGGCATCCGGCTCTTCGTCCACGGGTTCGCTACGTCCGGTAGATGCTGTGGACCACGAAGGC
>Ga0247822_10000015_pt1 | contig 59701 bp, 107 predicted proteins | sample 13C_Cellulose_Da_FD_192423 | JGI IMG/M metagenome (GOLD analysis project Ga0247822, IMG submission 192423) | Soil microbial communities from agricultural site in Penn Yan, New York, United States - 13C_Cellulose_Day30 | ecosystem: Environmental > Terrestrial > Soil > Agricultural land | place...
CATGTCTCCAGAATTCAGGTTCGCAACATGTGCATGTGCACACGCCCAATCGCATCGCGATTTGCTGTGAGCGCGTGCGGCATTTCGATCTGATCGCATTGCGATAAACCGATGGCCCGTCACTCTCAATCCCGCGAAGTCGCAGAACTGAAAGGCGCGACGCGGAAACATCCAGAGCGCTACCGCAAGACGCCGCCGGCCGTCGAGCAGCCGCTGGGAACGGCGCCCGCTCACATGAGCGATGAGGCGCAGAAGTGCTGGTTCGAGCTCGAATCGCTGGCGCCGACGGGCGTGTTGAAGGGCGCTGACCGCGTGGCGTTGGAAACGCTCGCGAATCTGCTGGCCGAGTATCGGAAGAACCCGCCCGAGTTCGCGGCCGGCAAGTACACGCACATGATCGGCATGCTGGCACGTTTGGGCATGACGCCTGCGGATAGGCAGAAGCTTGGCACCGAGAAGCCAGAAGACAACGGCAACGAGTTCGACGCCTTCTGATCTCGCGAAGAAGTACGCCGACGATGTCCTTGCCGGGAGGATTGTTGCTGGAAAGTACGTGCGGCTCGCGTGCGAGCGCTTCGTTCGGGATCTCGCGCGCCAGGACTGGGCGTATCGCTTCGATGAGGCGGCAGCGAACAAGGCCTGCAACTTCATGCAGCTCATGCCGCACACGAAGGGCAAGTGGGCGGCGAAGAAAGAGCGACTGGTCTTTCAGGCATGGCAGTGCTTCATTGAGTGCAACCTGTTCGGCTGGCTGCACCGTGAGACCGGGAAGCGCCGGTTTCGAGAGAGTTATGAAGAGGTTCCGAGGAAGAACGGCAAGTCTCTGAGGCTTGCGGCCCGCGGCATCTACCTGTTCTGCGCGGATGGTGAGTCCGGCGCGGAAGTTTACTCCGGCGCGACCACCGAGAAGCAGGCGCACGAAGTCTTTCGGCCTGCGTGGCAAATGGTGCAGAAGCTGCCGAAGTTGCGCGAGCGATTCGGCATCGATCAGGCCGGGAATCCCAAGAACCCCGGCCCGATGTATGTCACGGAGGACATGAGCAAGTTCGAGCCACTGATCGGCAAGCCCGGCGATGGTTCGAGTCCGCATGCAGCGCTGGTAGACGAATACCACGAGCACGACACCGATCACATGGTCGATGCCATGCAGACGGGCATGGGTGCTCGAGAGCAGCCGCTGTTGTCGATCATCACGACGGCCGGCTCGAATCTCGGCGGGCCGTGTTACGAGAAGCGCCGGGACATCATTCGAATCCTTGAGCGGCAGGTCGAAGACGAGACGATCTTCGGCATCCTGTACGGCCTTGACGAGGACGATGAGTGGCAGGACCCGCGCAGCCTGCAGAAAGCCAATCCGAACTACGGGATCTCTGTATTCCCTGAGTTCCTGCTGGCGCAGCTGGAGCAAGCGAAGCGCTCAGCATCGAAGCAAAACGCGTTCCGGACGAAGCACCTGAACGAGTGGGTCGGGGCGCGAACCGTATGGATGAACATGCTCGCCTGGCAACGCCAGAAGCGAACCATGGTCGTCGAGGACTTTCGCGGCGTCCCGTGCTGGATGGGCGTCGACCTTGCCAGCAAATTGGACGTGGCCGCACTGGTGATGCTGTTCGAGCGTGGCCAGGAGTCGTTCTGCATCCCGCGGTTCTACGTTCCCGAGGCGGCGCTCGAAGAGAACGACAAGTACCGCCAGTTTGCGACCAGCGGCGATCTGATCGTGACGCCGGGCGCACAGACCGATATCGCGTTCATCGAGGAAGACATCAAACGGTTCGCGTCGATCGTGAGTCTGCAGGATGCCGGCTTCGATGACTGGCAGGCGAACGACCTCATGAACCGCCTTCAGAGCACGAGCCTGAAGGACAAGGTGGTCAACTTCAATCAGACGGTGCGCAACATGAGCGAGCCGATGAAGGAAGTTGAGGCACGCGTGATCAGCCGTCGACTCTGGCACGACGGGAACCCGGTGATGACGTGGATGATGGGCAACGTCGCGGCGAAGATCGACGCGAAAGAGAACATCTATCCGCGCAAGGAAAACGAGAACGACCCGAGATGCAAGATCGATGGCCCGGTTGCGCTCATAACCGCGATGGGGCGAGCGCTCGTGACGAGAGAGCCCGATAAAAAATATCAGATGATTTTCGTCTGATCGCTCACCGATCCATCTGCATGACGCCTGTAATGGTGTCGAACTGAAAGCTCAGCGACCCGGGAACCATCCGGGAATAGGTAAACGATCCGGCCGTCGGCGAGGCATAGATCCTTCCGATGATCGGTCCCGCCACGGACGAGGACTGCGATGACATCCAGCCCCGTCTGTTGCGCGAGCTTACGAGTGTTCTTCTGACTCATGAGTTGGCGTGCCATAGGCCGCTGATCTTACACCCGCCCAACGAGGCGGGTTTTTCATTTCTGGAGACCGCAAATGCTCAAGCGAGCGTACAGCTTGTTCGAGATCAAAGCTGCTGACGACGAAAAGCGCGAGCTGACTGGCATTGCGACGACACCGTCCGTGGACAGCTATGGCGACATCGTCGAGCCGAAAGGCGCGGAGTTCACACTGCCGATTCCGTTCCTGTGGCAGCACAACTCAAGCCAGCCAATCGGGCATGTGACGAATGCGAAGGTCACGAAGGACGGCATTGAAGTCGTCGTGAAGCTGGTCAGCACGGATGAGCCGGGCAAGCTCAAGGAGCGCTTGGACGAGGCTTGGCAGAGCATCAAGCTGAAACTCGTTCGTGGTCTTTCGATTGGCTTCTCGCCCATCGAATACTCGCGAATCGAAGAAACATACGCGTATCGGTACATCAAGTGGGCGTGGCGCGAATTGAGCGCGGTCACGATACCCGCAAACGAAGACGCGCAAATCATCACCGTAAAATCGATCAAGTCAATCGACCGTCAGCTGCTGGCCGCGTCAGGCCGTGAGCAGCGTGGCGGCGTCGCCTTGATCAAATCTCACCCGGCGTCTCGGGAAACCACCGTCCGCAAACGCGGACCCGTGCAAATCATCCCGAGGAAATAACCGTGAAGAAGACTCTCCAAGACCAGATCAAGGATCTGGAAAACACCCGTGCGGCGAAGGCGGCGCGCCTGGGCGAAATCACTCAGAAATCCATCGACGAAGAGCGTTCGATGGATGAGGAAGAGGCAACCGAGTTCGACGACCTGAGCGCCGATGTCGAGCAGGTCGACAAGGACCTCGTCCGCCTGCGCAAGCTGGAGACCTTGCAGGTGAAGTCGGCCGCTCGCGTCACTGTCGACGCTGGCGTGGATCCGGCAGCTGCTTCGAAACAGCGTGGCACCCCGCACATCGTGCCGCTGGATAAGAAACGCGACAAGGGCCTGGACTTCGCCCGATATGTTGGCTGCTTGGTGGCCGGCAAGGGCAGCATCTCGGACTCGCTTCAGTTCGCGAAAGGTCGTTTCAAAGACGACGCGATGCTGCACAAGGCGTTGGACCTGCGTAGTCGCATGAGTGCCGAGCAGATCGTGAAGACTGCTGTCGACATCGGCACGACCACCGACTCGGACTTCGCTTCGCCGTTGGTTTACTACGCCAACATGGTGAACGACTTCATCGACTTCCTGCGTCCTCAGACAATTGTCGGCCGCATTCCTGGTTTGCGTCAGGTCCCATTCGACATCCGCATGGCTCGACAGACTGCAGGCTCGACTGCGCAGTGGGTGGGTGAGGGCGCGCCGAAGCCGCTCAGCCGCCAATCGTTCGATGCCGTGACCTTGGGTCACACCAAGCTCGCAGTGATCACCGTGATCACGGAAGAGTTGGCGAGGTTCTCCAGCCCGTCTGCGGAGACTCTGATCCGTAATGACTTGGCTGCGGCCGTGATTGAGGCATCGGACTCCGACTTCGTGGATCCGGATAACGCCGGCTCTGCGAACGTGAAGCCGGCATCGATCATCAACGGTGTCTCGGCTGTCGGCAGCGGCGGTACGTCGGAAGCCGATGTTCGCAGCAACGTGAACACGATCATGTCGGAGTGGATCACCAACAACAAAGGCGTTGTCGGTGGAGTGTGGATCATGCCGACGGTCGTGGCGATGCGCCTGTCGACGATGGTCAATTCGCTGGGTCAGCCGTCGTTCCCGACCATCAGGGCGGATGGCGGTACGTTCTACGGCCTACCGGTGGTGACCTCGCAGTCGAACGGCCTGCTGAACGGCTCTGCCAACGGCAAGGTCGTGATTCTGGCGAACGCGCCGGAGATCCTGCTGGCGGATGACGGTCAGGTGTCGATCGACGTGAGTCGCGAGGCCTCTGTGCAGCTCGAAGACACGCCGACCAATCCGGTGGTGGCCGCGACGGTTCTGGTCAGCCTCTGGCAGCAGAACCTGCTCGGCATCAAGGCAGAGCGTTACATCAACTGGACCAAGGCACGCAGCACCTCCGCTTCGTGGCTGAACTCGGTCAACTGGGGCGAGTAATCGTTCTGGGCAACGTGTGGCCGGGGACTTCAACCCCGGCCACCTTCTGAGGCTGCTATGAAACTCATCGCGAACAAAGAGATGTACTACGCCGGCAGGATGCTCAAGGCCGAAGAGGAGTTCGAGTGTGAGGAGAAGTTTGTTGATGTTCTGATTCTCGTGAGTTCCGCGCGAAAGCCTAAGCAAGAGAAGCGCGGCTACAAGCGTCGCGACATGGTCGTCGAATCTCCGTGAACGTCAAGACTCAGGTCGCTACGCTGTTTCGAAAAGCGGCCGGCATGCTTGCGCCTATCTCGGGCAGCACGTGGTCATGGTGGCCGCGCGTGCTCGAATCGTTCACGGGCGCCTGGCAGCAGAATGTCACTGTCGACCGCCCGACCGTTGTACAGAACTGGGCGGTGTTTTCGTGCGCGACGTTGATCGCGGGCGATATTGCGAAGATGCCGGCGGCGGTGATGGACTTCGACCGCGCACAGCGGATCTTCATTCCGACGCTGAACCGTCCGGTGCTGCGGCGTCCAAACCGCTATCAGACGTATGTTGACTTCATGCGGATGTGGGTACTGTCGTTGCTGCTCAATGGCAACACGTACGTGCTCAAGCAGCGCGATGACAATGGCTTCATCGTCGCTCTATACATCCTCGATCCCTGCCGAGTCACGCCACTCATTGCGGACGATGGAGGGATCTATTACCAGCTGAGCGAAGATCGCCTGTCACAGCTTGAGGAAAGCGTGGTTGTGCCTGCGAGCGAGATCATCCACGACCGACTATGGACGATCTATCACCCGCTGATCGGCGTGTCGCCGATATTTGCGTGTGGAGTCTCTGCCATGCAGGCAGCCGCGATCCAGCAGAACAGCGCTCTTTTCTTTCAGAACATGAGCCGGCCGAGCGGGATTCTCACTGCGCCCGGTTCGATTTCCGACGAAACCGCGACTCGATTGAAGACAGCTTGGGAGGCGAACTACTCCGGCGCGAATGCCGGCAAGGTCGCAGTGCTCGGCGATAGCCTGACATACAGCGCGATGAGCATTACTGCCACTGATTCGCAGCTCATCGAGCAGCTGAAGTTCACCGGCGAGATGATCTGCGCCACGTTCCATGTGCCGCCGTACAAGCTGGGGCTCGGGCAGATGCCGACGGTCAACAACGTCGCGGGCCTCAATCAGCAATACTACGACCAAGCGCTGCAGCCGCTCGTGGAGAACATCGAGCGCCGGCTGAAGGATGGCCTTGAGGTGAGCGATCCATCCGAAGTATGGCTGGACGAAGGCGTCTTGCTGCGTATGGACCCATCGACGCGCATGGACTCGCACATCAAGGCGATCAGCGGAGCACTGCTCGCGCCGAATGAAGCGCGGCGCATGGAGAACTGGGCACCGCAGGTAGGTGGCGACGTGCTGTATCTCCAGCAGCAGAATTTTAGCCTTGCGGCGCTGGCCAAACGTGACGCGAAGGACGACCCGTTTGCGAAGGAATCAAGCGTTGCGCCATCACCGGTGAGCCCGTCCGAAGAAGAGTTGGACAAGGCGTTTGCTGACGAACGACGCGAATCTCCGCTTACGCTACGAAAGAAGGCTGCATAAATGGACCTGAAGAGCTTCGCCGCCGTCGTGATGAAGCACGTTCGGGAGTATGTGCAGCCAGCGATCGATGAACTCGCACAGAGGATCGACGCGATTCCTGCTGGTAAAGATGGGCGCGACGGCATCGATGGGAAAGACGGTTCGGCAGGCCGTGACGGCATCGACGGCAAGGACGGAGCACCCGGCGAAAACGGCCGTGATGGCGTGGATGGCAGGGACGGATCGCCAGGAGAGCGAGGCGCTGACGGTAAGGACGGTCGTGACGGTGTCGATGGAAAGGACGGCCAGCCTGGCGCGAATGGTCGCGATGGCGTTGACGGGAAGGATGGCGCACCCGGCGCGGATGGCAAGGACGGCCGCGATGGCATCGATGGAAAGGATGGTGCTCCGGGCCTCAACGGTAAGGACGGCGTCAATGGAATCGCTGGGAAGGATGGTGAGCCGGGTCGCAATGGTATCGATGGCAAGTCCGTCACTGTGGACGACGTGCTGCCTCATTTCGAGCAGGCGTTCACGAAGTGGGCGCTGGATTTCGAGCGCCGTGCGCAGGACATCCACACGCGATTGCTCGCGAGTTTTGATAAGCCGAAGGACGGCATCGATGGCACGAACGGCAAGGACGGCTCTGACGGCCTCGGCTTCGACGATATGCGCGTTGAGCACGACGGTGAGCGCGCATTCACACTGATCTTCGAACGCGGCGAGCAGCGCAAAGAGTTCACGTTTCAGCTTCCTGTCGTGCTCGAGCGCGGCGTGTACAAAGCCGGCCAGGATTACGAGCGTGGCGACGGCGTGACGGCGGATGGCAGTTATTGGATCGCGCAGAAAGCCAAGCCGAGTGGCCGCCCTGGGCAGTCGCCGGACTGGCGATTGAGCGTCAAGCGCGGCCGTGATGGGAAGGGCGCCTAATGGCACTGATCACCACGGACCAAGCGCTGCTGCAAATCCGCGGTGGTGACGAAGTCGACGAGGACGAGTTGCAGGAGATGGTCGACGCCGCTTCCGCGATGGTCCTGAACTATCTCAAAAGCGCATCACCCTACGTTCCCGAGATCGACAGCAGCGGCGATCCAGTGGTCGACAGCTCGGGCGATACCGTCTACACCGAGAACGTCCGACCGGAAGTGCAGCAGGCCACCAAGATGCTGGTCGGCTACCTGTGGCGCAACCGTGACGAAAACGCAGATGGCGAGTTCGAGCGCGGCTATTTGCCGATGCCGGTGACAGCGATTCTCTATCCACTCAGACACCCAGCAATAGCATGAACGAAACAGTCAAGATTCTCCGCGCTTTCCGTCCTGGCGACGTGGTGTTTATCGAAGTTCCGGGTTCCCTGAGTTGCGAGGCTCACGCGAGGTATTCGGAGCATCTCAGTGCAGGACTGGAAGGAACGGGCGTGAAAGTCGTGATCCTTACAGAGGGGAGCCGCGTGGCCGCCGCTGAAGAGCATGTGGTAGCAACTGAAGAGAGTGCGGACACGAAGTGAGCCTGTCTGCCGGCCGTCTGCGCCACAAAATCAAAATCCAAGAGCCGAGGCAGCAGCAGGACCCGAATACGGGCGCGATCCGCACGGTGTGGGTGGACTTCGCCACTGATGTCGCGGCTGAGATCGCGCCGCTGAGCGTGCGCGAGTTCATCGCGTCGAGCCAGATGCAGAGTCAGATCACTGCGCGCATCACGATCCGATATCGCGCGGGACTCACGGCGCAGATGCGGATCCTGCAGCCGAGCACCGGGAAAATTTATAACCCAGCTGGATGGCTGGCGGATCCGGACAGCGGGCGCGAGTACGTGACCGCCCCGTGTAGCGAAGGCGCGAACGCGGGAGATTGATGGACTTCGTTGTGCTCGCCACTGGCCAGTCGGTAACGGCTGATCAGGTGGAGTACGTCCGCGAGATGCACGCGGTCGGGAAGTGTGGCGCCATTGCGATCTCCGACATGTACGAGCTTGCGCCATGGGCCGATGCGCTCGTGAGTCAGGACCCGAACTGGTGGGCAAACAATCCCGAAGCATCGGAGTTTACGGGCCGGAAGTTCTGCGGTGGCTTCCATCCGGGCACCGAGCGGTTGGAGCAGACCAGCGAGTTCCATTCCGGGCCGAATAGCGGCCTGCAAGGAATGCGCGTGGCGAGAGACGTGTTCCGGGCGAGCCGCATTGTGCTGATCGGCTTCGATATGCACGGTACGCACTACTTTGGTCCGCATCCAGATCCGTTACCGAACACGACGCCCGAGCGATTTCTGGCGCACATGAGGCAGTTCGCCGCGTGGCGGTCTGGCCTAGCCATCAACTGCACGCCGGGTTCGGCGCTGAAATGGTTTCCAACAGGCGATCTGCGTGAAGTTCTACGTCCTTGACGAGCGCCACGTTTGGTTTGAGCCGATCATCAAGTCGGCCAAGGCGCGAGGATACGACGCTCGCCGAATCTTTCGCGGCGAGGAAGTGAACACAGAGGGCGTCGGGTTCATTCGATGCCACGCTGAACCTCAGGCGCTGCAGAAAAACCAGCGCGACTACGACCTGATGGCCGCTCGCCTGACGATGGTTCAGGACGAGACGCAGGTCAGGCTGTACGAAGACAAGAGCGGGCAATCCGCGCGCTGGTCCGAATGGATGCCGCCGACATGGCGATTCACCGATCGCGACGAGGCGCTGCAGTTCTGCGAGCGGGACGCACCGTATCCGCTGGTCAGCAAGGCGGATGTCGGGGCGAGCTCGGTCAACGTTCGCATCCTGAAGGACAAGCACGAGGCGATTGCGCACGTCGCATCGTTATTCGCTGCGGGCGTTCCGGTGCATCACTGCGCCGGCAATGCGAAGTCGGTTCAGAAGGGCTACGCACTGCTCCAGCAGTTCATCCCGCACACGGTCACGTGGCGCGTGAATGCGGTCGGCACGAAGCGTGCGGCCTTCATGCGCTACTGCTACCCCGATAGACCGGTGGCGCAGACGGGGAACGTTGAGCCAGTCATGACCGTGACCTCGCAGGTCGAATCGCTGCTGGAGTTTTCCAACAGGTTCCTGGAAGCGGCGGACACCAGGTGGTGCGCCATCGACGTGCTTCAGAACGGCGATCAGTGGCGATTGCTGGAAACAAGTCTTGCATTTCCATGGCCGTCGCCGGGCCGGTGCAACGACGCGCCGTTTTTCGGCACGAAGCGGCGCTGGATAGACATATTCGACGTGATGCTTGACGAGATCGAGGCTGGAACGTGGCAGAAGAAGCAATAGCGATAGCAACCCAGATCGCCGCACGCCGGCCGCTGTGGCGTCGATGCCTGTCGCGCGTGTTCGTCCTGTACATCGTTCTCAACATGGCGCTGTGCGCCGTCGTGTTCCTGCCGTGGGCGTTACCGCGAGAAACCATTTCCGGGCTGCTGGGCCGGTGGATCTCGACAGAGCAGGGATGGAAGCGCGTCGCTGGCCTGCTGCTGGGTGGGATTGCTGACCGTATCTATTGGTGGGAGCCCGATCACTGCGTCGAAGTCTACAAATGCGAGCATCGCGCGCGCGAGGTGCTGTACCCCTGATGGATACCAGCAACCTCCGGCGCGCGGTGCCGGACTACGATACCGTCTCACTCAAGCGCTCGTGGATGCGGGCAGCGTTACCCGTCTTCGAGCAGCTAGGAGAACTGTCTGTCTTTCGTGCGATGTCCATTGGCACGCGTCAGATTCTGTATCAGGCAATTCGAGCGATGGGCGCGACCAGCGTGCTGGACATCGGCACGTACACAGGGACCAGCGCTCTCAACTTCGCCCTGGCGACGGGCCGCGAAGGAAGCGTCGTGACGGTGGACATCGTCGACGCCAACGCGCCCGACGGATTCTGGGCCGTGGACAAGCGCCCGCGTTCGCCGCGTCAGCTCATGAAGGCAGCCGGGGTCGCGGAGCGCGTCGAGTTCGTGACGATGGATGCGAACGCCTACCTTCGCGAGACCGATCGCACGTTCGATTTTATCTGCATCGACGCAGCGAAGACTGAGCAGGATACGTACGAGCAAATGGGGCTTGCACTGGCACGGCTACGACCTGACGGCCTGATCTTCATGGACGACGTATTCGCCGATGGCGAGCCAATGCCGTCCGGTTACTTCGAGCCCGCACATTGGAACGTGCTTTGCCGCCTCGTGGATGAGGGTGTGGAGATCCATCCGATCCCAATCACAGAGACACTTCATGGCGCCCGGATTGCTTGTGCGTGGGTGATCGGCGAGTGAGAGATCGGATCGTCGCCCATCGCGGAAATGCGATGGAGCACCGGGAGAATTCTGTCGCCGCGATTCGCTCCGCCGTTGAACTTGGAGCGCGGTTCGTCGAATTCGACGTGCAGATGTCGAGCGACATGGTGCCTGTCCTGATGCACGACGCTTGTTTGCTCCGAACTGTGGGCAAGGACCGTGATTCCTTCGATACGAGCGCTCAGGGACTGAAGGCGCTGGGTGTCGAGCCCTTGTCCGAAGGCATTGCCGCGCTGGGAGATGCGACGGCGTTCGTTGAGATCAAGCGCGACAGCGTGACGAAATTCGGCGCTCGCGCGGTTGTTGATCGGGTGTGCCAGCACTGCCCGCCGGATCAATGCGTGATCATCTCGTTCGATTACGACGCGACGCTCCTGGCTCGAGCCAAGGGCTACCGCATCGGCTTCGTCCTGCCGGACATGGGCAAGAGGAGCCGGGCGAGCTGTGACGTGCACAAACCCGAGTACGTCTTCGTCGATCAGAAACACGTCACCGGCCCGGTGTGGCCAGGATTTCTGTGGGTGTCCTACGAGGTTGCAGATAGAGCGATGGCTGCGCGCCTGATTGGCTACGGCGTTGACCTGCTTGAGACCATGCGCGTCCGGCAGATGCTCCAATGATCGCAGTCATAACGTTCAAGTGGTCGAAGCCAGGCTATCGAAGCACGTTCCTGCCGGTGCACGTCAACACGCTCCGACGGATGGTGGCCCGACATTACCCGCATCCGTTTCGATTCATCTGCGTGACTGACGATCCAGCGGGGCTGGATCCCGAGATCGAACATATCCCGCTATGGGATGACTACTCAGCGATCTCGAATCCGTCCTGGCCGTCGGGCCCGAGCTGCTACCGCCGATTGAAAGTGCACTCGGATTGGTTCGCGGATCAGATTGGCCGCGGGACACGCATGGCTCTCATCGATCTTGATGTCGTGATCACGGATGACCTGACGCCGATCTTTCATCGAGAGGAACCGTTTCTGATGTGGGAGACCGGTAATCCATCCATCACGCACTGTGCATCGATGGTGATGGCGAGGGCGGGCGCTCACCCGGAGATATGGGACACGTTCGATTCCAAGACCTCGCCGCGCCTGGCAACACAGGACGGGCGGATGAAGGGCAGCGATCAAGCGTGGCTCTACTACGTGATGCGGAAACAGCTCGCCGGGTGGGGCACCAGACACGGCGTGTATTCGTATCGCGACCATTGCGTGAAGCAATATCAGAGCAAGCTGCCGAAGGGCGCGCGCATGGTCATATTCCACGGTCGGCCTGACCCTTGGTCCTATTCGGCGCTCCAGGCGTCTCCCTGGATTCACGATCACTACTACTAGCGATGACGCCCTCAGTATTCGCCATCGTCTCGGCATCCAGCGCGTGCCGGGCAGTGCTCGGCAGCCCGCCGAACATGCGCTTCTATCCGTTTGGCGAGGCGCCGCAAGGCAAGCCTCCGGTTTACGCCGTGTGGCAGATGCCGTTCAGCACGCCGGCTAACTATTTGGGACAGGTGCCCGACGCGGACAATGCCCGAGTGCAGATCGATGTTTATGGAACGGATCAGGCGGCCGTCACCACAGCCGGGCTTGCTATCCGGGATGCGATCCAGGAACACGCGAACATGATCAACGCGGCTCAGCGTCCGCGCGATCCCACGACGCGCAACTACGGCTACATGCTCGACTTCGAGTTCGTCACGGACAGATGACGACATGCGTCGTGCTTGCTACCGGCGAGAGCTTATCGCCGTGGCAAGTCGCGCACGTTCGAGCCGCACACGACGAAGGCCGCTGTAAGGCGGTCGCCGTGTCGGATGCTTACCAGCTCGCGCCATGGGCGGATGCGATGGTGAGCAATGACATGCGGTGGTGGCGGCAGCACCCGGAGGCGGTGAAGTTCGCTGGCCGGAAGTTCTGCGGGGCTGATTACCGGGGCACCGAACGATTGCCACCCAACCCGACGTTTCCAGCCGGGACTAACAGTGGACTACAGGGCATGCGCGTGGCGGCAATGCTGGGAGCAACGCGGATCGTCCTGCTTGGGCTCGACATGAAGGGCACCCACTACTTCGGCAAGCATCCGTCGACGCTGAAGAACTCAACGCCCGCTGATTTCGAGCGGATGCTGATTCAGTTCCGCCGATGGAGATCGGACGCCGAAGTCATCAACTGCTCACCGGGTAGCGCGCTCACGTGCTTCAAGACCGCGAATCTCGCCGACGTGTTGTGACACCGTGCAAGCCGTGTTCGGCCGCACGTCGGTTCCTGCCTCAGAAACTGCGTGATCGATTGGAGCAGTTGGAACAGCGATGGCGGAAGAAGTTGAAGGACTCGGCGAACTCCTGAGGACGCTTCAGGCGCTGCCGAAAGAGATCGTGAGCGTCAAGGGTGGACCGGTGCGCACTGGCCTGAGAGCGGCCGGGAAGGTCTGGCAGCGCGCGGCGCAAGCAAACATCGATCGCATCGTCGCCGCGCCGAACAAGGACGGCCGACCCAGCGTGTCGAGCGGCACGCTCAAGAACGCCGTGATCGTGAGTCGTGACCCCAATCCGCAAAGGTCAGGTGCGAATGAGCGCGTGCTGGTGAGGCTCCGAAAGAAGGGGCGCGCGCCAAATGGACAATCGGTTCATGCGTACGGCGGCATGCTCGAGTTCGGCAATGAGCAAGTACCGGCCAAGTCTTGGCTACGTCCTGTCGTGCCCGAGAAGTCGTCCGAGGCGCTGAGCGTCTTTATCACCGAGACACGCAAGGCGATTGATCGCGCCGTGAAGCGAGCGCGTCGGAAAGGTTGATTTAAACCAGTGTTTGGAAGCCCGCCTTGAGCGGGCTTTTTATGCCCGCCACGTGCGGGTTTTTTCATTTCTGGAGAACTGAAACGTGGCGAAGCGAACACAGGGCACGATGCTCTATCTCATCGTGCCGGCAGAAGACGCGGAGCCCGCGGAGTTGCTGCGGGTTGGGTGTGTGACGAATCTGACAGGTATCAGCGCGACACGCGATCAGATCGAAACGACGTGCCTGGAATCGCCGGCGCGCACGTATGAAGCCGGCATGCCGACCCCTGGCACGGCCACCTTCACGATCAACTTCGAACCGGAGGATGCGTCGCATCTGGCGGTTCACTCGCTGTTCCGATCCGGCAACAAAGTGGACTGGGCAATCGGTTGGTCGGATGGCACTGCTGATCCGGCGCTCGACACCGATGACACGTTCGACATCCCAGACACGCGCACGTGGATCTTGTTCAACGGCTTCGTGAACGACGTGCCGTTCGATTTTGCCCTCAACACGGTGGTGACATCGAACATCGGCATCCAGCTGTCCGACTTCCCTGAGATCTTCCCGCGGACGGCGAGCTAACCCATGGACTTCGATACCGAACGTCACGCCGTAGTCGTGAAGCACAAGGACAAGGAAGTCACTTACTACATCCGCGAACTCGGCTACTACGAGTTCCAGGAACTGAATCAGGAAGCGGCGCGCACCTATCCCGACACGAAGGATAGTGAGCGTCGCGGCCTGAAGGTCCTGCACGACACGGCCGTGGCTGCCATCGAAGACAAGGAAGGCAATCCCGCGTTCACGCATGCGACTTGGAAGCGGCTACCGAAAGAGCCCGCGACCGAACTCACGAACGCCGTCATGAAAGCGCAGGGCATTGATCTTGAGAAGGCCCGAGAAGAGGCCGACAGCGACGCGTCGGAGGACACCGAGGGAAACGCGTAACGGTCGACGATCTCTGGCACGAGATCGCGTGCGCGATTGGACGACCGGTACGCGAATGCAAACGGACGATGAGCCACAAGGAATGGATGGATTGGCTCGAATACTTCAACCGCAACGGACGACTCGATCCGATCCGCATGTACGACCGTGGCTCGGCACAACTGTGTTCGATTGTGGCTAACGCATTGGGAGGCAGCGGAACGATGGAAGATTTCCTGCCTTACCGACCGAAGCCGAAGCTCGACAACCTGGACGATTTCGTCAAAGCCTTTGGCATGGTGAAGCATGGCCGGACTCGGTAGCCTTTTCATCGATCTACTTGCGCGGACAGGAAAGTTCGAGACGGATATCGGCCGTGCCGCGCGCGTGGCTGAGAAGCGGGCGAAGGAGATTGATCGATCTTTCAAACGGCTTGGCTCGCGTATCACTGGCGCACTTGGCGGGATCGCAGCTGGATTCTCACTCGGCGCGATTATCACCGAGACGGCGAACGCTGAGAAAGCACTAGCCGCGCTCGACAATGCCGTCAAGAACAATGCGGGCGCGGCTGGACTGTCGACCCGAGAACTCTCCGACATGTCTTCGGAGTTGCAGCGGCTCACCACATACGCCGACGACTCGATCCAGGGGATGCAGTCACTGCTTCTGACATTCCGTCAGATCAGCGAGCCGGAGTTCAAGCGGGCACAGGTTGCAGTACTGGATCTCGCTACTGCCCTTGGTCGAGATCTGAACTCTTCGGCGCTGCTGGTTGGTCGAGCGCTGGCTGATCCTGAGAAGGGGATGAAGCAACTCGCACGAGCCGGGGTTGTGTTGTCGGAGTCCCAGCAGGATCTCATCAAGAATCTTACTGCGACAGGGAAGGTGTCGGAGGCACAGGCGGCGCTGCTCTCGCAATTAGAAGCACGATTCGGGGGCGCTGCCAAAGCAGCTAAAAATACCCTGGGTGGCGCCATTGAAGGCTTGAAAAACTCGTTTGGTGATCTGCTCGAAGCGGAGTCCGGCGTGAGCGCGCTCACGAAGTCGGTCAACGAGCTATCGGATGTCCTTTCCGATCCGAAAACCAAGGAGGGCGTGGATGCCATCCTCGGCGCTATCGCACGCGGCGCAGCTAATTTGGCGCAAACGATTGCAGCGGTTGGCAATGCCTTCAAATGGTTCTTCGAGAATTCCGACAAGTGGCATCCGCTCTTCCAAGGAATCAACTACGCCAGAAAGGAACTCGACTTCTTCCTGTCCGATGTAGATCTCCTGAAGGATCAGATTCGGTTTCTCGAAGAGCAGCGTGACACTATCCCCCTTGTGTTCACGCTGGGCTTCAGCAACCTGAACCCTGATAGCTTCCTTGGTGTCCTCACTAAGGGCGATATCGCGAAGCGCATTCAGGAGATGAACCGTGAACTGGCGCGGCTGCAGTACGATCCTAACCAATCGAGTGGGCCAAAGAACCCGCGCCGTCGATCCGCTGCTGTAGAAGCCGCTCCATCCGAAGAATTCGAGAAGCTTTCGTCAAAACTGCAAGAGCAGATCGCACTGTACGGCAAGGTCGGCAAAGCGGCCGAGGTCAGTTACCAGATCCAGTCGGGTGCACTGGATGAACTGAGCGGGAAGGAGCAGCAGCAGCTGCTCGCGCTCGCCCGTCGCTACGATGCCATCGTTGCGTCTGTCGACGCCGAGAAGAAGCTCTCTGAGGAACAGAAGAAGGCCGTCGAAGAAATCACGAAGATGACGCAATCGCTGGAGCAGCAGGTTGCGACGTTCGGCATGGGTGAGACGGCAACGATCGCCTATCGAGTCGCTCACGGTGATCTGGCACTCGCGTTTCAACAAGCTGGCGCGGATGGCGCGGCATTGAAGGACAAGCTGCTCGATCTCACGCTGGAGCTGGAGGTCATGACCGATGCCGCGAACGGAGCGGCAGAAGCGATATCTGACTTCGCCCAGCAGAACAGCGAGAGCTTGAATCAAAGCCTCGAAGCATTCGAAGCAGACTTCGAAGAGCGATTCATCAAGGGCGTCGACAAACTCACGGCGTATCAAGAGCAAGCCGCACGTAACACGCAGGACATCATCGCCGACACGCTCCTTTCCGGATTCGACAAGGGCGTGGACGGAATCCTGAAGTCCTTCGGCGACATGATCGTCAAACTGGTCGGGCAGGCGGTCGCGGCGGACATCGCCGGGAAGCTGTTCGGCGCTGCTGGTGGCGGAACCGGTGGCGGATGGGTTGGCATGGCTGCGGGCTGGCTCGGCGGATTGGCTGGTAACCGTGCGATAGGCGGCCCGGTGCTCGCTGGCATGAACTACCACGTCAACGAGCGTGAGCCCGAGTTCTTCAGGCCGCGCGTCGGTGGCGACATCATTCCGCTGTCGAAGATGCCAAACATGGGCGGCGGTATGTCCCTGACGCAGCACTTCACCGTGAAGCCCGAAACAGGCGAGCGCGTGACCCGGCGAACCGAACAGCAGATCGCGGCCGCTGCATCTCGTGGCCTGGCCATGGCCAGCAGGCGGAACAACTGATGCTGGTTCCAGACACGACCGAGATCTTCCCTGCCTGTCCGTCGTTCGGCTTCACGTCAGGGCCGCGATACAAGACGAAGATCATCGAACGCGAAGGCGGGCACGAGCGACGCACGCGCAAGTGGTCGCGACCGCTGCATCGATACGCGTCGGTGCCCATCGGTAACCGGGCAGAGGAAGAGATTCAGGAGATTCTTTACTTCTGGCACGCGATGGGCGGCATGGCCACGGGCTTCAGGCTCAAAGATTACGCCGATTTCAAAAGCTGCAAGACACACGAGACGGCGACGCCGCTGGATCAGCCGTTCATTCTGATTGAGGACAGTCCGGGCGGATATCAGCTGGTCAAGACCTATGCGATCGGCTCGATTCAGCAGGTCCGAGAAATATACAAACCCAATGGCGACACGATCCGCGTGGCGAATGAACTAGGCGAGGAGCAACCGGAGAGCGCTTGGACTGTGGATGAGGGGACGGGGTTGTTGACGCCCGAGTCCAGTTTCGCAGGCACACCGACGAGCTGGGGCGGGGAGTTCTACGTCTACGCCCGATTCGACAGCGAGCTCGACATTGCCATCGCCGAGCAGCGCATTCAGCAGTGTGATTTCTCGCTGACTGAGATTCGGATTCCGCGCGTATGAAGACAATCGCGGCAGATCTACTCGCACATCTGCGTGGCGAGGTGTCGACCCTCGCGATCTGCTGGACGATTGAGAAGGGCAACGGCGAAGTTATCCGCTCTACGGACCACGACCGTGACATCGAGATCACAACCGGGCGTTACGCGGGCGTGTATCGAGCGGTCGCGAACTTCACCGCCTCCGATGTGCGCTCCACGAGCGACATGTCGGTGGACAACATGGAGGTGGATGGCGCACTTGCCGACGCCTACGAGATCCCAGACATCACGGTTGCAGAGATTGAAGCGGGCTTGCTGGACAACGCACCAGTCGAAGCGTTCGGGGTGAACTACAACGCGCCTGACCAGGGGCAATTGATCGAGCGCCGTGGATATCTCGGCATTCCGGCGCGTGACTCGGATGGCCGATACAAGATCGAAGTTCGCGGACTCGCGCAAAAACTCCAGCAGAACATTGGATGGACGTACTCCGACCGCTGCAACGTGGTGGAGTTCGGTGATAGTCGGTGTGGATTCAACGTGGCGGCGGTGACGCGCACAGCCGTGGTGACGGCGGTGTATAGCCGGCGGCGATTCGATATCGAGATCACGGCCGGTGATGCGGCTCCCAACGCTACTTACTTTGACGGCGCGAAGCTCACGTTCACGAGCGGCGACAACAACCAGTTTTTCCGCGAGGTGAAGCGGGTGACGACGGTGGGCGATACGCTGACGGTCACGACGTGGGAAGAGTTTCCGGACGAGCCGGAGGTCGGCGATACCTTGACGCTTCCGCCAGCGTGTAATCGTCTGCTCTCGACCTGCCGAGACGTTCACAACAACATCATCAACTTCCGCGGCTATGGCGTCTTCGTGCCGGGCGTGCTCGAGATGATGAAGGGAAACTCGAGATCTGAGACATCCAGTGGCGGTGGTGGAAAGTGATCAAGGGCGCGCATGTGATCACCGCCGACCAGCTGATCGTGGCCGCCCGCGCACTGAAGGATGTTCCCTGGCGAAACCAGGGCCGTACAGCGGATGGCGTTGATTGCGGCGGCTTCGTTGTGTTGGCCCTGAGGAATGCCGGGCATGACATTGCGAAGTACGTCGGCGAGCGCCTGCCGCACCAGTATCACCGTCGCGCAACCCCGAAGATATATGAGTTCGCTGCTCGTCATGGGGAACGGATCTCCAATCCGTGCCCCGGCTGCGTCGTGTTGTTCAAGTTCGATGGCGACAAACAACCGAGGCACTTCGGCATCGTGACTTACGACGGCAATGTCATTCACGCGGATACGATTCGCTGTCGTGTGCTGGAGCATGGTTTGCGGGCGCAATGGGCGCGGTGGGCGCACTCCTATTGGAAGATTCCGGGAGTGCAGTACGCGTGAGTAACACGGGCCAGATCGCTGGAGCGATACTTGGCGGCGTTGTGGGTTTCCTTGTCGGTGGTCCGACGGGTGCCTTGTATGGCCTGCAGCTAGGTTTACTCGCCGGCACGATAATTTCTCCGACGCAACTGCCCACGATGCTGGGGCCACGGCTCGAAGATTTTCGAACGACGGCGGCGCAAGTGGGAACGCCTGTCGTTCGTTCCTGGGGAACGATCGCTGTACCGGGCACCGTGCTCTGGCTCGGCGCGGTCGAAGAGGTCGCCACTACCGAAGAGATCGACGGCGGGTTGTTCGGTCCTGATCAGTCCGTAACGACGTACACCTATTACCAGTCCATTGCCGTCGGTCTGGTCGGGAATGAGATCAGCGGAATCCTGCGCGTATGGGAAAACGGCGAGCTCGTGTATGACGCGCGAGACCAGCAGATCGGCGAGACCTCGGATGAGTTCCTGGAGCGATTCCAGGCCTCGCGTCGCTGGCGCGGAGGCGTGGAGATCTACACCGGCACCGAGGATCAGATGCCGGACCCAACGATTGAAGCTGCGGAGGGCGTGGGCAACGTGCCGGCCTTTAGAGGTCTTGCCTACATCATCTTCAACCGTCGACAGCTGCTGGATGGGCAGGGCCGTCGTCATCCGCAGTGGCGCTTCGAGGTCTTCAGCGGTACCGGAGAGCGAGCATACATCCCGCCCACGCCACTGCCCGACAGTGTCATGTCGGGATATCAGGCCGATGTGATCATGGTGCACTGGGACCGCGGTCTGGTGTATTTCGTGGACCGAACTGGAGGCGCGGATCAGGAAGGTTTCCGCGTCTTTCGGCTCAGCGACAACACGGAGATTCGGCAGCAACTGTTTACCGATGCGCTTGCGGAGAGTGCGAGGCCTGATCCGAACATTGGAGTCGGACAGCCGACGGTTGGGTATCTGGGACACATCTATTTCTCGTGGTTCACGACGGTCAACAACGTGGCCATCGCTCGGATTGATCCCGACACGATGGTCATGGATTTGTATCGGCCTTCCGGTGGCAGTTCGGATTTCTGGCGAGAGGCTGTCACGTTCTATGTTCACCGCTACGGTGACTTGATCTTCACGGTATCTCTTTCTGGCGGGCACTTCAGCTTGTACAACGGACTGACCCTTGAAGGCTCTCCGATCTGGTCGCCGGGTGGCGCATACACAACTGGAAAAGTCTGTCGCGGAAATTTCTTCGTAGAAATTGAGGATCTTCTCAACAATTGGACTTTCGCCTACGGACTGGCCTACGACCCCGCGACATCGGGCACGTCTCTGCCGATCCTGCTTCGCAGAGTTTATGCGGGCAGGAGGGCTTTCGGTAATCGACTGCTATGGGGAAGCGAACCCTACGGCACCATTCAGCCGTCGCAGATCGTGCCAGCGTGGACGCGCATTGAGGAGGTCAGAGTATTCCTGTGGGATGAAACTGATCGAACGTTCTTGATCGGGCTACGTGGCGGCGAAAGCTCGGGCGGCGAGTCGGATCGGTTGTTCAAATGGGACCCGGACACCTCATCGGTGGTCTGGAACGTCGAAACGAGCTTACCCGTCTATAATGGTCAGCTGAATCTATCTCGCGTGCAGAACAGCCGAATGGCTTGGCCGACTGCCAGTCGAGTCACTCGATACTTCAACACGAGAGACGGAACCTACCAAGACATCGACTGGAGCGAGGAAGCGGATAACTCCTTCACGGGAGAGCAGGTCTTCGACGGCGGCAGTAACCGCATGGTTACGTTTGAGATTGGGCGCGGGCCGGTGGTGCTGGAGTTCGGTACACCGTCGCCGCGAGACGTTTCGCTCGCGACCATCGTCTCTGACGTTTGTTACGAATGCGGTCTCAGCGACGAAGACATCGACGTAGCCGATCTGGAGTCTCGATACGTCCACGGATATGCACGCACGCGTCCTATGGCGGGACGCGCCTGCATCGAACCGTTGCGCATGGTGGGATTTTTTGATTGCGTTGAATCGGGTCGCGTCCTGAAGTGGCCGACGCGAGGCAAGGCGGCAGTCGCGACCATCGACGCAGACGAACTCGGCGCGCACGAGGGCGAAGAGGCGCCGCCCGCTGTGACGACGAAGAAGCTCAGTGCGCTTGAATTGCCGCGCGCCATACGGGTGCACTACCTGGCGCCCTCGCGAGACTACGAACCGGGCGAACAGATCAGCCCGGTGCGACTGACCACCGATGCCGTGAATGACGTGGACGTGGATCTGGCCGCTGCATTGGACGATGACCAAGCGGCGCAGATCGCAGAGATCATCTGGGCGGATGCATGGAGGGCCAGATGGGTTCATGAGACAGCTATCGACCGATACTGGTCTCCGTTGGAGCCGGCCGACGCAATCATATTGCCGGTCGATGGCCGCAACGAGCGCGTGCGGATCGCGACGATGACCACGTCCGATCTGATTCTCAAACGACTTGAACTGGTCCGTGATGACGATGGGGCGTATGAGTCGACGGCAGTCGCTGAGGTCCCGCAACACCAGCCCGGCAGGCTCATCTCCTACGGGAGCACGAGCCTGCTGATGCTCGACTTGCCAGCCTTAGTGGAAGCGCATGATGACGCGGGCTTCTACGCGGTGGCTTCGCGAGGCGGCTCGGGGACGGCATGGGCTGGGGCGGTCATCTACCGAAGCGCCGATTCAGGCGCGACGTGGGCGGAGGTGGGCTCTGTCAGCAGCGAGGCGACCACCGGGTGGATTGAGGCGCCGCTGGAGCCCGGCATCACAGGCACATGGGATTACGAGAGTGCCATCGATGTCACGATTGCGACGGGGACGCTGGAGAGTCGGTCGAGGGACGCCGTTCTGGCCGGCGCGAACATGGCAGCGATTGGCGTGGATGGTCGGTGGGAGATCGTCCAGTTTGCCGATGCGGAGCTGATTGCAACGAATCGCTATCGCCTCACAACGCTGTTGCGAGGTCGGCGCGGTACGGAGCACCTGATCGACACCAGCGTCATTGATGACTATTTCGTGCTGGTGTCTGGGCCGGGCGTCGTTCGATTGCCGCTGTCGACCGGCCAGATCGGGGCGACGATGCTCTACCGTGCGGTGACCATCGGGACCTCAATGGCGTCTGCGCCCACATCGTCCTTCGTGGGGCACGGCATGGCGCTGGAGCCGTTCTCACCAGTGCATGTACTCGGTGCGCGCGACAGCTCGGAAGACGTGGCCATCACGTGGACACGTCGAGATCGCATCTATCAAACCATGCGCTCTGGGGTGGAGCTGCCGAACTCCGAAGTCAACGAGTCCTATTCTATCGACATCATGGACGGGTCCTCGGTCGTGCGTACGCTCACGAGTTCGACACCGTCGGTGGTCTACACCGCCGCGGATCAAACGACTGACTTCGGTGCACCTCAATCCGAGGTCACCGTCCACATCTATCAGCTATCCGCATTCGTCGGCCGTGGCACGCCGGCAGAGGCCACGATATGACGACACCGATTCTCGGCATGGACGAACTCGCGGCGGCTCAAAGCCAGCCCGAGGTCATCGTCAATGCCGCCCTCCGTGCGCTCGAAGCGGCGCTGCAGATCTCTGCACTCGGATACCAGAATGATCCACCGGGCTCGCCGAGCGAGGGCGATCGCTATTTGGTGGGCAACTCGCCGACCGGCGCGTGGACGGGCCATGCGCAGGAAGTGGCGTATTACTCCGGCGGTTGGCAGTTCCTGGAGCCGCGACCCGGCTGGCGCGCATACATCCCCGGTGACGCCGAGTACGTGTATGACGAGAGCAGTTCGGGGTATTGGGAACCGGGCGGTCCCGGCGGGCCGCCTCCATATGATGTGGGCGCAATGGTGGCGGGCGTTCCAGATGCCGACGCTGTGTGTCTGCGATATTCATTCCCGCGCGAAGTGACATTCGCGGCGGGGTTGTCTCCGTCGCAAGGCGTGGCAGGTGTGGCCGCGACCGGTGAGACCGACTTCGACATCCAACAGAACGGGGTGTCGGTGGGCACGATGACCTTCGCTGCCGCTGCCACGACAGCGACCTTCGACATGGACTCAGAGACGGTCTTCGAAGTCGGCGACGTGCTCACCGTCATCGCACCCAACACGCCGGATGCGACGCTCGCGGATATTTCTTTTGTGCTTTCTGGTACGCGCTAGAGGGTGACGAAATGACCTTGCGGTTCTTTGACGGCTGGGATCACTACGCAACAGCCGATGCAGCCGAGATGTGGAGTGCATTCGATGGCACTTCGTCCGGGCAATCTATCGCATCCGGCGCGGGGCGTCGCGGTGGAAATGGGTGGACGTGCAACACAACAGGTCGAGGGTTGACTATCGCAATCCCGTCGACCTCCACTGTCATACTGGGGTTCGCGTTGAACATGGGTGCCGCGCCAGCGTCAGCCATGAATATCGTTGAGCTTCGAGAAGTATCAACGCTGCACATTGCACTGAGAATTAACACAGACCTGTCCGTAAGCGTTCTACGAAACACGACTGTGTTGGGTACGTCCGCATCCGGTGTCATTACCGCTACGGGATTCTGTTATGTAGAGCTGAAGACCCTGATCAACGACAGCACCGGCACTTACGAGGTTCGGGTAAATGGAGGAAGCGTCCTTTCCGGAACGGGCGCTGACACGCGGAACAGTGGAACGTCTGGCGTGATCACAGTCGCCTCGATTCTCTTCGCCCGAGGTGGGCAGATATTCGATGACTTCTATATCTGTGACGGTGCTGGATCGGTCAACAATGATTTCCTCGGGGACCGTCGCGTTGATGCCTATTTTCCAAGCGCCAACGGCAACAGTTCGCAGATGGTGGGCAGTGACACAGATTCCACCGACAACTATCTGCTGGTGGATGAGACCAGTCCAAACGACGACACAGACTACGTGCAGTCGGACGTGCTCAACAACAAGGATACGTACACGTTCCAGAACATGGTGCATACGCCGTCATCGATCTCGGGTGTTATGGCACTCGCGAACGCGAAGAAGGACGATGCCGGAACTCGTTCGATTGCCATCGTAACGCGGTCGGGCGGTGCTGACTATGACGGGTCATCGCATGCGCTCTCGACCAGCTATACCTACTATCGCGATATCCTGGAGACGGACCCGGCCACGTCGGCCGCATGGTCTCTGAGCGGATTCAACAACGCTGAGTTCGGGCCCAAGGTGGCGGTATGACGGTCGCGCGCACTACCCAGGAAGTTGCGCTAACGCTCAGCGCGGTGACTCCAGTAGCGCGCGTTTCGCAGGCCGCGACACTGGTGCTCAGTTCCAACTCGCTGCATGCGATCACGTCGCAGGTCTGCGTGCTGATGCTCAGCGAGAACGTCCCCGATGATGTCGTTGGATCGAACGCCAACAAGTACCGTCAGATCCAGATCGCCTGTTAGAGCAGTCGTCGTATCACATGCACGATGACGGCGATGATGATGAGCAGGATGAAAATCGCGGTGGCCATGCCGAAACCACGCACGGTGGGCCATAGCGTCCAGTTGGCGAGCCAGCACCAGAAATATCTGATGCGTCCCATAAGAGAACATCCTTTATGAAGGGGTTAATGCGGTTCGTTGGTATAATCTAGTCACAATGCACCTAAAGCCAGTGATTCCAGGATCAAAATTCAATCGCTGGACAGTACTGCGAGAAGCGCCGCGAGCAAATCCTAAATGCCCCCGCTATTTCTGTAGGTGCGATTGCGGAACTGAGCGAATCGTGGCTTGGGGGGCAATTAAATTGGGCAGGTCCAAATCTTGTGGATGTCTTCGCAACGAGAAGACCGTCGAACGAAGCACGCTTCATGCTCATGCAAAGCGCGACAATGTGACATCGACATATCGCGCATGGCGAAACATGCTGAATCGATGCTATGTGGGAACAAACGAGTCTTACTATCGATACGGCGGTCGTGGAATAACTGTTTGTGATCGGTGGCGAGCTTCGTTCGCTGCATTCCATGCAGACATGGGCAGTAGTCCTGGTAATGGGTTTTCGCTCGATAGGCGAGACAATGACAAAGGCTACTGTAAAGAGAATTGCAGGTGGGTTTCTTCTGCAGAGCAGGCGAGAAACAAATCCACGAATGTAATCATAGAATATGATGGAGAAAGGAAGCCCTTGGTGGATTGGGCGATATCTTCCGGCATTACTTATAGCGCCATTGTGCAGCGAATTTATGCAGGCTGGAGCATTCATGACGCGCTTACTAGACCGACCAGGATAACTTCCAGGTCCAAGTGATGGTCACTCAATCGCGCTAACGCCCCCTTCTGGGGCGTTTTTTATGCACAACGTCATTCGATCCCCACGAGCGAACCTCCGTGTACCAGCGCCTAATTGATCTCGTTCTCTCGCTCATTGCCCCGCCGAGGAATGCCGGTGCTACTGAGATGCGCCGACACGCGGTCGCGCTCTCGGTCGCTGTCGCCATGATCTACGGCTACATAGCTATCTCATGGGGCGCGCTGTCGTCAATTGGAATCTCTGGCTTTGCCAAGGCCGACGATCTGGAAAGCCTGCAGGACGAAAGCGCGGAGGTGCGAGTGACGCTGTATGGAATCGCGATCCGCGACCTGTACCGCTCGTGCCGGAATGCGGCCGACTACGATGATCGGCTCGCGCTCAACGAAGAGCTGCAGCGGGTTCGCGCCAAGTACGAGAACGCCGTCGGCGTGCCGTACCTCCTTCCTCCGTGCATTGAGGGAAGGTAAACCAACCCATGACTCCAGCTGATCTTGCGGCATTCATGCCGCTTGCGGGCCCGCGTGCGTCGATCTACGCCGAGCCGCTGACGCAAACGATGATCGAGTTCGGCATCGACACGCCGAAGCGACAGGCCGCCTGGCTGGCCAACCTCGCTCACGAATCCGGCAGCCTGCGCTACGTCAAAGAGATTGCCAGCGGTGCTGCGTACGAAGGCCGGCTTGATCTCGGCAACACCCAGCCGGGCGACGGCAAGCGCTTCAAAGGCCGCGGCTTCGGTCAAATCACAGGGCGCGCGAACTATCTCGCCTGCGGGCAGGCGCTTGGTTTGGACCTGATCGCGAATCCGGAATTGCTCGAGCAGCCATTGCCGGCCGCCCGATCCGCCGGGTGGTTCTGGAAAGTGAAGCGTCTCGCGCCGCTGGCCGACGACGACAAGTTCGGCTCCGTGTGCCGATTGTGGAATGGCGGTTTCAATGGAATCGATGACCGTATCCAGCACTGGCTTCGGATACGAAGGATTCTCGGACTGTGAGGTTCTGCAAATGAAAGCTTTCTTCGATGAACACGGCACCAAGATCTACGGTGGCGTGACTGCATTTCTCGGTGCGCTCGCGACGCTCATTTCGACGGGCGCGTTCACCCAGTTGATGACGCCGGTTGCGATCGGCTGGCTCAACATCTTTGTTTCTCTGGCGACCGCCACCGTCGGTGGTATGACCATCGCGCGCGGGTTCAATAACAGCACTCAAGCGAAGGTCGCCAGCGCTCTTGAAACGGCGATCAAAGCTCAATCCCCGAAGGAGTAATCCCATGCGAAAACTCGCGATCATTCCCTTACTGCTGATACTCACGGCGTGCGCCTCGCTCGGTTTGGCACCGGCGAAAACGTTCGACGAACGCTGGTCCTACGCTCAAGGGCAGACCACCGGCCTGCGCGACGCATCCACACGAGCACTCGACGCCAAGCTCATCACTTCGGGCGACATGGAGTACTGCATCGCTGTGGCCGACCGCTCGACGCAGATGCTGACCATGGCGAGGGCTGCCTACCACGTCGGCGACATCTCGACGGCCGAAGGGCGCTTGCTTTTGGTGAGCAACATCTTGACCGATCTCGAAACGTACCTGACCCAGAGGGCTAAGTAATGAACGAGCAAGTGATGGCAGCCGGCCTGATGCTGGTCAATACGCTGCTTCAGCGAGCGATGCAGGTGTCGTCACGGATTCAGGCCGGGACGCTGAGTCAGGACTTCCTCGACGCCCAGCAGATCGAAGATGGCGAGGCGAGGCAGCGTCAGTTGGATGCGCTGGAGCGCGCGAAGGCCAAAGGGCGGTAGGGGATTACGAGGCCGGTCTGCGCTTCGTGGCCTTGAACGCGGCCAGACGTTCCCGCAACGGAATCTCGCGATGAGTAGCGAGCGGCGGCGCTATCGTCAATGGTGACGGGCCAGGGCAGTTGAATACCTCAGCTCGCTTGCTTTTCGGCTTTCGAGTCACAGTGACCTCCTGAATGCCTCGAACCCAAGCGTCAGCCGGACACACGCTCGTTCCACGCTGCCATAGCCTTTCGTTGGGTTTCCTCTTTGCTGCCGCTCCAGCCCTCCGCGAATGCCTTTCCCCGAGCGCCATAGCCAGTGCATACGATGTAATGGTCAATCTCGTGCCCTTGGCCGCTTGGACCGTCCCGGCGGAGAGCTCCCGATCCACCGCAAAACGGGCACTGCTTAAGGTCGTAGGTTCTAGTCATCGTCAGTGCCTTTTGGACTCTCGCCCCTGGATGTAATCCTCGACCGCATCTTGAATCACTTGCGCCAGATCGTTCTTCGATTCCATTGTCGCATCATCCGGTAAGAAGTGGCAGGCCAGTTCCAGGCACAATGGATCGAAGCTGTACTCTCGATTGATGCCAGACATATCCGTTCTCCGTGGCATGGAATGGGCTATCGGTCGCCCGGTCGTTCTTTGCTGGGATGCGATCCTAGCCGGCCGGATCTGTGTGCGTCTGCCGCGCAGCCGCCTCATCGCTCCGAATCCACCTCCCGCCGACACCGCGGGCACAGCGGCCGGTCGTCTTCAGGGTGCCGGTCGCGCTCCTGAAAGGTGTTACCGCACTCCGAGCAGGTGCATTCGACCCGCGGAAGCTTCCCGGGCTTGAGCATCGATCCCAACTCCGGTTTGTGCTTGCGCCTGTAAGTCGTGATGCGCCGCAACGTCCCTCTGCTCCCGTCCTTCTAGACTGGGCAGAGAGGGTGCCACACGAACGCCATTCCCCAAAACCGGGAATCACCTATTCGGCCTTTATAAGCGTCGGTCCCCAATGAACGGACCGACCATTGAACCACCTCTACAGCAAGCGGCAGGAGAAGCTGTGCGCGCTCCTGAAGGAATGCCGGCTGAAGGCCGGACTCACTCAGCAGCAGCTCGCTGATCGCCTGAAGCGCAGCGACAACTTCGTTTCGTACGTCGAGCGAGGGGAGCGGACATTGGGAGTGCTCGAGTTCCTCGACTACGTCGAGGCGATGGGCGCCGATCCGAAGGGGCTGCTCGGCAAGCTAATTAAGTGAGCGGCCCTTTGCCGGTCAGCTGGTACGAGTCCACTTTCTCGTAGCCGTCCAGGTCGAACACGTCGATTCGACGCACGAGTACGAGCTTGGTGTCGAACACGTACTCGACGTTCCACAGCGTCCCATCCTTATCGCGCACGATGTCGCCCTTCGTGAAGTCTGTGGGTTTCATGGCTCGCGCTTCCGCATAAACGTCTCGATGTAATCCGCCCGATCGCGCCACAGATCGTACTCGCCCATTGCCTCGCGAGCAGCCTCATCGTCACCGGTCTCGTGCAGGTACAGGCATCCCGACGCCCAGCGCTCCTGCATTACGATTGTTTGGGCGAGGGCGCCGATGATGGGCTGGATGTCAGGGCGGGGCATTATTTACGCCCGCGTATCAGCGCCTGAGCGACGCCAAGAACGGGGACGCCAACGAGGGCAACGCCAACTAACGACGGACCGCCAAAGTAGCTGTTTATGACGGCCGCGAGGATTGCTGTGACTCCGATAGCAGCTCCGAGCCACTGACCGCGCCAGTGAGACTTGATGTTGGCGTCCGTACTCGTTTGCTCAATCGCGAGCCGGTGAGATTGCTCTTGCTCTACCATGCGCAAGATACGATCACCGCCGCCCGGAATAATCCGGTCGAAATGCTCAAGCGCAGCTGGTGGAGGGAGTGGCCCAGACCACTCCATGGATACTTGTGTCTGCTTACGCTGCGGGACAGTGGGCTGCGGAGGCGGGGCCTTCACTTTTGCGGGGTGCTTCACGGCTGATTACCGCCCTGAAGTCACGGCCGATTCGTTCCCAGTCTGACCGCAGTGCATCAGTGGCAGAAGCGGAAAGCTCGGGTTCCACGCGTTCGCCGAAGATCTCGGCCGGACTACCGAGGCCTCGTAGAAGGCCGCGCCAGAAGGATTTGCGCATCGGTGTACCCATGAAGTCACTATAACACCTGTGAGACGGCCCACAACCGGACATAGTTCCAGGTCTGGAGACGACTCCGTCGGCGTATTCAGCCCTCCGTACTATCCCGCTCCCTCCTGATCAGAGAGTCCATTGAGAGGGGAGCGGCTCAACGCCGCACAACGGCCACTCCCGGTACCGTGCGAAGGTAACGCACCACGTCTATCCGTGGTCCCCTCCCAATGGACTCTCCTACTCATCGCAGTTCAGAGGAGTGGCACCGGCCACCTCGGCGGACTCGTCGGTCTCGCCCGCAATCAGGCAGTCGATGTGGGCTTCAACATAGTCGAGCTCGACAAGGCCTTTCTTGAAGTCGCCCAGGATGGCTCGAAGCGTCAACCGTTCTTCTCGTGTCATGGCTCAGCTCCGTTCAGACTTATCCACCGGCTGCGGGTAGTGCGCCCACTCCTGGTCCGGGGCGGGATCGGCCGGCATGGGGGCGGGCGCCGGTGTCCTGCCCAGGTAGTGTACGGCAGCCATGAGCCCGAAGATCAGGGCGGCGAACAGCAAGGATGCCGCAATCAGCCAGCCGGTCTCGGACGGGATCGGCGGGTGAGTGTCGGTTGGGCGCTCGGTTTGAACGCTGGTGTAGCGAAGTGAAGATCCGTCGTCCATTTCGTCCTCCGAAATACAGTTGCAACTCATTGTTTCTACGTGCGCCAATCACGCCTATTTGGGCCATTAAAACAATGGCGCCGAAGTAGGCTAAAATCAGGAGAAATCCCTTTACGATCAGGTGATTAACATGGCGCCGATTCGAGTTCTTTTTTGTTGCATGGGGAGCACACGGCGCATCTAAAGTCACCTGGAAAATCAAAGCGTTAGAGGGTTGCTCTCCGATTCTCTCCGATTCCCCTCCGTTATACAGGTCACTTTTTAACATTGATTTTCACCCACTCACCGCGGCCATCAACGTAGGTCGCAGTGGACTTCGGGTCCTTGTGACTGAGCAAGTCTTGAGGGTCCACATCGCCCTGCTCCTTGTGCAGTCGGGCCGCCAATGACCGAATCTCGTGGAAGGTTGGCGGCGCCTTGTCAGCCCAGTCGATGCCCAGCTTCGCGAGCTCGGCGGAGAATACCCGAGTGATCATGTCCACGTGCAATGGCTTGCCGATCGTGGCGCCCTTGACTCGCTGGGTCTGGTGTACGAGGTAGATACTCACGATGCCAGTCTTGCGGCACTGGCTGACGACATCCTCGAGACTCATGCCAAAGACGTTCAGGCGTAGATGCATCGGCAGGAAGAAGCGTGCGCCTGTTTTGGTTCGCTCGCACCACCAGCCACCATCGCGGAAGTCTGTGAATTTCGCATTCCGAACGCTATCCCGGTCTTTGCCAGCCACAAGCGCGAGGGCGATGGCATTGCGTAGCCATACGATCTCGGTGGTTTTGTAGAGCCTCATAAGCACGTCCAGCGTGAGCCTGGAGCGCTTCACCTTGACCTTGACCTCATCCAGCACCCGCGCCGGGTTGTCCTTGCGCCAGCCCTTGGCGATCATCCTGTCGAAGCAGTCGACCAAGAATGACCGGAATGCCTGAGCAGTGCGGGCTTTGCCTTCCGAGGTGATCTGGTCAATCACCTTGGCACAGTCCTGCGTGCTGATGCGCGAGGCGGCCAGATCAGCCTCGAAGCACCGACGTAGGCGGTTCAGCTGGCTCTTGCGGGTGCGTCGCGTATTCGGCCTGGAGTCGCGCTCCTCCAGGATCTTCTCGAAGATGTCGCACCACTCGCCCCAAGTGTTAGCTGCTCCGGTGATGCGCTCGAGCAGGCTAGGGCGCTTCGATGCGAGGTACACCTCTGCGGCGAGAACTTCCTGGATGGCCTTCGTCCGATCGCGGCCGAGCCCATGCTCGACGCCAGTCTCGGGGTTCGTCCACGAGTAGTAGCCATCGCGCACTCGCATACCAGGCCGAAGGGAACGATTGATCGCTTTACGCTGCCTTGGAGCCATAGAAACCAGCTGCCTTCGATGGGTCGCGACCGATGAAGACCGCGCTCGGATCAACATAGTACGGCTTCCCGACGCGCTCAGGAGCTGGGAAAATCCACCCGTCGCGGGCCCAGCGCTGCAGCGTCTTGATGTTGGGCACCGGATCGAACCGAGCAGCTGCCCATGCCTGCAATGTGATCTTCTTGCTCATTGTGAATACGTTTCGACATCAATCCCCCTTTATGACGTGCCGCCCGATCTGGTTGCCGGGCTGGCGGTTAGTAGAACTTCCTAGGTCGGAGCGGGCTACTTAGCCCGCCCGACTTTCACGCGACCGGTGATTGGGGTAACGACCTTGCTCGACGACGCAAACGTCGTTGACGTGGATAGCTTGCCAACCTCGCGCAGTTCGTACACTGCAGCTTCGATTGTTCCGTTATCGCTCTCGGCAAGATCTGCCCAGTCGGTGTCGGCAACGTAATAAGTCTCGCTTCCATCTTGCTGCTTCTTCACATATAGCTTCTGGGGAAATTTCATCATCATCTCCTGTGGTTAAAAAAGGTCCAAGGTTGCAATTCTCAGCTGATCACATAGCTGTTAAAAAAGACGCGAGACGGGCTGCCGCCGACCGGCTTGGCATACGACGGAGTCACCCATGACTCCTCATTGTCGGTGGCCAGCTGGGTCCAGCGATCGAAATCTGCCTCGCGTGATTTCGGGATGACGAACCAGTCGCCATCGTTGGACGCGAGAATGAATGGGCCTTGTTCTGTCATGGTCAACTCCGTCACTCGGAACGGGTCGCGAGACCCATCCACATCAAAACCATTGATGCTGTGAAATGGCCGTCCATTTCGTAAATGAGCGCGAATATGAACAGGCATGCCGCGCCACAGAGAAGTGTTGTGCGGTTCATCACGGAGCTGATTCCTTGCCCTTCGCTGACTGATGCTTCTGGATTGCCTTCTCCAGTCGAGCGTTCACGCGATCGCGCTCGGCATCGCTGAGAAATCCATGCAGGTAGAGCATGCTCCGGCACTGCTGGAGACGTTCGAGCATGTTGGTCGCCGGCCACGGCACAACTTCGGCATTTAGCTTGATCATCTCGTCATCGCTCCATTAGTTCGCTGAGCTTGACCCAGCCGAGTTCTTCAGCGCCGGGCACCATTGGCCCCTCATAGCCGATCAACAAGAATGTGTCTTTGCTGATCCGCTCGGCGCGTTCGGTGTCCTCTGGCGGCACGTGTGGCAGCCAGAACGCGACGGCCTTCTGCAACTGCTCGACCAGTTGCTCCAGCTCGGCGATGCGAGCGCCCAGCTTGGTCACCGACTCCGACAGCGCCAGGTTGTCGTCGTCGTACTCTTTGAACTTAGCGTCGGCATCGGCGGCGAGGTACCATTCGCCGTCGTCACGCTGTAGTCGCCTGATGTATGGCAAGCGATCCAAGCCTTGGAAACCTAGAATGATGGAGTACTTCTGCATACTCAGGGCCTCAACTTGTAGCTGGTCATCGACGCTGCGAAGCTCGCATATCGGTGAACACGCCTGGCACATCCTCTCGGTATGCCCAGTTGGACACCTGCTGCTTGCTGATGGGATGAAACGCTCGGCAGCACCGATCACAGAAGAGATGCACCGGCGGACGCTTGTAGACGATCGGCTTGCGACCGCAGCAGCGGCCTTTTTCATCAAGGGTGCTCACTGGTCCGCTCCGGTTCTCATCCTTCGACGGGCTCGGAATCAGCCTTCTCCCACGCGGAGAGAACGGCCTTTGAGATGGCGATTTCGGCAACACTCATGAGGTCGCGAGTTCGCGCGTCTGAGAGCAGCACGTCACCGTACGATTCTTTGATCGAAGCCTGGATGTTGATTAGCTTGCCAGCGAGTCGCATCGTCTTGTCTCGATTCTCTTTCGTCACAGACTTTCTCTCCGGTTCGCTGTTGAGCCTGTCCGCTGGAATGCGCAGGCAGGGCAATCTGGCGTGCACATTTGCAGTCCCTTGTGAGGTTCGAACGTGTGATGGAGCGCCAGTGGTGCCGGCGCATCCCCAGGGCACGTTTCCAATCCGAGGCGCTGTCGTAAATCGGCCAGTGCGCCTTCGGCGGTAGGCTCAGGGCGCGTTTCCTGAGCGGCTCCGCGACCTTCGATGACATGCGTTAGCCGAACCTTCGTGACGGTCTTGTAGCCTTGGCTTTCCCAATGCGGCACGCCATGGACGCGGATGATGTTGAACGCGCCGTACTGGTCTTCCATGATGTCGACGGACTCCCACAAATCCTTTGCGTACTTGAGCGCTAGATCGAACTGATCGCGATTGAAGTCACCCATGGCCCGATCCCTCTCCCTCCGGTGAGTAGCCGCGCGTGTTGTCACACTCCCCGGGATCGTGCTCCGGCACGATGCTGGAGGGGTGATTGCCATGCACCGGGCATCGCGGGTTCAGGCCGCAATCGTCATGACATCGGCAGGCTTCTGGGAAGGCTTGCATGGCTACTCACCCGCCTTCGTTTCGGATGACGTGGCCACCTCGATGAAGGCGACGAGGTGGTGAGTGCGACCGAGGTAAGGCCAGAGCCAGCGTCGTTCAGCGCCCGGCTCCGGATCAAAGTCAAGCGACTGTCCTGGCGGCACTAGGACGGCTTTGTACGAAGCGGCGTGCAGGCTCACGCGATCTTCGACGTCGTGGTGCTCAAGGAGGGCAATGTGAGTCACCGCTGGCGGTTGCGATGCTCGCTCTTCCCGCAGCGTGTGCAGGTCAACGAATTCCTCGTTTGTCACGATGTTAATCGGCCACGGCTCGCCGCCTTCAATCCAGGCGCCCTCATCGTGGTCGTAGCGCTCAGAGCGCAACGTCCGCTCGTTGTCATCATCTGGGACCGGCATGGTGTAGCTGTCGTACGGCCCGCCATACGTGGGCACGCGGCCAAGCTCGGGATGCTCCAGGTGCATGAAGTAGGGCAGCTTCGTGAACGGGCAACGCGTACCCTCGAATGCCGGATCGACGCAAAGAGCAGGAGCCGGTTCGTGAGCGGAACTACAGCCGCAAGTCGGGCAGTGCGGCGGCTCTCGCGTCGTGCCGGTCGGGTCGGGGTGGCAGGGCGGTTCGTTAGAAGCTCTAAGGCGCAACACCTCGGTTTCAAGCCAGTGCTCATAGCCGAGGTTTGGTGCCTGACGCCACTCGTTGTATAGCGAGTCTCGGGCCTGTTGCTCGGTGACGGCACGGGCCGAGCCTCCGTGTGACGTATCCTGTGCCGACGCAGGCTTGCCTACGATCTCTGTAACAGGGGCGGTGGAGCACTTCTGGCAGGCCCCGCTGTCGCAATCGCATTTCTTCGTCCGTAACCGCTCGATCTCATTCGCCGCTTCGGCGAGGGTGTCAGCGAGAACTGAAAACATCTGCCCGATTTCTCCGTCGCCGTGGCGATCGGCGCTTCGGGCGCACGCGGCCGAGCCGTCACGCAAACGCGGCAACAACTCTTTCGATGTCCGAGTGATGTCGTTCATCGGAGTCCAAGCTCCTTTTCCATGCTGTGCAGGCGAGAGCGCTCAGCGTTGTAGGTCGCCCAGTCCTTGCACTGGTCGCTGTGCCAGCAGGCGCCCTTCTCGCGCTTCTCCGCACGAACGCTCGCGGCCAGCCTGTCCACTTTCGAGCGGAGTTCGGTTAACTCGGTCGTCATCGTATTTGTCATGACTGCAATTTCTCCCGGATCAGCGCCAAACCTTCCTCTTCCTCTCGGTCGATGGCTATCCAGTCGGTGAGATGGGCGCCAAGCTGATCCGAAAGATCGGCGTGCCGTTTGAGCAGCCCGACATGCCACTCGAACGCCGCCCGCCATGCCAGTGCGAGCGCGTCGTAACGACGTTCGGCATACAACTCGTCCGTCGAGTCGGCTTTGAGCTTGCGCTCGTAGTGCGCTATTCGATTCTTCAGTTCGCCGATGCTCAAGGTGTCTTTGGGGAGCGGGGTAGGGTTGCTCATCGGTCGCTCCTCGCCATGGCGGTGTCTGCGAGTCGATCGCACTTAGCTTCCAACTGCGTGATCCGTTTTCGCTGCGCCTCGGCCTTCTGACAAAGGGCCTTCATGACCGCTGCCGAGTCGGCTCCTTCGTCGGATACCTCTGCGATGCGCAGTACCTCCGAGTGAGGCATCTGAAGCTGTTCGATGCGCTCGATCAGCATCAGCAGCTCGGTCGCCTTGACCGGAATCCAAGGCTCGCGTGCGTTCTGCTCGGCGTAGCGACGCAGCCTGCTCAGGAGGTCCGAGGTTCGCTGAGTAGCGTCGCTCATTGTTCCTCCGGGTATACGGCCTTCATGCCCGCCTTGGCGACGAGGTACTTGTACGTTTCCTCGCGCATCACGACCAGGATGGTTCCTTCCTGCAGCGTCATGCGCTTGGCCTGCATAGGCTCCAGCGAGCGCAGGCCTTGATAGGTTTCCTCGCTCATGAACCCTATCGGGTCAGAAGTGCGCTGAGTATCAGAAGGGGATGTCATCACATTCTCCTTGGTGACCGCGTCGCGAGTGGCAATAGATTTCTCGCTGCTTGCTATTGCCGCACGGTAGGTAGTGACAGCTGTAAGGCGGGCTGTAGCCAGCCTTGAGCAGTTTTCGGTAGTGCGAGCACGACATCCCTGGCGGACGATTCCACCTGAGAATCCAGTCTGTGCGCCTCATGGCAGTCTCCGGATGTATTCGAGCGCGGCGGCGCGGATGGCGAGTGGCGCTGTCGATGCTTTGTTCACTGGAGGGCCAAGCGATTCGATATCGCAGTACCAGTGCGCCTCGTAGCGGCCGAAGTTACCAACCTCGACGCCGAGTACTCGCTTGTTCAGCGCATCCAGAATCAGCCCGGCGTCGGCCCAGGTGGTGAAAGAGGGCGTGCGAACGGTTCCTGCATGCTCTTGGCTGGGGAACCAATAGCCAACAATGCTTGACCGCTTCCAGCCGAGCAGTTTTTCACAGATGGCTTCGTTCTCGATGCCCAGCTCGTCGGGTGTGCGATGAGCAGTCATTCTTGTGTCTCCAGTACGAGCTCGCCGGCCTTCGCTATGGGCTTGCCGTAGGGTTCGCCGATGCACGTGTGCGGCATCCCGTCGAACTCGATAAAGCGCTTCTTCTCTTCTGCCACCCATACGCCGCACTTCACGCAGCAGATGTTCAGCAGGACCTTGAAGCGGGATAGGTGGCCGATCATGCTGCCCCCACAATGATGATCTCGTTTTTCCACAACCATTCGAGCCACTGGTTCTGGGCTCTGTAGCTTTCGGCCTGCAACTGCTCTTGCGAGTAGATCGATTGCTTGAACCGACCATCGATCACTGCATGGCACATATCGCATCCCGGGGCCGCGCAGATATCTGGTGGCTTGAGGGAAGTGCCGCCCGTACCGCCGACTCGGAAGTGGCAGAGCACGGTGTACTGCGGATCGCGCCGACAGAATTCCGGCAGCCGGAAGTAGCACGGCTTTCGCTCGGCCAGCTTGCGAAGATCACGCGGCACGGGCTTCGCGCTCCTCTTTGATCTGATGCCACATCGGATCAGGATCGGGCACCCAGCAGCCGATCTCCGCTCCCTTCTGCTGAACGAATTCGTAGAACGCATTGAACTCGACGGTGGACAGCTTGTTCTTAGCGCCGTTCTCGTCCGTAGTGGTCGTGCGTCGAGGGCGGGTGATGATCTCTCCGAAGATCTCACGCTCCACCGTGCCGAAGTAGGCACGCAGGAACACGTCATGCAGCTCCGGCGCGGTGTAGCCAGTGAACTCGCTCAGTGCTTTGTACGCGACGCCAAACAGCGCATTGTTCTGCGGATCGCTGCGCTCCTTCTTCACGCGAGCGATCGTGATCTTCCACGCGACATCCTTGGCGAGCGCAGACAGGACAGCGACGATTCGCGTCAAGCTGCGCTCGCCTGGTTGCAGGGTGAAGGTCTGGTCTTTCATGCGCGCCTCGTCACCACAAGGTCGGACATCGGGTCACGGCTGTTGATTCGTCGAACACTCAGAACGATGCCGTGCGGGGCAACTCGCCTATAGATGTCGAATCGCAGACGCTTCGGTGGATTCTCGATGGTCACGCTACGGCCCACCGGCATCGTGTAGATGGGCCACTTGCGGTTGTGGGGGATGCGGGCGGTAAGTCTCATGCCGCGATGTCCTTCGAAAGGTCCATCGCCAGAATCCACTCGATGACCTTGGACGCCGGCACGTTGTAGTGACGGGTCAGGACGCCGAGCAGTTCATCGTCGGCCGGCTTCTTGATGGAGGCGAGGCGGGCCTGCTCACGCTTGACGCGCTCTTCCTCTTCCTTGGCCTTGCGGGCCTCGGCCTGCTGGCGCTCGAACTCGGCGCGCTCCGCTGCGAGCTTCGCGGCTTCGGCGTCACGGGCCGCTTTGGCTGCTGCTTCTTCCTTGGCGATGCGCTTGCGCTCGGCCTCGGCGGCCTGCTGTTGAGCGAGGCGCATCTGGCGTAGTTCCTCGGCCTGCTTCGCCGCCTCGGCATCGCGAGCAGCCTTCGCCACGCGCTCCTCTTCAGCAAGCCGGGCGCGCTCAGCGGCCTGGCGTTGCTCCTGCTCGGCGCGCAGCTTCGCGAGTTCTTCCCGCTCGGCCACGATGCGCGCCTGTTCGGCTTCGTGGGCGACGGCAGCGGCGTGCAGCTCGCGGAGCCATGCCAAGCCCTCGGTTTTTGCGGCTTCAGCCCGCTCGCGGAACTCCTCGAATGACTCATCCACCGCAATGCCTTCCACGTCGCCGATGTGGTCGGCGATCAGCTCAGCGCCCGAAGTAGGGGAGAGCATCCGGTTGCCCCGCAACTCGGCGACGCGCTCCTGCAGATCGGCCACACGCTTCAGCTCGGCGGCGATCTTGGCTTGCTTCTCGGCTTCGCGTGCGTCGTCCCAAGCATCTTGCAGCTTCTGCAGACGGTCTTCCTCTGGCTCGATCAGCGCAATAAGGCGCTTCTCTTCGGCGATCACAGCCCGGCTGAACTTCGTCGCTTCGTCACGCGCTTCCTTGCCGCGGTTCTGAATGTCGACGCGCAGGTTCTTCAGTACCATGCGGGATGAGTGGACCTGCTCACGGCCGTCAACGTTGGTGATGACCGTGATATCTGCAGACTTCGCGGCGAGCTCACGTAACTCATCCTCGGTCTGAGTGAGGACGAGGGCTTTCTTGGCGCGCTCGACGACGGTCAGCGCAGTGGTTTGCTCGGTCATGCTGCTAACCTCAAAAGTTCTTTGGTTTCCAATCGCACCTCGGCCATGAACCTGTTGGCCTCGGCTTCGTATCCAGCAATGTCGAATTCCGCGCGCTCCATCGTCACGTAGAACACGCGAAGCTTTTCCGGGAAGTTCGGGTTGTAGCTCATGAAGTGGTGACGCTTGGCGCCAGTGATCCACAACTCATGGCAGCATTGGTCCATGTACGTCTTCGGGATTTTCTTCCCTTCCATCACGTACGCCATGTGGTTTGCATCGTTCGGGCATTTGATGCTCACCAGCTCTTCGAAGTCGCCGATGTAGGCATCCAGCGAGCAGCCGTAGTCATGATCCATCGCAAGAAAGCCACTTCTCTGAAGGATCACGCCAGCGAGCGCTTCGAACTTACCGAAGGCTTCCGGCTCCAGGTCGATGCCGCGTTGCATGTCACGCGAGGTGTAATCGTCTTCCTGAGACTTGCCAGTAACGCGCTCAAGCACCAACTTCGCGCGTAAGTTAGTACGGCCAGCCGATTCGCCCTTGCCGCTCTTGGGCTTCGACAACATGGCGCTGGCTACCGAGCCAGTAAGCCGTCCGATCCTGGCCGCATACCAAGCCTCGCTCCGCTGCTCGGCGGTGATCTCAATGAAGCGGCTCATGTCTTCACCTTCGCGGCTTCTTTCTTAACCGCCTCCCACCACGTCACATCGTGTTGAGTCGCGAAGTCACGCAGTTCCTGCGCGGTCTTGTTCCATGCCTCCTGCAGCTTCTTGAGGCCGCCCTCGGCGGTCGTTCGCATGTGCTTCTGCCAATCCTTGTAGTCGGCAGGTGCGACGGGCTTACCGGCGGCTGGGTTGCTGGCGCCGTTGCCGTCGTTGTCCTCTCCCTTCATGACGATGTTGAAGATGTCCAGCGTGAGGTAGCGCCGGCCATAACTTTTGGTTGAGCCAAAGGCGTGCGTAGGCGTCTTGTTGACGTTGCCTTTGATGCCGGCGATGTCGAGCGGAACATCGCCGCGATACTTCCGGGTATGCCCAGCCTTGTGAGAGCAATAGCAAATGACACGGATATGGCCTTCCTTCGGGCTGTCTTCTTCATCAAAAGACAAAGAAAACCCGTGCTTGGTGTAGACCGGCACGGCCGCGTCGCTCAGGGTCTCCAGGCGCGTGTACCATGAGTGCGTCTGCTCGTTCTCGGCGTCGCGCTCGACCGCAGGCATCTCCTTCTGGCATGCGGACATAGCATCGTTGAATGCGACCTCGGCATCGCGAGCCACCATCTCCTTATGGTGGGCAAACAGGCGATCCATGATCTCCAAGTTGATGTTGGGGTTGGATGCAACCCGCTCGATCACTTGGATCAGCGATGTCGCGCTGCTCAGTGGCTCGGGCTGCGCGACCGGCATTTCAACTACGGCGTTCATCGTTAACCTGCCTTCCTGCGAAGAAACTCTGGAATGTGCTCATCGTCTTTGTACGGCTCCAGGTACGCGTAGGGCTTCCCGGCCGTGCTCTCGATGCGCACGTATGCGTTGTGGCGCTCGCACAGTTCCGCGATCTCAGCGACGGTCATGTGCGGCATGATGATTACGAGTTCGGGCGTGTTCATTCGGCGATCCTCTTAAACAGAGCCGCGTTCATTTCGAGCAGGGTTCGCAGCGCCGGTTGCCCCGGTCCACAAAGCATCGCTCGCTCTTCATTCATTGAAGCCGCCATCAGCGCCTCCAGGCGATCGTGCGCCGTGAGCACCTTGGTGCCGTCGCTGCCTGGGAACGTGATGATTTCGGCTGTCACAGTCCTTTCTCCAACCCTGGCTAGGCGGCGTCGGCCGGAATGTTTGCTTCAATCCAGTCGGCGATCTGAGCGAACGACTTGCCTTCGTCGTTCATGAAGGCGAGGTAGTGAGCGACGGTTGTCTGATACTCGCGCTCTTCGTTCCTGACATCCGCAGTCAAGCCGAGCCGTTGGCGGTCGATTCCCTCGATGAAGTCGTGGCTGCCGGTCGCCATTCGATGGCCGTGAATGCGGCAAGGTCGATCCTCATCTTTGATTGGCCCTGTCCAGCCGTTTGGCGAGATCACATCCAGCAGCACGCCCAGGCAGCACATACCGCCCTCTTCGGTACGGAGTACTCCACGGGCTTGTGGGATTTGTCCGCTACGAAGCTTTTCGAGCCACCGCTGTTTGATTTCGGCTTTCATGATGTTCTCCTGAAAAGGTCCAACTTCGTTCGTGTGCGCTGAGGATCAGTCGTTGACGATGGCTTGGAAGAAAGCACCAATGAACGCTGCCCCGATGGAACCCCAGATGACCCAGCCCCAACTCTTCACCTCGAGCCCCCAGCCGAACAGCATCACGCAGACGCTGAGGGCCATGGCGATGAACATTCCGAACAAGCTGATTGCGAGTTTCATTTGTCGTTCTCTCTGAGGGTGCGCAGCTCACTTGTCGATTGCGTTGAATGCTTCGACGGCCTTGTCGATGCTGTCAGTGACGTAGGCGCTATTGCCTCCTGCGCTCACCTCATATTTCACGGTCGTAGTCGGGATCACCGTGACGATTACGCGCAGTCGCTTGCTTCCCTTTGGGCCAGCCGCTGATGCGTAATCGAACTCGTGTGTCAAGGATGTTGGGATTTCAAGTTGGTGTATCATCGTTAGGTCCTCTCTATTACTTGCTCGTGCATTCGCAGGGCTCTTCGCATCCATCGGGAGCATCGCAGGCAGGTACCCATCCTGCGCCTTCGCACTTTGGGCAGTCTTTCTCGGCTCGCGCTTCGATCTGCTCATGGCGTTCACATGGCTTGCAGTAGTCGTCCATTTGCTTGCCATGCGGGCAGCGTCTCGTGTCATGAATATCGAACATCGCACGCTCTACACGCTGAGTAGGCTGTCGCGCAGCGCCCTGATCCAGGCATTACGGTCGTTCGTGCGCTCGACTTCCTCGGCATATGCCTTCTCGTGGTAGGCGACCATGCGGCGCGCTTCGGTGATCTGCTTGGCAAGCCATTGCGAGCCGGTCAGACGCTCGGGCTCGGTGATGTATTTCTCGTTGCAGTCCCAGTCGATGCTCTCCCTGATCTGATCGATCATGAACTGCTTGTAGTTCACGTGATCGGGCGTTGGGGGTTCCCACTTGACGACCTGGGCCAGCATCGCGTTGTACTTGTTGCGAAGGTCGATGTATTCGCGGCGGCGCTCGTTGCAGCGATCAACCTCAGCGACGTACGCGCTCTCGGCCGCGCTCGCCGCATCAACAAGGCTCATGGCATCCAAGCGCGCGAGTTCGGCGCGGGCGTCTTCCAGTGCCTTTCGGTTGTAATCGCTGGGCTCGAAGCGCTCAGGGATCGGGGCGTCTGCCGGATCGTCGCGCATCAGAATCAAGGCGCCGAATGCGCGAGCACAGCCAAGGGCGTACTGCTCGAACGTGATGCCGTCTTTGATCGGCGCTGTGTATCCAGTGGGCATTGCTTATCTCCGACTATCTAATGATTTGTGCGATGGCTATGCGATGAGCGCCTGCTGGGACATTTGACGCTCCCAGGTTGGCGCGCTGCTGTGAGCTTCGATCCGGCTTGCGATGACGATCGCGCGTTGAGCTGCCGTCGGCGGCGGATACATGCCGAAGCGTTTTACGCTGCCGCCGTTTACCGCGGCGTTGGTGGAGTCGCCAGAGGAAAGCGGCAGGCGCGTGAATATCTGCATGTCGAGCATGCGCAGCCCGTGGAGCTTGCACCGAGGGCGCCCGTGCTTGTCACAGATCACGTCCATGGCTTGACCCATACGAGCCCACCATGCTGGAGTGCCTGGCGTCGCCCATTGCCCGGACGAACCGAGCGCAACGATCTCGAAGTGGCTGACGAGCCATTCCAGATATTCCAAGCTTTCGTGCATATGCCAGACCGGCACGCCCTTGATGCGATGGCCCCAGCGCAGCCAGTCGCGCACCCACCGGTAGTTCTGTTCCTCGGTGCCGTCGATAATGTCCGGGATGATTGCCCAATCGAAACAGGGGTGGCGGTAGAACGTGAGCAGCCATTCGACGTAGCCATCGTAGTCAACCTCACCTTGGCCTTTCTGCCAGATCGGGTACGACGAACAGTCAGTGATGATCGATCGGGCCACTTCCAGTGCCACAGGCAGATCATCAGGCCGGGCATACGGGATCAGCACATCACGGCCTTGGATAAAGCGCGCGGGTGCGTCCCTTGGTCCGCCTATAGGTGTGCCGTGGTAGCACTTCACGGGCGCGTCGTCCTGATGTCCGTGCCGTGGTGGTGCGCATCCAGCGTTTGAGTCCCGCCAAACTTTTCGTGCAACTCATCCGCGATTGACTCGTGGTAGTCGCCAGTCTCGAAGTCAGCGACAGCTTGCTGTATGTCTTCGACCATGATCACGTTCTGAGACTCGATCGTCAGCCTGTATTCGACCCGCGCCTTTGTCTTCGGGCAGATCGAGAAGAATCGTTGCGTGTAGTAATTCATGACTCAACTCTCGATCAGTGCGAAGGGTGGCGAACCGGACGGGATTCGAACCCGCACAAAACGCATTGAAAGTGCGTTCGCTTTGACCAATTTGCATACCGGTTCATGTCAGTTAAATCCGCGACCGCAGGAACGCCGCGAGCACGCGAATCACGTCGACGTAATCCTGCGGCGCAGGGTCGAACTTGATGCCGTCGCGATCTGCGATGATCTTGTTGCCTTCAGCAATCGCGGCGGCGAGCTGGTAGTCCAGGATCGATGACGTATCGATACCGTTGTCGACGCACCAGTCCAGAACTGCACAGGCGCGCTGCTCAGGGTTGAGGTGAGACCAGCGGGGAATGTTTGGTGCGGCCATCACAGCGTCTCCGGGATACGCTCGTCATCGCGCAGCAGTTGAATCAGATCCGCGATGGCTGCAGCCTCAGTCGGTCCCCAGCCGTAGGCGCCGTCTTCCTCTTCACCGGCCGGGTACGCGCACCAGTCGTGCTCACGGCACGGGATAGGCGGGCAAACGTTGACGGTGACGATCGGCTTGCCGAGGTAGCCCTCAGCCAGCGCGCGCTCCGAAAAATCGCCGACTCCTGCAGTCCCGGCAGTCGGCGAACAGGGGGACGAAGAGGCAGGCCGTTCTACTAGAGGCGGGATACGGCTCATGGGTTGCTGCGGGCCTGTGTCTTCGGGGATCGCGCTGGAAACAGCGGTGCGCTTCGGGAAATCGTTCCTTCGCTCAAGCGGCAGGAATGCAATGTTGATCAGGTCGAGGGTTTTCATGCGGCACCCGTTGCTTTGACGATGGCAGCGCGGGCCTCTTCGAGCATGGGGTGCGTGACCGTTACGAGCGCCGTATCTTTGAGTGGCTTTGCGTCGTCCCACATCTTCTGGGCGGTGAACACCAAGTTCCGCAACGCCTCCAGCAGATCGGGCGCGGCGGCGATCAGGCGGGCGTTCGCTTCGGCTTCCAGTTGGTGACAGCCGTGCTCGCCGCGCTGGATTTCTCGCACGGTGTTGAAGTGACACTCGCAGATCGACTTCGCGGTGTGCGGATCGTGCGATGTCCAGACGGCAGTGTCTGCGTCGTTCTCGGTGCAGAAGTCGTTGACGACCCAGGGGCCGGGAGTGTGACGAGCGCTCATGACCGCACCATCCAATCTCGCCCCTCGTACTTCATCGGGTCGCGCGAGTTACGCGGATCGCCTGCCAACAGATCGCGCATGAGCTGCGAGGGGTAGCGCAGCGTGATCAGCGTCAGCTTGGCGCCGGCGAAGATTCCAAACTTCTGCCGCAGCGAGCGGCGGCCGTCATAGACGGGGCGCGCGGTGATGCGCTCGTGCATGAGCGGCTGTATGGGGAGGTTGGGGATCACGGCTGGACCTCGGTGTGCTCAGCGACGAAGCGCTCAATCCAGTCGGCGGCTTCATTCGCCGTCTTGGCCTCATCAACCAGGAACGGTCCCGTAAGTCCTCGTTCGCGTGCATGGCGGGCGGCGACGTGGCATCCGAAGAACTGGTTGGCTTCGTCCTCGGAAGAGAATTCGAAGTGATCGAGCACCACCTGATCGTCGTGGGAAACACATTCTCCGTCGCGCAGTTCCGGGCCGGATTCGGTCAGCAGGAATGCAGTTTGCAGATCCGTGCGATACGCGTAGTGCCCGAAGGCGCACATCGGGGTGTCGCAGTGGCCATAGCTGTACATCGCGAACTTGTCCGGGTTCGGCGATTCCCGCAGCGCCTTCGCGACATTGAGCAATCGTTCTGCGTTCACTTGGTTTATCTCCCTCGTCCTAGGCCGGCCGATATTCATGCCGCCGCCATCGCCAGCGATGACGAAGACTCGTTCCCGCGCATGGAGGCTCGACACCTGAGCCCGACAGTCAGAATGTTTCTCGCGGCGTTGATGTCGCGATCATGCTTGGCTCCACACTCCGAGCATTCCCACTGCCTTACAACGAGACCTGTCCGGCCTGCGGGACCCGTGAGGGCTCCGCAGCCGCTGCAGGCTCGCGTTGTGAATCTCTCGTTGACGATCTCAACCGTTCTGCCGGCGTACTCGCCCTTGTATCGCAGCTGGTCGCGCAGCAGCCCCCACCCAGCATCGAGCACGGACTTCGCCATCCGTGTCTTAGCCAATCGAGTGCTACTCACGTCGCCGATGAATATCTGGTCGTACTGGCGCACGAGCAGAGTCGAAAACTTGTGCATGGAGTCGCGGCGCTGATTTACGGCGCGGCGATGCAACCGCTTAGCCTGACGCCTATGGCCGCGGCGTTGTGCCTGAGCGATCTTGATTTCCAGTTGACGGTAGTGGCGCCCCTCAAGGCGGTCACCGTCACTGGTCACGGCTGTATCCTTGCAGCCCAGATCAATCCCCACTGCCTCGCGCTCTGGCGCTGTCTGCTCGATCTGTACTTCCACAGGGATGCACAGCCACCACGTACCGCAGGCGTCTTGTGCGAAACAGCCATCGCGAAACCGCACACCATCCAGTCGCTCGCGCTCGAACACGCGGAATGACTTCCCACAGAAACGGATTCCAGCGCCTTTGCGCTTGATGGTGACGGCCTTGAACGGCACCCAGCCGAGACTACGACGCGCGCCACGACTCACGCGCCAGCGAAGACGTGGGCGCTTCGCGATCCGCCGCTTTGCGGCGTACTCGCAGTTGATGCGCTGGATTGTGTCGGCCCCGATGTGTTCGAAGTACTCAGACGCACCGGCGCTCAAATTGCACAGATCGAAACCGCTCAGCCACTTGGCGTTTGCACGACGGTTGCGATCCGCTGCATCGATGCTGGTGGCATTGGCCCAATTCCAAACATCGTTGCATTCGATGGCGGCCGCATTCAGCCACGCATACGCATTAGTCTGCACCTTGAGTCGCAGAGTGCGCGTGAGCGAGGCGGTGTGCATTCAAACTCTCCCAGTTGGCCTAGGCCGGGTGGCTTCGGTGTGGTTACTTCGAAAGCTTCTCGATCTCGGCCTGCAGCACAGGCTTCGCGTTCACGACCAAGTTGTAGTAGTGAGTTGCGAGCTGGAACGTGGAGCCGATCGTTGAGGGAAGCTCGGCGTCGAATGCGTCGAGCATCGCGGCAAGCTTGGTGCGCAAGCCGTGGTTGCTTCTTTGATCGCTGCGGCCGGCGTAGTAGGCGATTGCGGCAGGAACCGACATCGCAAGGAAGATCGTCAGCGGCGTGGTCCAGCCAGTGATCTCGCCGCACGAGTCCGTGTCGCCGACCAGGCCGACCGAGATCAGGGTCGTTGAGACGATGATGCTGGCAGTGGCAAACAGAGCTTTGTTCATCTTGCTTCCCCGGTGCGGTTTTGGCGTCGGCGTGGAAGCATCATCTTGCACGCACGTAAGGATGTCAATACATCAACGCAAGATTTTACGCGCTCGTGCGCAGGCAGGGATTCGGGTGCACGGGCACAAAAAACCCGGCTCTAGGCCGGGTTCTCTGGGTTGCTTTTGGAGGGTGTGCGCTAGGGGCAGGGCTGCGTGGTTAGCGATCCTTGTCCGCACCAGCGTCCCGACGCTGGCCGTAATCGACCACAGCGTGGCAATCACACATTAGATCGAGCCAGTAGCCCCGATCCTTGGTGATGCTTTTTTCTGCCTCCGCGACGGAGATCATCCGGGCAAGGTCAAGCATCACCCGATATTTTGAGTCGTCGGTATGGGTCGTGACATTCCCGGTTACTCTTCTTGATTCATCGGCCATGGATTCTCCCTTTCTGATTGTTGTGGGTGATCCCTAGGGTGGTTCGCCCTTTAGCGTTTTGCTCGCTCAATCGGCGTGACGTTTCCAGCCGTGCGCTTGGCTTCCTCCAGCTGTCGCTTGTGCTCGAACGCACGCTCGATCTGCTCGTTGATGGCGTAGAAGTCCTCTTTCGGCAGGCTCTCCAGTCGCTGCGCCAGGAGGATGGTGGAAAGCTTGTAGTCGGTCAGGGCCTTCTCTGCATCGGGCGTCATGGGCTCACCTCTCAGGAGGGCTTTGGGGAGCCCGAACGTGCGGTGAGTCGCCTCGATGGTATCCGGGCCCACCTCCTGGAGCTCGCGAAAGATGCGAGACAGGGTGGCCTCCGAGATCGGGTGGCCTTTGGCTTTGTAGTGCCGAGCAACGGCACCAAGGTTCAGTCGGCCGTCGTTTCGCCACAGCTCCTTGTACGGCTGTGCCGCGGCCTCGATGAGTTCCTTGAAGGTTAGTTGTCGCTTTGCCATCACTGAAATGGTGTGCGGGTCCGGTGCCCGCGACAACCAACCTTGCGGCGATGTATTGAAGTCCTTGCGGACATGTAATATGTTGGCGCCTATGTCCACAGACCTCGCCTCCAAGATTCAGGAATTGATCGGCGCTGGCGTCAATGAGAGCCAGATCGTCACCACCCTCAACGCCGAAGGCGTGGAGGTGACCTTGCCCACGATCAACCGCATCAAGAACGGACTCATCAAGCGGACTAGTTTCGACATTGGTAGTGCTCTGGTGCGCCTCCACAAGAAGCGCGTTCGTTCTGGTCGTGCTGCCTAACCCTCGCTGAGGGGTTCCGTTCCTCACCGTCATCGTCGGCCCCCGTGGCAAAAAAATTTTCGCCAAAAATGGTCAGTCAAAAGAAATCAAATAATGTGACTCAGCTTGAGCTACCAACGTTCAAGCCGGCGGAGCGCGTGGCGAAGCCTCAGTCCATTGATGTGATCGCCTTGCTGCCGACCATTCGCAACATCCCCACGTTGCACAAGGCGATCGAGGTAGCTCGTGAGCTATCGGGTCTCCAAGACAAGGAGATCTACGACGAAGTAGGGATCGATCCTGGCGCCTTCTCGCGGATGACGGCCGGTACAGCTTGGTATCCCCAAGACGCGCGCTGGCAAAAGCTGACGAAGAAGATCGGTCATCTTCCGCTTGCTTGGCAGTGCGAGGCCGAGGGCTACGACTTCGCGACACTCCGAAAGCACCAGACCGATGCGGAGCGCGAGGCCGAGTTCTGGAAGCGACGCTGCGAGCAGATCGAGCACGAACGCGAGATCGAGCGAAAGGCCGTGCAGGAATATTTATGCGCCCCTCGTCGTTAGTCATGGTAACGGCCGCCCCTACGTCCGTGATCAAACTTAATCTGGGTTTTGGATTTTCTACACTGGTCGCCGCTCTGCGACAACCCCTGACACGTAGCGGTTTTCCCTCCGGTCGAGTCGAGAAAGTCCTAGAAATTGCCGTTAGTTCTGAACTTGAGGCGGATGACAGGACAACCGATTCAGGGACTGTCTCAACCGCTGGCAATTATCCCGACACGGGATATCCCCGACACACCGTTCGCTTATGCCCGTTCGGTGCCCAATGATTTCCCCGCGCCGATATCCCCTGAGCGCGGACGCCGCCGGTACATCTTTGCCGGCGGCTTTCTTTTCTGAGGTGATGTTATGCGCAAAGTGAAACGCTGGCGCTACTTCTGCGATCACTGCAAGAAAAGCGGTGGATCAGCACCTCACATGGTGAAGCACGAACGAGGCTGCACCGCTAACCCTAACCGTTACTGCGGTGTATGCGATCGCATCGGCTTGAGCGCAGCCCCGCTGGCAGAACTGATCTCGCTGGTGAAGGCCATCGGTAAGCCAGAGCACAACGAATTCATCGACTACTCGTGGTGGAGCCTCGACCAAGCAGCGTTTCAGACTTTGCGTGAGAAGGCGGACAACTGCCCCTGCTGCATTCTCGCAGCCCTGCGTCAGGGCAATGGCCAAGCGACAAGCGATGTCGATTTTGATTTCAGGAAAGAGATCAAAGACGTGTGGAAGGACTACAACGACGACGCCTATCAGGAGCGCATGGGCTCGTACTACGGGGGTTACTAATGAGCCAGCCAACCCAGAACCAACGTTTGCTCTCATACCTCAAGCGCCGCAAGTACATCACGCGCGCGCCGGCCTTCACGGAGCTGGGCATCGCGAACTTATGGCAGCGCTGCGCAGAGCTGCGCGAGATGGGCCACCGCATCGACTCGCGATGGCACAAGACGCCCGACGGCGCCAACGTGAAGCAGTACTGGTTGGTCGAAGGGCGGAAGAGAGCAGCGTGACCAGAGTGATCACATTTCGGCGGTCCGAGCTGCAAGCGGTCTTAGCGTAGCCCACATGGCGCGTATCCGAACCATCAAGCCGGAGTTTCCCCACAGCGAAAGCATGGGGCGCGTGTCTCGAGATGCGCGCTTGACCTTCATCGAACTTTGGACGCTCGCCGACGATGAAGGGAGGCTTCGCGGAAATTCGCGAATGCTCGCGAGCCTTCTCTTCCCCTATGACGACGATGCGAAAGACCTCATCGACACATGGCTGGCGGAGTTAGAGCGCGAAGCGTGCGTCGTTCGTTACCAGATCGATGGCGCCAGCTACGTTCAGATCTGTAACTGGTTGGAACATCAGAAGATTGACAAGCCATCCAAGTCGAAAATCCCACCATTCGCGGCACCCTCGCGAATCCTCGCGAATCCTCGCGAAGGTTCGTCGGAGGATCTAAGGATCAAGGATCAAGGAGAGGAAGGGAAGGGAGAGGATCGTGTATCTCACGCGCGCGAGGGCGAAGCGGTTGGGTTTCACACCGTTCGCGAAACCTATCCGGAGTTCAGCGGCCGACAGGATTGGATCAGCGCTCAGCACTACGCAAACCTTCGCGTCGAGCGTGATGGCCTGACGTGGAGCGATCTCCATGCGGCAGTCGAGCGGTACCGGGCCTATTGCGATTCCGGCGGCGTGAGCAGCCCGCAGTTCGTGATGACGCCTGCGAAGTTCTTCAGCGGTGCTGACAAGCCTTGGCTTCAGGAGTGGAAGCCACCGCCCAGCAAATCCCAGGTCAAGCAGGACAAGAACATTTCCGTGGCCCAGCAATGGTTGAGTAAGCAATCCGATGCGACCCAGTGACAAACCGAAGTTCGTGACGACGCTGGTCGGGCTCGCGGCAATCAAGAACCGCGAGCTCACTGGCGAGGCGATCGACCTGTGGTGGCTCTCGATGGCGAAGTGGTCCATCGAAGATTTCACATCGGCGGCGGCGCATCTGGTGACCGAGTGCCAGTTCATGCCGACGCCGTATGACTTCGCGCAGCTTCGTAAGGCCGGCGAACTGACGGCCGGCGAAGCATGGGAACGGGTTCTTGGCGGCGCCAAGTTGGAGTTGGGCAGCCGCGCTTACCGGGCTGCTCAGATCGTGGGTGGCCAGGTTGCCATCCGTCACGCAGACATCGAGCGTGATCTGCCATTCATCCAGAAGCGATTCATGGAGGCGTACGGCGATCTCAGCGATGTTGATTCCGTGCGCGAAGCACTACCTCAGATCGCGAATATCGACGTTCTCCCGGCGCTGCCATCGGGGCGCGGTGGGTTCGCTCGTATCGGATCTGTGTCCTAACAACCGCGGCAGCGTCCGCAGAGGTCAACATGTTTTTCAAGAATCTCGTCGTCTACCGCTTGCCCGCCGACTGGGCTGTGTCTGCTGCCGAACTGGAGGAGAAGCTGGCGGCGCGCTCGCTCATGCCATGCGGCAGCTTCGACATGCAGAGCCGAGGTTGGGTGTTCTCCAGCGATCTTGGCCGCTACGTCCACGCAGTCAACGGCCAGCTTCTGATCGCGCTCGGCGTCGATCAGAAGATCCTGCCGGCCAGCGTGATCAATCAGGCCACTGCCGAGCGTGCGAAGGGACTGGCGGAGGAGCAGGGCTACCCCGTGGGCCGTCGGCAGATGCGTGAGCTCAAGATGCGCGTCACCGAAGAACTGCGCGGCCGCGCACTGACTCGCAAGCGCATCACTCATGCCTGGATTGATCCTAAGAACGGATTGCTGGTGGTGAATGCGTCGAGCGAGGGCAAGGCCGAAGAGGTGGTCGAGGCGCTGCGCAACGATCTGGGCAGCTTGCAGGTTACGTATCTCGAGACGGAGCGCTCGCCGTCGGCATCGATGACTGCCTGGCTGGCGCTGGGCGATGCGCCAGCAACGTTCTCCATCGATGCTGATTGTGAGTTGCAGGCGGCAGACCAGAGCCGGCCGACAATCCGGTACGCGCGATGCCAGCTGGATGCGAAGGAAATCCGCACCCAGATCACCGGTGGCATGTTCGCGACGCGCCTTGGCCTGACCTGGAAGGATCGCGTTGCCTTCGTCCTCAACGAGAAGCTGCAGCTCCGGAAGATCGAGTTCCTGCTGATCGGCAAGGACAAGCCGGCCGACGGTGAATCAGTCAGCCCGGGCGAGCAGTTCGACATCGACTTCACGCTGATGACCGGCGAGCTTGCGGCACTGTTGAGCGATCTGCAGCGGGCGCTTGGTGCCGGCGAGGGTCTGGCTCAGGCGGCGTGACGTATGAATAACCGCATCGACATCGAGCGATTGAGGCAGTTATGCGCAAAAAACCTCAACGCCGTGCAGATCGCGGCGCGCCTCGGAGTGACGTCGGAGTCGGTGAGGGAAGCCTGCAAGCGCCACGGGTTAACTGTCGCTGCGGCTCCCCTCGGGAAGCAGGGCATTTGTTCTGTATCGACTGCCTCACTGCATACCGAAAATGCTACGACAGGCCGAAGTGAGTAAGCCGCGCTGGCGTTGGCACTGGGGGTGTGGCTGGTGGGAGCGCAGCACCGAGAACACATTCGAGGTATGGGACCCGGATTGTGATCATCCGATTATAGGATTTCGTCCATGAGCGAGCCGCGCACGACAAAGAAGGTGATCATTCGATGAAAAAACCGATCCTTTGCATGGATTTCGATGGAGTCATCCACAGCTACACAAGCGGCTGGAAAGGCGCACGAAATATTCCCGACCCGCCGATGCCTGGAGCGCTCGACTTCATCAGCGATGCCATGTTGGCCGGCTGGGATGTCGTGATTCATAGCTCTCGTGCCCGGCACTTCGGCGGTATCGGTGCCATGCGCAACTGGCTACGCGAGCATGCCGGCAACCAGTGGGATTGCATGGGCCCGAGCTTCTGCGATGTGCGCTTCGCCCGCTGGAAGCCGTCGGCAACGCTGACGATCGACGACCGCGCCATGCGCTTCACCGGTGTATGGCCTTCACTGGTCGCCATGAAGAAATTCAAGCCCTACAAGCATGACATGCAGTTGAAAACTGTAACCGGAGGAGATATCCCATGAGCGAGATCAACAGAGCACTGCAAGATCAGCAGGCCAAAGACGTTGGCGAGGCATTCAAGGAGATCTTCGGCAACATTCCCGTCATCGATCACAGCAAGGAAAAGCTGCGCTTCTTGCAGGATCGCATTGCCGAGGAGCAGCAGAAGGCCCGTGCTGAGCGGCCATGACCGACCATCTCCCGTCGAAGGATCTGACGCTGGCCGAAGCGCTTGAGCTGGTGCGTAAGCACGAGGGCTGGTTCAAGGAGCAGGAGGTTCCGAGCGTATCTCGCACGCTGGTCCGCGAGCTCGACCGCCTCAACGCTCTCGTGAACAAGCTCTCCATTGAGCACGCATGGGCCGTGGGTCACGCGCGTGAGCTTCGCACCACCCTGACCGGCATCTCCACCTGCAGCACCTGCGAGGCGTGCAGAGGGGCGGCGCTGAGGGCGTTGGGCGATCCCCTCCAGACTGAAACAAGGGCTGCTACTTCGAGAGACGCGCGTAGTACCGAAGATGCGGGTAGGTCTGGCCCATACACCATCGAGCCTCACGGCGACGGCCATGCGCTCTATAGCGGCCGTGATCAGATGCACCACGGATGGAATCTCGCGCGCATCACTGAGGCAACGCCCGAGACATTGCAGCTGATCGAGCAGGCGCTGAACGCGAGAGCCGCGCAACCTCCGGGAGATGAGTAGTGATCCGTGTGCGCAACCCAAGCCTCGAATTCAACTGGCTGCCGAACAGTCTGCGCAAAGGACTGTCGACGCCGAGGCTCGTGATCGTCGACCGGAACGATTGCGGCGGATTCTGTTGCCAGCCCACTCTGGAGAGGTGTGTGCATCCCTGGGTGGAGATGGATGTCGCCGAGGGAGCGGTGATTGGAGTCTCAAGCAACGAGTTGGACATCGCAGGAACCTTGGCTCACGAGTACCGACACTACTGGCAATGGTTCAGCTATTCGAAGTCGATGGCTCAGTCGGTATGGAATCATCGCAGCACCGACTACAAGGCAGCGATCATCAGCTATTTCCGTTCGTACTGGTGGGAGATGGATGCGCTCAAGTTCCAACTGAAGTATGCACCCGACGACGTGTCTCGTCTGTGGTGGGACTGGTTGATGGAGGCGCCGTGCGGTGAGCACGCCGCCAAGGCGGGCCCGTGAAGCACCCAATCTTCCACGTCGGCGAGCGCTGTTACATCGACATCAGCAACACCGCCCCGCGTTATTCGCAGCTGGAGTGCGAGGTCACCGGGCCGCTGATGAATCGACCTGTCTATGACGAAACGGGCCGAATGCTGGGCTACTCCATGGCGTACAGGCTCAAGCCTGACGAGCTTTGTGAGGAGGTGTGCGCTCCGGAGCAGATGCTGCGTAAGAAATGGGAGCGCTGTGACTGGGGCATGTTGCGCGGGATCTGGCAGCCGAATCGGGAGGCGCGGTGACCGACCTCGCCGAGACGCTCTCTTTCCAATGAGGAGAAAAATTTTGAAAGGTTCAGACTGGGTTCTGGTTTGGTCGTGGGCGGCGTTCCTGCTGTTCCTCGGCCCGTTTCTCATCTCAGCCCGCGACAGCCTCATGGTGTTCGTTGGCTTGGGGATTCTTGCTGCGCTGGTCTACTTCACGCAGCGTCGTATCGTTCCAATCATCCAGGAGAAAATTAAGTGAGAAAGATCCTATTGGTCATGATTGCGCTGGCGCTCAGCGCGTGCTCGAAGGTTCCTGCCGGCAATGTCGGCATCAAGTTCTACCTGCTGGGCGGCGACAAGGGCGCGGACACCGAGGAGCTTGGGCCCGGCCGATACTGGATCGGGGTCAACGAGGAATTGTATCTGTTCCCCACGTTCACGCAGAACTACACCTGGACCAAGGAGCCGATTGACGGCGACGCCGCTGACGAGTCGATCACGTTCCAGACGAATCAGGGCCTGTCGGTCAATGCGGATGTCGGCATTAGCTACGCAGTCGATCCGAGAAAGGTCACCGATCTATTCCAGAAGTATCGCAAGGGCATCGAAGAGATCACCGACACGTACTTGCGCAACATGGTTCGCGATGCACTTGTGACAGCTGCCAGCACGCGCGAGATTGAGATGGTGTACGGCCAGGGCAAGGCGGAGTTACTGGCCGAGGTTGAAAAGCGCGTCCGCGAGCAGGTCGACCCGCTGGGCATCAAGATCGAACGTTTGTATTGGGCCGGCGACTTCCGGCTGCCAGCGACAGTGACGGCCGCCATTGACGCCAAGATCAAGGCCACGCAATTCGCTCAGCAACGCGCCAACGAAGTCGCGGCCGCCAAGGCCGAAGCAGACAAGGCCGTCGAAGAGGCGCGCGGCGTTGCTGAATCCACCTTGCTCAAGGCGAAGGCCGAAGCCGAAGCGATCCGCATCAAGGGATCTGCGCTCTCCGAGAATCCCAAGCTCGTGGAACTGTCCGCCGTCGAGAAGTGGGACGGCAAGATGCCTCAGTTCACCGGCGGTGGTGCTATCCCGTTTGTGACGGTGCCACAGGGCAAGTGACGTGAGGTGGACCGAGGAGCAGTTCGCCGACTTCCAGCGCGGGCGCGTACAGCCTGCGCCGGCCAAGCCGCGGAAGTATCGCAACAAGCCTTGCCAGGCGGACGGCGAGAAGTTCGATTCGAAGCTGGAAGCGACTCGTTTCCAGCTTCTGCAGCTGCAGGAGAAGGCCGGCGAGATCCGCGACCTTCGCGCGCATGTGAGCTTCCCGTTGATGGTGGGCGACGCACTCATCGGTGCCTATGAGGCGGACGCCGTCTATACCGAAGTCGCGACCGGACGGAAGGTGGTCGAGGATTCGAAGGGAGTCCGAACGCCGCTTTTCCGTTGGAAGGCACGCCACTTCAAGGCGCAGTACGGATTCGCGATTACTGAGGTTCGAAAGCGATGAGCGCAGTCAAAGAGCGATACCTGTCCTACGGCGCAAACCTGGGCTTCGTGCGGCTGTACTGTGGCGCGTGCAAGTCTGAAACATTGCACCGATCCCAGCTGTGCATCCACTGTGGCACGGCTGCGACCATCGTCCAGCGCGCCAATGCGATGTCAGCGCAGCAGCAGTACAAAGATGGGCTGCAGTTGCGACGGAGGCGGGCATGAAACGCGATCCAGTTTCTTACGTCGACCGTGGCAGGCCCGGTCTGCGCTATGTGGATGGCCAGTTGCCAACGGTGCGGGAGCCGGAGGCGGTCCCGCATAAGGTGCTGACCAAGGAGGCACTACAAGAGCGGGGCGACTCCGAGTTCCCAGATGCAGACGCCGCGCTCGAGCACTGGGCAGCGTGGGCGAAATCGGCTCTGTCGAGCATGGGCTGGCCACCGCGGACGCTGCTCGCGAGGATCATTGAATGCGGTGTGTTAGGTGCAGCTCAGCGTGGGAGTGGCATGCTGTTGGTGGTCGGCAGCATGGTTGAATATGACGAGCTGTGCGCATGGGTAGAGGCGGCGGTCATGCGGCTCACGCTCACCGAGCGAAACGTTATCGTACGTGCGTACATGCATTTCGAGTCACCAGAGGCATCGGCGCGGGAGCTTGAGATGTCCGCATCGAACTTTCGTCAGATCCTGTACCGTGCGCGCCGATCTGTTCGTGACTATCTCGACGGCAGAAAAGCTGCAAAGGCAGTTGTGTTATAACAAAACACCCCATAGGATGCTCGCATCCAATGCTTTCCCCGAGCCCCGCTTCGTGCGGGGTTCTTCGTTTCTGGCCGCTCCGTCCAACACCTCACGCTAACCCCTAGCATCGCGGGCGAGAGGCGGCCACCTAACATTCGGAGCCTCGCATGTACTTCCACCGTTTGATCGTGGCGGTTGCCCTGTGCCTGATCGTGACTGGCGTGGCGATCGCGGCGGAACGATCTGCGGTCCCGTCCGTCACCTATACGTTGCTACGCTCGGGCGCATCGCTCGGGACGCATGAGTCGAAGGAGTCGTGCGACATCGCGCTCCAGGCACAGCGGACAATCGATGCAACGAGGACATCCGGACAGATCCGCTACGTCTGCCGGACCGATGAGGCGTTAACCGTTCAGTACGGGCCGAACCCGACCTGCCCGGCGCTGCCAGCACCGCAAGGGCGTGTTGTTGATTGTCCCGCAGGGTTCATCGGCGCATACACGCAGACGCTGTCCTATACGCGCGCCTCGTATCCAACTTGCGCCATTCCTGGCCAATGGACGCCCGCTGAGCCGCCGGCCGGCATCTGTGTTCCTGTTCCGCCGCCCGAGCCCGAGGATCTGCCGCCGCCAGCGAATGTCCGCGCCCAAGGCATAAGCACGAGCGCGATCCGTGTTACTTGGGATGCGGTCACCGGCGCTTCGGCATATTCGCTTGAGCGCTGCATCGGCGCGACGTGCGCCGGGTTCTCGCAGTTGCTGTGTGTGCCGGGCCTGAGTGGCAATCACTCCGGTCTGCCGGCCAATCTCACCGCCCGATATCGCGTTCGCGGCTCGCGTGATGCTGCCTGCGGTACCGCCGCCGGCAACCTCGGCGAGTACAGCGCGGTCGTCAGCGGCACGACGTTGAGCGCGCCGGCACCGACGCCGGTCAATTGCGCCGTCAGTGCGTGGAGTGCTTGGAGCGCGGGTGCCTGGTCGGCCTGTAGCGGTGGCCAGCAGTCGCGGACCGAAACACGCACGCGCACGGTGACGACGCAGCCTGCGAATGGTGGCACTGCCTGCCCGGCGTTGATCGAGACGCGGACCACGACGCAGGCGTGCAGCTTGCCGGCGACTGGCACGGCGACGCTCCCGTGGACCGCGCCGACGCACAACACGGACGGATCAGTGCTCACTGACTTGGCGGGCTACCGAGTGGTGTGGGGCCAAGATCCAAACGCGCTGACCAATGTGCAGCAGGTTGGGCCTGCAGTCGGAACCTACACCGTCACCGAGCTATCACCGGGCACTTGGTATCTGGCGGTGAAGGCATTCAGCGCCAGCGGTCGCGAATCCGACTTGTCGGCAGTGAGATCAAAGGTCATTCGCTGATTTCGTGATGACGTACTACGAGCATCGAAAGCTGAGTGATTGCGAATATCTCACGCAGCTGTTCGCGGCTCACACCTCGACAACCAAAGCAGCGGCGGCGGCTGGTGTGAACCGAACCACGCTCTATAAGATTGCCGCTCGCTGCGGTTTCAGCATGCCTCAACGGCCAGCGGGCAACCGCGGCACTGAAGCCTGGCAGCGCCTCACCGCTGAGTCTCGGGCGCACTGATGGCCTGGGAAGACGTAACCGCCAGCTTCTCGGAGATGCCCGCGGAGCTGGGCGGCACCGATGGCCGCAAGGTCATGCTGGATATCCCCAGCGAGGATTGGGGCGAGCAGGTAGGCACAGGCGCGTCAGCAACGCGTATCGTTGGTGGCGCCTTCGACGGATCAGACTCGATTCGACTGGTCCCGCCGACGGTTGACGAGAGCTACGCTTGTATCCTGCGGTTTCTGGACCTCAGTGACGGCGGCGACAAAGACGTTGCGCAGGTCAACCTCGGCTTCTGCATCAAGGCAGGCCCCACGTATTGGAGCCTTGCAGGTGAGGATAAGCTGACCGGCGTTCAGGCGAGCACCACGGTAGGTGGCGAACCGAACGCCTCGCTATCTCGTGCGGCCATCTTCGATGCGCACAAGGCGCCCGGTGATGACCGGCGCCTGTACTCGATCACGGCAACCACCGTTGCAAGCTATCATCAACCGCCCTCGGGAACCTTCCCGGACACGGGCGATGACGAAGATAAGTTGCTCATCCTAGGCAACACCTCGGATCATGACAACGATCCGCCGCTGGTCAACTCCGAGTGGCTGTACTTCGAGCAAGAGGTCGACTACCGGCAGGACCGCGGTAACGCGAACGGCCGCAACCGATTGGATGTCTGGTCGCGCGACGGATATCTGGGATATCTCGAGATCCCGCTGAGCTGGCGTGAAACCGGACCAGATCCAGACGGCGATCCGTGGGACTTCTCATATCGCTATGCCCGGGTCATTGAGTTCATCGGTGGCTACTGGAACGATCAAGCCACACCTGACGAGGACAACTATCTCGAGCTGTCGCACGTCATCGTCGCGGTCAACCGGGCGAAGGACGCGCGGATTGGGCCGCCGGAGGAGTTCACGGAGGGTGAGGACCCAGATCCGGATCCGGACACGACGCCGAATGCGTTTTCGTTCACGGACCAGACCGGTGTCGCGCGCTCAAGCACGATCACCTCAGCGCCGGTCACGATCACGGGCATCGATGCTACCGTTACGTTCGATGCAACAGGTGGGACAATCGATGTCAACGGAGACGGTGATTTCCAAACATCTCGCGATGTGACGAACGGTGATCAGATCAGGGCTCGGCATACGAGCAGCGCCAGTTACCTCACTGCGGTCAATACATTGGTTGAGGGTGGCGGCGTCTCGGACACGTTCACCAGTACGACCTTGGAAGAAGGCGAGGTCATCCCTCCAGCCTATCGATGGTTCAGAGTGCCCCGCAGATGACCGAATGTATCGCCAAGATCAAAGCCTGTCAGGGTGATCAGGCCAAGCTCGACTATGCGTTCGACCTGACCGAGCGTTTCGCGATTCCGCGGCAGCCGAACCATCCGTACGCGGAGAGCGCCTGCGTGCGGCCGACCGAGGGCGAAACAGGGCGTCAGTATCGCTCAAGCGGTGGCGTCACCAACGGTGATGACTTCGAACCGCAATGGCCGGCAGAGGATGGCGGCGAGGTTGTTGACGGCTCACTCACGTGGACCGGTGAGGACATCACGTTCGAGAGCCTGCGCTACCGGATCGACAGCGTCGAATGGACTGCGCCGGATGGCATCACGCTCTCGGATGAACTGGTCATCGATCAGCCAGCACTGCAGGAGGCGCGAGTCACCGTGGCAGGTGGTGTCGCCGGCCAGAAGTACCGCATCGTCGGCGTGGTCACGACCACGACTGGCCTCGAGTACGAAGTGCGGATTGAGTTGAAGGTGAAGTGATGCGAAACTTTGAGCAGGTCCAGCAGCCTCTCGGCCATGCTAGCCAAGCTGAGTACGCGATCACGTTGCCGGCGAGCGGGGACCGGATCACTGCCACATCTATAGCTTTAGGTGTATGCGGCGGGTCAATCGCCGGGTCATCCACCCATGGATGACCTCACCCAAGCCCTCACGCGCCTCGCTGAAGCAATCGAACGCCAGGCCCAGTCCATCGACACCCTGGCCCACGTCATCGCATCTCAGTATGTAGAGGATGATGAGGGCGCGCAGTCGGATACGTATCTGGACGGAACGCCGATTCCCAGCTAGTCGCGCTTCGGCCAGAACGGGTTCAGATCGCAGCACCCGCTGTCCTTGGCGCCAACGCAGTTACAGTAGTCCGGGAAGCACCCGGCATAGTTCTCGTCACGGTCGGTCGCGACGATGAGTTGATCGACGCTACGAGCGCGGATGTACTCGGCCAGAGCCTTGCCGTTCTCGGTCAACCACCCGTGGCGCGGTGAAGTGCCGTAGTCGATTACGCCAGCGTGGCCAAAGGCACTGATGAGGAGCCATGCAACCTGCGGGCTGCAGCCCGACTCCAGGGTCTCGTAGCTATAGCGCCCATCGATTGAGACGGAGCAAAAGAAGTTGCGTAGAGCCTGGAACACATGCGGCTCGCCAGTTCCATAGCCGTAGCCGAACACGTGCGATTCCCAGTCGGTGAAGTAGTCATCTATCGTCTTCATAGATCGCGAGCGTAAGTTGTGCCATCTCTGCTACGCAACCATCGCGCACCGTCACACAGCGGTAGGCAGCACACACCTCGACGGGATGCAGGCCAGCGGACGCGCAAGCGCTTCTATGACTCGGCACTATGGCAGCAGACCCGAGAGGCAAAGCTGCGCCGTGATCCGTTCTGCCAGTGCTGTGCGGTCGATGAGATCGTGATCGAGGCAAGGCACGTCGACCACTGGACGCCACTGGCTCAGGGTGGCCACCCGACAGCCGATGACAACCTCGTATCGATGTGCGTTCCATGCCACTCGCGCAAGACCCTGGCCGAGCAGGCAGGGACGGCGCTGCCACGCGTCATGCCGAGCCGGCCGCGTTGCATTGCGATTGCGTGAGAGTGGTGCGATGCACGGTATACCAAACGTCAAGGAAAACTTGATTTGACACTTCGATGCGGCAGCGAAGCAGTCGCGGTGCAATATGGTGCGAGGCGGCGGGGGGAAGTACGTATTGCGC
>Ga0247822_10000016_pt1 | contig 58173 bp, 129 predicted proteins | sample 13C_Cellulose_Da_FD_192423 | JGI IMG/M metagenome (GOLD analysis project Ga0247822, IMG submission 192423) | Soil microbial communities from agricultural site in Penn Yan, New York, United States - 13C_Cellulose_Day30 | ecosystem: Environmental > Terrestrial > Soil > Agricultural land | place...
ATCGGGCGGCGGGGGTTGGGCTGGGGCGCTTGGCTGGGGCTGTCCGAGTTTTGTAATCGCGTCGTCGATGATGCCCTCCACCTCGGCCGAGCCACGCACCCCCGCCAGCGTCCACTGGAGCAGGGAGAGAAACATGGGCCCCAGTTGAGGCGCCTGCTGAACCATGGGCATTACATTGGTGACGAACTGGGTAATGGACTGCAGCACTTCCATACGCTCGGCCTTGCGCTGCCCGTCGTCAGCGAGCGCCAGCGAGTCCGGTTGCACCTTCACTCGATACGGCAGCGTCGGACTCTTCAGTAACTCGACGGCCTTGGCCAGCGCGCTAATGTCCGGGGCGTTGGCCATGTTCGCCGTGGCGATGATGCTGGCGGGCTCGAAGTGCTTTGCCATCACCTCGGCCCGCATCTGCGCCAAGTCCGTGGCGAACCGGGCGAAATCCTCCTGCACAGCAGTGAGGCGGGCGCTGGAGAAGCGCGTGGAGAGGCGATCATGAGTGGCCGTGGCCGCCGCCTCGCCTTGGCCGCGAACAATGTCGTTGATGCCCGTTACCTCATCCAACTGCCTCTTCAAGCGGTCCTGGCGAGTCTCAAGTGCTGCGATGGCGCTGGCAATCATCTCCAGCGGGAGCCACTCAACAGCGGCGCGGATGCCGCCCTTCTCCTGAATCTGCGCCCATCGCTCAACGGCCACGAGTTCCGTCTCATCCAACTCGCGGATGATGCGATCCAACTCGGGCAATTCCTTGTCGCGCGCCCCCACGAGGCGCATGGCAGCCTCAAGCCGCGCAAGGCGCGTCTGTAGGGTGTCAATCTGCGAGTACAAGTCCCGCGCGAGGCAGTAGTCCGGGCGTGGCAGGTACTTGTCAGTCGTGACGTTGGCCACCATCGGCCTGGGGCACGGGAAGAATCCAGCGAGGCCTAGCGGATCCTCCTCCTTGCCTAGCGTCTCAGCACGCCCCTCGGTGTAGTAGTAGACGCAACGGGTCTCCTTGTCCCAGATCTCCCACACCTCCGCCCTGTCCCACGGGGTGGCGGCATCTCTGCCGTCCTGCGAGCGCTCTCCCTGGCGGGCGTTGAGGTTCACGTCGTTGCCCACCTCCTCGCCAAACCGCTCCACGAGTTGCTTGCGGGACATGAGCACCCGGAAGGCAACCCACGTCACCTCGCCCCAGTGTCGGGCGCCAGCGCTCCAGCGGAAGTCCTGCCAGTGGACGTACTCCACCAGCGCCTTCTCCGTGCCGGGCACCTTGCGACGCCCAACCCCTGCGCCGAGCGCGACTGGTGATGCGTGGGGATCATCGTAGGCGCCCGTGGCTCGAATGCCGGGGTCGTCACCCGGGCGCGGCATCGCTCCGGGAACCCCCATAATCTGCATTCCTGAGGCGTTATCGCCACTGGCGAACACACCCGCCCCATCGGCCCCAGGAAGCGCATCGTCGTGCACTGTCGGGGCCTCTCCGGCCGCATCAGGGGGTTTCTCGCCGGGAGTGGGGGAGGTCTCCTCTGGCTCCTCGTGCTCAACTTCGTAACAGACGCGGCCAATCCCAAGTCCTGGAAGGAGTCGGTCCTGGAGGGCCATGCCGAGCGTGAGGGCATACGGATCATTCGGCCCGTCCACGCTCAGGTTCCGCTGGAGCATCACGCCAGCGGTGCGCCCGGCGTCGTCGGCCGCGTCAGCGAAGCGCCTGTCCACACCCATCTTGTCCGGCACCTGCCCGTAGAGGAGCGCCTGCGCCGTAGAGACGCCAGCGTAGAACAGATTCCAGCGGCGCTCTCTTACGGCGTCGCCCGTTCGCCCCTCGTCCCGGAAGCGCTGCACGGCCTCCTTGCCGTCGTTGTGCCACTGCTCCGTGGCCTTCTTCGCGGCGGCGAGTTCCACGCTCCAGCGCTTCGCCCATCCGCGCGGATTGTCCTTGTAGGCGCCGTCGCTTGGCGTGTCGTTCTCTGTGCTCAATCGGCCTCCGCCCCGCAGTCTTACACCAACGCAGCGCCAAGTACACCAGTCGGTTCACCGTCGCCCTCAAGATCGTAGAGCGGTGGAGCCGCACGACACAACCCCCGGGCTTAAGCCGCGCCCTAAAGGGCCCGCTCAATGCGCCGTATCCCCGCGAGCGGGGCCCCTCGGCGCCCAGTTCCGGCTAGAAGCAGTAGACGCTTCATACTTCAACTTGGCTTGGCTTTAACTTGACTTGGCTTTGCTTGGTCGCGTACATTCGGCGTAGCTACGGCGGAGGTGTTATGCGGAGGTTGCCCGTGATTTACGACTTTCTGAAGGTGTCGGACGAGTTGATCGACGTGCGCTCGCCACAGTTGGCCCGGATTCTTTCCGCCAATGGCCGGAAAACCAGCGCGGGGGATGCCCTGTTGCTGATTCTCCGCTTGGAGCGCTACGTGGTGCGTCGGGTGAGCGACACGGCGGACGATCTCGCTGCTGAATTCGAGGCGGCTGTGTTCCTTGCGCCGGACAGGGCGGAAACAGCCGTTTCTGTCGCGCTGGAGTGGCCTTTGAGCAAGACGCGTACGCTCATAGAGGCGCTGGCCGATCCGGACGTGGCGGTGCTGTCTCCCATGCCTGGCGGTGGCTGGGTCGTGCGTGGCGTAACGGAGCGCTACCAGCGCTTTGCCAATGAGCGCCGCGCCTCCCGCCAGCGGACCCGGGACAACGCGCGTGCCAGAGCGGCTGGATGGGAGCCGGGAGATGGCAAAACCTGGGTCCACAAGGCCACCAGAACGACTGCGGCCACCTTGTCGGACGCCATTGCGTGCATTGATCGCGGGGTGCCGTAACGGACCGCCTACCACCGTTTCCTTGTGGAGGCCCAGAGATCGTTGAGGGTGGGCATGCCCGTGTTGATGGGCGGTTGCGGCGGCGGTGGCGGAGAAGGCCTGCTGTGGCGCGTCCAGAGTTCAGCGCGCTTGATCGACACGGCCATCATGCGGGCGGCGTCCGCCGTGTGACTGCTCCAGTCGTGGACGGGCGTCTCCCTGAATGCCTTAGCCCTGTCATCCCATTCCCGGTGGTACGTGCGGAGCGCATCGATCCCGTCGCAGTCCTTGGGGGTGGACTGGTGCGAGCACTGGGGGTGAAAGCGAATGTCCTGCTGAAGGAGCCAGCGCACTGCGGCAATGCCATCCTTGAGACTCAACTCCGGAGCAATCTCCACCTTGCTGGGCCCGTACTTCAGGACGAATTGCTCCTGAATGGAGAGGCGTGTGGAGAGCGTCTTCGCGCGGGCGTCATGGGGCAGCACATGCTTCGCATACTTCCACCCATTGCGAGAGGCACGCTCATCCAACACAGCGAAATAGTGCTCCAAGTCCTCGCCGTGTGAGGCGTAGTGGTCCAGCACGTCAACGCGGGGGGCTTCCCGGGTGGTCCCGTCCCTGAAGCGCATCCACCAGATCGTCGTGTCGTCAGCGCGCCCGAGGTCCCAGAAGGTGATCACCTCATCGCCCGATGCATCAAACGGGGTAGTGAGTGAGCCGCGCGCCTCAAGCAGCCCAAGGAGCACACCGTAGAAACTCCCGACGTTGGCGGCGCTGAAGGAGCAGAAATACTCCTGCTCAATGAGGCTCTCGGGCATCCCCTCCGCGCGCTCCTCCGCTACCATCTCCTCCCAGCCAATGGCGCCCTTGCCCCTATTGGAGCCATAGGTGAGGCCGGTGTCGCGCACCGTCTTGAGATCTCGAAACCACCCGGAATCTGGGGCCCCGGCCTGCTCATAGAGTTTGTGGGCGTGGTTCTTGCCGCGAGGCGTTGTGATGAACATGGCCCAGCCGTTGCTCTCGCGAAGCATAGGGCGCACCAGATCCCACGTGTTCGGCTTGGCGAGTGCGTACTCTGAGAACACCACGCCCTTGGGGCCAGCGCCGACGATCTCCATCTTGTCGCTGCCCATGAGGCGCCAGACGGATCCGCACTTCAACTCAATCACCATCTCCCCCTGTAGGCTCCAGTCCCTCGGGGACTTCCGGATTGCCTTGGGGAAAACGGCCTCCATGATGCGCTCTTTGGTGCCAGTGCTGATGGAGCCAGTCCACAGTGCTTTGCGTGCCTGCTCTGCCGTGGGAAAGATGTGCCAGTACAGCCCCTTCTCCTGGTGAGCCATCTTGTTCGTCTGGTGCATGGAGGTGAGATCCTTCCCACCCCGACGATGCACAACCCACATGCCGCGCTTGCCGCCATTGTCGAAATAGCGCATAAACGGCACTTGGTATGGTCTCGCCTTGAAGTTGTACGGAATCGTGATCGTCGGCACTGCGCTCAGCCCTCCAGCAACCTGCGCCGCATCTCATCGCGGATGCTAACGAGTGTTGTCATCACCTCGCGTTGCACGAGGCCAGTTGCCGTGTTGTTTGGCGCCGCGCAAGGCATGCCATCCGCCATGTGCTCAGCCAGCATGTAGGCCGTGCGTTCGATGGCGTCGACTTCACGTCGCGCGTCATCAACGCTCATGCCTCTCAACTCCGCATCCTCCAACAAGAGTCTCAAGTGCCCAGTGCCACTCACAGGAACGTCCTTCCAGCGCGAGAGTTCCGCGCCACGTGCTTGCGCCTGCTCAGCGTCGCTGCCCTCATGCGCTTGTGGGCCTCGCGATCCATCGCCTCAAGCCGCTCGGCCTCAATGTCCGCGTCGAGAAGGACAAGCGCTGCTCTGCGGGCATCTCCATCACAGAAGAGCCACTGATCTCCCCCAACTCGTGGCGCCCCGCGCCTGAGCGTGGCCAGCAGTGCGCCATTGCCCCTCCGCACCTCCAGCGTGTCCCAGTCCGGTTGGTGGACCTCGTAGTTGTCGGGGAGCCTGCGGCCACAGATGGTGTTGATCATGGTTTCGCGCCACCATACAGCGCCTGAAGCGCGTGGGCGTTCCACAGGATGCGGCGCCCTGAGAAGCCGTTGCCCTCATAGCGCTCCTCTTTCCCGAGCGCAGCGCCCTTGGCCGTGAGGTGAAAGCCGTCGTCCGATGCCTTGAGGCACGCCGCAGCCATCTTCGGGCATCCGTCCGGCGTTGCCGTCTGCGCCAGGGCCTCAATGAAGATCCCGGTGGCGTTGAAAATCTGCTCTCTCGCCTTGCTGAAGATTTTGCCCCTCCCCGCAGGGTAAATGCCCGCCAATTCCTCGGCGAAATCCAGCACGGCCACAACAATGTCCTCATCGGTACGATTCATGGCGAGTCCCTTTCGGACTAGAGCAACTCCGCCTGGGTTGCGAGCGACTTGGGCGGGTAGCGTGCGCTCAACCAATTCAGCCCAGCAGGAGTAACGCGCACCTGCGCATAGGCCTTCCCCGTGCGCTCAGAGGCTCCTGCCCGGTGGACGAAGTAGCCACGATCCGCCCAGTGTGCGTAGGCGCGAAGAGGCCCTGCCGGAGTTCGGAACAACACCTCATCCTCGATCAGGCGATTGATGTAGGCCTGTTGCGTCCCTCCCAGAACCTTGATCGCGTCTCTGAGGTTCATCGTGCCGCTGGAATCCATGAAGCGGGCATAGGCCGCCATCTTCGGGGCTTGTGCGGCCAGCGCAGCCTCCTTGGCGGCGTTCTCGGCCGCGAGCCGCTCCTTCTCCTCTTCCGAGGCCACGAGGGCCTTGAGTGCCTCCAGGTAGGTGGCTGGGAGCGCCTTGGCCATGGTGGGCGCCTCGTAACGTCCCGTCTTGCGGATGGCTGGCAGCACCTCATGCGTCACCCAGCGCTTGAAGCGCTTGGCCTCTGGCTTCCGGCTCCCAAGCACTAGGGCATAGAGGCCCGGCTCATTGACGAGGCCCATCTGCTGGGCCCCGCTGGGGGTCTCGACTGAACCGAGACCCCTCTCGTCTGCGTCAAGCCGGTTAAGTGCGTCGCTTGGATTGCCGATCTGGAGCGCGGCGCACACGTCCGCCGCCACGAACCAAGGCTCACCCTTCTCATCCAGGACGACGCGCACTTCCTTCGACTCGAACAGGTACGGCACGATCTGGCTCATGCTTCCTCCTGCCTGCACTCTAGCACCAGAGGCGCCTGCCCGAGAACGCCCAGAGTGACGCCTCGCGCGTGGCCCACGGAGGCTCGGCCCACTCGCGGTCATCATGCACGGGCGCACCATGAGTCTCAGACCACGCCGCGAGGACGCACGGCCACTTCCGCACCACCTGCCCATTCACCACGCGCCGCTCGCCCCACGTCGCAGTGAGCGGTCGGCCTGCGGCGTCCACAAGCAAAAGCGTCATCTCTCCTCCTCCTTCTCGTACTCAGCGCTCGGGCTGTCCCACTTCCCAGCGCCTACGTGTTTCCACGTAGAGACTACGTCCATGGGTTGGACGAACACCACGCCCGGTTCAACCACCCGGTACCCACGGCACGCCAGCAGCGAGGCGTGAGTCCGCCGGGCCCTTCCGCCCGTGTCTCGTGGCCGCTCCAACTTCTCCTCAAGGGCGCTCATGCTTCGCCCCCCAGTGGACCCATAGCGCCTCCCGTGCCTGCCGTCCGTCTTCCGGGTAGCACCCCAAGCATGGGGCCTTGCCTGAGGCCCTCGCCGACGGGTCGAAGATTTCGGCTATCACCTCATCTCCGTCCTGGATCTCGTCCCAAAGCGAAAGGCCGCACGTCGTCTCGTCCCAGTCTGGCGTCGAGTGCACTGTGCTCATGCTCCCCTCCTGTGTACTGAGTCCCTGCGCTGCCGGTGCGCCCACTTCAGCCCCAGGGCCCTCCACGCCCGGCGCTCGGTCATAAACCTGTCAATGCACCTCCCTTGCCAGTAGGTGCACCGCCACGCGCCGCCGTCCAACATCTCCGTGAGCTTCTTCATGGGCCTGCGGCGACCACACTTCACGCAGTGGCGCATCTTCATGGCCTGCCTCCAGCAACATGCCTCTGCAACGTCTCCCGCCACCCGGCGCGCGTGAGGCCCGTGTAAAGGCCACGAGCGGCCCAGTCGTGCTCGCCCAGAAGCCAGCGGACGATCTTGGCCTCGCTTCGGTGCAGCGCGCGACCACAGGACGGGGCGCAGTGCGCAGGCTCGCCCATCGTCCACGCCATCTTCCGGAGCGGACGCCGTCGGTCACACCCGTAGCAGCGGCCCATCCTCATCGCTTCCTCCGTCTCTTGCCCATCACCTCGCGCAATGCAAGGAAGGCCGCCGCCCCATACTCGTCCGCCCGAAGTTCCTCTCGCCATGAATTGCGCCGAGAGTTGAGGCGCTTGCCCGACACATGTCCTACCTCGTGCCCGAGCATGTAGGCGACACGTAGCGGGTCCGCATCCTTGGCCGCCCAGTAGTGCACCAGTGGCCGATTCTTTTCCGTGTCGATGAAGGCCCACATCCTCATCTCTCGGATACCGTCGAGCATGCTGGGCCCTTCCCGCACGTCCCTGTAGCCACGTAGGCGCATGCCTCGGAAGAATGCGTTCAGCAACGCGGCGGGCGTCCCATAACGCTTCCAGCAGATGACGGGCAGTGATCTTGGAATGCCGACGATCTCAATGGAGCGCTTCATTCCGTCACCCGATCGAAGTCCGTGATGCCGTTCCTCCGCGCCTTCTCCATGGCCACAGCCTCACTCTCTGGCGGGATCCGTGCGCCATACACGGCGAGGCCTGAAGACATGCGGTTGTGGCGGCCCACGTACTCCGCGCCAGGGATGTCACGAGCCACCGCCTCGCACGCCTTGGCCACGTCCTCAAGCCCGCCACGCATCAGCAGAATCATCTGGCACCCGCGATAACAGCAAGCAGCAACATGCCGCCCACCACTACGGCGGCAACAATGGCGTCCTGCCAACCCGCGCTCAACTTGGGTGTTGGGTTCCTCATGACAGTCTCCAGCGCGCATCGTGACCCAGCGTGGACTTCAGTAACCGGCGCAGATCGTCGGATGGCAGTCTCTACTTCACCGCACTTTGCCCCATTGGCTTCCTCCCTCTTCAGAAGTTATCGGCCGGACATCGCCTAGAGTTGCGTGGCCCTAGTTCCGCACGCGACGTTCTCTGTTCCAGCATCGTCCAGTGCGGCCTTGAGCGTGGCGCAGGCCTCCTCTGCGGTGAACTCCTCCTTGCCGGGCGGTAGGTGCTTCTCCCAGTCAAGGCGCTCCCCACGTCGGGCCGCTTCCTCTGCCAGCATGTCCAGCAGTCCGCGCACTGTGGCGTCGGTCATCTGCCATACCTCCTACCAGTTGCCCGGCACCACTCCAGCAGGGTCGGCACCGGGCGAAGGCCCAGGCGAGCTCTCGCGGCAAGAGTCCGCACGATCGTTTCACGTCACATGCCCATCCACCATGGCGGACGGCCCAGTGTCACGACCACATCCCTACAACGTGCGCCATGTGCCGCGTTTCCATGTGCGGACACTCGCAGCACTTCACCACGACATGTCCGTTTGGAACCACCATGTGCAGCACGCCTTCGTACGGGCGCATGCAGTGCCAGTGTGGCGCGGGGCCTACGCGCTCGTTCAGTGCACTGAGCATCTGGTCCAGCGACGGCATCTCATCGAAGATCACGGTTCCACCGGCCTTCCGTCCGCGTCCCAGCCAGGTGTTGAGCGAATGGCCTCAAGCGCCTTGCCCAGCGCGGCTATGGCCTTGTCACTCCATGTCGCGTTAGAGTCCGTCCCGAAGCTGAGCCATGCGTGCACAGTAGTCCTTTGGCGAAGCGGTAGGCGATTCAGAATCTTCGCCCTCTCCGTGGTTCCGAAACTCATGCTTCCTCCCATCCAACACAAACCGGACACGACGCCCCTGGCGTCAAAATGCGGCGGATTCTGTGCCCCATGCCGCACTCCGTCAGCGTGGCGTCTTTCGGCACCGGCTTCACAACCCACCGCAGGTAGCGCAGCGCCATGTGCCTGCGCTCCTCACTGTAGTTGGTCGCATGGTGCAGGTGTCTGCGGACGTGCTCAAGCGCAGCGGCTACGTCTTCCGGCACGTCTTCGCGGGTTGCGCTCACTTCCCCTCCCCGTCTTTGTACGTCTGCACCAGGATCTGCAGGGGCTCTCCACCTTCGCCGGAGTGCTCCAATGGTTGTGTCGCCTTGCCCCACTCGCGCTCGGCAAGCCACACGCAGGCCTCTCGTACGTCCTTCGCGGCGATCTCCAGGCCGAATACCGCCTCGCCTTTGCTGATCGCCACCATCGTCTCGATGTAGGTTCGGCTCCCGCCAGTGGTTTCAGTTTTCTCGCGAATGAGAGTCGTGAGCCCCTTGGGCCTGCCGCCTGGATTCCCAGACGCCCCCTTCGCATAAGTGCCCTTCGTGGTACGTTCCGCCATGCCTGTAAACCGCCTGAAGTGAGGCTGTTTCTGAGCGTGTCCTACATTTAGGCCCTGGTCAAGCGCATTGCCTCAGTTTCGCCACTCCTGCCGCTTCGACTCAGGACGAATGACGATGGGCGGCAGTTCCTCTTCTGGCCCACCTCCGTCAGCCCCCTCGTCCCGGGGCGGCGCCAAGGCCTCCAGCAGCCTCGCCAGCACGCGCATGGCCTCAAGGGCACCCCAGAGGACCAGCGTCACCGCAGCCAAGCGACTGGAGCCAACCCAGGCCCTTTGCCACATGCACCAGCCACGTTGCCGCGCCGCGCTTTGCCCAGAACCTCAGCCACTCTTTTGCGCGTCGCAAGTTTCCTCCTGAGGGGTGCCGCCGAGATTTGAACTCGGATCTCTCCATTGGCGCGACTTGTCCGACATCAGTCCACAGCACCCATTCCTATTATCGCACTGCCCGTCCGGAAGTTGCGCGGTTCCGCCAGTTCCCAGCGGTTCCGGGAACTAGGCAGCCTCCTTCTGCTCCTCTGGCAATTTCACCCACACCTCGCGCATGCCGTAACCCTCAACCTCTACACCTGCCTCAGTGCGGCGTACCAGCACCTCATCCCCGGCGCGGAAGAGGGATCCGACAGGCTCGTAGTGGCGTTGGCCCACCCCGTCCACCACGTAGAGGAGGCGGAGCCACGCGTCTTCGAGGATGGTTCGGTTCATGGCGTCTCCAGCCCGAACGCCTTGGCGAGGATCGGGAGCGACACGAAGAGCATACCGCCATCGGCGTAGACATCAGCGCCCCGGTCCACGAGGGCTTCCGTGGCCTTCTTGGAGCCAAGGCCGTGGATGATGCGCCCATTCTGGTTGATCGTGAGCTCCACTCCAGCGACGTTGACGCGAGCGGTCTTCGGCAGGTTGTTCTTGGCCATGGGTTTCCTCATTGCGATCCGGGTATGTACTATTCTCGCGCCTCGTTGGCGGAAGTTGCGTGCCTCACGTCGATTTCATCCTCCCTCAAGATCTCCCGTTGGAGGGGAGCAAGAGTCGTAGCGCCGGGCGATCTCCAGCGGCTGGCCAACTCGCGAACCGTGGGTAGCGGCATAGCCGACGGCCGCGCTTCTTTGTCGCCAGCGCTGGCATTCCACCCACAAGCGGGGCATCCGGGGAGGAGGTGGTCCGCCTCGCCTTCGGCCAGCATGCGCCTCCGTGCTGTCTCTGGAGGCCGTGCGCTCCCGCTGGAGCACTCAGCGAGGCGTGGGCTTCTTGAGTCTCTCCTGGAGGTCTCGGGCGAGCAGCGGATACTTCTCCGCGCAGGCGTTCGCATACGCAGTAAGGGCCGCCGCCGCAAATTCGTCGTGAGTCAGGTCTAGGACGAAATATTCGCAGCCGTCATGCTTGCGGCCGGGATCGCTGCCGCCGTCCGTCCTGGTCACCTGGAACTTATCATACAGCCCGCGCTTCGTGTCGCCCATAGTGCTCTCCGTTCTGCCGGGACGAACCGGCCATTCCGCACTACATCTAGTGGTGCCGACCTAACTTCAGGCTGTGGCCGCTCGCGTCCGTCCGCAGCAACCGACCCCACCCACAGCCGCGAGGGCGGCTGGAGAAACGGCCGAGCGATAGCATGCGGGCGACTTCTGGACAATTTCGCCCCAGGAAACTTCCGGCCCCTGATCGTTTCATCCGGCGCAAGGATCACATCTACCCCTTGCACTGATCGCACATTCCCGCCCCAGGCCTGCACGGGCCTTCGCACTCCTCGCAGATGCGCGGGTTCCGTTGCTTGAGCGCTGGTGGTGGCTTGGGCGGAGGAGGGATGTCGGTCCGCTGTTGAATGGGGAGCGGCTTCGCCACTGGCGATTTCGACACGTAAACGATCGAGCACCCATCGTCACGCCGATCGGGACGGACAATGATGCGCTCGACGTAGCGCTCAATCGTCGTTCCGCCCGCCTTGCGAATGCGAACCTTTTGCCCGATCTCCGGCAGGCCCTTGATGCAGACCACCCACGTGGACTGCTTGTTGCTCCTGGAACGAAAACGCCGTCTCTGCCCATGACCGCCGCGCCCCTGCGCATCCATGCCAGAGCGAGTGATGCTCTCCAGTCGCATCCAGCGCCCAGCGCCGGAGTCGGCGTGTCGCAACCGCCTGTCCGCCTCACGGATCCTATCCAACCTGTCGCTCATGGCTGCCTCCATAACGCCCGCTGCCTCGCGCTTGGTTCAACTGGCGCTGGCCTCGGTACGATTACCACCTCTCCGGGAACCTCAGCGCCACGCAGGCGCCGCACCATGTCGGCCGTACCGGGCGTGTCCGGTTCCTCGCTCCAGTGCGCTGCAAGCCAGTACGTGCGGCGCACCTGCTCCAACATGCGCTGGTTACGCTTGGGCCCTGCTCCTCTGTCCGTCGTCCCGTCTGGAAGGCGCCACTTCGCAGGCATACGCCGAATCGGCACCCACAACTCCGGCCGTGTCTCGCAGGCTAGGCCCAATGCCTCCTCCCACAGGAAGTCCCCGCCCCGTGCAGCGCCGTGAGCCATGACGGAATCAGCACTCAGCGGACGGAGCGTCAGCACGCGCAATAATGCGTCGCACATGGCAGGCAGGGCGCTGGCGTCGAGGTTGCGCGGGCCGCATACCAAGAGGCGCATCACCAGCGCCCACGTTTGTCGAAGAGCAGGACGTACACGAGCACATCCACAGAACAAAACAGGCCCCACCCCACCGCGATGGCAATCATTTCGCCCTCCGGATGATGACCGCCACGCCGTCGCATAGGCGCTTCGTCCGCCCTTTGTGATCGGGGCCGATACGGGTCCACCGCTCGGCGATGACGCGACTCGCCGTCCACACCCAACCAGCGAACCAATAGCCAGTTGGGCCATGCCACGGGCGACGAGGCCCTGGCCCACTACTCCTCACTTCGAGGTCCAACCTCATGCCTTTCTCCATCCCTTGGCGACGCACAGGGCGTTCCACACGCGGCGCTCAATCGCGTCGTAACGAGCCGTCCAGTCAATCTGTCGCTGGAGCACCACGAGCGCGGATGTCGGAGACCGAACAGCGCAGGCGAAATTCGCGAGGGCTTGAGCCCTGACAGTCTCCAACCTCTCGTGCCTCTTCTCCCAGATCTCGGCGTTGCGGTGCATGGTGGGCATCACCTGCAGGACTCGTGGATCTCGTCACCGGCCTCAATCCACGCGGTGACGGCCTCACGCAATTGCTCAAGGCTCATATCGCCAACAGCCGCCAACCCGCCGAGGTGATCCATCAAGCCGTCGTTCTCAAGGGCGGCAACTTCAAGGTCGGCGCGGGTGGCGGTCTGGACATTCAGCATGTCATCTCTCCGTGGCGGAAGGTTCAAAGAGATTGTCGGACGCACCCCGCGAGAGTTGCGTCCACCGTGGCGATTCTCTACGCCGCTCGGAACATGATGAACGGGGCAACCTCCTGCTCCGTCCAGTGCGCTGCGTCGATCTCGCCCTTGCCAGACACCCTCATGCTCAGGATCGTGGCCTCGGCCTTGTTGGTGAAGCGGCGAGCATGCACCAGCGTCTTTCCGCCCACCCTCGCTGCGACGCTGTAGCCGGGGTAGTGGTTCACGAGGAAGGCATTACCAGTGATCTTCGTAGCGTTCATTTCAGGCTCCGTGTGCGGCGGGTTACTAGGTTATCGCGCCCGTCGCGCTGGAGTTGCGTTCTCACGTGGTCGCGCGCGCAGAAGCCGTCAGCTTCCCCGGGTTCTGACGCTCCACGTTCTCGGCTACGTTGCGCGCCTCCTCTTCCGTATAGCGCGCTGCATGCACCTTGAGGCCGGTCAGCGTCCCAGACGGAGTGAGCAGCTTGGCCCGCTTGGCGCCCGACATCTTGACCGCGACATTCCAGTTTCGCTCATCCACGTCATTCCTCCCGGGCGGCGTGCCCTACACCCTGATTATCGGAGGAGCCTGGGAGAAGTTGCTATGGAAGTGGAGCACACCAAAACCCACGCTCGACATCGAAGTGCAGGCCCTTCTCTTGGAGGGGAGACAGGTAGGCGTACGGCACGGCGGTAATGCCCCACCCGGTGGCGGGGTGGAGAATCACCACGAGATCGCTCGGGTTCGGCCGCTCGTGGGCTTCGTGCTCGGGCGGCATTTCCCCGCTCCCCTCCTCGCCGCAAGAGGGGCAGACCCAAGTCACCAATGAGGCGGACATGCGCTATGAGTGCCCCATTTGGCCCTGAATGTAGCCGTCCATCCTAGCATTCGCGTCTCGGACCCAAGCAGGCCACCCATCCTCTAGCGCCCAGAGGGCTCGCCACTCAGCCAACGGGCCCCGCTCTTGGGGTTGCTGCATCTCCGGTGGTGCTTCGGCGGCGGATTCTTGCATTGGCGCAGAATACACGCAGTGTTGGACACTTGTCACGCGGCCGACACCAGCGCCCCGCCGTAGTCGTTGATCTCGGGCGGGATCATGTCCACGCCATCTTGCGAAGCATCGGTGGCAGCAGATACCCGGCATCGCCTCCGCATGCTGCCGCGACTTGGCGCGTGTGCTCTGGGCAGAACCAGCGCACGCCACCGTCGAAGTCCACCACTGGGTAGAAACCGGTGGCCTCGCTCTCGTTCTTGAGGAAGCCTCCCGGCGACGTGGCCTCGGCGCCACAGTGGCAGCGAACGGTCCTCATCGCTCACCCATCAGCACGAAATCAATATGCGGACCAAAGGCGCGGGTGCGCGCATGCACCGCCGTTCCCTCCCGCGCCCCGGTCGTGTTCGTGTTTCCTTCGATCGTCTCGAAATACCCGTCTCCCACGGCGGTTACGATGCCGGTGTGGACCCAGTCGTATTCCGAGGCGCGCACCACGAAGAGGCACCCCGGCTTGAGAAGATACCTCTGCTCCTTCGCCGTGGACGGCACCCATAGGTCGCGCGCCTGCGCCTTGTGCGCCAGTTCGTCGCACGAGAGCGTGTGCCACTTGTCATGCCCGAGCGCCTGCCCAAGCACCGTGGTGGCGAATCCGGCGCACCATGGCACCTCCTGGCCACGGCAGTAGAGGCGCACCCACGAGCCGCCGTTCGGCCTGCCAGCCTCGCGGGGATTGGCGATCAGATGGGCCATGGCGCAGTCTACGATCGCGCTGGCGTCCGCGAGACTGGGCTGCCGAGCCCATTGCACGACGTTCCGCAGTGGCTCCGTGAGCACTCGCCACGTCGCCGGTCCAACGGTGCCCAGTTCATCGTACGCCGTCCTCGGCTCTTCCCACAGGGTATCCATGTCGCGCTGGAAGTCCTTGAGCGCCGCCTCAGTGGCTGGCCCGAAGTCCCCATCCACGGCGGTGTGGAAGTCGTGCAGACAGAGCCACTCCTGTACTTGCCGCACCTTCGGGCCCTTGTCGCCTCGCTTGAGTGCTGCGGTGGGCGGTTCCAATTCTATGCGTGCGTGCTCGGTCATTCGCCCCTCTTTTGTCCTGAGGTTGCCCCTTCGCCGACAGTATGAGCACCGGCAAGCGCCCAGATCCACCACGGAAACGACCAGTCCAGCGGCCCGTAGGCTAGCATCAGCGCCACAATCAGCATCATGTCTTGGCCTCCCTCGTCTTCAACATGGCATCCGCCATGCGGTACGCCCGCTGGGCGGTGTCATCCTCCAAATACTGCCTCGCAGGACTGGTGTAGAGCGCCTGCATCGCAGCCTTGGCGAATTCGTCGCGCATGGTCCACTCTTGGACCTGATGGCGGTGGTCGCCAACTGGCGGCGCCCAGTCCTCTCCTCCGTGGTCTTCGAATCCAGCCAGCCTCAGCGCGCGCTCTGCTCGATCGGCTCGTCTTTCGGCAAGAACCGCTCGCCCCTCCATGCTCGGCATCGCCTTGTCCATATGCTCCGAGAGCACCTGCCCAGCGGCGGAGAGGCGGGCCACGTGCGCCCGCGCCTTCGCCACATCCGCCTCGACCTGCGCCCAGCGCCCGAACCACTCATGCGCGGACTGGGCCTGTGCGGCGAGGCGAGTGAGGGCATCTGCTTCAGGCTGCATCGGGCGAAACTCCTTCACGCCCATAACGGCGCGCACCAGTTCAGCGTCCTCCGCCACCTGCCCGCGCGGAATGGCGGCCCTGGCGAGGGCGAGGATCTCATTGAGGTGGCCGAGCGCCTCCTTGCTGCGGTTGTCCTTCTTCGTGAAGAGCGCGAACTCCTCAAGCGCCTTGGTACACTCCTCGGCCTTGTGCTCGAATTGCTCCGGCGTCATGCTTCCTCCCTTGCCTGCATTCTATCAGATTCCGCCGCCGTCCATGTAGTGAGTTGCGCCGTAGAGAATCTCGGCCACAGCATGCTGTGCCTGTTGCGCAACCTCCGGCACCATGGTGTACGGCCTCCGCACCAGCGTTGTTCCGCACGCTCCAGAGGAGTGCTTCTCAGGCATGAAGCCGCTTCCGCTCCTGCCGCAGTTCTGGCGCGCCCACTCCACGGTGCGGATGGGCGGATGTGCCACGAACGCCGCCTCCCGCTCCGACGGGCGACAGGACATCTTGTGCGGCCCCGGTTGTGGATTCTGGCAGACGAGGCATTTCATGGCGCAACACCCACATCCCAGTCATGGGTGTCTGGCCCGTCCTCTCCGGCCGTCTGCTTGGTCACCCATGTGGCGTAATCGGGCCCTTCGAGAACTCGCACCACCTGATCCAGCACCCACTGTTTGTGATGGGCGCCATCAATGCCCCCGAAGCGCCCAATGATCCTGAGTGCCGCCCGCGCCCGACTGCTCACGCCCACAACATCCGGGCACGTCTCTGTGGCATGCTGGCCTTCGCACGCTGCGCACCAGTTCGTCTCGGTCATTTGCTCCCTCCTCCCTGATTGTCGCCACGGCGCCGGGAAAGTTGCGTCACTTCTCCCGCTTCGGTCGGAACTTCTCGCAATCACAACGCGGCCCCTCGGTGTTCTGTCCGACGAAACAGCGACGCTCCTGAAAGGCCGAGTGCTCTCCTAGAGGATGACCACACCGGCACATCCGATCCATGTCGCTGAAGTCGAAGCGGCCGTCGTCCCGACGCCAGTTGTCTCGCCTTGGCTTGTCCATGCCCTGATTATCGCCCCGACGTGGCGGAAGTTGCGTCCCTAAAGCGACGGCGCATTGTCCCACGGGTCCACATCCTTGACGGCCTCCTGCGCCAAGGCCGTCGTCATCTCGTGCTTGAGGCGCTGAAGCGCCCGGATAGCGTACGACGGCAGGCGCGGCACCTTCTCCAGCGCCTCCCAGCACAGCTTCACGTCCTCTGCGGTCATTTCTGGCCATGTCATTCCTCCCTTGCGGCATAGTATCACGGTGCGCGGCCTGGCTCATAGTTCCGCAACTCCGGCCCACTTCGTGCGATAATCACAAGGAGAGGCCGCCATGCAATGCAAAGATCAGAGGCACGCCCACAGCACACCCGAGCGCTCGTCCGTTTGCGCGGAGAAGGCGTGGGCCGCGTGCCGAAAGAAGCACCCGCCCGTTGCCCGGCACTTCACCGTCCCGCGCGTGGCAGTTCGTGGCCGTGTACGTGTGGAGCGAAACCAGCAGCACGAAATACTGAGGGAGGAAGCATGCACCAGTGGAGCAATGAGGAAGTGGAGAAGGCGTGGTCGGAGTGGCGGAACAGGCCAAGCGGCGAGGAAGGGGACGCGATGAATGCCGCCATGCGCCGCGTTATGAGTGAGGCCGTCACCCTCTTCCTCGCCCGCGCTTCGGGGCAGGCAAAGCAGGATGTGAAGACGCTCCGTAATGTGTTCTGGGATGACTCAGAGCGCGGCCCGTTCCATCAGGCAATCAACCGCCTCTCCGCTCTCGCCCAGGAGGCCGAGGCGCTCCGGGCGATGCTCTCTGAGCGGGAGACACTGCTTGCCGGGTTCCGTGAGCGCGAGACCATCTGCGCTCAGGCGCTGGAGTCGCTCCGGGCGAAGGCGGAAGAGATGGAGAGATCCGAGTTGGCGACGCAGATGGACGCATTGGCTTGGAAATCCGACCTAGACGTTGCCCGCGCCGAGGTGGAGAGGCTGAAGGCGGAACTCGGCGCGATTCATACGGCGGTGTTCACCGGCATGGATGAGTCGATGACCACAGAGGAAGGGCGCAGGGTCGTTGCGGAGGTTGACCTTCTGAAGCGCAGGTCCGCTGAACTTGGGGACCTCGCCCGAAAGTACAGAGAAGGGAGGACCAACGCCCGCACCCGTGCCGACACCGCCGAGTCCCGCCTTGCCGCCATCCGGGAGAGGGCGACCAACGAGGAGGGCCGCGCGAAAGCGTGCGAAGGACTGTCTCACCCCATCAACATCGCCATGGCCGTGGCACAGTGGGTCCTGGAAGGCGACGTGCCGCAGGAGGCGCAGGCGCACGTGCCTGCCTGCCCCTTGTCGCCGAACGCCCATGTCCCAGCGCCAGATGGGACGCTTTGCGAGTGCGACCGCATCAGACGCGATGTCGCTCGCCTCGCGGCGCCTGTCGGACGCTACCCCTGCTCCGACACGTGCATGCACGACGACGCGGCCAACCCGGGCCACCCCGAGCGGGTGCGGTTGTTCGGCGGAGCCGTCGCCAAAGTTGCGGGTCTTGAGGGGACTGTCACGGACGAACTGCGGCCAATCACGTTGAAGAGTGGTGCACGGGTGACGCAGGAGGATGAACCAGACATGGACGCCGTCCGTCGAATGTTTGAGGCGGAGCGGGCCAAGGTGGCCGAGCGGGTGAAGGAGAGGAGCGAGGCGGTGAATCAGGTGGTGGCCGATCCTTCGTTCTCGGCAACCGAGGCGTCCGCGTATGAGCAAGGCGCCGAGGCCATGCGCGCGGCGTGCTGGGAGGCAGTGCAAGCGTGCCTTGCGGAGGAGGGTTTCACTGACGGTGGCTACCTCCGCGAGCGCCTCAAAGCGAAAATTGAAGGCGCCACCCCATAGAAGCACTAAGGGCCCGGAGAACATCCCGGGCCCTTGTCGTTTCGGGCTACTTCTGTTTCGGGCTACTTCTGAGGTGTGATGTGACTCCATTCCTCTGGCGTCACCTCATACGGTAGCCACCCTACCTCGCCGCGCGCTGGGCGCCACGCCGACACCTTGTGCCTCCCACCGGCAACCGGAACAGTCTCCATTGGAACGCCCGTAATCTCAGCGGCTGCCTCAAGCAGCGACCGGCGCAGCGAGACGGATTCGCCTTGGGCGAAGTGACGCGCGCCGATGACCACCGCGCTTAGCAGCGACTCCAGCGCCTGCCCGTTTCGCTCTGCTTGCTGCTTGAGTTCCATGACGGCCGTCCGGAACCGCGCCAGCGCAGCGGCCTCGCTGGGCGACAGTGGCGCAGACTCGGCCTTGGCCATGAACTCGGCGAGCGCCTCAAGGTTGACAGCCTGCGTACGCAACGCATCCAACCCAGAACGCAGCGCGCCGGGCGGCGTGTTGTACGCGGTGTCACGCAGCATATGCTGGATCGCCTTGAGCATATGTGGCGCGGCCTCTGGTCGCATGTGCGCCTCATAACTTCCTCCCGGCCACACGGTGCATGTGAACAGCCCCTCGTCCCACTCTTGTTTCGTCGGCACGTATCCTCCTCTGATGCTGTGGTTAAGACGCCTTGCGCTTCGTTTGTTGCCGCTTCACCCACCACTCCCCGGTTCTGCCTGAGCCATCTCTTGCGCCAGAATGGCCGCCTTCTCTGCGTCGTCGGGTTCGCTGCTCGCCGCCTCGGCCGTCCCCGCGTCCACGAGGTCGGGCGGGATGTCGTGGTGCTTGGCGATCAAGTCGCGATTCTCCTGCATCGTGCGCACCCACTTGGCCTTCGGACTCTCGGCGATTTTGGCGTTGGCGAAGCACACGGCGTCCTTGGCCTCGACTCCGGTCAGCGCCGCAATGGGGCGGTTCTTCCATCCGCCGAAAGCTACGGTGGCACCAACTGCGGGCAGCGCCTTGAGTTCGGTAGTTGGTGCGTTGCCACGTGCTGCCTCCAGCGCCTGCTCTGCCTTGCTCGGTTCCGCATTCTCCTCTGGCATCTCCTCTCTGGCGTACACTCCAGAGAAAGCCACTGGGTAGGCGTCACGAAGCGCCGCGCTCTTGGCGCACTTCATGAGATGCTCGCTGGGATTGTTGGCGTACACGGGGCCGTCCGAGCGGCGTGATCCGGGCAACAGGTGGATGATGACGGGCTTCATGCCGCGCCGCTTCACCTTGGCCCACGCCCCCACGAACACGCCCCGCTGCTTGGCCGCGTCGTACTTGTGCTGCACCGTGCCCGCATCCATGTCGATGATGCAGGTATCCTTGTCGAAGATCGCAGCGCCTTGGAACTCCTCCAGGTCCCCATGTCGTACCGCCCGAGCGCGCATACCCTCCACGCTCGTTTGGAGAACGTGATTGGTCACCCACTTAGGGTTGTCCTTAGTGCCCGTGTTGGTGCGTCTGGCCACGCAGAAGGCTTCCCCCGCGAACGGGTTGAGGCTGCGTGTGCGGCACTGCATGATGAAGAGTTCGAACTCAGTGTCGGTGATGCCGGACGGGCACAAAGACTTCTTGGCGAGGTCCAGCAGTTCCCGGGTCCACGTCACCCCGCCGAGGTCCGTCAGTGCCCCGCCCTGCTCCTCTACTCGCTGAATCGCGCTGTTCATGCTGTCTGCTCCCTATCTGGCCACCAGTGGCCGTGTGTCTTCCTTCGTGATGAATCGGTCCAATAGCGCAAGCATCTCATGCCTGGGTGACATGCGCTCCAACTCTGCCCGCAGCCCCTTCACGTCCAAGCGCGGCACGCCAGCCTGGGTGTCGTAGTCCACGCGGCGCCCCAGATCCTCTGGCAGCGTTACGCCCGGCACGTCCCTCAGGAACATGGCCACCTGTCCAACCAGCGCTTTCTCCTGTGCGGCCCATGCGCGCCGCGCCTTGTTTGCCTCAATCCAGCGGCGGAGGACGTCCTTCTGCGCAGGTGTGAGGGTCTCCCACTCCAGCATGGGCGCCTCGGGCCTGGGGGCTGGAAACAGGCGCTTGATGGCCTCCACGTCCCTCTCCATGAGGCGAAGGCGTGGACCCTCCGGGAATCGCTTGGGCACCACGAAGTCCGCCCAGAAGCGCTCCCCGGCCTCAATACAGCGCTCGTACACTTCCGGCTGGAATGGCACCATGTAGAGGCGCAAGTCCCCACGAATGAGGGCCGCCACGTCCGCGCGCGCTTGTTCCACCTCGCCCATTTCAAGGCCGACGCCTGTCTGCACCTGAACCTGCACCCAAACGCCCGGCGGCACGGCGTCCGTCCCCTCCGGCCCCCAACCATCGGGGCGATAGCGCTTCAATTCCAGGGGCACTCGTCCGTCCGGCGGCACCGCTACGTCGTCCGGGTGGCAGCGCAACCAAGGATAGATCGGATGATTCCACGACGCGGGTCCCAACAGTTCGTACCCCGTACGATTGCGGTAGAGTGCGCGGATGTACGGTTCCGCCAGCGTGCCCTCCTGCATGGCTGCGTTGCTCTCGCCCTGAATACCGTGAACGATGCGCGCCCACAGCGCTACGGGGCCGGACCACTCCGAGAGGCCCAACAACGAGGGCATGTCACTGGCACCAATCCGCGCAGCATCCTCTGGCGAGAGACTCATGCCTTCTCCCATTTTGCAACGAGGTGCACGGCGTAGACGCGGAACGCTCGGCCATGCCCCTCAAGGCGGGCCTCGCAGAACCCATTGCCGGGATTGCCGTACATCTCGGCAACGGTGAATGTCTCCGCCTTGCGCGCCTTGCCCTGTGGCGTCTTTGGGTTCCCGCCACGGCGCACCGTAAGGCCCTTCTTCACGTCCTTGAGGGCGATGCGCTTGTCGTTCACTCACCCCTCCGCTTCACCAGTCTCCAGAGTTCGTACTCTGGGCCGCTATCGCTCGTGGGGTACTTGTCCAACTGTCCGTCCACGTAGATCTGCCGGGCGTGTTTGGCGATCTCCTTCGCCTTTGCTACTTCCTTGCGTGCGGCCTTGATCTCGTCCGGCGACGGCAGGGCTCCCTGCTCCACGTCATTGAGCAACTGCTCCAGCGTCTTCATTCCGCCTCCTTGGCGATGGTGGCGAGCAGTTGCGCAGCCTCGGCCCACGCCGTCACGTCCGGGTGATTCCACTGGATCGCAGGATCGTCAGTCATTGCCGCAATGACATGGGATCGGTGCGCTACGTCATCAGCACCATCGCCTAGGTGAAGCCGCGTCAGGTCCTTCGCAGCCTTCTCCAGCGCCGCGATCTCGGCCAGTGCGACAAGCGCGAGATTCCACGCGCCATCGTCCCCGGTGTCGTGTGCCTTGCGCTTCAGATCTTCCACCGCTTCCTTGATCGCCTTCAGGCTCATGGCTTCCTCCTGTAGCCCCTGATCCCGTTCTTGGAGCACGTGAGCCACTTGCGGTCCATGCCGTCCAACACCTCAGCGGACCATCCGCTACTGCCCCCACGCAAGCGGCGGGCTCGAACAACCCACACAGAGACTCCGGTGCGCATGCTCACGAACTGTTCGCCCGCTTCAACAGGTGCTTTCTCGTTCATGGCGTCCATTCTAATGCCCTGCCTGACACGCCTACGCCTGCGCCCGGATCTTCAGGAACTCGGCGTGCTGCTGTGCGGCGAACTCGCGGCGCATCCGGTGCTCCGCACGGTCGATATCCTGCATCCGATGTAGGTTGGCCTTGTCGACCGCCGTCTCGATCTCGTCCTTCGTGGCTACTCCCCACAGAGAGAGCAGCAGATCCCCAGTCTTGTCGTGCAGCAGGTTCGACCGCAATCCCGGGCCGCTCGGCTTCGTGTCGATCATGACTTGCCCTCCCCGTGCTCCGTCCACACGCCGCGCTTGTAGGTGGCCTTGAGTGTGCCACCCTCGTAGAGATCGTACTTCCACCCCTTCTGGCCCGGCACCGCGCCATCCGCTCGGCCAGTTTGCGGAGGTCGCTCTCTGTGCCCGGGAGCCGCTCCCACAGTTCCCCGTTCGAGCGCCGCGCTTCCAATCTCCACCATTTCATTTCTCCGCCTCCTCCTTCCATGCCTGAACACGGGCTGCGCACACCAGCGCCCATGCCTCTGCCGCCCGGCTTCCCTGTCTGTCCCCACGCCCCATGCTGGCGACACAGGCAAGAGAGGCCTTCCACTCCTCGCTGCCCCAGTGCAAGGCCTTGAGGCGGGCGCGCACCCGTGCGAGGTTTGCGTCAATCTGCGCGATTGCGGCGCTCATCCCTCGGGCTCCTTCATGGCGCGGATGTCGCGTGCGTGCACGCATGGGTCGCAGTCACAATCCGGCGCACCGCTATAGTCGCACTCGCCCCGCAGGTTCAGCGCCGCATCCTCCAGCCCCTCGTTCCTCGCCCGCACGAGCGCCTTTCTGTGCTCCTCCAGTAACGCGGCGCCGGGGTGGGGCTCCGTGAAGACTGGGTGCGCGGCGCATGCCTCATGGCATCCCTCCAGTTTGTCGTTGTGGTTCTGCGGGCACCACTCAGCATGGCCGTGGTAGTTGACCCATGCCACCAGCGCCGCGTTGTCCGCCACTGCGGCGTCGCGCTCCGTTCCGTTCGTCTTGGCCTGCCCCATCCACTGGCTCACCTCCTGTTCCAGGCGCCCCATCTCAGCACGGAGGGCCACTAATTCCTCCCGCGCCTTGTCACGCTCGGCCACGACGCGCTGGGCGCCCGCGACGATGCCTTCCCCGATGAAGCCAAGGCCTCCATCAAGGATCTCCGCGACCTCCACACCGGCTCTGATGTGCTGCTTGAGGTCCTTTCCGTAGCCGTCGCAGAGCCGCTTCAATTCGGCAATGCGTGCGAGCAGGTCCAGGCGCCCAACCTCGCCCGGGAGCACGTCCGCAAGCGCATCGGCGGCCGCCTCCACGCGCTTGCGCCACGCCTCCTCCGCATTTCGCACGTTCTCCAGCGACTTCTCCAGATCGGAGATGTGCTGTTCCAGAGCGGCAATCCGGGTGCCCTGCTCAAGCAACAGGCGGCTTGCCTCTGCTGGCGCACTGCATCCCGTTGCGTGCTGCCAGTTCCATTCACGTTCGGCGTCCATGTTGCCTCCTCGCCATCCTCTCGGGGGCGCGTCGCAGCGCCGCCTTGCCCTTGGTCGTGATCTTCCATGCCTGCCGGTAGCACTGGGGTTGGAGCAGGAACCCATCACCGTCACACACGGCCACCATCCCGGCATCCGCCACGAACCCCCTCTCAAAGAGGGCTATTACGTCGCGCTTCCGCGTCACACGCCCCGTCACCAGTGCGCCGAAATGCTTCGTACCCCATGCCACGCGCTCCAGCGCTGCTCGTTGCGCCTTCGTCATGCCCGCCTCCTTTCTTGGATTATCGCGCCTTGCGCCTTGCCGCCCATAGTCACCCCATCGCCTTGAGGGCGGCGCGGCAGTCGGACAGTCGCAGCGTGGCACCGTCTTTGGTCACGCCATCGCCGCCGTGGATGCTGTAGAGCGCGTCGCCCAGGTGGATGGGGCGGGCATCGAACTTACGCGCAAACTCCGCAAACGGCTTGAGTGCGGCACGGAGACGGGCGATCTCGTCCGTCTGCCGCGCCAGTTTGCGGAGTATCTCCTGCCGCTCTCGCGCCATGTCGTCAACCCACTGCTTGGTCACTGAAACGCTCATAACTACTCCTCCGCCTTGTAGCCCACCAGCGCTGCCACTTGGCGCAGCACGGCAACGTCGCCGCACGTCTCCAACGCGCGCACAATGCGGTGGCGGTGCTCGCGCCTGAACACTTCGTCGTCCACTGCCTCTTGCGTCATGTAGACGATGGTTGCGCCCCACCGCCCAGCGGCAGAAGTGCGCACGGGGCCACCGTGCTTGGGGATCTTCACGTTGCCGATGAGCCACGACCTGGACGTTTCTCCAGTGATTGATCGCGGCCTGAACTTCTCGCTGGCGATAACGCGGGCCTCCCCATTTGCGTCCACGCGGAACCGACGCACGTTGTCATCAAACACCCAGACTGTGTCTCCCACCTTGTGCATGCATACCTCCCTTCCCCATTATCGCGCCTTGCGCCGGGAAGTTGCGCGCCTCGTCGCTGCAATGCGCTCATCCTCGTGCCGGGCGATGTAACTCAGCGCCCTCACGCCCTTGGCCACCAACTCAAGCAACGTGGCCGTGCCGATGAATCCGGTCCCGGACTGGTACAGCGTCGCCCCGCACACCAAGCGCTCCCGCCACTCTACCGCCTTGCCGCGCACCTTGCGGCACTCCGTCACCATGTATAGGATCGCGAAGTTGGCTCCAGTGCGCGGCACATCTCCAGACACCACGCCCACCTCACGCCTGTGCGTCTCCTCCCAGCGTTCAGTCGCCAAGATCCACTCCCGCTTCTTTGAGCAGGCGGCGGACTTCGGACTCAAGATCCTGACGGGCATCCTCCTTCTCCTCGTGGCCCGTCATGCGCTCGGCCATGCGATTCAGAACGCCGCGCCACATCCCTGACTCCTCCCGCAGTGCCCCGAGCGTCCACCCGTCCTCGCCGCCAAGTCTCAGTGAATCCCCAAACCACTCCAACTTTGCCGCCATGCTTCCTCCCTCTCACCGCGCAGCATACAGACTTGCATGCGCCAGTCAATCCTGTATGCTGCTAATATGACCCTAGACAAATGGATGCGAGTGCGGCGCCTCACCAATGAGGCCATGGCGGGCCTTTTGATGGATGTGCGCGAGGAGGAGGATCCCGTGGTGAGCGGGATCATGGTGAGCCGGTGGCGTCGGGGCGTGGTGGGCCCGTCGGTCGAGTACGTGGCGGCCATCTTCGCGGCGACGAAGGGCGAGGTGTCCCCCGTCGATCTTGCGCGCACGCACCGCGAGGCGAAGAAAGTGCGGGCGCCATGAGCGAGCACCGGTGGAGCCCTACATATCGGTGCATGAACGATGGGTGGCGCGTCACGCGCCATGCCGTTCGTCCGCACCTCTGGCGTCGCGGTGGTTACAGGGCAAAGTGGCGGAACACGCCCATCCCTCCGTGCACTGGCAAGCAGCCTGCGCCCGCATTGTGCCACCACGTCGAGCGTGTGCCCGTGCCGCTAAACCCGGGACATACCGTGGTCGGCGGATTCAAGGTCGGCCAGTGCTCGCGCCCCGCCCTTCCTCGCATGGTGGTGTGCGAGCAGCACGCTACGCCGGACGCGCTGCGCATGGTCATCCTCGCCATGGCGTCCGAAATCGAGCGCCTCAAGCAACTCCCGGACACTTCGTGCGACAATCCTTCTGAACCTGCCAAACGAAAGGAGGTAGCCATGCCCGAACCGCCCAAGCGCAGCGCAAGCGCGCTTTCTGCTGATACGATCTCGAGATCTTCGCGGCCCTGACCGGCCTGTTGCCTGCGAGCGTGAGCCATAGTAGCGAGCGCACTAATCCATTTCCCGCGCCGGGCGGCAGATGTTCCCGGCACTTCTGGCGCGCTCGTCTAAGCGTAGGACGCGGGGTTGCTCCCGAAATGCAGGTTCGAGGCCTGCGCGCGCCATTGCGAGGAGGAAGCATGCGGCGACATTCTTGGAAGTCCACCGAGTCCCGGCGCGGGCTTGCCCCGGTTGAGCGGTGCACCCACTGCAATACCGAGCGCGTGAGAGCACCTGCCACGAAGACGCTTCATGAGTACCGTGGCGGCAAGGCGCTCGGTCCGCATAAGTCGAGGCTTCCTCAGGACGGCACGTGGGCGTCGTTCTTCGCTGGCGTCATTCCCAAGTGCGTGGAGCGATAGCCATGACACCAGAACTTCTCGCAGAGATTCGCGCTCGCCATGTCGCTGCCACACCAGGGCCGTGGCGATGGAGTGGCTACGTCTCAGCATTCCAGATCGACCTAATGAGCGTGCGTACGGGCAATGAGGTGATGGGGTTCCATCGCTGGGGCATGCGCGGAGCACAACCCGTGTTCTGCTCCGACGGGATCCTCAGGGATGCGAAAGAACTGCTCGCCCCAGATACGAATCCTCGACGCGGGCGCATCTCAGCCATTCTCCACCCCGACGCTGAGTCCATTGCCCACTCGTGGCAGGATGTGGATGAATTGCTCGCAGAGGTAGACCGACTGCGGGCGCTACTCGGGGAGAAGACTCCATGACGCCCAAGGCCATTTCCTTCACGCCCGAGGTGCTCAAGGCGAAGTTGCGAGCGCTGGAGGCGTACGGGCGCTGCCAAACGCGTCGTCCCGTTCGTCGTGAGTGGCTTGAGTGGATGGGTGAACCCGACGGTTGGGAGGCAGTGGGTGACGGCACTTTCCGCGCCTTCGACCACATGGAGAACGAGACGCGCCATTTCCCGGGCCCATTCGGCGCGGTTGGCCAGAGACTATGGACCAGGGAGCGGGCGCGGGTGATTGCCGCAAACGCCGCCGAAGGCGAGGTCCGTCTCCGTTACGAACTGGACGGGGCGGAGCGCGTCGCAGAGTGGCCAGACCGGATTGTCGGCGTCGTTGTCGGCCACTGTCTCCCCAACGGCGTGTTCCGCGAGGGCGCTCGCCACCTCCTTGAGGTGGTTGAGGTGAGGGCGGAGAGGGTGGCGGAGATTTCGGGCGATGACTGTGTGCTCGAAGGCATCAACCCAAGTGAGGTTCCGGGGGTAGGCAGTGACGAGTCGCTACGCCAAGCGTACTTCGTCCTCTACGACTCTATCTACGGCGCTGGCGCCCATGCCCGGGATTGGTGCTGGGTCTACACCCTCAAAAGGACTGAACCATGAGGCGGGTGCTCCATGGCCCGTGCCGTGAGTTCGGATGCACGCGACGCCCGCAGTACACTGAGAGCGGATACTGCGGCGTACACGATGCACGGCGACGTAGAGGCAGCAAGCGGCGCGCACTCCATCTGCTCAATATGCGTTTCGTCGGGCCATGCCGAGAGCCTCCGTGCACACGCAGAGCAGCGAGTTCGCATGGATATTGCGGCAAGCACCACGCCATGAGGATTCAGCATGGGCATTTCCCGCGCCGCGTTTCCGCTCTCAGTTTTCCGCTCTCAGTGGGCCGAAGTGCCGTCTTCCATCGTGCACTCTGGCCTATGCCAAAAAACGCGGCGGTGGCTACGGCCTCTGCGGTGCTCATTACAGGCGCCTCAATCGGTTGTACGCCGATGCCGAGCGGCGCCGGTGGGCAGCGGGAATGAATGATGCGAAACTTGAGGCGCTGCTTGAGCGCAAGGCGGCGGCATGACCACCCAATTCCTCCGCCTTCGCTGCGTCCGTTGCGGCGACTGGCACGAGCGGGAGGCGGGAGATCCATACCTGCCGGAGATCTGCATGCGCTGCTTTGGCAAGGGAATGGATCTGCATTTCGCCTCCGGCGGGAAGTACGCAGAGGCGCTTGGCCGGTTCATTGATCGCTACAGCCGCAACACGGAGCGCCACCCAACAACGCTGGCCCTGAAGGCGTGGTGGGACGCCTGCTTCGCTTCATTGCCCAATGTGGAGGGGCCATGGTGACAAAGCCTATGCCTTGGCACGACACGCCTATGTGCCGCGCGCTGGATGGTGGGAAGGTGTGCGGCGGGCGCGTAATCGACCTGAGCGAGAACGGTGGGGGCTACGCATGTGGCGTTTGCGGCGCCTCATTCCGGCCCAATGCTGCTGAGCGTGCGCAGTTAGAGCGCGCCGAGGCCGCATGGAATGCCGTCCTTCGTGGCGAGGTGCACGAGGACAAGGCGTGTGCCCGGTGCGGCGGAGTTCTCCCAGTCTCCCAGTTTCGCCTGTGCCAACCGTGCGTGGAGAAGGACAACGCCGAGAGGCAGGGTGTGCTGTTCTGACGCAACTTCCGCGCGCGAGTGCCGATAATTCGACATGGACTCTGCCAGCATCCGCATCTGGAAGGAATGGTTTACGCGCCGCGTCGACTTTGCGTGGGGCATCGACAAAACGCGCGTAGTGGAGGGGCGCCTTATGCTGGGAGCATGGGGGCATGATGACAACCCGGCGTCGGCAATCGGCTTCCTCGCCCACGAAATGGCTCACCTCGTAGAGATCGACGACAGGCGCGCCACTGTTGACAACTTCGGCCTACGCTACAAGCGCGTCATGCGTCTGCCGCCTACGCGCTACTCCACCGGCATTTACGCGGATCCGATGACAACACAGGGCGTGGAGCGAGAGTGCCGTGTCATCGCCATTTCCATGCGGATCCTTGGCGCCATTGGGTGGAGTGAGCATGCCCAGCATGAGGATTCCGAGCGGACGATTCATGCCCTGCGAATTCTAATGGACTGGTACAACATCCCCAGCAGGCGCAACGACGAGGCCCGCCGCGAATGGTGTCGCAAGAAGGTTGCTCGCGCCCTGCAACAGTGGTCCGTGGAGCGCGTGCGAGCCGAGTGGTGGCGGAAGGTGGTTCTCGTCACGAAGCGGTTGGAGCGGGCTGAGCGGAGGGTGCGGTAATGGCCCTCCCGTTCCCTGGCGGCAGAGTCCGTTTCCCAGACGGTGACACCCGCTACCCGGATGGGCGGCATGCGTGGCGCTGCGCCGGGTGCGGCAAGGTGTCGCCATGGAGCAACACCCACGGCGGATGGTGGTCCTACCGAGACGAGGATGATGGCCTCTTCGCGGACCATGGGCGCGGTTACGCGGTGTGGTGCTCCGCACTGTGCCAGCAAATCCTGATTCAGGCTGGCGAGTGCTCCGCTGCGCCCGTGTCCGAGCCCACCGTCACCCGCAGGACCCGCCGAAAGCACTAGGCAGTTCTCCACTTGACGCCGTGACGTGTCTTCGTTCACTGTGCGTTTGTCGCTGCGCGGTCGAGGCAGGGCGATGACTCCAGCGCCACCATTATGGCCCCTCCTGGATGCGCTCTCGACCAGCGCACCGGGCTGCGGGCCTCTTTCGTTTCCCAGGGAGGACACATGCAACAGACTGCCGCGCCACGTACCGAACTCACCACCATCACACCGGCCATGGCCACGAAGTGGTTGGCCACCACCAAGCGCAACCGCTCACTTTCGCCCACCACTGTGAAGGCCTACGCGGCGGACATGCGCGCCGGGGCGTGGAAGATCACCCATCAGGGCATCGGCTTCGACGTGGATGGCGCCCTGGTGGACGGACAGCACCGGTTGAGCGCCGTAATCGAGGCGGACATCCCCGTGACGATGCCCGTTACCCATGGCCTCCCACGCGACGCCCAGGACGTGATTGACGCGCCGCGCGTCCGCACGGTGAAGGACCAACTGGAACTGATTGATGGCGTCACCAATGCCTTGGGCAAGGCCGCCGTCTGCAAGATCGTTTACGCGCTGGAGCACAGCGTGCGTGGCTCGCCCAAGCTCACCTTGCACCAGACGCGAGAACTCCTGGCCCGCGATTCCGAGCGCATGGATCGGGTCTACAGCATCTGCTGGAAGACGCCTCTCGCAGCCGCTCCCTTCGTTGGTGCTATCACCTTCGCGCTTGGCGCTGGGGAGAAGGTGTTCGAGTTCGCTGAAATGGTGCGTAACGGCGAGGGCCTCAAGCGCGGCGAACCGGCCCATACCCTCCGGGACTTCCTCCTTATGGGGCGTCAGTTCGCTGGCCGGGATCGTGACCGCATGGCGGTGGCCCTGTGCGTCATCCGCGCCGTCCACGCTCACCTCCACGGCGAGAGGCTGAACATCCTCCGCCCTACGCAACTCACGAACAGCCCTCTCATGGAGGAGATCCTGTCCTTCTTCCGCCTCGCGAATGAGACGGCGCGCGGTTCCGGCCGTTAGGCGCTTGACACTGCGCCACATGCTCGTGTTTACTCGCACGCAGTCCTAGGGAGTGGGTGCCCGCAACCACCCATTCCAACCACCAGCGGACAACCCCTTGGGACGCGTGGCGCGTTCCTGCCCTCCGAGGTGCTGTCGCGGCCCTCGGGGGGCGTGCTGTTTCTGGAGGTTGCGTGCGAACGATTCTTGGCGGCGTAGTCGCTGGCGCGGTCATCCTCCTGGCCATCGTCGGCGCTCACCGACTGGCGGGGGTTTCCGTCTCCGAAGGCGGTCTCACTGCTGCCATCCTGTTCTCCGTGGTGGTTGGATGGGCCGCTGCGGCCCACGGCGAGGGCGACTGATGCGCTGGGAAGATGAGCGCTACGTCCGGGTCTATACGCGGGATACAGTTGACTGGCTCGCGCTCTCCTGGGACGCACAGGCGCTCCTGATGCAGCTCCTTCGGAAGGTGGACCGTGCTGGCCTCCTCCCGCTTACCCGCCACGGGAAAAGAGGTGTGGCTGTTGCGGTCGGACACCCGTCCCTGTGGGCTCGGATTGAACCAGCGCTCGATGAACTGCTGGCCGATGGCTGCATTGAGATCCGGGCGAATGTGCTCCTCTTCAGGAACTTCATTGCCGCACAGGAAGCCCCGCAGTCCGACAGGCAGCGCAAGGCCGAAAGCCGGGCGCGTGCCGCCGATCTGGCGGCGGCAGGACTCGAACAGCCAGATCGATCCATCGTCTATTTCGTGCGCTCTGAGTCAGGCGGGCCAATCAAAATTGGCGTCGCGGTGGACGTGAAGTCCCGGGTGAGCAACATCCAGGTCGGACGCCCAGACCGCGTGCTCCTAATCGCCACAGAGGAAGGTGGGCGCGAGAAGGAACGCGAACTGCATCGACGCTTCGCCACCGCCCGCATTGACGGCGAGTGGTTTACGGCTACCGAGGAATTACTCAGGTACATTGAGAATCTGTCACGGCCCGTGACCGCGTGTCCGCCAGACGGTCAAAATGTCACGCCTGGTCACGAGGCGTCACGCGGCGTCACATTCGGTCACCCCGTGCCGTTCCGTGCCGTTCCTGGCCATTCTGTTCCGTCCCAAGATCTTCCGCCTTCCGCTTCCGCGTCGGCGGCCCCTGGCCAGGGCAGCCTGCTGCCTGAAGTTCCACCTACACCGGCCGCCAAGCCTGCGAAGAAAGCGAAAGAAGCGAAGAAACCCGACGCACCCACGGATCCACGGCACGCCGATCTCGTCGCGAAGCTTACGGCCGAAGGCTGGCCCTTCGACGGCGGCAAGGACGCTGCGAACGTGAAGGCGCTGCTGGGCCTCGCCGACCAACAGGAGGCAACTCGCGGAGAACTGGCGGGCATGGAGGTGCTCCGCCGCGCCCGAATCGCATGGGCCCAATTCCCGAGCTTCCACTCCGCGCGCACGCTCTCGGGGTTGCGCACAAAGTGGGGTGAATTCGCCACGCCCGAACACGAAGACGGGGGAAGGGTTTCGGATGGCATGCGGCCAACCGCCCCAGATGCCTGCGCGGGGTGTGGCTCACCAGGAGAAGGGGCGTCCGTGGGCGAGCCGGAAGTGTTCCTGGGGTACGGATGCGGATGCATGAGCGCCTGGGGCACGGCGCAGAACCAAGGGCTTCACTTCACCAAGGCGGCGGAGTGGGCCGCAAAACGAAAGAGGGCGGCATGAAGCGAGAGGCGCTGTCTGGATTCCCTCAGGTACTGTGCGCAGGCTGCCTGGAGTGGTTCAAGCCCACGGCGCTGAGGTGCTCGGGCGGCCACCCATACTGCGTGGACTGCTTCCCACGTGCGGTGAAAGGAAAGGCTATGGAACTGCCGGGCCGTGGCGGTGTGCGGTGAGGCGCCATGCACGGCAGCGCCGCCTGTGGCCCCATTGGTGGGAGCGCGAGTTGACAATGACGGCGAATGTCGGAGGAAGCGAAGATGGCGGCTGGATTGTGAGTAGTCACGCGCCGCGAAGTTGTGTAGAGTGCGCAAGGGAGGAAGCATGAGCCAGAAGGCGACATTTGAGTTGATTGAGTGGGCCAAGATGGTGGCCGACCAGCGCGGCGACGACGGGTATTGGAACCTGGCACTTGCGGCGAAGGCAGAGCAGAGCAGCGCGCCATCCAGGCAGCAGCAAAGGGCCTCGTAGCGATCTGGGGATACGCCGGAGATGAAAACCCGGCCGAAGTGCTCATTCGCGAGATCGCCATCGAGTCGCCATGACGAGCGCCAGCACGGAGAGGCGGGCGAAGCCAACCGCTGCGCGCGTCCGTAAGCGGGCGGACCGGCTCGTTCATTTCGCCCATGGATGGCTTGACGGCGTAGACAGCAACATCCGTCATAAACGGCAAGCGGCGGCACGCGCTCAAGTGGACGTGGTACGCGTCGCGCTGACCGATGTGCCGGGGTTGGTCGAGGAAGCGCTCGCTGCTAATGTGCCCCACGCCAACGCCGAGATCCAGCGCCTACGCGCGGCCATGGTGCACGCGATGGATGATGCCCAGAGCGGCGCGATGTATGCGCCTGTTCAATCGGTGGAGCGCGCACGATTCCTTGGCATCGCTCGCCGCCTCAAGTCCGCACTGGAGAAGAAATGAGCACACGACGAGGAGACTGGATCCAGTCTTGGGGTATCAATCAAATCTGGCCGCTGGACCTCCAGCCCGAGGATGTACGGCCGATCGAAGTTGGCAACGCGACGGCCAAGTTGTGCCGTTTCTCGGGCCACATCCGAGAACACTACAGCGTTGCGCAGCACTGCGTCCTCGTGAGCGTTGAGGTCGAGCGACGTGCTCGTGCTATGGGTCTGCACGAGAAAGACGTGCTCAATCTCGCGCGATGGGGCCATGCGCACGACTGGACGGAAGGACTTGGTCTCGTGGACGTGGCACGGCCGATCAAGCGGCTGCCCGAGTTGGAGGGCTACCGCAAGATCGAGGCCGCGATGATGGGTGTCGTGGCCGAGCGCCTCGGACTTGTTGGCCTTGAGGAGCCGCCCATCGTGAAAGAGGTTGACGCGGTGCTCTGCTACACTGAGGCCCGCGATCTCTTCCCGCGTGTCCACCCGGAGTGGAAGTGGCACGCCGCGCCGTTGCCCGAGAAGATTGTTCCGCTGGAGTGGCGGGATGCGCTGGCGCTGTTCCGGGCCCGTTTCGAGGAACTTTGGCCAGAGGAGAAATGGTCATGAGCGCCAACACGCCAGAACCCACGCCGCAACCGAGCGAGGGCGCCCAATGGGTTCGCTAGAATTCGCCCCGCCGTATCCATGCTGTGGGAATCTCACCTTTCACTCGGGCGGGCCTCGGTGCGATGAGTACAAGGACAACTGCAAGCCGCGCCCGATGCCGGTCCAACCGGCGACACCATGGCGGTACGCATGGCGCACCACTGCTCACGAGCGCCGCTGGGAGCGATCGAGGGTCCCAACTCCGGACACGAAAGACGTTCTCGACCAAGGACAGGCATTCCGCGCAGTGCGCATGATGTATGGCCTCACCATGGGAGATGTGGCTCGTGGATGGGGAATCCGCGTGTCCGAGGTGAGCGACCTTGAGCGCGGGCATCGTCACTTCGTCGCCCCTGCCGACATGCAGGCGGCACTCTCGCAGCTGTGGCTCTGGGCCATAGAGAAGAACCCGAGGATCGCATCATGAAGAAGCCATTCGCCGTGTGGGAGACTGAGTATCCGGACGAGGGCAGCAGCCTCTATCTCGCCTACTCCGAGAGCGGGGCCCGGAGGAAGTGGCGCAAGGACACGCGTACGACTGGCCCGGTGAGCGAGCAGCCGCCGCTGTCGGTCGCGGAGCTCACCACGGAGCAGGCGCTTGCACACGTGAGGTCGGCATGACGAAGCCGCACGAAGAGACGTGGACGACGGGCGAAGGCGCGCGCTCCGGTGCACTTTACGACGAGCACGGTACGTGGCTTGGCTCCTTCACGCGCCCGGAGCGGGCGAGGCTGGCCAAGGAGGCGCCGAGGCTCGCGATGATGCTGCTGGAGCACGTGGAGTCATGTCCGGACTGTGGTGGAACGGGCATCCAGTGGATACGCGCCACACCTCCAGCGGGTGAGCACGAGCGCGCTCCAGTAGAATGCACGGGATGTTCTGACGATCGCGATGTCCTCAAGGCCGCTGGGGTGATTCCATGAACCCCTCGCCCATCTACGCCGTAAACTGGCAAGGCCATCCGAAGCACCCCTGGACCGTCGTCTCGTCCGCGTGTCGGATGTGCCACGCCACGCTGCTTCGGATCGTGTGGGGGCGGAGATGAGGCGCTACTACGTAACCGCGTTTGGGTGGTGGTTTTGTATGGCTCGTGGGTGGGTACTAGACCCCGGAGATGCGCTCCCGCTGTCGTCGCGCGCCGCCGATGTGGTCAAAGAAGTCCAACCCGGGGTGACGCTGGTGGAGGTGTCGGCGTGATCGAGTTCCGAATCAAAGAGAAGACGCGGAGCCTCAATGAGTCATTCCGTGGGGACTGGCGCCCGCGTGCCGCCGTGGCGAAGCGCCAGCGGCGGAAGGCAATGCAGGCGTGCCCGAAATGGCCGGGCGGCCCGCTGCTGTGCGTGCGCCTCACGCGGGTGTCTCCGGGTACGCTGGATTCTGATGCGCTGCCCGCTGCTTTGAAGCACGTGAGGGACGGCGTAGCGGATCGCCTCAAGATTGACGACGCCTCCCCTCTCGTGGAGTGGGAGTACCACCAAGCCAAGGGTGAGGCTGAGGTGGTGGTGCAGATCTGGCGCTGGAATGCGGAGGGTGACGCTCCCTCGCTCCCCATGGGACGGCCAGTGGAGCGCAGGCGCGGCAAAGCGCTCGCCAAGGTGGCGGCGGATGCCGGGAAGCGCCTGCGAGTGGTGCGCGAGCCGGGGAATGGGCAGAAGCGGGTGCCGCGCCGAAAGGATGCTCCAACAGAGGCGCTGGCCTTCGCCCGCGCGCTGAACGCTCAACCCAATTACACCAAGCCACAGCGCATTCGGGCCCCGCTGCTGCCTCGCCCACTACCCGAAGCGCATAGCGAGGATGCGGCGCGCAGCGTCGAGTTCCAACGCAGACTTGGCGCCAAGGCCGCTCGCGAGGCGGAGGAGACGTTCGCGCCTGCGCCAGTGGCGCCGTGCAACCATTGCGGCGAAGAGTACAGGGCCAAGTGCTACGATCCCAAAGCGTCGCCCGGCTCCGCGAAGTGCCGAAAGGACGTGCACTGCTACCGATACGACGGGCACGATGGCGACTGTGCGGCACGCGCGAGGTCGTGTACCACATGAGCACCATCGGCGACGTGTTGAGCGGGCGGGCGCGGTGGGTGGTGCTGGAGGCTGATTGCTCAGAGGTGCTGCCCGTGCTTCCGGATGAGTCAGTTGGCCATCTGATCCAAGACCCTCCATACGGCGAGCATGTGCACATGCTGCAGCGACGGCTCAAGGTCGGCAGCGGCGGCAAGGAGACAGGCGCAACGCACACCGTCGTCTCGGCCCCACTTGGGTTTGAGCACCTGACCTCAGGACTGCGTGCTGCGGTCGCCAAGGAGGCTGCCCGCGTCACGCGCCGCTGGATTATCACCAAGTCCGACATGGAGGGCGTGCACCACTGGAAGATGGACCTACAGGACGCTGGCGCCCGGTGGCTTCGCTTCGGGGTATGGTGGAAGGGAAATGCACAACCCCAGCTAACCGGGGATCGTCCCGGACAGGGGGTTGAGGGCATCGCCATTGCGCACGCGGCAGGACAGCGATGCAGATGGAACTCGGGCGGTAAACACTGGCGGTGGATGCACCCAGTGGCTACGGACAGAAATAGAACAGGCGAGCGCGTGCACACCACGCAGACGCCACTGTCTCTCTGGTTGGAGATTGTCGAGGACTTCACTGACCCAGGAGACCTCGTGCTGGATCCGTTCTGTGGTTCTGGTTCCTTGGGACAGGCATGCGTGAGGAGGGGCCGCCGATACAGCCGATACATCGGCATGGATAACGGGAAGGACGAGAACGGGAAGACTTGGGCCGAGTGGGCGCGCGAGGGCATAGAGGCGGAGTTGCGCGGCCTCACCAGAGCGGCGGCGCGAGCGGGGCAGATTGGGCTCTTCGAGAGGGCGGCACAATGAGCGGAGCACCTAGCAGATGGACGTGCGACAAGTGCGGCGAGACCGTGGCCGCGACGCACAAGGGCCACCACCGCAAGCACCGGTGCCCACTCCAAGGCAACCGCCTGCGCGCCAAGCGGCGACAGGAGCAGGCAATCGCCAACGAGGCGGAGCGAGAAGCCGAGCGGCTGAAGGCTATTGAGGCAGCCACGCCACCTCCGCCAAAGTTCTTCCAGTACCTGCCGTGCGTGTGCTGTGGTGAGCCAATCGGGCAGGTGAAGGGGCAGAAGAAGCGCCAGTTTGTGGACGCCACCCATTACGAAGCATGGCGGCGTGCAGCCCTCAAGGAGGCGGATGGTGACGCCGTCGATCTCGTGGCCGAGCGCAAGCACTCTGAGGAAGTGGCCGCCGTTGCTGCGAAGGATGCGGCCATTGTGCGTGCAGCGGATGCCGTGCCCATGGTGACGGGCGAGGCCTCTTTCCTTCTCTGGGCGCGGTGCCTAGAATTTAATGCTGGTGACGTGGCGCCCTTCGCGGCGTAAGGTGCAGCACCCAAGGAGGAAGCACATGGATCCGTCGTTGTCGATGAATACGATGCAAGGAAGCGTTGACCGGAAGGAAATGGAGCGTCGCGGAAAACTCTACGCCGCGCAGCGCGCCTCTCAACCGCTCACCTTCCACCCGAAGGATGGTAGTGCCCCACTTCGGGCGTGGGCGCTGAACGAGGCCGGGGACGGGTGGTGGGACATCATCGTGGACAACACCAGCGTCGAGGACGGCACGCCCCACCGCATCTTCGAGACGCGCAGCCGCATGGTTGGGCCGCTGGACACCGATGTGCGCGGGCTCTTTTCGGTAGGCGCCCCACCCGTCGACCGCGAGTCGGCATTCGCCTCGACTCTTCACCTCATGTCTAACGAACAGGCGATCCGGAATCAGGCCGCCTTCGCCGACTATGCCCACCACCGGATCGGTCAGAACGCTAAGATTGGCGAGGCGATGGGCGCCATGGGCAACGTCGCCTACGACTCAGCGGACGCTCTCGGAGCGGCCACGACAGAAATGGATCGCGTCCTTCCAAGGCATCGCAGCCAGGCAGTCGGCGGAGGCATCGCCCAGCAACTCCGCGCCCCGGGCAAGATGTTCAGCCGGTCGGACATCCTGGCGATCCTGCGTGGGCGGCTGGCTACGCTCAAGGCTGGCGCTCCCGACGTGCCCGAGTCCGCGCGCTTCGAAATCGAGTACGTCATCCGTATCTTCGAGAATCTGGAGTGACCATGCCGAAGTTTAGAAAGAGGCCGGTTGTGATCGATGCGGTGCAATTCCGGACAAGCGAACACCCGAGCGAACTGGCCGCTGATGTCGAGGCCGGGCGCGTCCGATATCCTGAGGACGGCAACGCCATGATCGATACGTTGGAGGGGTCGATGATCGCCCGCCCTGGCGATTGGATCATCCGTGGCGTGAAGGGCGAATTGTACCCATGCCGAGACGACATCTTCCGTGCGACATACGAGGCGGTGGAGTGACCATGCGCCGCGTGACCGCCAAGACGCTCGCCATCGGCAACGCCTTCATCGCCTGGGGCCTCTCGATCTGCCTCGGATTGGCGCTCCAGGGTTGCGCCACCGGCCCACAGCGCGTCGGGGTGCTGGAGAGCGCGCCACAGGCCCTTTCCGACCCCACGGCCTCGCCCCTTTCCGTTGGCCCCATGCTGGCTGTGGTGGTGCCCTTCAACGGGGATGCGGTGCGCCCAGCTGAACTCGTGGGCGGCACCGTGCGCCTCAACTCTGAGGGCCGTGCGGTGAACGCCATGGTGTTCGGGGGTTTCGCGAGCAAGTCCTTCAGCGCCCCAGCGGAAGGTGGCCTCACGGGCGGCCTCGGGGCCAGCGTGGAACTCACGCCCGGCAACCTGCTCTACTCCGTGGATGCCGGATTCGGGGTAGTGTTCGGGGACTTCGGCCCAGCCGCATGCTTCGGGCTCACGATTCAGACGAAGATGTAACAACCGCCCGAGAGGGCAGAAAGGCAGCACCATGGGAGAGGCATTTGATTTTGGCGAGGCACTGCAAGCGCTCCGCTCTGGGTTCCGCGTACAGCGTGCCGGGTGGAACGGCAAGGGCATGTGGTTGGCGCTTCAGAAGGGGCATCCGGATGGCGTCCCGGCGAACGCGAACAGCGCCGAGGCGCTCCATGTTCCGGAGGGCACGACGATCCGCATTCTGCCATACATCGTCATGAAGACGGTGGACGGATCCTTCGTGCCGTGGCTCGCGAGCCAGACGGACGTGCTGGCGCAGGACTGGAACACTGTGGACTAGGTCCGCCAGCGGTCAGGAGCAGCAGGCGGAGGGCTCGGCTTCGGTCGGGCCCTTCGTCTTTCAGGCCGCAGTGTGGGGGGGGGCGGAACCGTGGTTCCGGACTTGTCGCCTGCGCCCGCCGATGGCATATTGTCCCCGTCCAAGGCCTTCAACCGGTAGAGGGCTCGCTGGCTTGAGGGACACGCACCCGCGCATTCATCCGCGAGAGGGCGTAGGCAGGGGCCCGGCCGCCGTCGTAGGCAGCCGGGCCCTTTGTTTTTCAGCGCCTCATGCCGTAACATTCGCGGCACCAATCGTATCATCCACAGGAGGCTTCATGATTCGGCCTGACGAAGTGAAGACTGGCGTAGTGGTGCGGTTCCTCACCCCGGATGAGTCGCCGGATCTCGTGGGGCCCGTGCAGCGCGTTGATGACGGTTTTGCATGGGTGCAGGGCGAGCGATGGCCTGTGGACGTAGTCGCTCGGTGGTCCACGCTTATCCCAAGGCCGAGCGTCGAACACATGTGGGACGGCGCGACGGACCGTTGGTTCTCGCCGTCAGAGTGGCAACCAACGAGCGACGCGATCCGACTCGGCCACGCACGTCACGGCTGAAGACTTTCAGGCACCGCGCAGCGAGGCGATGACGGCGCCGATGCCCAGAGAGACGGCCTGTGCCGCCAGTTTCCACGTGGGGCTTATGGCCCCATCCGCGAGCGTGGAGAATGCCACCTCCAGCCCGGCGAGGAGGGCCAGAGTTACGCCGGTGCCGTACATGGCGCGGCGGACGTGGCTGCGGGTCTTCTTCACGGGTACGGGCTTCAGCGGCTCCATGCTCATCTCCAACGCGCGTGGAGGCGAGCCTACAGCGGAGACTCACGGGTTGCCAGTGACATCCACCTTGTCAGAGCACCACCTCAACGCCACCTGGGTCCACGAAACCCCAGGATTCGCGTGAATCCTGCTTGGCGCTCTTGCCCATCATGTCCCACTGGTACACGGGGAAGTTCCGCGTCCACGTATGGTGCCGTGTGAGAGTGAGCTCCCAGTGCTCTCTGGTGCGATGCGGGAAGTGGCGCCAGACGGCCTGCTCAAGGTCCTTGCGCGTCATGGCTGTGCCTTTGGGTTCTGCATGTCCTGCCACAGGCGGTCGAACATGCGGCCAGTGGCCTCGGCGTGCTGCTGTCCGTGGCGGGCTACAACCATGGAAATAGAAACCATTCTCGCAGTCTCCACCATTGGCGGGTATTTCCGAGCACACGCCACATTCGCCACACACTCGGCGAATGCATCGAAGAAGACGCTGGCCGTCATGACAACACCTCTCCCATGGGCATTCGCTCATTCTCATTGAGCCATACGAAGAGACGGCCATCGTGCGCGGCGAGCAACGTACGAGAGGACGATCCACCATCTGCCGGGCATTCGATGTGCCAGCGACTATCAAACCACTGTCGTGCGTGAACTCTGCGCCGCTGAATGAACGCGCCTTTGCCGTCGCAGAAATCGACCTCTACGAGTGTGCCGCTCACGACGACACCCCAAGAACGCCCACCTGCTCGATGAGGTGCGTCACGTAGGCGGCGAAGAACTCGGCAGACGGACGTTCAGCGGTGTCAGACGACACACCGGCCAGATCGGAGAACCCCGGCACCTTAGCGGCCTTGTCGAGCCTCACCTGTGCGGCGAAAAGACTGTCCTCCAGCCGCGCCATGTCCGCGAGCGCGGAAAACACCGTGTCACGCTGGGACAACACGGCTGCCGCTGTGGGGCCGGTGAGGAGCGACGAGAGGTCCGTGTGTCCCAGCACCAGCGCCTTGACGAGCGCCCAGCGGTCGCGGACGGCGGCAACCTCGGCCGGGTAGGCGTCGCGGGCGCGCTGGTCTACGTCGTAGGTGAACACTTCCTCGGCGCTGGGCTCGCTCTTCTCCCACGTCCCGTCCGGACTGATGATGCTCGCGGACACGCGCACGTGGCGAGCGGGGCAGTAGTCCCGACATGGCACGATGCGCCCTGCTGCGGCTGGAATACGTGCTGGACACGTGCACTCACCCAGCACCACGGTGCACGAGAAGGACGGGGGCAGGCGTAACGGGATCCGCACCTGGGGTTCGTCTGTGTGCGGGTCGCGCGGATTGTATGCGAGGTTCGCGTTGATTGTCGCGGTCATGGTTCCATCCACTCAGGCAGGTTGAAATCTTCAGGCGACCGGTACTCGTCTCGTGGATCTCTCGGCGCCAGCAACCACCGCTCGTCCAAGGTGAGTTCCGGCGTGTGGGCCAGTTCGGCTTCAGTGGCGCAAACGCATGGGGACTCGGGTGGACCGCCGTTGCAGATTGGGCAGCGCATGAATCACCAGTCCTTGCGGTTGCGAGCGTAGGCTGCCGGGTGAGCAGTCTCAGCGATGGTGCCGTCCGCCCGGAAAATGGGGCACGGCGTATGGTTCTCATTGGCCAAGGACTTGGCGGCGCTCACCATGTCGCGGCGGGCCGCTGCGTCAGCGTCCCACTGCTTGGTCTCTTCTTGGCTCATGCGGATTTCGCGGTCGATCTTCATGTGTTCCTCCCGAGGCATGAAGGATTATCGGCGGGGCGTGGGGGAAGTTGCGTCACCCAGTGCCGAATTCGGCAGGCGCGCCCTACTTGATGCGGCCGACGAGACGGAGGCCCGAGCGGACCTTCTCAAGTGTAGGGGAAGGGCCAAGGTCCCAAGGATTGTGCTCACGTGTGGCGGCGAGGGCCTTTTCTGCATGGTCCAGCGCATCCGCCAGCGCCGCGATCACTTCGTCCTTCCTCTTCTCCCTCGCGTCGAAGTCTCCCGCCATCCTGCGAATCTTCTCGTGTGCGCTCATTGCTTCCTCCCTACAGGCATTATCGCTCGTCGGACGGAGAAGTTGCTACCCGATCCAGCGCCTTGGCTATTTCCTCGCGGGACTTACCCCGGGCCCACCGAGCGAGGCTGCCTGGGATGGTGTCTAAGCCGAGCGCTAGGCGCAGGGACTCAAGAGCGGCGTGGCGGGATCGCGGATACGGGTTGGGCATGGCATCCAGCAACATGAACCCCACGTTGTCCACGTGACACACGCACTCGGGGTCTCTGAGGCGCCGCACCACCTCCAGCACGGCGGTACGGACGGGAGGAGAGAGGGTCATGGCGCTACCCTCTTGGCGCGCACCTCTTTTGCCATGGTCGGTTGGTCGAATGTCACCTCAAGCCAGCGAGCGGCCTCCTCCAGGCCGTCGTTCCAGCCCTTACTGCGCGCTCTCCTCTGCTCCTCCCGGGCCTCGGAAATGAGGGCGAGGGCCGCGTACATCTCAGTCTCTGAGACGATGTGTCCCTCCTGTGCTCGAACCCACCGCACCAGCCGCGTGAGTGCGTCCGGCTCCTGCTGGGCGGGGTAGATGGAGGGGCAGGATCCGGTGTGCGTCACCATGCCCATGGAGTCGTAACTGCATCCGCCGCTTGTGCCGTGACACGGCCCGTGGGTGCGCTTTGTCATGACACGTCCTCGCGGAAGCCGTTTGTCTCGTACAAGACACGGCCATCGTCGCGGAGAAGACGGACCACTGCTTGGTTCTTGCGCGCCAGTTCGTCCGCCTCGCGCCGAACCTCCTCCTTCCAGTCGCGTGTTGGCTCTGCCTCCTCCCACTGACGTTGGCTCCATCGCGCAAGCGTCAGGTCCATCTTGGAGACTTTCATGCTTCCTCCCGGCGCTGCATGCGCCTACCTAGTTATCGGCCCGAGGGGCGCGGAGTTGCGTCCTCCCGCTGAGAAAGCGCCTCGCGCCTCTCCTCCGCCGTCATTTTGGCCCACGGCTTCCAGGTGGTGGAGGCAACGGGAACAGGGGTAGTTGGCTTGGGCTGCTGCTTGGCTCGGACTGCCTTGAGCCACTCGTCACTGTAGGACACGGCGCTTCTCCTTTGGGCTCTTGCCCGGCGTTGGGACTCTCCCCGTGGTGCTTCCAGATCCACCACAGGGCGAGGTTCGGCGCACTGCGTAACCAGTACTCCGCCGCCCATTTGGCGAACAGGCGGCGGTTGCTGGGGTGGATGTCACTCGCCGTCAGGGGCGTACTCCGCCGCTATTGTGCGAATGTTGGCCCATGCCTTCTCGACGCGAACGCGACTCACTCCACCCACGTCCTCGGCCTGCACGAGCGCCTTGGCATCGTTTCGCAATGCCGCCAGTTGCTTCAGTGCCTGTGCGACCATCAAGTCGGTCTGCGAGTTGCGCGACTCCATGCCAAAACGCTTCAGGGCCTCTTCAATCTTGGACGTGCTCATGTATTCCTCCCTGCGAGTTTACCTATTCTCGCGTGTGGCCTAGGAAAGTTGCGTGGAAAAACGAACGGCCCGCCGAAGCGAGCCGTCCGCGCACTGCCCAAGCGGGCGTGCTTGCCGCTGCGTCGGGGAGGAAGCGCCAGCGGGTGATGCACTTTACCAACCCCGGGGCACAGGGGCAATGGTTACGGGAGTCCGGCCTTGGCCAACACCTTCTCCATGCCCCGAATGTCCGCCTCTGTGATACGGTTGCCACGGCGGAACGACTGGACGGCGCTCAGGAGTTCACGCGCCATGTCTGGAGCGGCCAAGCACAAGGACTCGGCCTCCACCACGAGGCGCATGGCCTCGGAATCTCCGCCCGGCACGCGCCAGAAGGCAACGCGCACATCGATGGTGATGGCGTCTCCTGCGGCAATGCGCCCCGGTTGGATGGGTTCGCGCGCCCACTCGGCGTCAAGCATCTTCGTGCTCACAGCGCGCTCCTTCCCTGCTCGATGCAGGCGTCGCGGATCTCGGTCAATTCGGACAGCACGCTGCGCAGTTTCTTCAGGCGCTCGCCATGCTCGCGGATGGCCTGCAATGGCGCAGCCTCGCCCATGGGGTAGTAATCCCGTGCATTTGGCGCGGCGTCCTCAAGTGCCTGGATCGCTCCACGAAGCACAGTCACGGCGTCATTGTACTGCGTGGCCAGCACGTCCTTGCTCGTCCCGTTCAGGTGAATCATCGGCTTGATCATGTCTCCTCCCGTGCTGCGGTTTCCTAGGTTATCGGCCCGAGCGAATAGAAGTTGCCTCCCGCCTTTCTTTTCTCTGCACGCAACTTTCCCCGGCACCGGACGATAATTCAGCAAGGCCGCATTTCGCGGCGGGAGGAAGACATGACGACCACGAATTACTGCACCTGCGGCGCCCCACAGAATGCACCGTCCACGCTGGATTTTCACAACCCGGCCTGTCCGCGCCTTGAGCGGTACCCGGGCGAGACCGCATCTCTGCGTGACGAGATCGCCCGTCTCCGCGCCGCGCTCAAGCCGTTTGCGGACCTGTCCGGCATCTATGTGCGTCGTGCTGAGACGTTCGACTGGAAGGACTCTGATGGCGTCTTCGGGGCAACCGACGTCATCAAGGACGCGACGATCCGCGTGTCGGACTGCCGCGCCGCACTGAAGGCGCTCGGGGAGGAGGGATGATCCAGATGGACCAAACAGACATCGACCTGCTCAAGCGGCAAGCCTACTGGGACAAGGGCGACATGGACGCGATCTTCGGCGAGATCGACCGCGCCCGCTCCGAGGAGGCCCGGTTGCGGAAAGAGGCAAAGGGGCAGGCCCAGTTGATTGGGGTCTTGATGGGCATGCTGGAGACGATGCGCAACGAGGCCGCCCTGTACGACTGCGGGCAACTCGCGAATCTCGCCGCCTCCGCCCTCGGCTTGGCTGGACGCCTCAAGTAGGCCCCGCGTCCGGAGGGCACGGGCGACACTCCCAAGAGGTTTGCTGGCAACGCTCGGGCGTGCCTCCTCTGGCCCGGCACTCGGCCGGTGTTTCGCACTTCGCGGCGCACTGCGGCACGGGCGTAACCGCGCCGGAGAGATCGCCACATGCCACAAGCAGGAGAGGGAGCAGGCGGAGGAGCATGGGCGCTTTCTACCATGGCGCACGCAACTTTCTCGACGCCCCGCCGATAACCTAGGAAACGCTGCACGGGAGGAAGCCCCATGAACCTGACCGCCTCTTCGCATCTCTACCAGCGCCTCTTTCGCCTTCCTGGCCACCGGATCGAGGCGAGCCACCCGGCATGGACGGTTTCGGCCGTCGAGTGCTTCTGGGCGCATGCCTACCGGGCCCACGTGACGTGGAACCTCTCGGGCGACGTGCTCGTGGAGGTAGACCGCAATGGGTTCGGAGTGCAGCCCACGTTCGGTGAGCCGGAGATGCGCAGCATTCACTCTGAGGCCACATCCTGCGCCCCGAGGGACGCATGAGCCGCCGACAAGACCACGGCGGCCTCGTGGAGAGCACGCTGGATGCCGTGCAGACGTGGCTCCGCTTGGCCGCTGCCTCGGTGAAGCTCGCGGCACTGGCACACGAGAGTGGGCGCCTCATGGTTGAGGCGGAACTCCACGAGGCGGCGGCCTACCGCTACGAGGAGGCGGCGCGCAACGCCGAGCGGGTTGCCGAGGCATGCCGCATTGAGGCAACGTACCACCGTAGGTTGGTCGCCATCGCGAGTGGCCAAAGGGGGGAGCGGACATGAGCGGGAAATGGCATGGGTTTTTCGAGGTACGAGGCGACGACGTTGTGCCGCATGTTGCCGAACTCAGCGAACCCTCGAAGGGATGCAGCCGGACGCGGGCCGGTGCCATCGCCGTGCTCAGGCAGCACATGGAGCACGAGCACAAGGCCGCGCAGGCCAAGGCGGCACAGATCGGCAGAACGCTGGCCGCGCTGCTGGAACTCGAGGAGCGGCCATGAGGCAGCAGAACCGCCGCAAGGTGAAGTGGTGCCCCGAGCGCATGCGCGCCTACGTGCTCCGGGACGGGGTGCGCTACTGGGCGCCGCAGGAGACGGTGTTCTCAGAGGGCGACGGGGTGGTGGTGCTCAACCCGGACACGCGCTCCATAACCGTGCGGAACACGGGGGTTCGCGAAACGTGGAAGGCGGACGCAACTTCTCCTGGCAAGCCCTGATAATAGAGCATGGGAGGCATCATGATCGAGGAAACGCTGGAACGAGGGTGGTTTGGAAGCATCGGACCGATCTCCGTGGAATACTTCCGCGACGAGGTGAACCGATTTCGTGAAGTCATTGGCTCCACGGCCTACACTTTGGAGCAAAAAGACTTGGCATTTCGCGCGATTGGGTTGATGTGGCTGATCCTGGATCCCAAGGACCCCAAGGTCTCAACCGCAGAGACGTGGTGGCAGGCGACCGCGCAGGAATGGACCATGCGTCGGTCGTACGAGGCACGGTAGCAACTTCTCCGGGGCGCTGAGGATAATGTGTCATGGACCTTTCACCATCATTCAAGCGGTTCCTAGCTGAACTTATCGAGGCAGGTGGCTCCCTTGAGCTGCGCGAAGGCGCCGAGAACATCCCTGGCATCAAGACGCTGGTGCATGAGGGCTACATCCGCCTCGTTGCAGCGCTGTGCGGTCCGCTGGGCGTGCGGACGGGCACGTTTTTCGCCCAGATCACCGAGGCTGGGCGCGCGGCATATGCGGCCACGCTTCCATCCGATTTGGCGCAGGCTGACGCAACTTCTCCGGGCTCGGGCGGATAATCATTTTGTACCCAGCACGGAGGGCCAACAATGGACCAGTCACTTGCATCAAGCATCGAGACTCGCCTCGTTACCGCGTCCCACACTCGTGTCTCGCTGCTCAATCCAGCAAGGCGCCCACTCGTAAACCGAAACCGCTGGCTCGCCGTTCTTCGACTGACTGGCGCCCTGCCGCGCCTCGCAATGAAGGAAGGACTGGAGGAGGCACCATGAGCACCCCAGCAGAAACGTTGTCCCAGATGATTGAGGCGCTGACGGAGGAAAAGAGCGTGGCACGTCGGCGCACCCACGCCAATACGGCACACACTGCACTCTGGTTGATGCGAGAGGCGCAACCGCCAGCAAATGCGGATGAGGCAGAGCAGCGCGGTTACAGGCACGGGTTGTTGGTGGCCATCGAACTGCTGAGAGAGTCGCGCAAAGAGCACGAGAGGCCGCTGGAGACCGCAGATGTCGGCAAGGCCTATACCGTCATCAACGGCGTCATCAACTACGGCCAGTTCCTGTGCAGCGACGCTGAATCCAGAATGGGGCGTGAGGCCTTCGCAATGGAGCGCATGAAGAAGGAGACTCCATGAGGCACGTTCCCATGTCCTTAGGCGAGACACTCGTCCTGTGGTGGCGAACTGCCGTGTGCAAGGTCCTAGGCCATGCGCCACGGTCATGCTACCCGTTCGCGGACGTGTGCTCCAAGTGTCGCGGGGTTCTCCCGCCCGAGAGAAGGACGCCATGACCGGCCGCCATCACGTCACCGAGAAGCAGCGCCAGTTCTTGAAGGAGCACGCCGAGGCTCTGGCCGACGCCGTTCCTCCCAACATGGTAGAGGGGCTGAAGTACATGCTCTCCGTGTCCAAGGTGGCGGGCTTGTCCACCGAGGATGCCTACCTCAGCGTCACCGAGGCCATGAGGGCCATGCAGGCGCCACACAGGCCGCACAGCAAGCCCTGGCTCGTACTGGAGTCGGGGTGCCTGTGGCTGGAGCGAGAGCGGAAGAAGGAGACGACATGAGCACAAGGAAGCCGCACGAGGAGGATTGGGCCTTGGACCGCGACGGAGACGTGCGTCGCAAGAATAGACGCGGCGACATGACGACGCTGGTGTGCTTGAAGGCGGCCACGGGAGAACTTGAGGAACAGGCCCTCATCGCCGCCGCTCCAGACATGGCACGAGCGCTAGTGGCGGTCTTGGAGTGGGACAAGATCTCCAGGGAATTGCCAGAGGACCCCGCCAAGAGCCCTATGGGTGCCGTCCGTGCAGCCCTTGCCAAGGCCGGAGTGCCTATCCCGTAGTGTTCCGGGAAATGGCCCGGGTGGTTGAGGGGCGGGTTCACTTCGGGGTGCACACGTGAGGCCCCTGGGCTGGTTTCCCGAGTCCCACGGCGCTTCTGTGCCCCTCTGCGGGGCGCCGCGCATTTCACGCAGCACTAGGGAGGAACATGCCACGCAAGAGGAACGACCCCGAGGATGCGAAGCTAGCCCGCATCATGGGCACCGCGCTCCGATCCGCGCGAAAGTTGGTAGGCCTCACGCAGGCGGAAGCGGCGGCTCGCGCCGGAACGGCGACAGAGGTGTACGGCCGGATTGAACGCGGCCACGCCATCCCCAGCATCCCCATGCTCCTGTCGATTGGACGGGCGCTGGGGGCGCAACCGAACGAGTTGCTCGGCGCCACGCCCGTGTCGGATAAACCGCTAGCGCCCAGTCTCCATTCGCCCATGGCCGCATTGCCCAACACCCCGGACATGCGCAGGCTGCTGCTGCGCATGTCGAAGATGCAGCCACGCCACATCCGCACGCTGGCCTACCTGGCAGCACAACTGTCCAACGCGCAGTCCACGGGAGTAGCACCATGAGGAAGCAAGCCACCAGGATGTCGTACCGCATCGTCGGCCCGGGCGGAGAACTCGGAGAGGGCACGGGCGCCAGTGAGGCAGAGGCCCTGCTGAGCCTCTACGAACAGGCCCGCGAGGACGAAGAGTTCGCCGCCCGTGTGAATGGCGTGACGTTGGCCCCAGGCGGGAAGATGCTGGCCTTCACTGGCAAGGGGCCGTTCCCGCCCAACGTGGATTCCGTCACCTTCGAGCGGGTAGCGTGAGGCTATTTCTCGCGCCCGATGCTTGATTCTGGCGGGATTGCCTTGTGAATCGCGTAGAAGCACGTACTGCCCCACTGAACCGTTGGGGACTCGCACGGAGGCGAGTAGTCGTCCGGGTGGGCACGCCTATAGCAGGCACCAGCAATGAGCACCTCCTTGGTTCCACACCTCGGAGGGCTCCCCTTCGGCCGTTTCTGCCAATCGTAGGGCTTGTCCGGGATCTTCCCGCCCGGGAGAGTGGGTTCCGTCGCGGAAACGGCACCACCTGGGTGCAGCACCTGCTCAACGGGCGATGGACCTGCGTGCTGTGGCGCGCAACTGGCCGCCCAGAGAGTAAGAGCCACTGTTGCCGCCGCTACGAGAAACCACTGTGTGCGCATACTTAACTCCATGCATAAGCACCCCCGCAGTGCATGGTGCACGCAATGCCGCCCGGCGCCAATACGACATCCGGAGGATGGACGGACATGGAGAATGGGGTATCTTCACACCCACGCCATGCACAAGCCCCTCTACATTCCCCTCGCTCTCGCCGTCGCCGCCTTGATGTTGGCGGCGCACCTCGCCTGCTCCTCCACCGGAGGCGCCACCTACGAAAGAGGCACGCCAACTCGGCCTCCTCCGGCGCAGACACGCCCAGGCGTAGGCCTCCCGGTGTACGATCCGCAGTCCAAGCCCTTCCCGCCGCAGCCCAACCCGAAGCCGAAGAGGCTGTTGCCGCCGTCCAGGGAACCCGGGATCTGGGCCAGCGATGCCCCGGACGACATGCCCAGCGAATTCGTTGTGCCTTGGGGCGTATTTCTCATGGGCCCAAACCAGAGGATCTTCAGGTGATGCACGTGCCAATCGATCTCCCGCCCACTGTCGAAGATGGCTTCGACGCCACGCCCGCCGGATGGTGCGCAGACGCAATGGCCATCGGGGTTTCGGCATCACAGCACGGACTCGCCGCCAGGCTCACCAATATCGACGACAAAGAGCGCGCGTGCGTCATTGTGTCGGCCTTCTTTGGTTGTATGGGGAATGTGGTCTCGCCTGAGTTCGTCGCAACTGTGTTTCCTAACATCGGCCTCACGCGCGAAGAGCAGGAGCGCCTCTTGGCGAAGGCCAAGGATACGCGCGACTACGCAACGGGCCTGGTGCGCAAGCACTGCGGCAGCAAGGAAAAGGTGCTGGAACTCAGCGGGCTCATTCAGATGGTCATGGATGCCGCATACAATGCCGGAGGGACCATATGGACGCACTGACCGAGCAACAGACGAAGTGGGCGATGGAGTACGCGCACTACCTGCGAGAGCGCCGAGGAACGGATGTCGACGATGCGGCATTCCACACGTCTCTTCTCGCCTATGTCGCTGATGGTGGCGTTGGCCCGTTTCCGGAGTCCAAGGCAATGGAGGACGCCGTGCGTCACTTCCACGCCCAGATGACAGGCAGCGCTGCCTAGCACCAGCCCACGCAACCTCGCAGTGCTCCTAGACAGGACCCTTCCCATGAAGACGCTGAATCTTGCTGTTGCCGTCCTCTTTCTCGTTGCATGTGGTGGGCCAATCGCACGCGGGCCGCTCATCCGCCCACCAGCGCCACCGACGCTCCGGCCTGGGCACGGACTGCCGGTGCTTGAGCCCGGAAAGCCACAGGCTCTCCCGCCGCGCTCTCCGCATAAGCGGCCCCTGCCGCCCACGGCCGAGCCAGGCCTTTGGGCTGGGGATGGACCGGTGGCCGCGACCGATGACCCTGCGCCGTTTGTGGAACTGTTTGGCGTGCCGATTGCGTCCCCCGGCCTGCCTCAGGAACGGACTGAAACAGCCCGATGCGCGGAACAAGCCCGGCTTCGCTTCGATGAAGAGACGTACAAGAAACGGGACGGCACGTGGCTCAGGTGCTTCGCCAATGCGATCATCCAGGCATGCTTAGAGGCGGAGGGCGACAAGTTGCGAGCACTGAAGAAGGACTCCGCAGCGACTCCGGCCCACAGCGCTCGCTTACACGCCATCGGCCCTGCGGCCGCACTGGCGGCGAAGGAGGCCGCTCGCCTTTGTCCGACGAAGGATGCCGAAACAGCCAAGGCGGGGCGTGACATGCGGGAGTTCACCATGAGGACGGAGTGGGCACAATGAGGCGACCATTCATGGTTGAGCCGTTCAAACGAACTGCCCCGGCTTACCCGAAATATTGGTGGGAGGGCGATCTTCAAGACCTCACGGATGACGAGATCTGCTGCCGCGCACTCGGCGACTTGCGCGGCAGGCCCGGGGATGGGGTGTCGGAGGGTGGGGCCTTCATCCTCAAGGCCAAGGAACTGGGCGTGAACGTCGGCGGACTCTACCGCGCCTCCTACGCGGCACGGGCCGCACAAGGCGGGTGGGCCGAACCCTTCGACGAGTGCACGTGGCCCCAGGCGCTGGAATATGCCGCGAAGGCACTCCCATGGAGCACCGAGGCAGAGCGCTACGCTTGGGCGATTCGCTACATGTGGTGCCTGGAACTGCCGGAGCCGCGCGACACTCTCGATCCTCACGATGATGGGCAGTCCAGTGAGTGACGATGCGACTCCGACACTTACCTGGGCACCAGCAACGGGATCTGCGACGATGCCCGCTGTACGGAGGGCGGCGCCCATAGCACCAAGGTACCAGAAACAATCGCGGAGAACCCGCGACAACATGGTAGTAACCCAACCGTCGAGGGCGGCACGGCGGGCCTCGGAAACCATCCGCGCCCACCCTCGCAGATCGCTGCACCAATCGCAGTGCGCCCAATGGAGGGGCGTTGAAATGAACACTACCAATACACGTTTCATTCTTGCAGTCGCGGTTACCACTTATGCCCTTGGGATGGCTGGATGCGGAGGCGAGGATCCGCTGCCGCCCGGTTCTGCCGACGCAGACGGTGATGGGATCGTCAACTCCGCAGACGCCTGCGTGAATGAGCCGGAGACGTTCAACAACTACAACGACTCGGACGGTTGCCCCGACACTCCGCCGAGCACGCCCACGGATACTGACCGTGACGGCATTCCTGACACCAACGATTCATGCCCGACGCAGCCCGAGACTCAGAACGGCTACCAAGACTCTGACGGCTGCCCGGATACACCCCCGGCGCCCACTGACGGGGATCGGGACGGCATTCCGGATTCTCAGGACGCCTGCCCTGCCGGAGCGGAAGTGGTGAACAACTACCAGGACTCGGATGGATGTCCGGACGTGAATCCGGCCTTCAACGCGCGCTGGTCCGGCACGGTGACAATCACCGTGCAGAACGAGGCCCCGCTTCAGTTTACCGGCACCATGAATGGTACGGCCAATGGCTTTTCCGTCCGCTTCGTGCCCGTGTGCCCGCTCGGCGACGGGACCATGAATACGAACACCTACACTGATCAGTACAGCGTCCGCTGGGATGGCACGCTGGCCTGCGCGCCCGTGGCCTTCTCCGGAGGATGCCAGTCCGTGGTTTTCACGTTCAACAGCGCGTCGTTCGCTCTTGCCGCCTCAAACGGGAACCTTGGCGCCGCTGGCAGCGGTACGGCGACGGGGTGCGGCATTTCCAAGCCCTTCGTGATGACCTTCTCGGGGGCGCGCCAGTAGTGGTGTGAGCGCGAGACCAGGAAAAGCAGCGATAACCAAGGCAGTACAACCGCACTGGGCGGGCGCCCTAGGAAAGCACCCCGCCCAGTGCTTCAACAGGAGAAACACCATGGATAATACGTACAGGGGGCTGTTTCTTACAATCGTGGTTTCTGCGTACGCTCTTTTTGGAGCATCAGGATGTGGGCCAGAGGCGCCTACCAGTTGCGAGGACTGCCTCGCTCAGCAGGCCCAGAACCTCCCCCCAGACGATGGGTGCTGGCCGTACTGCGAGGCGCCTCCTGATGAGGATGGAGACGGGATCGAGGACTCGGCCGACGCCTGCCCGTCCGAGCCTGAGACGAGGAACGGATTTCAGGATGCTGACGGGTGTCCGGACGTGGTTCCAGCGCCTGCGGCGCTCTCAACCGAGATTGCAGGCACGTGGCTCGGGACGTCTGTACTTTCAGTCAACGGAGGGACCTACAGCAGGTCGCACAGCGTGCCGGTGTTTGTTAGCGCAGACCGCTTCAACGGATCTATCTCTGGATTCTGTCCGGATGGCTCTGGGACCGTTCCACTATTGGCGTACACCAATGCTCCAGATGCGGCGTGGACGGGTATCTACTCTTGCCCCCCCGGGCCATGGGGCACTTGTGGTGATGGCGTGGCCATACGCGCCAACATGCTCGTCTTTGACATCACGGTATATCCAACCGCCAATGGTGTACGGATCGTTTCGCATGGCTCAGTTACGCTAACCGATGGCGATGATACCCGGTCCAGTCCGTGCGACCAGACCGGGCAATTTTCGGCGGAATTCACTGGGACGCGCTAAGCCTGCTCGCCAAACACCAAAACTTGCACGGCCCGCGCTGCGCCTGTCTGGAAGTTGTACAGATCAAAGGCCGTTCCAGATATCTCCAACTCACGCGCCTCCAGCGTAACAGTGGCGCCTACAACCGTGGCCTCAAACACGAGGTTGCTGGAGGAATTGCCGGGGGTAACGAAGGCCGCACCAGTAGCAGCGACGGCGCTCGCTAGCGTGATGGTGATCGTTGTGCCGCTGACAGCGACGCTGGTGATGTTGAAGCCAGCCGTTACTGTCGTGCCAGTCGAACCGCCTCCAGTTGTCAGAAACCTTACCCATGCCTTCGGCAGGTTGAGCGGAGTTAGCGTATTGGCGAGCGCCTCGTTCGAGTTTGGAACGGCGCCGCTCAGTTTCAAATTGCCGTTGGTGAGCTCCAGGGCATTGGTGGGGTCTGCGCCTGTTGAGGCGGTGCCAGCGGCGATCTGAGCGCCCACTCCAGCGCCAGACCCCGTGATTACGGCACCTGCTGACGTGCCGGAACCGCCCGTGATGTTCGCTCCAGTGGAACTCGGGCCTCCGGTGACATTGATGCCTGCACCGCTTGTGGCACCGCCCTGGAATGATCCTCCTGCCCCAGTAGCGCCTCCAACCCCACGGACGCCAGCGCCAGTCCCATTGCCTGTGGCCGTAAGACCAGCCGTGTTTGATGTGCTTTGTGTGATAGTGGCGCCACCGAATATGACAAGGCCGGTGGCCACTTCTACAGAATCCTCGAACACAGCAGCGGCGTACACCCGCACCTCGGCCGTGCTCCACTTCATGATCTCCGTGGAACCATCCACTGCTGTTATTACGCCTGTGCTGGGGCGGTAAAACCCGAGGTTCGTTTCGTTGGTGAAGGTGTACGAGGGGAGGGCAATGGAACCATCCGGGACACGGAGCGCCGCTGTCATCGCCCCCTTGCCGGAGCGGGAGAGAGAGTCCGTGAGTTCCTCCCCAATGTCGTTGAGTTTCCCGTTCATCACGGAACTGGAAATTGTGGTGCCTGAGGAAAACTGGGAGGAGGGTGAGGTGTAACTACCTGTTGCGGATCTGGGCATGGTGCTTCCTTTCGGGGGTTGGGGCTACGGGGTGCTGCGTGGGCTATTGGGGCGTGGACGGGGCTTCTCCCGTTACCAACCACGAGAGGCCCTGCGCGAGCGCATCCTTCTGCAGGCGTCGCTCGTAGGTGGGTTGGGGAAGTCCCCACTGGTGACGGAGAGCGTAGGTACAGAGGTTCACCTGCCACGCATCCTCACCCAGTGCCTTCTTGGCTTCGGCCATCGCCTGATGCCATGTCGGCGTCTGTCGCTCTCTCCACGCATCGTCATGGCATACCGATCGGAGTTCAAGGAGGATGCCACCGACCGGAACGCCGAGAGAGAGCAACTCCAAGCACTCCATCGCCCACGCCATATCTGCTTTGAACGCAAGCATGCTCTCAAGCACGAGGTCTGCGTGGCTGGAGGGCGTGCCAGTCGGAGGCGTTGGCGTCGTTACCATGGCAGCACCCATCCAGGAAGAATCACGCCATACTCGCGCGCAGCAAGAGCAGCCACTTCTCGATCCTCACAGGCGCGCTCCATCGCGCGCTTGTTCAGCCTGATGGCTGGTTCCATACCACCATAGCGACTGGTGTCTGGCCCACGACTCTTGTACTGCATCTCTCGGAGATTGAGGCACGCCGCCATGAGCGAGTGCGCGAGGCATTTGCGCACATCCTTCCGCATGTCGGAGAAGTGTGTTGTTGGTGGCGGCCGAGCGAGATCTGCTCTCTTGTTCATATCGTTGGCGCACTCCGTCATGTGGCGGCGCGCGAGGCCCTCTTCTTTGCCATCCGGCATCTCCACCGGTTCAAGCAAGATGAAGGCGAGTGGACGCTGAGTCGGTTCATCACTCGCCCAGATTCCTGGCCTCCCGTCCGGTTCAGGAGGGAGGTAGCGCTTGGGCCTGGGGTGTGGTTGTACCTCCGGATTGGAGTGAGGCTGGCCCGGGAGGGGCAGGCCTACTCCGGGGCGCGTGGGTGCTGGGGCAGGGCGTGCGGGGGTGCCACGCTCGTAGGTGGAAGGTGCTGGTGAGGCACAGGAGAGGAAGAGAAGGACAACGGGGAGGGTGTGTCGCATGGGGCCTTTCGTGTGGGATGGGTTGTGGGTTGCGCCTAGACGGCACGGTTGCAGCAGCGTGGTTCATCGCCGCTTCCTTGGTTGGCGCCCAGAAACTCGCCACGGGATCTCCGTCGCCGTCGAAGTAGGTGAGGCGCCATCCGGGCGGGCTTGGCTTGAGGGTACTGCTGGCGAAGTTGATTCTCATGGGATTGGGGCCTTGGGGGAGCGTTCCTTGAGGATGTCTGCTGCTATGGCTTGGGTGGATGCGTCCACAGGCAGGTCGATTGGAAGCAGGCGGGTGTTGCCGTCCACCACCGCCTGCAGAGTGGCGTCGTCGAAGAGGTCCAGAAGAGCACGAGAATTCTGGAGAATGCCTGCCGTCTCGGTCACTGGCTTCCTCGTCGCGACCACGAATACAACTCGTGCCACTTAGCTGCTATTGGTCCGAATGTTGGGATCATTCGTCGCCTGCGCTCTTCGTCGCAGGAGCGGCGCACAAACGCGGCGGCCGCGTCCTTGAATTTCCCGACCCGCTCCTCAGGAAAATCCGTGTCGGCACTCACGCAATAGGCGTACAGTAGCGCGGCGAGGCAGCGTTTATCGTCCATGGGCATTTCTGGCTCGCCAATGGACCATTTTGCGGCGAGGCGCATAGTTCCTCCACAGCGAGATGCGTGACGCTTGTCGTCGCTGCTGGCTGGATCTGGCACCGGCAGGAGGATCTCCCACATGCTGCTGGACCACTCGGCCTCTGGCTCACTGCTGGCCCAGATCCCCGGTTCACTCGTGGATGTGAGCACCCTGGAATGGGGCGAGCGCGGATACACGCCGGGCTGAGGCGCATGCCCAGGCGGGGCATAGCGAGGTGCATCCGTCGTGGGGTTGGTGGTGGGTGCGCGGACTGGGGCACGCACGGGCGGACGGTAGGCTCCGCGCTCGTACGCATCGCCAGAGGCACACCCGAGACACAGCAGAAGCACTGCATGGAGGTAGCGCATATGCGCTCAGTGTACGCTGCCGAACGCCCAGCGTCACGCCTGCCGTGCGGCCGATCTCTTGGCGGATTTCTTACCTGTGGCGTAGCAACTTCTCGAAGGCGCCGTGCGATAACCAGTAAACGGCCTCGGGCCTGGGAGGAAGCAATGCACTACTTGGAGATGCTGCGTGAGGAGTCCGCTTGCGAACCCGCGATGCGGTGGGCGCCAACACGAACTTGAGCGCCAAGGAGAGGTGGGAAGCGTGCCCGGACGGGTCGTGGATGGCGTGGATGCTTGGCCGCTGGCGCATTCGGCAACATCTTGCCCCCGAGGCACTGACGGGACTGCGCGAGTGGGCCATGACGAGCGCTCATCGCGCCATCACCGTCCACGCGCCAAATGCCCTTCTCTCGGCGGCTGCATGCCATCCAGAAGAGGCGCACCGCACCGCGCTCATCAAGCACGCGGAGGGCCTGTCCGCCTTGAGTCTTGTGGAGCCCGCCGACGCCAGTTACGCCGCCGACCCTTGCAGACGGAGCGGTGCCGAGGTAGAACGTCTATGGCTCTCCCGCAGATGGCTGCTGCTGCGGCGACCTCGCCGGTTCCGGACCGGCACTTCAGGACCACCGCGCACGCGGCCCTGTGAAGATTCAAAACCGGAGCAGCAGGGGCTCGGCCGCCGTCGTAGGCAGCCGGGCCCTTCGTCTTTCATGGGTCCGCGATCCCTGCCGTTCGCGGCTCTCCTGTCGTCGGCACGGGCTTGGCCTCCGCCACGGGCAGCCAGCACCGGCCCTCGTGCTCCCATTGCTTGCCCTTGGGGCACGGCGGTGGGGTTTCCGTACGCACCCAACAGCCGTTGTTGATCTCCACCTGCGCCCGCTCAGGATCGCATTGTCCCGCGCGCAGTTGGTTCGGGCCGGGCGGGGGCAATTTCCCTGGCAGCGCCATTGCCAACATGGGCAGCGCGGCTGGCGTGGAGGAGAGCAGCGGCACCTGAGGCACGGGGAGCGGCGCAGGGCCAGCCTCCAGCGGTGCGCCCTTGGGCACCACGAGGTAGGCAAGCCCCGGCGTAATAGCCAGCGCCACGAAGACAATGGCGGCCGTGGGGATTACTACCTTGAGGCCCTTCATGGTGATGGTGGTTGGCTCGTGACGTTGAGGCGGAGGAATAGGCGCTGGGGTCGGCATTACAGGAATCCTCCTACCTCGTATTGGGCTTCCAACTGGACAAGAGTGGTGCGGCCGAGGGGTTGGAGGCGGATGGCGGCAGAAGCCGAGTGCCCTATGCTCAGGGCGCCCTGGAGAGGGTTGACGCTTGCCGAATCCCCGCCCCACACGTCGCTATCCCAAATGGCCGTATCCCAAATGTTGGGGGCGGTACTGACGGACTCCTCCGGCTCCGTGAGTTCGCTCAAGTCCATGTCGTACCGGGCCTCCAGCCTCACGTTGGGCGTAGCGCCATCCGTGAGAATGAGGGCCCGAATCTGCTTGAGGGAAACGCGGTTCCCTCTCGCGCGCTGGAAGGCAGGAATGAGGGTGCAGTCCACGCGCTCATAGGTGCTTAGATCGGCTCGCCCTACGTTGTCCAAGTAGTCCCGCGCCACGCACACGCGCCCATCCAGCGTCCCGAAATGCAGCCTCCCCTCCCAGACAGCGGCGCAGTGCATGGGCAGGTTGCGGTAGCGAAACCACCCACGTGTTGCTTGGCTCTGGGCGAGGCACTGGCCGGTTTCCGTAGAATAGTCCGGGTACAGCACCAGGAGAGCGTTGTCCTCGGGGTGCAGGCGCATGCTCCAACCGCGTGCCTGCCGTCGAGTGAGCATGAGGGCGTTGAATAGGTTGGAGATCTTCGCCGTCTCGTACGCCTTGTCCGAACCCACCACGAGGCGGGAAATGGGGATCACCCCATTGCCAGAGAGGATCCAGAGATCACCACCCACCTCATAGGCAATTTCACGGCCCTTGGGGGGCGGAGCAATAGTCCACACGCCCCTCACGTTGAACGAGTCTGGGTCCGACGGGTCCAACCCCTGGCACACCACCACGTCCCCACCCGAGGAGATGGCGACAAGGGCATCATCCATGCCCGCACCGCCGTCGTAGCTCCAGTTGTAGAGGCCAACGAGGTGCCCGCCTTGGCGAAATTGGGTGCCGAAATTGAATTCCGTGGCGGTGCCATAAATGGCGTCTGCAGAGAGGTACCATGCGGATGCTGTGTCCCTCTCCGTGAACCAGATCCGTCGCTTGAAGACGGTGACGTGCACGAGGCTGTCCGGGTCCACGTTGGCAATCTGTCCCGGGCTTCCCCCCATGGGCACTGCGGCCCAACTGCTCCCCGTTTGGGTGTAGACGTGCAGGCCATTCACCTCGTCGCAGTACAGGCCGAAGTGCCCGCCAGAGGTAACCACCACCCGAAAAACGCCATACCCTGCATCCCCCGAGGAGACGGCAAACGAGTAGGCGGTACTGGGCGAACCGGAGGAAGTGGTAACAGCGTAGATGCCTGTGTCCGTCGTGGCGAAGAGGCGGTTGAGAGAGGGCTCACTCCCCGCAAAGGCCATGAGGGAGCGCACCCTGTCATTGGTGCTGCCCGTGAGGCCCGTGCACCACTCCCGGTACCCCAACCGGCCGCGCAGGCCGGACTCAGCGGGGATGAGGTTCCACACCAGGGCGCAATCCTCTGGCGGCATGGCCGTGCCCGTGGCCACGGTGTTGAGTCCACCGATGGGTGCCGGGAAAGCCATGGTCTGCGCGGCCGGTTGGGG
>Ga0247822_10000017_pt1 | contig 58170 bp, 92 predicted proteins | sample 13C_Cellulose_Da_FD_192423 | JGI IMG/M metagenome (GOLD analysis project Ga0247822, IMG submission 192423) | Soil microbial communities from agricultural site in Penn Yan, New York, United States - 13C_Cellulose_Day30 | ecosystem: Environmental > Terrestrial > Soil > Agricultural land | place...
CGGTCTCGCGCGCTTCGAGGTGATCCGGGCGGTGCGGTCGGAGTGCCCAGAGATCCCGCGCGTGGTGCTGGATGAGCTGGTGATGGAGATGTTGGCGTGACGCTTCCCGATCTCCGGACACACGCCCCCGCGGCAAAACACTCAAGACCTGTCAGGCCATCGCTAGTCGCTATCGACTCGCCATCGAAGCGCGCGAGACCGCGAGCTCATCGCTTGCTGCTGACTCTGGGTCTCGCAGGCGGCAGCGCCTCTCCCAACGAGCGAAGCGAAGTAGAGGACGACGCGACGAGCCGGACGAGGAAGCGGGGACCGTCTGCGGTCACTGCTGCCGACGTCGGCACACCAGCCGAGCGTAGCGGAGGCGGTGTCGAGCGACTCAAGGCAACCAGAGACCGCGCGCGGATCACGCCGTGTTTCCTGGAGCGTGTCAAGAAAAATCTGAACGTCCGTTCAGACTGCGCGAAATGTCTGGACTTTTTCGAGGTGGCAGCGTGAGCGACGAGTCTCTCTTCGAGTTTGGCTTTACCCACAATCGGAAGCTCAGGCGACTGTCTGATGTGGCGTTTCGACTGTGGGTTACCGCCATCGATGTAGCCAACGAAGACGGCACTGACGGGCTCGTCACGCCGGACAGCATCGACGTCTTCACGAAGGCGCCGAAGACTGGCAAGGAGCGCGAGACCGCAATAGCAGAGCTCGTAGACGGCGGACTCTGGCATCCGGTCGACGGGGGATGGGTCATCCACGACTTCCTCAAGCATCAGGAGTCAGCGGAAGGTCGCACTGACAGGAAGGCGATGGATCGTCGGCGCATGCGACTTTCCCGCAACCGGAAGTCCTACGTGGCGTTTGCCGTAAGCAACGGGGCGACTTGCCGATACTGTGGCGTGGAGCTGATCGATGGTTCGGGTGGCTCCTGGTCGTCGGATGATCAGAAGCGCTGGGCGTGCCTAGATCATATCGTTCCGCGGTGCCAAGGCGGCTCGGACTCAGATGAAAACCTCGCGCTGTCCTGCTGGCTGTGCAACTCGAAGAAGGGCGGACGCACGCCTGAGCAAGCCGGGATGGTGCTGCGATGAGCCGCATCCGCACAATCAAGCCCGAGTGGCTCGATGACGAGCTGTCGCTTGAGTGTTCCGACGCCCGCGTCCTGGCCGTCGCAATGATCTTGCTCGCTGACGACCACGGTCTAGGGCGAGCTCACCCGCACTTCCTGCTGTCCCGCGTGTTCCCGGCGAAGTCCTCGGACGTCCTCGCGAGGGCTCTCGAGGGTCTCGCGAGGATTCGCTACATGGTTTTGTACGCCGTCGATGGTCAGAAATACTACGCGCTGAGGACCTGGCGGAAACACCAGAAGGTTGACCATCCGTCGGCGCCCAAAGTTCCGATCCCGACACGGAAAGACGCTGTAATTTACGCAACTTTGTCGGACTTCGCGAAAGACTCGCCGGACTTCGCGAGGGCCGTCGAGAAGCTCGCGAAGGGCTCCGAGTCCTCCTATCCCAATATAGATCCCTCTCTCTCTTTCTTTTCAGATCCAGAAGATCAACCTGACAGGTCAGGATCGCGCGCGCGAGCGAAGCGCTGGCGGGTGGTGCCTTCCAGCTTCGAGGTGACCGAGGCGCATCGGAAGTTGGCGACCGAACTTGGCGTCGACCTTGCGGCCGAGGAAGCCAAGTTCAGGGACCACGAGTTCAAGGACCCGAAAAGCGACGCGGGTAAGACCTTCAGTCGCTGGCTCAGGACGGCGGCGGAGTACGGGCGAGGAAAGTCTCCGGCGGGGAAAGTCGGCGCGAACGCTGACCGGCTTCGTGCACGCGCCAACCGCTTCGAGGCCGAAGAGCGCGCCGCGCAGGAGGCTCGCGATGCAGCGAAGTGAGGCCGCCAAGCTCGTGGCCATTCTGGCCGCGGCCTACCGCGACGCTGCCATCAGCGATGCGACCGCCGACGTCTACGAGTCCATGCTCCTGGACTTGCCCTTCCCTGCCGTGCAGGCCGCCATCCAGCGCCTGGTCTGCACGTCGAAGTGGCTGCCTACCATCGCCGAAATCAGGGCCGCGGCGGCGGACCAGGAGCGTGGCCCGGTACGCAAGGGCGTCGAGGCCTGGGGCGACGTGCTGGCGGAGATCCGACGCACCGGTGCCCACGGCGTCCCGAGCTTCGTTGACCCGCTGGTGGCCGACTGCGTGAACGCGATGGGCTGGCGCGGGCTGTGCCTCGGTGACAATGAGGCCGCTGACCGGGCCCGGTTTGCGGAGCTCTACGACGCCCTGGCGGCCCGCGGGCGAGCCGACGTGGTCTCAGGTCGTCCCCTGCCGGCGCCGCGCGCTGGACTGGCGCCAGCGAGCCGCATTGGCCTGTTGCTGCCGGAGGCGAAGGGTAAACCAGCAGGGGCGCCGGTCATCGCGTTGCCGGTGGCCCCGAAGGCCAAGCCGACAGCCGCGCAGTCGAAGACGTGGACCGCTGCCGAACTCGACGCAGCGATCTCGAAGGGAGGCTCCAAGTGAACCACGACGACCGCTTCGACTCCGACGCGCCGATCCCCGGCGAGGTCAAACCGGCGAAGGCGCGCCCCTACTGGGATCGCCCCTACGTCGATCCCGGCGCTGTCACTGCCGAGGAGATCGAGGCCGACATGGCTCGCCTGTTTCCTGAGAAGCAGAAGGCGCCGGCCAAGGCCGGTCGAATCAACGGGCCGCTGTCAGAAGGCCACTTCGGCACGGACTCCGAACAATCGAAGGAACAAGGATGACCTACTGGACCAAAGAAGACATCTACGACGAGCAGATCTCGCCGCTCATGACCAAGATCATCGCGATCTGCAAAGAGCACCAGATCCCGATGGTTGCGCAGTTTCAGTATGCGAACGACGCCCTTGGCTACCCGCAGCGCGACAACTCGCACGACCCGGAGCTCTTCAGGCTCGGTGGCGAGGAGTACAGGGCGATGGCGGCAGGGAGGGCGCCATGAGTGACGATGACACGATCAAGATTCGTCGCCAGGTCACTCTCGACGAAGCCGAGGGTCTGAAGTTTGCCGGCGTGGTCGTCGGCAGGGACAACCACTGGGCACTCCTGTTCGGCGACGATGCGTTCTCGGTCATCTGCGCGACACGCAATTGGGGCGACGGCGCGGACATCGAGCGACGTGAAGGTGTTTCAGTCTACGAACTCGCTCAAGAGTTCGATCTCTGGGACGCCCGCCACAACGGCCTCTTCGACGTGGACACCTACGAAGCCGAGGTGGAAGCCAAGCGGGTGGCTCAAGCGCAGAGTCAGGAACAGCGCGAGCGCAGGCTTCTGACTGACCTCAAGGCGAAGTACCCGGAGCCGATGAAACCATGACGCCCTCCCAACTCTCCCAGCAACTCCGCGAATCCTGCTCGACCCTGCTCTTCTGGGGCGAGTGCTTCGGTATTCGCCCGTTCAAGCTCCCGCGCCGCTACAACAAGCCGGTCGAACTCGTGTTCACGCCCGGACAGGCCGAACGCCTGCGCCTGATTCAGCGCCTCGTCCGGCAGGAGCGGCTGTGCAACGCCGAGGTCAAGGAGAGGTTGGCGGAGATGCGGGCGGAAGGTGAGGTGGCGGCGTGAAGATCGAACGCGAACTCTACATCCACACGGTGAACGTCACCGCCGGCCGCGGACACCACGACGTCCGCATGGACAGCTACTGCGTACCACCACTCGAAACGCGGGCACAGGTCGGCGCGGGCTCTGTCGATATCGACCTTCGCGGCATTGGAGACGCGGAAGCGAAGGCGCTTGCGTTGGCCTGCGAATCTCGACGCCGTATCAAGCTGACCATCGAGACGGACGACGTGGACGCGAAGGTCCATGTACGGGCGGCCCGCGAACAGTCACGCATGGGCAACACGAAGGCGGCCCTGGAGCACGCGCTCAAGGCGATCGAGATGCTGACGGGAGAGGCGAAGTGAAACCCGAAACGAAAGAAACCCTAGTCGGAGTCGCGATCCTGCGGTTCGCCTGCGGGATCGGCATTGCCTCGTGTGTCAACGGATACGAGGCTGGTCAGAAACAGGTGTGCGACTCCGTCGAGGGCAAGATGGTCGACGGGGAATGCATGCGGCGGGATTCGCTGCGGAAGGTGGAGCGGTGAAGCCCTACCTACACGCCCTTGTCAGCGTGAAGAAGTGGGGCGGTGAGCCGGAAGAGTATCTGCCGATCCACGACTTCATCGACTCGAGCAAGAGCGCGTTTCCGGACATGCGTCACCGCGCGATCCTTCACAGCTCGTTCGGGATCTACATCACTGAACACGTCTTCGGTCACAATCTCACGCTGCAGAACGGCAGGCTGGTTAGCGTCCGCGACGTCGCCGAGCAGCACGTCATCGACGACATGGGGCGCATCCCGACGCCACAAGACTACCTGCAGGGGATGCCGTTCTACGACTGGTTAGGTGGCAAGCCTCGCGACCGACAGACGACGCGCATCCAGGGAGAAGCGCCGTCGATCGAAGACCTCAAGGCCGCGCTGAACATCGGCGCCGCGGACATGGTTCTGGATTCGGCGGCGAGTATGCCGTCGGGAAAGCTAGTGGTGGACTGATGAGCATCGAGAAACTGCAAGAGGTGTCGAGCGAGTTGAGGGCCGCGAAGGCCAAGCTGGAGGCGTTCGTAAAGGAACAGGGGCGAGCGGCAATCGGGGCGGCGTTTTGCGAAGTGTTTGCCAAGCATCCGGAGGCCGCTGTGTTCGGGTGGACTCAGTACACGCCGTACTTCAACGACGGCAGCGCCTGCGTGTTTTCGGTCCATGAACCGTACCTTGTGCCGGCGTCGAAGTCTGGCGACTACAGCGTGTGGGACTACGAACTGTGGGGCGAGTACCCGAAGGAGTTCAGCGCCGAATGCCGTGACGACTTCCTGGCTGTGTGGAAGACCATCGACAAACAGTTGCTGGAGGCCGTCTTCGGCGACCACGTCAAGATCACTGTCACCAAGGACGAGGTGGTCGTTGAAGACTACAACCACGACTAAGAAGCGCGCTCGCATCGCCCGCCAAGTCGCCCGCTCCCTCGGTGCAGAGCCAGGCACTCCGGAGTTCAAGCGGCGGGTCAAGGCGTTCAACGAGATGCCGGCACACTCGCTCGCCTATGCCCTGGCCGAAGCGGTCGGTGGCAAGCCAGGATCAGCGGGCCACTCGCGCGCGCTCGACGTGCTGACGAACAAGCCGACGCCGAAGAAGCGCAAGCTCGAACGCGGTGTCTGGTGGGGTGTGTTCAACGTCACGGGCGACGACGCCGCGTGGCCGAACCTCGCGCGCAACGAAGGCGACCAAGTCCGCACTCTGACCGCGCGCTACCTCACGGCCAAGCTCGGCTACGAGGTCAAGCCCGAGTACGTGATGCCGCATTGGGTGCCGGAAGGGAGCGAGCCGTGAGCATGGAGCGAAGAACACTGTGGGCCCTGTTCGACAAGGACACCGGCGAGATGTCTGCCACCGCGCGTTGGTCGCATGCGAAGGCGTGTCTGGACGCCGGGCACGAGGTGATCCGGCTCGAGTTCGAGCGACCGGTTCGGGACATGGGCGAGGCTGAGGCGGATGTGCTGCATGAGAGGAATGAGGTGAAGCGGTGACCAAGCTGCGAGACCAGGTGAGGGCGTTCCACCTCGAGGCTGGGGCTCCAATCCTGGAGACGCCGACGGTGCCGCCCGACGACAGGGTCAAGCTGCGACTCAAGCTCGCGGCCGAAGAATTCTGCGAACTGCTGACGGCGTGCGGGTGCGGCAAGTACGCAGTCGAGGACGTGTGGGACCGAATCCGATACGTCGTCGAGATCGCTGGCACCGGCCCGGTCGACATCGTTGCCGTCGCCGACGCACTCGCCGATCTCGACTTCGTGAACGAAGGCATGCGCCTGGAGTTCGGCATCGACGGTGAGCCAATCGCCGACGAGGTGGCACGCAGCAACATGAGCAAGTTCCCGACGACCGTTCGAGCCGACGGCAAGATTCTGAAGGGGCCTCACTACTCGCCGCCGGACTTGGTGCGGGTGCTGCGAGAGCAGGGTTGGTCGGAATGACTCACCTCCACCTCGAAGTCACCAGCATCCGCCGCACCCGCTCGGGAGTCGTTGCAACGGCGAAGCGTCTGGTAGCGCCGGAGCATAGGCCGTTGAGTTGCGGGGCGCTTCAGCATCCTGGTCGATGTTCCGTCACGTTCGCCGAGGGGCCGACTGTGAACGGACGCAGCGAGTGGACGTTCACGTTGTCTGGCAAAAGTGTGAAGGTGTTGGCGCTGCCAACGGACACACCGGCATTGTGGAATCTGAAGGTGCGGCGAGCGCTGGCGAGGTTGCCGTGATCCTCTCCATCCGCGATCACCGCGCCGAACGCGAGCTCCTTGACGCCATCGACGAGCGCGACCGGCAGATTGTGCGGCTGAAGCTTCGGTTGCTGGTGAGCCGAGCTAGGGCCGTCTATGCCTTCCTTGTCGACCGCGAGCGTTCGACGGCGCAAGCGTTCCGGGCGCTCGCAGACGCCGGGCTTGGCGGAAACAGCGGTACGCGAGCAGCGCTAACACGGCGAGCCTGGGTCACGAATCAGAAGCTGGTTCGCGTTGGGCGCATCCTGACCGAGGCGATGAAGTCGCTGGAGGCAAACAAATGAGTGACCACCTTGCCGAACTGAACACGCTCCGCGCTCAGCTCGACACCGCGAACGAGCACAACGCCAAGCTCAGCGCCGAGCTCGCCGATCTGCAACGGCGCTACGAGATCAGAAAGTCGGAAGGCTTCGCTGCCGAGCAGGCGTTGTTCCGGGTGGCGTCGGCAGTGACCGGTAGCTCACTCTTGCTGGCGGACTACGAGCAACTGGCGGAGGTGACGATTGCGGCGGCGGAGAGACTTCGCGCTCGAAACGATGAACTGGAGTCCACCCGATGATCGCCCTTCTCCTCGGCCAGTTCAACGACACGACGCCCGCCGAGATCACGGGCCTTCTTGAGCGAGTGCAGAGGCCGGCGATGATCCGGCTGCGGCGATGTCGCATCAGCTGGGGCTCGGTTAGCCACCTGACATTCGATGGCGACTGGCACGGCCTGATCGATTGCTGCGTCTTTGGCGTGGTCGGCGATAGGGCGCCGCTCGTGCTCGAGGCGTGGCCCGGCATCGAGATCGACTGGGCCGACCGCAGCTTTACGGTCATGGATCTTGCTGCCGAGGTCGAGCGACAGAGGGTGGTACTGGGGGCGGGACGATGACCGACGACCCCATCATCGGCTGGGTCGTGCTCATGCCCAGCGGCAGGATCATGTGCGACCCGAGCGGCGCCGTCGTCGAGTTCCGGATCGAGGACGAGGCGAAGCAAGCGGCGCAGGCTGTCGGCGGCATTGTCGCGCCGCTGTGTGATGACGAGGCGTTCAGCGCGGCGGGAGGGGAGTGTTGATGGCGAGTCACGTTTCGCTGCTCGTTACTGGTTCACGTCACGCCGAGGATCGTGTGCCGCTCTGGAGCGCGCTCGATGCGGCGCTTGAGGCGTATAGCTACGACAGCCTGAGTCTGTTCGTCGGGTGCGCTCGGGGTGCCGACCAGTTGGCTCGCGACTGGTGGCATGAGCGCCAGAGAGGTCACGTGCTGACTTCTCCGGAACCGATGGTGGAGCTATTCACAAGCGCTCCGGCCCAAGACCCATGCGGGCTCGATGACGGATTCCGCGAGCGGCTCTATGTCTTCCGTGCCGACTGGGCCGGCCACGGAAAGGGCGCCGGTCCGCGCCGAAACGAGCGCTTGGTCGAAGCTTGGACTGAGGACGGCGGGGCACACCATGCGTTTGCGATGTGGACGGGTGACGTCAAGGGAAGCGGCACGCTCGACTGCATGAGCCGCATTGTGAGGACCGGACACTGCTTCGAGGTCATCCCAGCATGAAGATCGAATCCATCCTCCGGTCCATCTCCCGTCGCGAGCCGCTGTCGTTCGAGGAGATCGGATTCCTCCTCGGCATGTCGAGGCAGAACGTGTTCAACGTCTACCTTCGCGCGCTGGCCAAGATGCGGAAGCGGATGAAGGCGATGGATGCTGAGGTTGAATGAGGCACTGTGCCTACTGCGAGGCCGAACTGGTCAGGCGTGAGCGTGAGCAAGAGCGCGACTGGATTCGGCGTCGGTTCTGTTCGCGACAGTGTGCCAGCATGGGCAACATCGAAGACTCGACCATGGGCGGACACTCACAGCGGGCCATGACCTACGCCGAGATCGCGACCGAACTCGGTCTCACGGTCAACCAAGTCCGCGGTGCCGAGTTCACGGCGCTGCGCAAACTGAAGCACAATTTGGCGCTACGGAAGCTGTGGGCGATTGTGAGGGCGGCGTGATCCCGCTCATCAACATCGGCAACTGCACCGACCGCGTACCCGGTGGTGCACAGACAACGTTTCGAATAAGGGAACAAGCGATGGCTGAAATGCACTACGAGATCAACATAGGCGGCGAGGCGATTCACTATGACATTGAGTCGAGTGCGGTGGCGAAGTCAGACACCTTCCGCATCGGCGACGTCATCGAAGACGACGCCGGCCGCTTCTGGGTCTGCGACGAGAAGATGGGTGTCACCGGCACGCCGTTCGCTGGGAGCTTGTGCCGGTTGAGGTATCGGGCGATCGACCAGGCGTTGGCCGGGTTGGCCGGAGCCGATCGCGCGTTCGTCTATTCGAAGGAAGCTGCCGGCGAATTTATGCAGTGGCTCGGGACCTTCGGTGACGGCGAGCACGTCATGTCCTGGGACGGCGTCACCCGGGGTGACATGGGCGAGCGCGGGTGGCTGGAGGCGATGACGAACGGAACGGCGTCCCCGGATTCGGCAAAGCGCTGGCTCGAAGAGCGGGCGGAAGAGCGAAGGTTGGACGAGGCCGCCGCGAAGGCCGGGATGGTGCGGAAGCCGAGCGACAGCAGCGGACTTTCTGCCTTCCGCGAAACAGAGACCGTCGAGCTCACTGCGCACTGCGGCCGCTGCGGCGACACCCTGAACGAACGCCACGACCCGACCAAGGTGGTGGACGGGCGAGCGTTGCATCGGAGCTGCGCAGGTGAGCTTGAGCGACTGAAGGCGCTGGAGCGGGAAGAGAGGCCGATGCTGCGCGGCGGCGTCGACCCGTATGCCGGCGACAAGGACAAGCGAGGAGCCAGCACCATGACCGGCATCACGCCCCACCAGGAGAAAGCCAACGCTGCGATGCGTGCCGAGAACCTGGCGCTGTTCGGGCACGTGCCGAAGAGGTTTACGGCGGATACGGTGCCAACCGCGAGGGAGGAAGTGGGGCATCCGTGGGAGTGTCAGGAGGATGAGCCGTGAGCCACCACAAGCGCCAGGTATCCAAGGAAGAGTTCGAGGAGTTTGTTAGATCGTACCCGCGAAGGCTCGATGTCGACGTCTACGCGATCGCCGACCCGCCATGGCGCAACTATCACGACTTCACCATCGGCAAGGGGTGGGACAGCCTCGTGGCCGGCGAGCTTCTCTGTCATGAGCCGGAACGCGGAGAGCACGGGCAGAGACCCAACGAGTACTTTGTGTTCGTGGAAACGGTGAAGCCATGAACCGCCGCGCCTTCCTCTCCCTGCCGGCCGCCGCCCTGGCGCCGTCGAAGAGCTACTCGTTCCTCTGGGACAACCCTTTCGCCGCGGGCGCGCTGACGGCGAGGCGCTGGAACCAAGTAGTTCTCGAGAAGCTCAAGCAATGGGAGCGCGAAGGCTTCCTGACACCACGCGAGCCCATCATCCGGTCTCGGATGGAGGGGAAGCGCATCATCACGGAGTTTGAGGTCTTCCCGCCGTTCTCGCCGGAGCTTCTGCCATTGCTGCGACAGGGGTCGCCGTGAAGAAGTTCAACCACGCCGCGCGCCGCTGGTGCGTGAAGCAAGCTCGCCGGCTCGGCATCGAGTGCACGACGGCGACGGTCGACATCGCCCGAGGCGCACGCGGTCAAGTCGTGCTCACGAACTACGGCAAAGAGGTCGGCGCGTTCTGTCTCGATCTGCTGGTCGAGCGCGACTCAGAGGGCGTGAAGCGAGAGCTGACGTGCTACGACTGCGGCGCGCTGCTGATCGGCGACGACATGATGCAGAGATGGTCGGATGTGCGGGAGACCAACGATGGGCGACACAGGGTGATCCGCGTCATGCTTTGCGAGGGGTGCGCGAAGAATATGCGAGAGAACGAAACGAGGAGAGACCAATGAAGAAGGACATCAATCTAGGCGACCGAGTGAAGGACATCGTGACCGGATTCACCGGCATCGCGGCGGGACGTTACGAGTACATGACCGGCTGCACGCAGTACGGCGTGGCTCCCGAGAAGCTCAAAGACGGCGCCGTTGCCGATTGGGCCACGTTCGACGAGAGTCGGCTCACCATCGTGAAGCGGTCGGCGGTGAAGCTGCGGAAGGCGCCGGAGATCGCGGACGGTGGGCCATCGCCGTTCGTGGGCATGGGGCCAAGGGCACGGTAGCCAGAGACGCGAAAGCCCTCAGCTCGCGCCAAGGGCCTCCGGAGACGATTGCCGCCGTCAACCCGGAGGTTAGCATGAACTCAGCGAAAAGCACCACCGAGCCGGCCTTGGTGGTCGTGGATCGGATCCCGTCGATAGAAGAGAGTCTGCTGGAGTGGTACTTCGGCCCAGCTCAGGCGCTGTTCGAGCGCTCGACCTGCGGAGCCATGTTGGAGCGGCTAGACGCCGACCGCATGGTCTCAACCGAGTGCAAGGCATGTGGCGGCAAAGGCATCCTGGACGAAACCGACATCACGCCGGCAAACCAGCGATGCGTCCCATGCGATGGCCCGCGGTGCGACGAACCGCACCAGCAGCGTCCAGCCTGCCAGTGGTGCTGGATGGGCAGCGGCGAGGTCAAGGAAGGTTGCTGGTGCCGTCGCTGCCGCGGGACGGGCTGGACGGCGGTGGCCAAGGGGCGCAACAGCTCGAAGATCACGGTGCGCCCGAAGTCGACAAGCGGCGCCGGCTTCGAGGTGGACGACATCGCGCTCAGGAAGTACGCGAAGATCAGTCGCAGGGTGAACGAACTATACGAGAACGACCGTGAAAACCTGAATATTCTCGCGGCCTACTATGGCTTCGCGGGGCTCAGATTCGGCAGGGATCCGAACAACCGACGTGGCCGCATCGTGGCCGTGTACGCGCTCACTCCGAGTGGACAGAAGCTGGTGAAGCGTGGCCAGAAGTTCGGCCTCGACAACGGCGAGACGCTCATGGCCTACCAGATCGTCGAGAACGAGATCGAGGCCAACAAGCTATCGCCGGACCGCAACCGGTCGGCGCTCATCGATGCTGCCGACGAGCAGGCAAGGAAGCTGATCAAGCGAGCGGCCATTGCGTGGAACCTGACGCGACCGATCCGGAGGGCGCAATGAGGCGCGGCAAAGTCGACTCCAAGCCGCGCCCAAGGCTGACCGTTGCCGAGGTCGCCGACGCGCTCGGGTGGCGTGTCGAGCGCACTCGACGACTGCTGCTCAGGCACGGCGCCTGCTTCCAAGATGGCCGGTACTGGTACACGACTCGTGACCTGCTCCGAGCTCATTTCGGCGACGTCATCGTGCACCTCGACGAGGCGGTCTAGCGCACACATGCCCACCGATTTCGCACGCAACGAAACGCACCGGCAAGCAACGGCAAGCTTGCTGGGTCGCGTATCTCATAGGCGCGCGCAACCTGACGTTGCCAACCACGGAGAGCACAAGCATGCCTGATTGGACCTGCTCCTCCTGCGGCGACGTCGCAACCCGCGCCTGCCCAGCCTGCTTCACCACGCTGTGCCCGGCCTGCGCCAAGCTCGACAGCCACGACATCCCGGCCGGCAAACACGTTGGCCAGCGATGCCTAGGGTACGCCGAGCTCGACCGGTCGACGGAAGCGCGGCTGATGTTCGAGGCCAGGCTGGCGACCAAGGTGGCCAAGCCCTGGGACCTGAAAGGGTTCGTCAAGGTCGAGCGCCGGTCGAGCCACAAAGCAGCGTGACACCCCGCCGCATCACCATCGACGTCTCCACCTGGCGACAACAGGCCAAGCGCCTCAGAAAGGGCCGGCCACAACGGCAGAGACGTCCCCGGCCCGCAGAGGAACGAGGCCAGGGCTTGAGCGCGACGATTGGCGAGCGGGTGGTGGATAAGTCACTCGCGGAGATTGAGGACTGAATGCCCGGCGGAAGGCCCAGCAAGTTCACGCCCGAACTGGCGAGCGAACTGTGTAAGCTGCTCGCCGAGGGCAAGCCGATCAAGCCGTCTTGCGAGATGGTGGGCATCGACGACACGACGTTCCGCAAGTGGCGGGCGGATGCGAAGAACGGGGACGCCGACAAGGCTGAGTTCTTCGCGCAAGTCGCCCGCGCGAGGGCCGAGGGCGAGTTGTTGCTGTGGGGCATCGCCTCCAGCGGCGACGGCCCCGGCACTTCGAACGGCCCCGCCAAGTGCGCGCAGTGGCTCCTGGAGCGCACCTTCGGCAGCCGATACGCGGCCCGCCTGAACGTGAAGCTGGAAGAGGGCCTGGAGGTTCTGCTCGCCGATGTCGAGCGGGTTTGTGGCTCAAAAGATTGCGGCTGCTTCGAAGCGATCCTCGCCGCGCTCACTGCTCGCCAAGATGGCGACGGAACGGTTGGAAGCGATCCGGGCGACGAGGCAGACCGGGCCATCCATTGACGACTTCGAGGCCTTCTGTGGTCTCGTCGACATCGTCCCCAAGGGCGGCGGGCGCTGCAAGCTGGTCTGGAACGAGATTCAACGTCGCTACTGCGCCAACCGCACGCAGCGTGACGTCTCGCTGAAGGCGAGGCAGGCGGGGTTCACGACGCTCGAGCAGGCGCGCGATGTCTGGCACTTCCTGACCGTGCCGGGTGCCCGAGTCGTCGTCACCTGCCAGTCCATCACCGACCGTTCGCCAGTCCGGCTGCTCTCGGCCAACTACCGGCTGATGTTCGAGTCGCTGCAGGCGGCTGGCGTTCCGATCAAGTTTCGGACTGAGAGCATCAGCGAGTGGGTGCTCGACGACCGCGACGCAAGCCTGCGCATCATCGAGGCGGGCGCCAGCGAGGCCGCGGCGCAGAAGAAGGGCCGCGCTGGGACGATTACGCGGCTCCATCTCACTGAGACGGCCTTCTACGAATACGCCGAAGAGACGCTAAACGCGCTTCTCGAGTGCGTCCCAGGCATCGAGTACGGCTCCGAGATCATCAGCGAGTCGACGCCGAACGGCGCCCAGGGCGTCTTCTATCGGCAGTGCAAGTCGGCCGAGGCAGGAGAGAGCGGCTACAAGCTGCACTTCTTCCCCTGGTTCCTGATCTCCGAGTATTCGGCGCCGCTGGAGCGCGGGGAACGCATCGAGCCGCGCGACGAACTCGAGGAAAGGCTTCTAGCTGCCGGCTGCAAACCCGAGCAGCTCAAGTGGTACCGGCGCAAGGTGGCAGAAAAGGGCGCCGACAAGACCGCGCAAGAGTACCCAAGCGATCCCGAGACATGCTTTCTCGTGTCGGGGCGCGGGTTCTTCGATGAGCCCACGACGGCGCGACTTCTGGCCGACGCCCCGAGTGGCCCGCTTGAGAGCCGCGACCGGCACCGAATCCGCATCTACCGCAAGCCTCAGCCAAACGTTGTCTACCTGCTTTCGGTGGACACCTCCGAGGGCGGCGGTGGCGACCCAAGCGGCGCGATGATGTGGGACCGGCGGACCGGCGAACACGTCGCGACGATCGACGGCCAGTTTCAACCGTGGGAACTCGCCAAGTGCTCGGCCAAGCTCGGTCGCGAGTACAACGAGGCGGAGATCGCCGTCGAGCGCAACAACCACGGGCACGCCGTGCTGCAGGCGCTTGATCGCGAAGAGCAGTACCGGAACATCTACCGTCACGAAGACGAGAAGCCGGGCTGGCCAACGAACACGTTGACCCGGCCGCAGATGCTCGACGGCCTCGAGGACGCGCACCGCCGAGGGCTGTTCACAACGCCTGATCGCGCCGTGCTCTCGCAGCTCCGCACGTTCGTGACCAAGAACGGCAAGCCCCAGGCGGCGAACGGCGAGCACGACGAACTCGTGATTGCGGCGGCGATTGGGTGGGCAGTTCGGCGGCTAGCTCCCGTCCGCATGCCACCCCGCCAACCCCGCGCACCCACCTCTCGCTGGCATGGCGCGGCCGGCCGCGGCTTCGGCTGATTCAACACCATGGCTCTCAACGGCAACCAGGGAACGCTGCTCATCGGCGATCACGCGACGAAGGTACTGTCGCAGCGCTTCGCCGGCATGTTCCTCACCGAGTCCGACGTTCGGTCGCTCCCGGTCGAGAGTCGCTCACACGGAACTGTCGCGCTCGTCCTCGAGACCGGCGCGCTCCTCTACTTCGACGCCAACGGCGGATCTGAAGGGCTGGCCCCCGACGCGGGCGCCGGCTCCTGGAAGGACGCGAAGACTGCAATGAAACTCTACGGTCGCTCCATGACCTTCGCCGCGGCGGACCTCGCTGACGCCGACGGCTTCGTCGAATCGCTGGCCACGGTCACGGACCCGGTCACGCTCGAGGGAGAGGATCTCGACGGCGCGCTCGTGGATGACGAGATCGGCATGCCGCCGAAGCCGAACATCGCGTTCTGGCCTTCGGTGACCGCCGACTCCAGCGCTGGCGCCTTCACGCCGGACGTGGACATCGAGTTCCACGGCACCTACGCGGGCGTCGCAGTAACGCGCGTTGCTCAGCTCACCAGCGCCGACGGCGACGAGACGATCATTGCCGACGGCCCGCTCGAGACGCTGACCAGCATCGACATCCCGGCCATGGCCGACACGGACGGCGCCCTCACCTTCGGGTTCAGTGGCATCGGGCCGAAGAAGGACTCGCTCGGCAACGAGCTCTCCTGGGTCGTGGTCAGCGGCGCCGCTGCCGCCGACACCGGGACGACCATCACGGTCGCCTACCGCAATGGCGAACAGGACACCGTTCCGTTCCTGGCCGGCACCACGCTGCAGGCCAAGCCGGTCCGCATCCTGTCCGCGACCGACCCGATCACGATCTACGAGTGAGCGTGATGCGTGGGAGTCTTCGCTTGGCTGAAGGCCGCGCTGTCGCCGGCAAAGCTCACGACTGCCCAGCCGGTGGTCAGGGAGCGCCCGCTCTACGAGCAGTTCACCCGCATCGGTGGCTCGCTACGGCCCGACCAAGTTAGCTGGATCGTTCGCTGCGCCGACGCTGGCTACCCGGCGAGCCTCATCGATCTCGGCAACGAGTCGAGGCAGAAGGACGGCCACCTCCAGGGCATTCTGAGCGCTCGCGAGACCGCCGTCGCCGCCTGCCCGATCGACTTCGTTCTGCCTGAGCCCAAGGGTCGCCCCAAGGGCAAGCGCCGAGGCCGCAAGGACCAGCGCGCGATCGACCTGTGCCGCCGAGTCGTCGATGAGTTCGACAACTGGCCGACGCTGGTTGAACACCTCACGGGCGCATTCTTTCCCGGGCACGCAACGGCGGAGACGCCCTGGCGCAAGACCAAGGACGGTCTCCTTCTGCCCTACAAGGCAGAGCCGATCTACCCGCGACACTTCGTCTTCTCTGCCTCGAACGGGGCGCTGCGGTACCAGCCGCAAGAGGGCATCGAAGTCGATCTGCTGGCCGAGAACCCGGGCCGAATCGTTCAGATCCAGCGCCGCATTGTCGGTGACGTCCCTTGTCGCGAAGGGCTCATTCGGCTGCTCACCTGGGCGGCGCTGTTCCGCAACTGGACGCTGACCGACTGGATCGCCCTGGGTGAGACCGGTTGGAAGCCCTGGCGGATTGGCCAGTACCAGAAGTCGGCGAGTGACGAAGACATCGAGGTTCTTGAGCAGGCGCTTGAGGAGATCGGGTCAACCGGCGTCGCAGTGTTGCCGGAGACCACCGAGCTCAAGGTCGAGTGGCCGAGTGGCATGGCGCCGGGCACGGGCGGCTCCGGAACACACCGTGAGCTGTTCGAGTGCATCGGCCGCGAGATGAGCAAGGCCGTTCTGGGCACGACCACCAGCGTCGAGTCCGGCCCCAACGGCACACGCAGCGACACGACAACTCGCGACGGGCTGCGCCTCGAGAAGCGTGAGCAAGACGCGGTCGCGGTCGCGGCGGCGCTCAAGGCTCACCTGTTCTCGTGGGTGGTGAAGGTCAATCTCGGAGACGACGTACTCGTTCCGACGCCCTGGTTCCAGACCGACGAATCGATCGACCAGCACCAGTTCGCGCAAGCCGTCGACAAGCTCGCATCGTGGATGCCAATCCCCGCCAAGTGGGTGCGCGACGAGGTCGGGATGCCCGAACCGAGAGAGGGCGAGGAAGTCCTCCGCAAGGCTCCTGACGGCGCTGGCGAGAACGGTAAGCCCGATGGCGCTGAAGAAGATGATGGCTCCGAGGACCAAGAGTCCGGAGACGACGAGTCAGACGGCGAATCCGAAGACTGACGACGACTCCGAGGCCAGGAAAGCATGGGAATCGAAAACACCGGCGGTGAGCCCGCTTGGGATGGCGTCCTACGCCGGGAGATCGATGTCGAGTTTCGAGTGCTCGACGACGCTACGCGCACCTTCGAGGTCGTAGCCTCGACGGAAGCGCTCGACTCGCACGGCGACGTCGTCAAGGCGTTCTGGGATCTGTCGCGCTTCGAGAAGAACGGCGCGATCCTCTGGAATCACAATCTCGCCCTCTACACTGGGTGCAGCGCCGAAGATACGCTGCTGATCGGGACTGGCGTCGCGAAGCTCGTCGGCAAGAAGCTGATGGCGACGATCCGTCTCGTCGTTGGCACTGCCACGGAAGAGCCGCTGATCGACAAGATCTGGCGCCGCGTCCAGCAGGGCATTCAGAAGGCGGTCAGCGTTGGATTCCGTCCGGGACAAGTGACTCGGATCGTCAACGCTGCCGGCGACACCGACTACTACGAGCTCGGCAGCAAAGATCGCCCGAACGAGCTGCGCGAAATCAGCCTCGTTCCGATGGGCAGCAATCCCGAAGCTGTCGCCAAGTCGATCGCGTTCGAGCGCAGGCACCTCGAAGCGCTCGTCATCAACACCGACTCCGGCCGCCCCGCGGCCAGCAAAACCGCGGAAAGCGGAAAGGACACCAAACCAATGGACGAAGAGCTGAAGAAGGCCCTCGAGGCCCGTGCTCTCGCCGAAAAGGCGCTCGCCGACGAGAAGGCCGCTCGCGAGAAGGCAGACAAAGAGACTGGCGAACAGCGCGCCCGTGCCGAGAAGGCGGAGCGTGATCTCGCTGCCGAGAAGACGGTCAACAGCAAGCTGGCGACCGATCTCGAGGTTGCCAACAAGGGACTCGCGGACGCCAACGCCGAGGTCGCCAAGGCGGCTCTCGATGCTCTCCAGGGCGTGAAGTTCGCGCCCGCCGAACGCGAGGAGCTCGATGCGCTCGTGACCAGCGTCGGCCTCAAGCGCGTCAAGTCGCTGCTCGAGAAGCGCAGTGACCTCACGCTGACCCAGCCCGTCACCGACGGACAGGGGAAGCCTCTCAACAAGGGCGAACCGCCCCCGGCGCCTGCGCCGTCTGCGGACCCGAGCGCTGAACTCGTTTCACTGGCCAACAAGGCCATCAACTGAAGGTGACCAACGATGGCTGCTGTAGCAGATCGTGATCTGAGTCGTGCGCTCATGGTGACGCGCACCGTGGAGACGGGACAGACCGTCGCCAAGTACCGAGTCGTCAAGGACGGCAACGCCGACCATGAGTGCCAGCACGCCGCTGCTGGCGAGCTCGGCTTCGGCGTGGTCGTCTCGATTGGCGACAACACCGACGTTACCGCTGGCGCCGCTGGCGATCGCGTGACCGTCGCGCTGCTGGCGGGTGCCTGCATCATCCCCGTGCTCGTCGGCACCGGTGGCGCGACTCGCGGCGTGCTCCAACAGGTCGTCTCGGACGGCGTGACGGACGTGACCCCGAACGGCGCCCCGAGCTCCGGCGTGCTCGTCGGTGCGGTCGGCATCGCAACTCAAACCGGTGTCGCTGGCGACATCATCGGGCTGATCCCGGCCCCGAGCTTCGTGCTCGAGGAGTGACCTGAACCATGAACACGGCAACTGAAATGCGACAGATCGCTCCCAAGAACGAAGTCGCCAACCCGCGCACTCAGAAGGCGCTCGACTTCCAGCGCTGGGCCGATGAGGTCCGCAACCTGCTCGACGGCAGGACGCCGGAAGACCAGAAGAAGGTCGCCGCCGCGAACGATGCCTTCCTCCGTGGGCTCGCGGCTCCGCGTTATTCCCCGGTGGATGGCACGATCAAGGCCGTGACGCCCACCGCGGTGCACGTCGACTCGCTGCTTGCTGGCTTCAGCAAGATGTACGCGAACGACGAGTACATCGGTGAGCGCCTCATGCCGGTCGTGCCGGTGGCGAAGCGCTCGGACAAGTACAGCGTCTATCCGAAGCGGGAGCGGTTCGCTGCTCCCGACGATCGGATCGGCCACCGCGCGAGCCCCAACGAGATCGAGTCCACCCGCTCGACGGACAACTACTCGGTCGAGGACTTCGGGTTCAAGAACTTCCTGGACCTGGAGACCGCGGTCAACGAGGACGCGCCACTGACGGAGATGGTCGACCTCGTCGAGTCCATCAACGAGCTCATGGCGCTCAAGCGCGAGGCTCGCATCGCAAGCATCGTGGTGACGTCGGGTAACTACGACGGCAACACGGGCGCGATCACCAGCACGAACTGGAATGACTCGACCGGTGGCACGATCATCGGCGACATCCAGAACGCGGTGAGTTCGCTCTACGCGGGACAGACCCCGACCAAGATCGTGGGCGTGTGCCCGATCGGCGTCTGGAACTCCGGCATCTTCAACAACCCTGCGCTGGCCGAGCGCTTCAAGTACACGGCTGGCGGGGCGACGCTGCCTCAGCAAGTGGCGACGTTCTTCGGGCTGGACGAGCTCTACATCTGCAAGGCTCGCCACCAGACCGCGAACGAGGGCCAGACGGCGGCGTACGCGCGGATGTGGTCGACGGACGTGTTCGCGGTGCTCCGCGTGGCTCAGCGCCCGACGCGGCGTTCGCTGCACTTCGGCTCGACCTTCCGGATGAACGGCGACCCGTTCACCTCGCAGTGGTCGGACCCGGGCGTGGGCAAGCGCGGCGGCATCTGGGCCCGCGTGTCGGTCAGCGAAGACCACAAGGTCGTTGCTGGTGACGCGGGCTTTTTGCTGACCGGTCTGCTGACTTGAACTCCCCATGAGTCGAGCAAGCAGAAGGGCGCAGCGGGAGGCCGAGGCGAGAGCCAACGTCGAACCGTCTGCGCCCGAAGCTTCCCCGCTGGCCGTCCACGACGAGACGCAGCTCAGCGAGCCAGAGGCGCTCCCGGAGCCTACGCCGGCCGAGGAAGCGCCAACCGAAGGGCCCCCGGCCGAGGCCGTCGAGGCGGCGGAAACGCAGCCAGCGGCCGAGCCTGAGCCGCCCCAGCCCGTGGCGCCCTTCACGTTCACCGACGAGGGCCGACCCTTCGATGCCTTGCCGGAGCCGAGCGGCGTGCGCTGCGAGGCGCTCGTCAACGTGCTCTGGCGCGGCATGACCGCCGGCCCCGGTACCGTCATCGTCGTTGACAGCAAGGACGTCGAGCGACTCGAGCGCAAGCAACTCGTCAAGCGTCTCTGACCCATGGCCGACCTGATCACCATCGAGCAGCTCGAGGCGAGACTGTCGGCCACTGGTGTAACGCGGCTCTACGACGACGACAATGACGGCGAGGCTGACGATGAGCCGATCGCGCAGCTCTGCCGCGATGCGTCCTCGAAGGTGCGTGGCAAGCTGGGCCCAGTCTACGACCCCGACAATATCACTGCCGACGCGGCCGATGAGGTCGTGCGCGTGGCGCTGGACCAGGCGTTCGCCATGGCCGTCCAGCGCTTCCCCGAGGTCATGAAGTTCCACGACTGGGAGAAGCTCATGGCCCAGGCCGACAAGGACCTGAAGGAGCTTCGCAACGGCATGGCCAACCTCGGCGTGAACACCCCACCGGAGCCTGCCGCGAACCAAGGCGGCCGGGTCACATCCGGCAACCCGAACCGACCGACCCCGAGAAAGCGCTTCAGCGACAACTGGGGCGACTTCTGATGTCCTCCCTCACCTGCTCCGTCTCCACCGAGGAGATCAAGCCGCTCATCGTCGGCACGCGACGGCTGATGGCCTCAGGTACGGCTCGAGCAGTGCGCGTGGCTCTCGACGAGGGAGCCGATTACGCGCGCAAGAACCATCAGCATCAGCGCCGCACGGGGCAGCTTACGTCGAAAGAGAACCTCTACGGCGAGATGAAGGGCGCCAACGACGACGGCGCTTGGGGCTACCTGACCAACATCACGCCCTGGGTTCGAGTCATCGAATTCGGCAGCAAGGCGCACGACATCTGGCCCAAGGCTGGCCACGGCATGATCGGCCCGCTGCGCAACAGCCAGACGCGCCGAGCCAGCGGTCGAGGCCCTCACGAGCACATCGTTGGACGCGGGCTCGCTCTGCGCTTCCGTGTCGGTGGTCGAATCGTTTTTGCCAAGCGCGTCCGCCATCCAGGGACGCAGCCTCTTGCGTTCATGTATCCAGCGGCGGACTACGCCGGCACCGTGATTGCGCGCGAGACCGAGAACGTCACGTTCGTTCGTGTCGCGAAGCTCTGGGAGTAGCCCATGCCACACCGCTCTGGCGCGCTAACTCTCCCGGCGCCGGTGCCCGAGGAAGGCGAGTCGCTCGGCGATCCGGCGATCGACATCCTCGCCGCGTACTTCAGCGCGGTGCTCACGGCGTGGCTAGGTGATGCTTGGATCGCCGTCGCTCCCGGCGAGCCCGTCGTGCGCACCGTCTACAAGCACGACCCGGAAGAGATCGACTTCCGGTCCAACGATCTGCCGCTCCTGTGCCTCTGGCGCGAGGGCGACACGAGCCCAAAGAATCTCGCGGACGGCTACCAGGAGATGGAGTCGACGCTGAATGTGCTGTGGGTGCCGCCGCCGGCGCCACAGACCAAGAGCAGTCGGCGCCACTCGTTCCTTTCGGCCTTTTCGAAGGCTATCGCGCTCGCGGTCAAGCACGAGCGCGACCCGTCCTACGTGCGCGCTAGCGACCCTTCGAGTGCCGAGGCTGCCTACTTCGGCTCCGACGTCCAGGCGCTCGCCGACATCGATTGGTGGCGCCTGCAGCGCGTTACCCGCGTGCCAGTGGACGTCGGCGACGGCTCGCGCAGCTACCCCGCGTATCTGGCGACGCTCCTGATCGGTGAGACGACCGAGACCGACCCGGCGGCGTGGAACGAGGCCGAGCCGACGGTCATCGACGCCAACATGACTACCGGCGGCGACTCGCCGCTGACGACTCAGAGGATCCTGCTCCCGCCTGACGCGGATGAGCCCTGAGCTGGAGAAAGCAGTTTGGACAGCAGTTTGGACATTCTTCGCGTCTACCCGAACCCGTGGTCAGCACGGGACAAGCAAGGTGTGCCCTGCGGCGTCTGCCCGCGTGACCCCGAGTCCGATGGTGGCTCGCCGGGGCAGTTCGTCGGCGCGCGCGTCGACAGGAAGCGCACTCACCTCCTCCAGGAGCTGAAGAAGGGCGACGATCTTCGCTCGCCCATCCAGCGGACTTTCTACGAGTTCATGGGCATCGCCAGCGATGACCCGGAGCTCGCCACCAAGCTGTTTTCCGCGGCCCCGATCGAGGTTCCGCGAACCAAATACTACCGGGCCCGACTGCGCGATCGGTCGCTGATCCCCGCCGACGCCGAGACCGCGAAGGCCGGCAAGCTGCGGTTCATCCCGATCGCTGATCGGCTGAAGTGCGCCGCGGCGCCTCAAGCGGTCGAGCAATCGCCCGAGCCGGTGGCGGCGCCTGAGACTGCCACTCAGCCGGACCCGCCGCCCGAACGCTCGAAGAGCAAGTCCAAGTTCACCACCGAGAGGGCTGACCAGTGATCATCATCGTTGGCTTCACCGAAGACGACAAAGTTCCTGGCACCGTTGCGGTCAACACGTGGGGCGCTGGCCGGCAGTCCATCGGCGCCATCCCGCTGATCCTGACGCTCTACGGCAACAAGACCTCCGGCGGCAGCGCGACGCTCGATGAGCGCGTGGCCTGCACCAGCGTCGAAGAGGCCGACGCGCTCTGCGGGGCGCGCTCCGAGCTCGGGCGCATGGCTCACGCCGCGCTCGACATCCCGGGCGTTGCGCTGATGCTCGTGCCGGTCGAAGAGGCTGCGGGCGCCACGGCCGCGCAGTTCACGATCGCCATCGGCGGCTCGTGGTCGACCAGCGGCGAGATCCTGGTCCAGCTCGACGAGGTGATCATCCGCGTTCCGGTGGCCGCCAGCCACACGGCGACGACCTTCGGCGATGCGCTCGAGGACGCGGTCAACGCCGCCCAGGACGGGCGCCTGTTCTGCTCGGCGCTGAACTCGGCCGGCACCGTGGTGATGACCGTGGCGAGCGCGGGCGTGCGCGGAAACCAGCACATCGGCTTCCTGGACGCCTCGAACAAGCCGAGTGGCATGACGATCTCGATCACCCGCAACACCGCGGTCACGCGGAGCGGCGGCACCAGCGGGCCCGCCATCACCGTTTCTGGCAGCGACGAGACGACCACTCAGTTCGTGATCACGATCACGACCGGCGGCGCCAACGGCACGGCCGAGTTCTCGATCACCGGCAACGGAGAGAGCATCGCCACTGGCGTCACCGTGCCTACCACGCCGTTCACGTACGCCGTGCCCGGGACGACCGACACCGTGGTCACGTTTGGCAATGGCACCCACGTACTGAACGAAGCTCACACGTGGTCGACCGCCGGCAACAACGAGAACGGCGGCGTGTTCTTCTTCCTCGGCGCCGGCACTGACGACATCGAGGACGCGCTGGACGCGACCGACACCGTCACCAACGACTACGTCGCGGCGGCGCACAACGACTCGGTGAACGTGGGCAAGATCGAGACTCACGTGAACGCCAAGGCGGCCTTCGACGTGGGCCGACTCGAGAACTACGTGGTGGCGAGCAACGGCTCGATGACCGCGGCGATCGCGCTCGGTCAGGCCGCGATGAACGACCGCCTTGGGTCCTGCATCTGGGACCAGTACGGCGTCGAGCACCCGAGCCGTACGGCGGCACGCGCGGCTGCACTCTTCAGCGTCACCGAGGGCGCTCAGCCCAACACGAACTACGACGACATGCCGCTGCCGGGCGCGGCTCCGCACTACCGTGACGCGGATGTGCCGAGTCGGCCGACGCTCAAGGCGGCGCTCAACAACAGCCTGACGCCGCTCGTCACGGTCAACGGCGTGAAGCAAATCGTGCGCGCCATCTGCTCGCGGTCGCTGAACGGCAGCGTGCCGGACTACCGCACCTACGACCGCGCCGACGTCATCGTGCCGATCCGCATCCGCAAGGAGCTCGTGGTCATCGGCAACCAGATGCGCGCCGAGAACCCCTACGCCGGGCCCGACGTTGGCGAGGGGCTTCCGCCAATCGGCACGTTCACGCCGATGCTCTGGAACGCCAAGGTCCAGGCGAATCTCGAGCTCTGGGCGTCGCCCCAGTTCAACTGGATCACCGACGTGGCCAGCAACCTGCCCGAGAGCGAGTGGAACAGCAACGCCAAGCGCGTGATGAGCGTCGTGCCCGTCGTCGCGAAGCCGCAGAACCATCAACTCGGGGTCGAAGTCCGGCAAGTGGCCGCCTGAGCCGCGAGTAGGGCCCGAGCAACGACCAACGACTAGTGCCGCTCGCCGCTGGCGAGGGCGGAGACGTGTATGGCGAATCCGAGAATCAAGGGCTTCAGCCTCTACTACAAGAGCAAGCGATGGGCGACGTTGCAGAACGCGACGTACACCATCAAGTCCGGTGACACGCAGGAGCTCGCCGATGGCGGCGCGTTCAACACCGATGGCATCGTGACCATCGAGATCAGTTGCGACACGATCGTGCCCCTGAGCGGCACGGGTGTGAGCGTCGTGCTCGATGCGATCTCGCACAACGACGTGCAGATCACGGTCGGCATCGTGGACGGCAAGATTCACGAGCTCGAGGACTGTCGCAACACCGAGTGCACGTTCACGAGCGAGACTACGACCGGTAAACTCACCGGCAAGTTCACGTGGCACGGATCGCTGCCGAGAATTTCGGGCTGAAGACGAACTAGCAAGTGACGCGGCGGGGAGCCGCGACAGACCTCGAGGACGAATCGGGGGCAGTCACTTACGGAAGGTAGAGCCGTAAGTTGAAGCTGAGAGAGCTTGCCAAGGGTACGCGCGCGGTGAAAGCCGTGCCGTTCCGACTGGCCAATGCCCCCGAGCCACCGCCTGAGGAAGGCCAAGATCCGCACGTCCACATGGTGGGTGTGCGGGTGATGACCGGCGACGAGATCGCCGCGGCCTACGAGAAAGCTCAGACCGACGTCGCCAAGCGCGGCGTCGCCCAATGGCTCGACACGCACCCTCTGTGTCGACTGTACCTGATGGCCCACACGCTGGCCGTCGCGTGCGTCGACAACGAGGCGCGTGACGAGCCTTTTTTCGTTTCCGCGCAGCAGGTGATGTCGAGCCCCGAGGTCGGCGGCGATAACATCGCCTACCTGTTCGAGCAGCAGCAGGCGTGGCAAGCGGAGAGCGCGCTCGACGCCAAGGGCAAGACACCCGAGGAGGTGATCGGGCTCCTGGCGATGGAGGCGGCGCGCACCGAGAACGCCGAGAGCCCTTTCGACCGTATGCCGCGCGCTACGCTCGTGAGCTGTTTGCGTTCTTCGGCACGCCTGCTCACGACCTTACTGATGGGCAACTCGGATACTGGCTCCTCCGACGACTCGAATTCGAGCGAGACGCCGAAGAACAGCGAAAGCGAAAGTAGCGGTGGCTAACTTCGCGCAGCTCACCTCCGAGCCGCGAGCCCCGGGCAAGACCATCCTGCTCGAGCCGTGGGTCTTCGCCGACGAGTGGGCGAGCAGGCCCAAAGAAACGATCTGCGTCGGGCTCCGCCTGGTCTCCGAGGCGGACAAGAACAAGGCTCGAGCCGAGGCTGAGAAGATCGCCAGCGAGTACCACCCGAACGGCGGCGACCCATGGGTTGAGGCCTACGAGGGCGCGCTGATTCGCCAGGTGGTGGCGCACGGAATCTGCGACCCGAACGACGTCAGTAAACCCTGTCATCTGCTGCGCTACGCCGAGGAAGAGGTGCGGATCGCGCTCTCCACGCCGGGCGCCGAGCACGTCTTCGAGCAGCACCGGCGCTACGAGGTCGAGACGAGCGCGATCGAGCCGCTGGCTGACAACGACGACGCCGCAGAACTTGCCGCGCTGCTCACCAGCACGGACATCGAGAAGGCGTCGGCTGGGCTCCGGCGCAGCATTCACAACGTGCTAACGAGACTCGCGGCGCTCAGCGGCTGACGCTCTTGCGCATGCGGTCGATGATGCGGCCGACGAACTCGCCGTGGTCATCGTCGGGCAGCATGACGGGAGCGGTCGGGGCGTCGTCGTAGATGGCAGCAAGCCCGAAGTCATCGACCTGATAGCCGCGCGCTCTGGCGCTGGCCACGAGATCCAGGAACAGTCCACGGGTCGCGTCGAGGCACTCATGGGCGAACAGCTCCTGCCTGTGCATGCGGTCGAGTTCACGCCGGGCGCCGTCAATCTGGCCCGCGTACCAGCCGACCCGCTCCGCCGAGACCTCTACTAGTTCCGCATCGTCGAAGCACTCGCGAGCCTCGGCAAGGCGCCGCCTCCAGACCAGTAGCTCGACGTCGAGCAGCTCAATGGCCTCGCGCAGCTCACGCCCACGAGCTCGAGCCTGCCTCCAGTCGTCGGCGTGAACCCGAAGTTTGCGACCGAGTTCGTCGCGCGTCCGCCGAGTGTCCGAGGGCTCTGACCCAGGGCCGAACAGGGCGCGCAGGAACTCGCGAATCACCCGCTGACCGTAACCCCGCGATCAGACCGCCGCAATGGCTGACAGAAGTATCAGAATCCGCGTGGGCGCCACGGTCGACCAGGGAGAGGTCAACCGCGCCTTTTCTACAGCGGAGAAGCGCGCCCAAAAAGCGCACCAGACCATGCAGCGGGAGCAGCGAAAGGCTGCCGCTGCGGCGGAGAAAGACGCTCAGCGCAAGGTCCGCGCCGAAGAGAAGGCTGCTCGGCAGATCCAGGCCGCAGCCGCCCGCGTGGCCCGCGCTCAACTCCGGGAGCAGCAGAAGCTCGTGGCCGCCTCGGAGGCTCTCCAGCGCCAGCGTTCGGCCGGGCTCATGGCAATGTACCGCGCCGAGGAGCGCGCTGCGGCCCGCAAGGAAGCGGCGATCCGGCGCGAGCTCGAGAAGACCGCAAGGGCGGCAAAGCGAGCTGAGGAGCGGGAGCGCAAGCGCCAAGAAGGCATTCAGACGAAGCGCGGCGAGTCCTTCGCCCGGCGCACATCGCACCGCGCGACCCGGTTCCTCATGCCCGACGCGCCAATCGGATCGATGGCAATGCGCGGGCTCGGGGAAGCCGTCCGCGGCGCGGGCGTCGACCTTTCGATCGGCGGCGGCGTTCAGCGTTCGGTCGAGCTCCAGTCGGCGGCGACTCAGCTCGCCAACCAAGAGCGAATCGCCACGGGCAAGACTCGCGGCGCCGGGCACTACGCCCAGCTCGGCCGTCGAGTAGGCGATCAGACTTTCTCCGACCCCGGTGGCGCAGTCGAACTCGCCGCGCGCTTCGCGGCCACGACCGGCACCTACGACAACCTCGAAGAAATCACGCCGCAGCTCGCCTCACTCGCGCGGGCATCGGGAGCGAAGTTCGATGAGGTCGGGCGAGCTGCCGGCATGGTCTTCCAGCAGATGCGCGACCAGCCCGACGCGATCCAAAAGACGATCGACGTGATGCGCACCATCATCGGTCAGTCGGCGGAAGGCGCCGTCGACATGCCCGACTATGCCTCGCAGCTAGGCCGCGTGGCTGCTGGCGCCTTTAAGTTCGACGGCGATCGATCTCGGAACGTTGCGGCACTGTCGGCGCTCACACAGATCGCGATGGAGCGCGGCGCAACGAGTGCTGCTGACGCTGCACGATCCACGAGTTCGTTCGTGTCTACCCTCGGTAAGAGAGCACGACTCGATCAGTTCGAAGCCGCCGGAGTTCGCGTCTATACATCCGACACCATCAGCGATGGGACCGCCGTTGGCGCAGACGGAAAGCGCATTGCCAAGGGCCAGGTAGCACCCGGCAAACTGCGCACTCAGCTTCGGCCACTCGAAGACATCATCAAAGACAGCTTTCGCGCGACCAACGGCGACATCCCCATGCTCGGCCGCATGTACATGGACGTCCTGGGCAGGAAGGGCGTCGAGTCGCTGGGTTCCGCGTACCAAGCGGCAGGCGGCGGCGAGGCCGGCATCGACGCGATCCAGGCGATCTTCGACCGCTACATGCGCGCGACGATCAGCAAGGACGTCGAGAAGCAGAACCTAAAAGACGTCTCAGACACGGTCGAGGCGCGGGCCCAGAAGTTCCAAAACGAGCTCGACAAGGTCACCGACAACATCATGTCGCGCTTCCTGCCGGCCATCGAGAAGGCAGGGCCGGCGATGCTTCGGTTTGCCGAGGTGATCGGTCGCATTGCGACCTGGGCCGTCGAGAACCCGAAGAGCGCGATCGCTGGCGCAATCAGCCTCTCGATCGCGCGCGCGGGCCTTGAGTCCACGCTCCGGGCCGGCATTGAACGGCTGCTGCTCGGCGCCAACAACGAACAGGCTGGCAAGCTCGGCAAGACGGTCGGCGCGATCGGTGCAGTCGGTACGGTGGCCGCGCTTGGCATCACGACGCTTCAGGTGATGTCGATCTACGCCGACGCTCTCTACACGCAGCGCGAGGAAGAGTTCAACAAGAGCCTCGACGCGAGCGCTGCAGCCGAGAAGGCCGCCAAGGCCGCGGCAAAGGCTGGCGGCGAAGGCGATCTTGAAGCCGAGAGGCGCGCGCTCCAGCTCGAGATTCAGCAACGCGGCAAGGCCATCACCGCCCGCGCGAACCAGATCTCGCCGATGCTGGACCCGAACGCCGGGCTCCTCGAGAAGCTCGCCGATCTGGTCGGCACCGGCGGCGCCGTCATGATGGGCGGCTGGGATGACATGGACGCCGCGAACAGGGGCGACGCGATGGCCATCGCCGAGGAGCGCAAGGCCCTGGCTGCCGCGGTCGTTCGCATGGCTGAGGTTCAGGCCGAACTGGCCTCGGCGATGACGGACGGCATCACCGTCAAGAACATGCCCGGCGGCAATCTCCCCGGCCGCGACTCACAGCAGTGAACCCGTGCCCGTCTTCGACAGCCTCCAACGAGCGAGCTTTTCCGGCATCGCGTTCCCGGTGCGCTCTGTCTCCGTGACGGGCCAGTACCGGCACCACACGCACGAGTACCTGCGCGTCCCTGGTGGCGTGAACGAGAAGCTCGAGCGCGGCCTGTACAAGATCGAAATGGACGCGCCGTTTCACGCGACGATCAAGGGCTACGGCGACCTCTGGCCGACGGCGCTGGCGAACATGCGGGCGCTGTACGAGGCCGGGGTTACTGCGGCCCTGACCATCCCGACGATCGGCACCATCCAGGCCTTTCAGACCGACTGGAACCAGATGGCGGACATGGGCAAGGTCCGGTCCGGAGAGACCGCCAAGCTCGTCTTCCTCGAAGATCAGACGCAAGTCCACCTCACGGCGGCACTCAGCAAGGTCGCCCAGAACTCGCTGCAGAGCGCCAACGACAACTTCACGGCCACGCGCGCCGACTTCGATGTGCCGGCTCCGGACGCGAGCATCTTCGATGAGATTCAAGAGCTCGGCAATGCGGTGCTCGGGTTCCAGGATCAGACGCAGCTAGCTGGTGGCCTGCTGTCGGCGAAGATCGCGCAGATACTGAACCTGCTGAACCAAGCAGATCGGCAGGCGGAGTCGCTCCAGGATCCTTCCAACTACGTGCTGCTGGACTCGCTACACGAGCTCTGGGACGCGGCGCTGACGATCGGCAAGAACCTTTCCGAGAAGCCTCGCGGAGCTCGACGCTACACGACGCCGCGCACGATGACCGTTAGTGAGATCGCTGTGGCGACACAGAAGCTCGGCGGCGACGACGACGCGGCGACCATCCTGCTCAACAACCCGGTCGAGGACGCCTTCGCTGTCCCTGCCGGGTTCCCGATCATCTACTTTCTGGCGGCGTGATCGGTGGCAGACCAAAGCGTCAACGCCGAGACCTTCCGCCTGGTCTTGAGCGGGGTGGAGTGCCCAATCGCCTCCAGCTACACGGTGCATTCCGGCATCCTCGAGGTGCCAACCGCGTTCGAGATGACCATCGGACACGCGGGCATGATCGCCGAGCTTGCCGATGCATTTCCGGCGTTCACGCCGTTCGAGCTGTTGGTCGGTGACACGGTTGTCGCGGTTGGCGAAACCGACGGTTACTCGCCGACTGGCACCAACGGCTCGGAGCTCACGATCCGCGGCCGCGACATGCTCAAGTGGCTTGTCGACACGACGCTGCCCGACGACCGCTCGTTCTCCGAGAAGACCTATCTCGACCTGACGAACCTGGCGCTGGATGAGGTCGGTCTCGCCGACTACCTCGTGGTCAGCGACAACACCGCAAACCTCAAGGCGATCACCGGGGCGAGCAAACAGGTCAAGCAGCTCACCAAGACGAAGACCGAGCAGACGCAGACGGCAACCGGACGCCAGGTCACCGACGAGACGCAAATCTCGCCGGCCACCAAAACGATCCACAACGTCATCGAGGGCAAGCTTGGCTCGTCGTGGTTCGATCTGCTGAAAGAGCAGTACAAGCGCGCCGGGCTCTTCCTCTGGTCGACCATCGACAGAGCCTTCGTGCTGGCGCGGCCCGATGGACAGAAGGCGCCAATGGCCAGGATCCTGCGCCGACGCGGGACGAACGAGCCGGGGGACGTGACCGTGCTCGGTCAGCCGACGTTCACCTGGGATGCGACTCAGCGCTACACCGCCTGCCGCGTGGCTGGTCGCACCGGCACCGGCAAGGACGGCCGCGGATGGGTTCACGGGGTCGCCTACGACGCAGAGATGATCGCGCTCCTGAACGGCGCGGAGATGACGCCCGCAGCCTACCAGGCGGCGCTCGACGCTTGGTCCAAGGCAAAGCGCGAAGGTGGCGCGCTGCCGCCGAAGCCTCGGATGAAAGAGCAGTCCTTCGAGGTCGAGAAGATCCAGACCAAGGAGCAGGCCGGCTTCATCGCGCGACGCCGCATGGCCGAGAGTCGACGCAACGGCTGGTCGCTTTCGTACAAAGTCGCCGGGCACACCGCACCGGCGCTGCTCGGTGGCGGGCGCTGCGTTTGGGCGCCCGACATGGTGGTTCACGTCGTTGACGACGAGTTCGGGATCGACGGTCCGATGTACCTCGAGAGCTGCGTCTACGAACGCAAACCGCAGACCACGACGACGCTTAACCTGATGCGCGTTGAGGATCTGATCTTCGCCGAAGAGGACGTCGACAACCCGCCGAAGCTCGTCAAGAAGAAGGGCATCGCGAACGTTCGCGTCGGCAAGACAGAGGTCTATCGTGTGCAGGCGCAGTGGAGGCGAGATCCGAATTGGGGGAATCTGCCCGTGCGGGTGCGTGACGACTTCGTGGGAGTGAGATCTGGCGCAATTGGGCCGCCCACGGCAGACGGCAGCGTCGGCGAAGAGCAGTTCATCGAAGACATTGGCGCAAGGCGGCTCCGCTAATGGCCTTCGTCGGCATGAGATTCGAGCTCGGGTCGTGCGTGATGACCGAGTTCGATGAGGACGGGTTCCTCAAGGCTCAGCCTGAGGGGCTTGGGCTCGATGCGCGCGTGGCCTCCAGCTACGCACATCACCCCTACGGCTTCATCTCGCGTCCGCTGGACCCCGGTGTCGACGCAGACGGCAAGGCCATCCAAGGCCAGGGCTGCACGATCCTGATCGGCAAGATCGGGGACGAACGCCACATCTGGTTCTGCGGCGACCCGCGACCCATCGAGCTCCTGCCGGTCATCGGCAAGGGCGAGTCGATGATGTACGGCCCGGCCGCGAACTTCGCGCGGTGCAAGGCTGACGGGACGGTGACTATGTTCACCACCACCGACGGCACCTACGACGGTCAAAGCGTTTACTGCGAAGTAGCGCCGGACGGTGTCACAGCGCTAACGCCATGGGGAAAGCTTCAGCTCGGAGCGAATGGCTTCCACGTCCTGCACGCCAGCGGGGCTCGCATGGACCTGGGGGCGATTGCCGGCCTGCCGGCACCACTAGATTCGCTGGGCAGCTACGTGAAGCTCGCCGCCGACATCGTGCAGATCGAGGCGGCCGCTCTTTCGCTCGGTTCAGCGTCTGGGTTGCCTGACCCTCTCGCAAAGGCCACGGCTACCCTTGCCGGCTTCTCGGCAATCGCCACAGCGTTCACGGCGGAGGCGTCTGCGTTCACGGCGCTAGCTGGCTCTCCCGCGTTGTCGGCGCCGATCCAGACCGCATGCGGCGCTGCGGCAACCGCGCTCGGCGCTGCCGTGAGTGCGCTCGGCGCGCTTACGACAACTCTCCCCGCTAGCAGCACGGCGGCATCCTGATGGCCTGCACACCAATCCCCGAAGTCCCGCTCCCAGAGCTGCCAGCGGGCATCAGCCTGACTCCACCGGCGCCTGGCGGGATCTCATTCGACGCTAGTTTGTGTTGCAAGCTACTCCCCTTCCCGATCGCAACGCCGCCGATCTCGTTTCCACCTGGAACCATCAACTCAGCCACAATCGTTGCGCTGAACGCCGCGCTGCAGTCGGTTCAGACCTACCTGGACGCTCTAGGGTTCCGCTGCCCTCGAGAGTAGACCATGGGACTCGGAACCAGCCCTTGCGGCTTCGGCGCCTGCGGGTTCGATCTGCAGCAGCCGAGCGGTCGCGTGAACCGGCGCATTCCTGACGCGCTCGACTTCGACGGCGGCACCAAGAACTTCAAGCTCGACGATGACGGCCTGTACGTCGGCGCGCATCCAGTCGACGCCAAGACATTCCTCATCTGCCGCACGACCGCGGGCAGCATTCGTTCAGCTCCTGGGCTTGGTCAGACCGTCGGGCAGATCCCGTACATCGACCAGCGCACTGTCCAGGCCACGGTCTCCGATCGCTTCCGCTCAGCGCTGTCGACGGTGGTCGCCGCGGGTGAGATCCGAATCGAACGCATCGACGTCGACACGGCCGTTCGCGGACGGATCATGACCACGATCCACTACGTCAACCTCGTCACTGGCAAGCGGCAGAGCCCGCAATTCACTTCCTGATGCCTCCCGTCGAACAGCTTCCAGGCGAGATCGTGACGCCCACTCGCGACGAGGTGATCGCTCGACACAAGCGGTCGTTTCGGTTGCGCGTTCCTGGCGCAGACACTGGCGAGGGCACGCAGCCGCACGTAGATGCGACGGTAGCCGCCGACACCGTGATGCCGCTACATGCCGCGTCCGTGATCGTGGGTCGCAACACGGTCATGGAGGAGGCCACCGGCGAGGCCGTCGACCAGTGGCTCGAGCGCGAAGGCGTTCCTCCGCGGCGCGATGCCGTAGGCGGCTCCGGCTACGTCCAAATCAGCACTTCCGCGGGCGGCACGGCGATTCAGGCCGGCGACGAACTCGTTCATGAAGAAACGGCGTTCACCTTTCGGGCGCTTGAGACGCGCGCTTACACCAACGGCCAATCGGTCTCGATCATCGCCATCGACACCGGGCCGAACACGAATCTGAAGCCCGGCACGCAGCTCCGATGGTCGAGCCCGCGCCCAGGTTGCGGTTCGATTGCAACAGTCGTTGAACAGGCCAGCGGCTCCGGTCTCACGGGTGGCCGCGAGCGCGAGACCGACGATGAGGCCAAGGCTCGGTTGAGGCAGGCCAAGCAGAATCGCGCGGCAAGCGGCAACGACGCCGAGTATCAGGAGCTCACCGAGGGCACGCCACAGGTGGCGGTCCAGAAGGCGTTCACCTACCCGGGCATCCTGTTCCCTGGCACCACGTGCGTGGCCTTCACCATGTTGCCTGCGGTATCGGGTGGCAGCAGGATCCCGAACCCGGCGCAGGTCGCGCTCGCCGAAAGCTACGTCGTCGGTGAGATGCCCGCAGACGACGGCGCGTTCTTCGCGTTACTCGACGAGGAGGACGCCGACATTGCGTACGGTGTCACCTGGGCGCAGGGAGCTGTGGGCTGGAAAGACGTTGCGCCGTGGCCGCCGTACTACGCCGAGGACGGCACACCCGGCGGCGTGTTCGTGTCCGCAGCAACGAGCCCAACAAGCTTCACGCTCGCCGCCGACGACTACACGGGGATCCAGCAGCCGGTCGCCGGGCAGACGATCGGCCTGTTCAATGCCGACGATCTCGAGTTCGTTCAGAAGCGCATCCTGAGCTTCACGGGCACCGGGCCCTGGGTGATCACCGTCGACACGACCAACAACGTCAGCGACGAGGAGTACACGCCCGAGGTCGGCCAGCGTGCCATGCCTTGGAGTGATTCGCTCGAACTGCTCTTGCCAGGCATCTGCGCGTACTTCGATGCGCTTGGGCCAGGTGAGCAAGTCGCGACTTTCTACGACGAGGGCAACCGACAGCGCCGGCAACCGCGCCCTGCCCCGCGCACGTGGCCATCGACGCTCACCAACAAGGGGCTGCTCGACGCGATCGAGATCGATGCCGTCGAGGACGCTGAAGTTTTGGAAGGCGACGGCCTGGCTCCGAGCGTGGGCACGCCCGGTGTGCTCGCCAACATCCTGCGCCTTAGGTGGATTGCCATCTTCCCGGAGACTGTCTGATGACTGCCCCCGATTTTCTCACCTGGACCGGCGACGAGGACAACGCGCCGCGCCGCCCGTCGACCGATGACCTCGGTGGCGACCAGAAACAGAACCACGCCCGGTATCTGCCGAACCCGACTACGCAGCCAACCGCCGAGGGCTGGAATCAACAGGTCAAGCAGATCGCTGCGCATTCCCAGGTGGTCGACGCGGCGCGGATCGACGTCGACTTCACGGCTGGCGTTCCGGCTGTCGTCGCCGTCGCTTCGCCGAGCCCTAGCATCACGACCGACTCGTTCGAACTCACCGACGAGGGTACCGGCATCGTGCTCATCGAGTGGGAGCCCGACCTCATGCCGCCGGCACAGATCGCCCCGCGTGGCCCGTTCATCCGCTCGGCGCTCACCACTCGCTGCGAGGGCCACATCGAGCCGGTGACGAACGGCGTGCGCGTTCGCCTGTTCTCAAACGGCACGGTCGCGGACCTGAACTTCAGCATCGACATCCACGGCTCCTGATCCATGGCTGAGTTCAGCGCATTCACCGATTTCGGTCACCTGGAGTTCAGCTCCAGGCCGCCGCACGGAGAGCTCATCTACGAGCAGATGGTCTCCGACCTCGGCTCGGGCCAGAACTACGACGACGACTTCGACGGCCCGGCCATGGGGCGCCTCTACGCCGACGCGATGGTGTTCGCCGACGCGAAGTACGCGCTCGAGCGTGCCGGATCTCAGTTCAACCCGCTGAAGGCGGTCGAACTCCTGCCCGCGCTTGAGAGCGAGTACGGGCTCGCCCCCGACGCTCAGGCGACCATTGCCGAGCGCCAGCGTGATCTTGCCGCCGCGATGCGCCTTGCCGGCGGCGCAAGTCGCGTGAACGTCGAAACCGTGCTCGAGATGGTGCTCGGCGACGACTTCGTCGAGTACGAAACCGTGAGCGTCGCCGATACGGTGGCTACGAGCGCGGACCCCGGTGCGGACGGCATCTACGTCAAGCCGGGCACGCCACGCAGTGTCTTCAGGTTGCTTGACTCCGTGTTGTTCACCGGAACACCCGTGACGGTCGCCTACGAGACGGTCATCGGAGAGACGGACGCGCTTGCGACCGGCGACCGGTTCGCCCTCGATGCCGGAGACTACGACCGCCATGAGGTGGTGACCGTGACGTCCGTGGGTGAGGACGAGGACGGTCGCACGACCATCACCGCCACGTTCGAGCGCCCGCACACGCAAGGCGTGCTGATGGCCACCGGGCGACACCCGTACTTGGGCAGCACGAAGCGCCACAACGTGGTCAAGCTCACCGAAAGCGGCATGGCCACCGCGAGAACGCAGGCTCGAGCCAACAGAGCGCTCGGTCAGCTGCTCCGCGGCGTCAGCACGTGGGCGCTCACCGACAGCGACGACGCTTTCACGGTCGGCGAAGGTCTGCTCGGTGTGACGCTCATCGGCGAGGACGATCTCTCCGGCGATCCGATTCCGACCGGCATGGTCCTCCATTGGGACATGCAGGATCCGGACAGCTACGAGGTCACGGCTGGCACGCCGGACCGGGTTACGGAGATCACTAACCTCGCCTCAAGCGCGACGGCTACTGCCGTCAGCAACGGCCCCGAGTTCGAGTCGCTCGGTTGGGGCGGCGGCTTGCACTGCATGAAGCTCAACGGGAGCGACATGCGGATCATTGACACCGAGGCCGCGGTGCTCGCGCTGCTCGACGGCACCGAGCCCGCATACACCGTCTACATGGTGGTGGAGCCGCTCGCGCCCGACGCAGCGGCGGCATTCTTCGGCGTCGGTCACTCCGCCAAGGGCGTGAACCAGAGCAGCATGCTGCTCGGCACGACCAACACCGGCAACGGCAGGCTGCGCATTGAGCGCTTCAACGACTCCTCCGCTGGCATCGCGCAGGAGTCTTCTTCGGACGTTGCAGCCGCGCGCCAGGTGATCGCCTGGGTTGTCCCTGGCACGACCGCCTCGGCCTACGTCAACGACGGCGGCTCCGACCCGACCAACGCGAGCCTCGACCCTGGCGACAACAGCATGGTCCCGGACAGGTTTGCTCTCGGGTGTCGACCGAGTTCTTCGCCCGGAGCCTTCGGAAACTTCCGCTTCGCCGAGCTGCGCATCTACTCGGCGGCGCACAACGACGAGCAGCAGCAATCCATGAGCGAGTACCTCATGAGCAAGTGGGCGGTCTAAAGTGTTCAGTAGGCGACGAGCGTCTGGCCTCTGGGTTCCGCGATCGGCTGTCACTCCCGGCGAGTTCGAGTCGATGGATCGCGACATCGCGCGCGCGATCGATGGACATGGGGGCGGAGCGTATGCGCCGAGTTCGGTGATTGAGATTGGCGGCGAAGGTCTCGAGGTTTCGAGCACACTCGACGTCACCGGTACGCTCGAGAACTCGCGACTGGACGCGCTCTCGATCCACAACTGGAACAGCGTCTTCACGGTCACTGACTGCGAGCGAGCGCTGCTCTGGGTTCCTGCCGGCTCTCAGTGGGGCGGATCGCCCGTCTGGCACACCTACGGCACCGACAGCGGAAACCCCGTGGGCATGGTCCTGATCGACGGCATCGGATCGCATGACTCCATGGATCTGGGAGCGGGCGACGGCCTCACCCCGACGTGCGCCGCCTCGAATGAAGACGGCAGCGTAATTCTAGTTGGCGGCACACCCGGCTCCGGGAGCACCAAGAAGATCCGACGCTCGACCGACAGAGGAGAGACCTGGACGATCGAGGACACCGTGGCTTCGGGGACGACCGAAGTGTCAAGCCTCGCCTACGTGCCGCTCCTGTCGCTTTGGGTGGCGGGCCTTTCGAATGGCAACATCGAGACGTCCCCAGACGGTGAGACGTGGACCAATCAGACCGTTCCCAACTCAGACCGCAGGCACTCGCTCGCTGTCAGCGACGACGAGATTCTGGCATTCACCAACGCCTCAACCGACAAGGCGCTGAGGTCGACGAACGGCACCGCATGGTCGGAGGTGACGATGCCAGCCTCTGGAACTTGGGCGCATGGTGCGTGGAATGCTGCTCGCGGCAAGTTCATGGCCTGCGACACCACCGCCGACACCTTTGCTACCAGTGCCACCGGCGCAACCTGGACGCCCGCCGCTGGCACCCTAACCGCAGCGACGATCGTTCGCGGAATCGCTGCGTTCAACAAGGCGTGGCTCATCATCACCGGCAGCGGCGGTTCGGGTGGGCAGGCCGGCCTTCTCTACAGTGCCGACGATGGCGCCTCGTGGCGCGTTGCACACAACCACGTTGCGGATGGTGTGCGCGAAGGCGCTCTGGGCGTCGGCAACCGGCAGATCATGTTCAAGGACCAGAGCGCCGGGCACTACGTCAGCTTCCGAAGCGCCTTGTAGTCACTTGGCACAGCCGCAGACGCCTCCGTGACCATCGCAGCACCCCTTGATGCTGCCGGCGCAGGCGCACTTCTCAGAGGTCGTTTGATCGCAGCAGAGCAGCGCGTCGAGCGACGGCTCGTGGCGCGCGTCGAGCACCCCTTGCAGGATCTTCTCGTGCCCGGCCGCGAACTCGGCTCGGTCCGCTTCTGCCAGTGCGTCGTGCATTTCGAGCAACCGTTCTCGGCAGCCAATCGGGGCATACTCGCTGTAGCAGGCCGCGACATGCTTCATACGCTCGCTATGCCCAATCAGACGGTACCGCCGCTGGCGCTCCTCAAGCTGTAGCCGCTTCTTGTCCTGGCGGTCGTTCTCTTCCGCCTCGTAGCGCGCAGCTGTTTCTGCTCGCTCCAGCTCCTGCTGCGTAGCCCGCCACTTCTCTGAGGCTGCTCGTTGCCTCTCTGCCTCTACGGCAGCATCGCGCACGGCGGCACGGTCAAGCTCAAGCTGCCGATCACGTCTTGCTCGTGCTGGCGGCAGTTGCCGCGGCACTGGGCTAGCCGCTGCCTGGCGTCTGACTCTAGCCGCTCGCACTCGGCGACGCCGCTGCAGCCAGCAGCGAGCCTGTCACGGAACCCGTCATTCCCAGCACAGGCGAACGCGAACGTGCAGAGAAGTTGTGCCGCGCGCATCAGTCAGTCCCTCACCAGCACGAACGCCCAGAGCCACAGCGCGCCCCAGAGTACCGTCATGAGCAGCATCGCCTGAGCGGCGCCGCTCGCAACCGCGCTCTTGATCACAGCCCGCGCTTCGTCGGGCGGTAAGTCGGCGAAGCGTGGCGGAGGTCGCCCAAACGGCGTCTCCGCGATCGGCATCCACACCGTTCCGTCGTCGCGACGAACGGCCGTGATCCAGCCGCCCCGCGCAGCGGCCCACACGTCCTTCTCCGACAGCGGCCCCGACTGCGAGCCGTCCGCGTTCCTCACGTGCCAGCGCATCCGACGAATCCAGCCACGCCTGCGCCTCGTTCGCAACCACACCCCTGAAAACAGCGCAATTCCATGGCAGTTCCTGAGAACATTCGACTCGCCGCCAAAATCGACGGCGGCGCCAAGCAGACGGGCGTGCTCACCGTCGACTACGAGGATGTGGTCGTTCTCTGTCTTGAGAACGCCTCGGGAGTGACCCGGGCGACATACCGAATTTGGGACTACCCGGAAGACTTCCCGCTGCCGTCTGGGTGGACCGCTGATGAAAGCGGTCTCGGCTACTACGTCAACGTCAAGAACGGCGCCGATGCGCCGCCGATCACCCTGCCGGCCTCTGCCGCGGACTGGGGCGACTTCGGCTGCAGCGTTGAGGTCAACGGTCGAAAGCGCAGAGGCGTCCTCGCAGAGGACTTGTTTAACGACAGACTGATCCTTGTACTCCCAAGCTCGACCGGTGTAGCCGACTTGTTGCACGGCGAGTCCAACCAGCGCGGCGACCCGCGGCAGTGGACTGCGGCGCTTAAGCGCAACGCCCGTCAGTTGGACGCGGCGATCGCGACTGGCCTCGGCGCGGGCGGAGACGAAGAGCACCAGATCATCCGAAATACGGTCGGTAACGTGCCGCAGTGGGGCGCCCTCGACGCCTCCAAGCCCGCCGCCGTCACCAACCTCCCCTACATCGACGCCCGGCACTACGGCACCCTCACCCCCAACAGCTCCGGCGCGGCGGCAGCAAACACCGCAACGATCAATGCTGCGATCGTTGCGGCAAACGCGGCCGGTGGCGGCGTCGTGCTCATCCCGCCGGGTGTCTACTACATCACAGGGCTCACGATGCTCAGCAACGTGACCCTTCAGGGGGCGGGTCGCGGCTGCACCACTCTCTATCTCGCCGACGGATCGAACGCTCAGGTTATCAGCATGGAGGCCGTCACGGACGCCTTCATCTGCGACCTGGCGATCGACGGCAACCGCGCCGGCCAGTCCGCCATCGTCCATGGCATTCGCGGTGAGGACCTGACGGACGTTACGATCGAGCGCCTCATCATCCAGAATACCGCCTGGTACGGAATCGGCGTGCAGGATGGTGCCAACGTCAAGGTGTCGATCGACAACGTGCGGATCTACAACACGGGCGGCGACGGCATCGATTTCAAAAACAAGGCCGACGCCAACGAAGACATCTGCCTAAGCAGCGTCTACGTCGACACCGTTGGGCAGAACCTCTCCGGCGACCCGGAGCAATCCGGGATCGACATCAGAGGCCCAGCACGACTCTTCAACATCGTCATTCGCAACATCACTGGCGATCAGTCCGGCGTGCGCTTCCGCGTGGGCGAGGCGGAGGAGGAGAACGGCATCGGTGGACATCGATCCTGCCTGGTGGGCTTCGACATTCGCGCGGCCTCCGGGCACACGTCGAACGGCGGCGTGATGGTTCAGGCGCGCGACGTCTACGTTGCGGGCGGTTACATCGCGGGTTGTTGGGTCGGCCTGTTCGCGGGGGCCGCGCGGTGCACGGTATCGGGCGTCACAGCGGAGAGTTGCGAGAGCCACGGGGTCACGTTCGGCTCGTCCGCTGACGGTTGTGTGGCGCTCGGATGCAGCGCGCTGTCGAATGGCGCGAGCGGCTTCCGCCTTCAGGGCACGAATCAGAAGACGCTGGGCTGTCGCAGCCTCAACAACACGGCGCACGGCTGGAAGCTCGAAGCGACCTCTGTAATGCCTGAGGTCAGCAACTGCGTGGCAGACGGCAACGGCTCCGGCGCGATCGACAACGCGACCACCACTGCGTTCGGCCTGAATAACATCGGCTTCACCTTGCGCGAATATGCGACGTCCGCGAACCGCACGATCTCGGGCGGGGTGATCGCGTGGACCAGCGGGCGCACGCTTCGCGTCGATACGGAGGGCGGCGCGTCGTCCGACGAGCTCGACACGATCACAGGGACGATTGCAGGTCAGCTCGTGATTCTTCGCGCGGCCAACTCAGACCGCACGATCGTCTGCAAGGATGGTACCGGCAACCTACGCCTGTCCGGCGACTTCAGCCTGGATAATACAGAGGACACGCTTACCCTACTGAGTGACGGCACGAACCTGCACCAACTCACTCCGAGCAATAACGCGACCTAGTGATACGTGCGCTCGGTGTCGATGACGTAGTCTGCTGGTCTGGCCGTATCGATTGCCCCGCTCGAGAGTTCGACCGAGAGTTCGATCTTGCCCCGGCAAACCCGCTCCACGCATTCAACGAGCGCCTCACCGATCTCGCGATCGAACTCCTTCGTGTAGTGGCTCGCGTCCAGCATCGCGGTCCGGACGCCGGCCCCCAAAACCAGCGGCGTCGGGTCCCACAGCGTGGCGCTTGGCGTAGCGTCGCACACCTCGGCGATCACCTCACGCAGCATCCTGCGCTCAGGGAACGGTGTTCCGTCATCGCGCGGAATAGTCAGGTGAGGAACGAAGACCACCGGCTTGCCGAGCGCCTCGGCGATCGCCACTAGGTCGCGCTTGACCTCGTCCCGGCTCTGGTTGCTGGCAACGGCCGTCTTCGCGAGTTCGGCCGAAGCGTCGTCAAGCTTGCCCTCGAGAGCGAGCTTGACGCACCACTGCTGCAGGTGCCAGCCGCGCAACTGGAGGCGCTTGACCGACGAAATCTCGATAACGAAGACGTCGGTGCCGCTGTAGAAGCCGGGGCGGATGGCGCCGGCGTTGTGCGTTTGCCCCGGGGCGCGGATGACGAGCGGCATGAGGTCAGCCGGCAGCGCCGCCGCTCCGGTCATGACCTGCAGTTTCTGCAGTGTCTCCGGCGTCGTGTACGTGTACCAATCGGCGCCGACGTGACCGATGGCGACCCGCTTGCGGCGGGCCATGACGGCGAGAGGGGCGAATACCCGACAGCTACCGATCGCTGAGACTCTTAGCAACGCGCCCTCCCTGGCATCTGGTCGTGAAGCGTACCCAGAGAGCCGCTGCTGGGCAAGCCGCCTAGCCGAACCGAGCCGAAATCTCAGCCACGAGGCGACTGCCGACCTCGATTTCGAAGGACGGCCGGTAGTGGCCAGAGTCGACCATCGCCAGATCGTAGCCAGCGCCTAGCACCCACGGCGTGGGATCGATTGTTGTCACGCTGCTGGATAGGAGCACGTCCCTGATCAGGGTTCGTTCGGGAAACGGCGAGCCGTCGTCACGTGGGATCGTGAGATGCGGGACGAAGGCGACCGGCGTTGGATGAAGCGCAGCAACGATTGCTTGAATGTCTGCCCTCAGCTCCTGCGCGCTCTGTACGTGCTGCCGCGCTCCGTCGACAATGGCGTGCGTGGCTTCCGAGACTTGCCGAGAGCCAGACAAGATGTCGCGAACACACCACTGCTGAAGGTGCCACCCGTTCGCGCGCAGGTTCTTGATGCTCGACACCTCGACCACGAACACGTCGGTCCCGGCGTAGAAGTCGGGCCGGATAGCAGAGCGGTCGAACTTCAGCGGGTTGTGCACCAGGAGCGGCTCGATCGTTTCGGGGAGGTCCATCCTGCCGTTCATGATCTCGATCTTCTGCAGCACTTCGCGCGTCGAATGGACGAACCACTCGGCTCCGCCGCGATGGCCGACCGTGATCCGCCCCTTCATTCGGTTTAGTGGCTCGACCACCCGGCAAGTTCCGATCGCTGAGACCCGCAACATCCCGGCCATTCTCCGAGGCTTTGGCCAAATTGCAAGCGGCTCCGCGCGTGCTGTATGCTCGGCTCGACGCCATGAAAGCTCGGCATTTGCGCCTCGTCACGCCAGTTCGTGAGGCCGTGGCGCCGCCAAGCGTGCGTCAGCTCGCGCATATGCTACGCGGCGCGAACAGCGTCGACCTGGGCCGCGGTTGGCGCGCCGGCCTAGCCCTGCGGGCAGTAGCTGGCCGATCCCGATGGTCACTGGTGTCTGAGGGTGAGCCCGGCGCCCGCGGCAGCGAGCTCATTCCCGGCAACAGCAAGCGATTCGACGCGGTGGCCGCAGCGAGACGTCTGCTGGCCGCCGTGCGCGACGCAGGCTGAGGGCTGCAAGCCCAGCCGGCCAAGCGCTGACCGCGCCTCCCGCCCACGCGGCAGCCTGCCGTGCTCGGCCGAGCTCCACCGAATCGAGGAGACATCACATGCTGTTCATCGAAAGCGCCCGAGCGTTCCTCGCGGCGATCAACCCCGCCCTGCCCGCCATCGCGCTCGTGCTCGTCCTCTGGGCACCTCAGGCCGCAATCCGCCGTTGGCTGCCGGCGCTCTGGGAGCTACCCGCGAGCTGGGGCCCGAAAGGCCATGAGGCCCGGCGCCTCTGGCAAGCCCTGCCGTCGCTTGTCGGCGGTGCAGCGCTCGGCGCCCTGTCGGCTGGCGGTGACCCATGGGAGGCCGGCACGGGCGCGCTCATCGGCGCCGTGACGCCGTTCTGGCACCACCTGCTCGCCGCTATCCCGTTCGTGCCCTACACCGGCGAGCTCGGGAGCAAGCGCGACAAGGACGACGACGACAAGACGCCGCCGACTGGGACGAAGGCCATCGGCCTGGTCTGCTTCGCGTCGCTGGCGCTCGTCGGCTGCGGTCTGCTCGGCGCTGAGCATGCCGAGGCCCCTCCCTGCGACGAGGTCTCATACGCGCAGCTATCAGTGAGCTGCGGCAACGATGAGACCGAGTGTGACCGTCAGCTGAGCGAGCGCGAGACCTTCTGCGCCGAGCGTATCGAGGAGAGCAAATGAGCATCCCCGCAGCAGCCGCTCAGGCGGCGAAGTACGTGGCCGAGGGCGCAGAGCTCCTCTCGCGGGTGCCGACCTCGACGCTCGGCAGCGTGATCGCTGCGCTCAAGGCTATCGTGAACGGCGAGCCCACGAAGGCCGAACGACTCGCGAAGAACGCTGCGCTGGCACTCGCTGCACGCGCTGCAGCCAAGGCGCGGATCAAGGCCGGCAAGTGAAGTCTCGGCGCCGACTCAGGCAGGCCATGAACATCGGCATCCGCCTCGGTGCCTGCGCAACATGGGCTGTTGTCAGCGCGCTTCAGCTCGTTCGTGAGGCGCAGCGTCGGATCCAGGGAAAGCCGCCATGGCCAAACTGCTGAACACGCATCGCCCGGCGAGGCCCAAGCGTGGCCGCTTCTGTTCGCTCTGCGCCGATCAGAGCTGGCGACGCGAACAGCCGCGTTGCTTAGGCTGCGGCGAGACGTATGCGCCGGAGCGTGTGGCGAGCCGGACGCCGACGTTTCGGAGCAATGCGGGATTGTTGTTGGAGGAGTGATGCACGCATCCGTGATTGAGAAGTGGCACCAGTTCAGTACCCCGTTGGAGGGCCGCGTTGGGCACCTCTACGCCGATGTGAAGCAGCTCCTGACCGCTGGCGTCGGGAACCTTGCGGACCCGGTTTCGCTCGCGCTTCAGATGCCGTGGAAGCTCCCGGACGGATCGCTCGCCAGCAAGGACGAGGTGGTCCGGCAGTGGAACGCTGTGAAGTCACAGGCCGCCTACCTGTCGAAGCGCCACTACAAGTTCGCGGCGCCGCTGAGTACCATCCGACTCACCGACGAGGACATCGACGCCTTCGTTGCCAAGCGCCTGGCGCAGACAGAGCGCGCGCTCAAGAAAGCGTACCCGAACTGGGACGACTTCCCGGCGGACGCGCAGCTTGGTTGCCTCTCGATGGCCTGGGCAGTCGGCGATGGGTTCCCTGCGATCTTCAAGAACTTCACTCGGTTCGCCAACAAGCAGGACTGGGTGAGCGCCAAGGCATGCGCGAAGATCAAGGCGGACAATAACCCCGGCGTAGTCCCGAGGAATCGCAACAACGAGCTGTGCTTCGACAACGCCGCGACCGTGTTTGAGAACGCCATGGACAGGTCGGTGTTGCACTGGCCGACCGTGGCGACCAGGCCAAAGGCTGATGCGGCCCCTCTGCAGCGCCCGGCGATCACAGACGCAGATCGCGCCCGCGTGCTCGCCATGAGTGAGGCCTACGCGCGCGCTACCGCAGAACTCATTCGAGCCGACGCCCTACGCGAGCTCACGGGTCACGGGATCGACCCCGCCGACGGTGGAGGCGAGACCTGATGTCTCCGCGACTCGTGCCGGACCACGAGGACGACGGCCCGCTAAAGCAGACGCCTCCGCTGAAGCCCGCGCCAACGACGGAGCTCCGCGACACGGACCCAGTGCCGCCGCCCGAGGACGAAGCGCTCAAGGCGATCCGGGCCGTTCACGCCCTGGTGGCCAACCTCGCGCTACAGGTCGACAGCATCGAGCACAAGGTCGACCACGCCGTTGACGTCGGTCGAGCCGCGCAATCGGCCGCGATCATGGCCTCGGACTCGGCGAAGCTCTTGCGCAAGGAATCCCTCGCCGCGCTGGCAGCTCTCGACGCCAAGGTCGAGCACATCGCCATGCGTCAGACGGGCGTCATCAACACGCTCGCCGAGATGGTCGCCGACCAGCGCCACGTGCTGCACGATCACCAGCAGCGGCTCGATCGCGCCGAAGGTCACAACGGCAACGGCAACGGGCACGGCTACGACGGCGATACGGTTGTCACGTCGGCGGAAGAGTAGCGGACGGCCTGTTGCGCGTGCTGCGCAACGGTGGCCGGGCAGACAACAGAGGGGCGCGAGAGGAACCGTATGGGACACTCGACGAAGTGCGCAACGCCGGAAGAGCTTGAGAGCCTGAAGCCGTTCGCCACTGAGAACGAGAGGCGGTGTCTTGACGCGCTGATCGCCAACGGTTCGCTTCGCAAGGCCGCGGCTGCAATCGGCAAGAACGAAGGCTCGTTCAACAGCGCGATTCGGACTGTGCGAGCGCGCGCCGTGGTGCAGCACGGGTGGCGACCCGAAGCCTGGGGACGGGTTGGCTGGAAGACTCTCGCGGCAGGAGCCCCGGCGCCCTCGGTGGCGCCGCAAGCGCCAGGGCACGGTCAGTCGCCGCGGTCGGCGGCGCAGCCAGCGTCAAAGCCCGCGCGTGCCCCAGAGCGCCCCCACGTGGCGAGCCGGTCGTTTCGCGACTTCCCGCAGCCGGCAGACTTCGACCGGCCAATGCGCGTGTTCATCATTCCTGATGTTCACGTTCCTAACCATCACGAGCAAGCCTGGAACACGTGTCTCGCCGCGCTTCATGCGTGGCGCCCGGACCGAGTCGTCATCCTCGGTGACTTCGTTGACGACGCGTGTGTCAGTTCACACGCCAAGCGTCCCGATCGCTCGAGGCTGCTCAGCGAGGAGATAGACGCGAACAACGTGGAGCTCGATCGCGTCCAGGCCGCAGGCTGCGAATACGTCGACTTCCTAGAAGGCAACCACTGCGATCGTTTGGCCCGCTACATGGCCGAGAAAGCGCCGGAACTTTACGGCCTTGTTTCGATGCCGGAGCTGCTCCGCATCAACGAGCGCGGCTGGCGATGGCATCCGTACAAAACGTCGATCAAGATCGGAAAAGTCGTGATGACCCACGACGTCGGCTTCGCGGGCAAGAACGCCGCCTGGCAGAACCTTGCAGCGACCGGCAAGTCGGTGATCACTGGGCACACGCACTGGGCGACGATGGTCTACCAGGGACACGATGACGGGACACGTCACGTCAGCGTGACGGCGGGCTGGCTGGGCGACCCAGAGAAGGCTGCCGACTATCGCCCGCTCGACCGTGCAAGGCGCGAGTGGCAGCACGGCTTCTGCACTGCAGAAATCGACCGTGACGGTGTGGCATGGGTCAACTTCCGCCCTATCATTGACGGGCGCACCATTATCGACGGGCGCGTAATCCAAGGGAGTTGCGGATGAAGCGGTGCGGCGCATGTCGGCGCGAACTGGATGCCTCGGCATTCAGTAAACTGAAGTCATCGAAAGACGGGCTCGCGTGGCGCTGTCGCGGCTGCGATCGGGCAGCGCGGTTGCGCTGGGAGTCCGGCCTGACTGTGCAGCCGCCGAGTGAAAAGTGGTGCGCGGGCTGCGTCTCAACCAAGCTGACGTCCGGATTCTATGCCGGCAAGACCAAGCGGCGGAATCCTGATCGAGTTACGGCATCTGAGGAGAAGCGCAGGGCGAGAAAGAAGGGCACCGACTCGACAGGTGTCAGCGTGAATGAGTGGCGAGCCGTTCTCGATGCGTTCGATCACCGGTGCGCCTACTGCTACACGACAGGAAGAATGAGTATGGACCACTTCCGCCCGCTTGCGCACGGCGGCAAGCACTCGCCCGACAACGTCGTTCCCGCATGCAGGTCCTGTAACTCCTCCAAGGCCGACGATCTAATCTTCTCCTGGCTACCCCGCTTCGAGCGCTCCGGCCGTCTAGCGCGCCACGCCAAGGCGGCCTGAGCCCGCGTGACCGCCATCGCCGCCATCGAGCACGCCGGGAAAGCCTGGTTTGCCGGTGACTCGCACGTCGAGCTCGAGGGGATCCGTGTGCTGCAGCGCGCGCCAAAGGTCTTCCGCCGTGGCCCCGTCGTCATCGGGATCGCTGGCCTAACCGTGTGGGAAGCGCTCTGGCGGCGCGTCTCATTCGTTCGCCAGCCGGGGCGCGACGTCGAGGCCTGGGTTTTCGGCGAGTTCGCCGAGACGGCGCAGCGCGAGATCAAGGCGCTTGAGATCGAAGGCGACGACCGCGGCGAATGCGCGGCGCTCATCGGCATCGCCGGCCGCGTCTACTACGTCGAGCACGACGGCAATCCGTGGCGACCGGCTCACGGCTACTGGGCGATCGGCTCCGGCGCGGAGCTGGCGATTGGCTCGCTCCACACGACGGCTCGGCGGAAGCTCTTGCCGCGCTACCGACTAAACCTCGCACTTCAGGCTGCGGCGGCTCACTGCACGACTGTGGCGCCGCCTTTTCGTTTTGTCAGCACGTAGGGAGAGAGAACGATGAAACACTGCCAACACTGCGGCTACGTCGACTGTATCTGCGGGCTCTGCAAGGCGCGCTTTCGATTGCAGGGCGCATCTTGAGAGGCTACGCGGATGTGCCAGACGGCCCCACCTTCGACGGCATCGAATACCAGCGTTGGGTCGAGCTGCTCTCGCTCTGGCGCGCGCTCGGTCTGCACGACCGGATCGCGCTCTTGAACTTCGCCCGGGAGCTGAACCGCGGAGGCGAGTCGGCGCGCACCATCGGGCTTGGTGAGGCGCTGGCGGAGGTCGACCGGGTGATCGGAGCCAGCCAGGGCAAGCACCCGTCCAGCCGCTGGAAGACGTACACCGTCGCGCATCACACCGCAAAACTGATCGGGCACGTGGCGAAGTTTCTGGGCGGCGAGCGCAAGGATCCAGAGTCACGCCGGCACGCGCTGGCCCACGTTACAGCGCGCGCGCTGATGGCCCTGCAGCTCGAACTCGACGAAGACAAGCGACGCTAGCCCATGCCGTCTGATCGCAAAACCCCAGTCGTGCCCCGCCCCGGGCCGCGCTTGCCGTTGCCGCCACGAGTGCCGACTGGGCTCGAGCCGGAGGCGCAGAAGGCGGACGAAACGCCAAGGAGCGCGAACGGCCTCGGCTTCGAATTCAAGGCGAGGAACATCAACCTCGCCGACCTCGGGAAGTTTCTCCTACTGATCCTCGGGCCTCTCCTCGGCCTGTACAACGTCGTCGACAAGGCCCCGGCTCCGCAGCTCGAACGCGTCGAGGTCAAGCAAGATGCCACGCGCGAGCGTATCGAGGGGCGTCGCGATCGCGACAGTGGCGAGCTGAAGACGCCGGGACTCGCCGATCGGCTGGTCGACGCCGAGAAGCGGCTAGCTCGACTCGAGGCGCTGCGTTGCCCGGAGCAACATTTTATCGCCGCTGCTCTGGGCCGCGCTGGCGTTCACGGCGTCGTCGTCCAAAACTGCGCGGCGCCGGCAGAGATCGAAGCCGTGCCGGACATCGGCATGCCCGGCCGACAGAAGCCGCGGACCGAGTGGACAATTCGGACGCCGATGCCGGCGCCGTAGTAACCACCAACACCATTTCGCCGCCAGCCACTGCCCTAGCAATAGGAGCCAACAAGGCGGCATTCCAAGGCCGGTCGTTCCTTTCGGGGAGCGGTCGGCCTTTTTCTTTGATCCGCGCCGACTGGGGTTCCCTGCGCGAAATCGCCAGGTGCAGCCGTGGTCCGCGGGGTGCTACTGAGGGGGCGAGTCCGGGCCACCGGTGACCTCTGACCTCCCGTGGCCACGGGCACCAACCTACACCACTCACTCCGCCATCTCACACGCCCGCCGAACGTAGTCCGAGTAGCTGATGCCCCTTGCGGCAGCCTTCGCTCGCCACCGGTCCTGGTCGACCTTGGGCGCGCGAACCGGGATCATCGGGTGCTTGTGCTCGCCGCTCTCGGAGCGTGAGCCGGACGGCGCCGCCGCTCGCGCGAGCCCTCGCTCGACCAGACGCTGAGCGTACGCGCGGCGGAAGGCGGCTTCCCACGCGGCGGGCATCGAGACGTCCCACGGCGCCTCAGCGATCGCCTCGGACCAGGAGAGCGGCTCACGACGCGACCGGCGGCGGTCCGCGGCAGCGCGAGCGAGCGCAGGGAGGAAGCGCCCCGGGTCGTCACTGGCGGCGTCGTTCGCGATCACAGCGGTGGCGGAGGGCCGGGCCTGCTTGCGGGCGGTCATCGTTATCTTCCGGGTAGAGAGCGGCCCCGACCGAAGCCGGGGCCAGTTCGATCAGCGCTTCATCTGATCGCGGTTGTGAGCGCCGAGATTCGAGCGCAGCATCACGCGCGCCTCGCACGGCTGGATTTGCGGCAGTTCGCCGCGCTTGATGATCTCGCGAAGCGCGATGTGGGCCGAGTCCGGGTCCGAGTAGCTGTGTCCCGGCAGAGGAAAGAATCCGCGCCCCTTGTCCAGTGCGACGATCCACTCCTCTTTCTCGACGAGCAGCTCGCCCTCAGCGACCGGCGCCGCCTTGCAGGCTGCCGCGTGGTCGGCGTAGCCCGCCGCTCGGGCCATCGCGTCCAGGGCGCCTTGCTCGCTGGCGGCCTCGTACGTGCCGAGGTCCGCGCCGGAAATCGTGTTCGTGATATGGTAGTGTTTCATGGTCGGAATCTCCTTACTAGGTTCTGATTTGGCCCCCGTCGGTTACCGCCGCGGGGGCCGTTTCGTCTGCGGCAACGCGCCGTTGACTCCTGATATGTAGCGCACGTGTATAGCCGCGCGCAAGACCCTTGAGACGGTTCTCGGAAGAAAGTCGAAATCGAGCCGGATTGATGCTGGATCGTGAGCCGTCGCGGAAAGCACGCAACCCGCGCCCGCGCCGCGCCGACTCCAGCGCATGGGCATGAAGCGGCACTGGGTGATCGAGCCCCTACCCCACAACCGCCTGCGAGCAGCGCCGGTCGACGTGGCTGGCGAGCTCGTCTGCGTGGGACAGACGGTCGAGGGCGAGAGCTCCGCGGTGCGAGCTTGGATTCGGGCGAGCGGGCCCCGGCGCTCGCGGAGGCTGGGCAAGCGCCGCCGGCAGTGATACCAGGCCCGCGCTCGGCCGCCGCCGGCACCGTCCCCCCTGGTCGGCGGCGGCTCGAGCGCTACGTCGAAGCTTGGCCCACTCCTCACGGCGGTGATAGGAGCCGCGCCGCCCGGGCCGTGGGAGCTCTCCCGCCCGCCGCGGCTTCGGGCGTCTCAGGTTCGGCGTAGCGCGGCTCCCACTCGGCGAGTGTCAGGAATACGTTGCCGCCGGCCTCACTGTCGAAGATCCACCAACCGCCACACTCGGCGGACAGCCGCCGGAGCTCAGTGCAGTCGAACGTGGTCACGACGCCCATGCCCCACGTGCTCTCCGGCTTGTCCTTCAGGCCCCACAGCGTGTATTCGCAATCGCTGAGCCAGCCGGCGCAGTAGCATTCCTCGCTGATGTCCGACATCAGGTTGACGAGCAACTTGGCCGCGTCAGCGTTCGAGCCCGCCAGCTTCGCAGCGTTCGCGGCCTCGCGCTTGCGGTCCTGCTCGTCGTGGGCCGCCACGACGACCTTGGTACGCTCGTCGCGGGCCGCCTGGCATATCGAGCACCAGAGCTCAGACACGCCGACCCGAGCGCCACAGTCCCGGCAAGCGCAGCACCATTCGGCGTAGCGGAGGCCCTCCGCGGCAAAGCGGGCAACGTCTTCGGCGTCGTAGATCACACCGCGCGAGCCGGGGCTTGCCACATGATGGCAGACGCCGCAGGCGTAGGCGTAGACGGTGCCGTCCGGGGAGGTGAGCGGGACAGGGTTAGCCATGGTCGTCTCCAGCGACGCTAGTCGCGTTGGGCAGCGGCGCGTGCACGTAGCCTGGGCTGCACCCGCAGTCGTCACAGATCGGGAAGCCGCAGCGAAACTGGTGGTCCTCGTCGCAGTCGTGCGTGGATGGCTTGCCGCAGCCAGTGCACGGCTTCGGGCTGGCGTCGGGGGCGAGCGCGCCAGCGGGCGTGTCGAGAGAAGCCGTGCTGGCCGTGGCGCCGCTACCCTGCTTGCAGGCGCGGCACGGGCGCTCGACTCTGATTCGGACCTGGTAGGCGTCGTCGCTCATTGCATCATCCAGGTAGAGGCGTTACGCCGCCGTCTTTCGCGACTGCTCGCGGTTGAGTGCCTTTACGGCGTCCAGGCACCATTGCGGACACCAGATCTGCTTGGGCTCTTCGGGCGCGACCTTCGCCCGGCGCCGGCTGGGCCGATCCTGCGAACCGCCCCGCGTCGTGTAGGCGTAGACCCACCGGGCAGCCTTCAGGCTCGCGCCGCTCTCGCTCTCGAGAATGGCCGTGAACACGGTCTCAAAGCCCAGCGCCCGGGCGGTCTGGTCGGCGCGGGCGTAGAGAAAGCTGCACACGTTGGCCGTGCCATCGGCGCAGAGGCGGTTGACCTCGAGATTGACGAGCTGCGGAATCAGCCGCGCCCGCGGCCGCCCCGCGACCATGACCCCGACGAGCTCGCCAGCCTTGACCGCGCCCACAATGAACCGGTGGCCGTAGACGCGCCCATGGTGGCGATGGTGCGCCAGAATGAAGGCGTTCGCCTGGTCGCGGGTCAGTGGGATTGCGGTCAGTTCGGTCATGGTCTTACGCCCGTGGCTCCTGCCTCCAGAGTCGCTCAGTACCCTGAGCGGTAATCGGTTTCCTTGTCTGACGGCTTCGCCCGCCCGGTTGTCTGCTCACGGCCGAGGGCGTACTGCGCCGACTCGAGAGCGTTCCAGCACGTCTGATCCGCTATTCCCTTGAGCGTGTTCTCGTACCGCTCGAGGCGATCCGCGGCCCTGCGCAGGATGGCGGCTTCCATGTGCAGGCCGTTCCGCTCGACGTGATCGGCTGCGTCTCTCAGGTGTTCTTGGTCGGTTTTCATGCTGTTACCTCTGCCCGCCAATGGGGCTAGATCCTGCCTGTGTGCTTCGCGAAGATGCGGCACGGCTCGCAGTGGCTCTGAAGGTAGATGCCGTGCGAACAGCATTCTCTTTCGGATGCGGCTCCCGTCTCGGTGACCAGAGCTGCGATCTCAACCCTGCAGTCGCCGCAAACGTGAACCGGGCTCCAGCGGAGCGGGCCACGCGGGGGCAGCAAGAGCCAGCCCAGCGATTCGGCCTCGGCATCGACGGCCTGCGACGCGACCTCGGGGCTAAGGTCGCAGGCCGTCAGCCTGGCGTTGCAGGTCATACAGAGGACCTGCACGGTGGTTTTGGGCAGGGACACCCTAGCGCCCCTGGTGGACTACGGTGGACTGGGTACCGAAGCCGTAGGCTCCGGTGCGCGCCATCTCGGCGGCGATGAGGGCGGTCACCTCGGCCACGTTACGGCCGTTGATGACAGCCGTGCTGCGGCTGCCGTCGTTGAACTTGAGGGTGATTGTTTTGGTGATCATGGGTTCTCGTCCTATTGCCTGACTTAGGTAATGGGGCCAGGCTGCTCGATGCCTCGCGCCAGACGCATGCAATCGACGCCGAGCTGCAGAACCCTGATTGCTGCGAAATTGTCTTTCAGTCCGAGGACGCCGCGCAACTGTGCCTGCCGCTGCGCGTAGTGCCCTTGATAGAACGCGGCCATGCCGAGCGCGTAGACGAAGACACGGTCCCAACTCATGGCGCAAACGTCCGCTTCACGTGCTCCACGCCCGTCCCCCTCTCCGGGCTGGCCTTGCCGGATCCGTCGCAGTGGTCGCATTCCTGCGTGTCCTGACCGTGCTCGTTCGGCGTCGACCATTCGACGACGACTTCGCCTGAACCGTCGCAGGCGTCACAGGGAGAAGAGCCGCCAGAACCGTTCGAGGATTTCGAAGGGTTGGGGGCTCCAGCCACCGCTCGATGGGTGATCGGCAAAGTGGCCTCTGGCGCGCTCGTCGAGCATGTTTCCTGCTGGATCGGTTGATCGGCGCCCGATCGACGGCCCGCCGAACTATCCGGAATTTCCGGAGGGTTGGCGGCGCTGGACTCCTGGGGCAGCGCATTCGCCTCGTCGCGCAGGGCCCGGAGCTTCTCGAGCACCATCTCGCGGATGTCCCTTCCGACGTACAGGTCGACCACTTCGATCGCCGCATTCACCGCGGCACGGTGCGCCAGCGCCTTGGCGTTTGCTCGCGACTCACGGAGCGCCTCCTGGGCTGAGGGGGTGGCGCGGTTCCCAATCTCGCGAATCTCCCGGACCAGCTCGCGCGCCTCCAGCGCCAGGCGCCGCGCATTGGCACACTGTTGCAGCGCGGTGGCGAGCTGGGCTTCCAGGTCCGCGATGTGCGCCTCTGCCGAGCGGACGTGGCTCGCAGCGCGCGTCAGCATGTCGGCCGTTTCTCGATCCACACAGACTCGCGCCAGGTCGCCCAGCGCTTCGGGTATGTTGCTCATGGCTTCTCCAGTTCGGCGCGGAGATTGGGTTTCAGCGCCGCCCACTGCTGGCGCCATTCTCGCGCGTCATGTTCTGCGCTCGTGTACTTGCCGTGAGCCTCGAGCTGCTGAGCGTTGTCGTCGGCGTCCTGGAGTAGCTCCAGCACCGGCGCCAGGATGCGCCGCAGCCCCGCTAGCCGGTCGTTGCAAAGGGAGAGCTCGGTCTCGGCCTGGGTCGCCCGCTCGTGCTCCGCGTTCAGCTCGAGTTCGACCATCTCGACCAGCTCAGGGAGTGTCTTCGGCTCGGCGCCTAGGTCGTGGTCGAGAACCTGCGCGATGCCGTGCGCGGCCGCGTCGAGCTCGGCGAGGGCTTCGCTCTCCCGCTCGTGGTACAGGTCGAGCAGCGCCATCAGGTTGTGCTCCGGGCCGGCAGCGTCGTAGTGGAGCTGGAGGGCGTCCCGCTCCGCCGTGAGCCGCTCGACGTCGGCGAGTGCCGCCAGGCGTTGCTCTGACCGTTCGTCGAGTTCGCGCTTGAAATGGTCCCGCTCGGCAGTGAGCTGGGAGCTGCCCTGGTGGTAGGGCGCGCGGATCGAGCCGGGCTCTGTTTTCTTGCAGAGGTCACACCGTAGCAATTCCATGGTCATTCCTTCCTATTGGCTACTTCAGGCAGGGTCGTTTGCAGCGGCCGGTACCACCTGCCCCACCGGCTCGTGCGCTCGTTGAACTTGCAGTAGGCGCCGCAGATGCGGCACCACAGGAGCTCGCCGAAGCCGATGAAGCGGCGGGCGGGCGCCGGGTGCTGGCATTTGTGCTTCATGAGTTGTCCGGTGGCTCTGGCCACCGACCCGGATACAGGACGCGAAACGCCGATACCGACGCGAGCCAGCTCTCATAGCGCTCCGCCAGTCTGCGCAGGCGCGCGCTATTGGTCTCACGTGCGAGCCTCGTTAGCAGCCACCCCTCCTGCTCGAGGATCAGCGCTGCTTCGGATTCCAGCTCTTCTTTCGTCATCTTGGTTCAGCCTCCCTGACCCACAGTTGCAGGGGGGTTACTTCGTGACCTCTTCGAGCCACGTCAGGATCTGCCGGTTGTAGAACCGGTGCGCGTCCTCGTAGGCGCGTGCTTGCTCGGGGCTCAGGCACGCGCTGGAGCCACCATGTGACCCGTACTGCGGCGCGCGGTCCGCGTACGCCTTGAGTCGGTTTACGTCAGCGTCCGTCACCATGTAGACCTTTGCCATCTTCGTTCCCTTCCTGCTGGCCCCCTGCACCAGCGCGGTTAGCGCTGGCCAAAGGCCAGCCCTTTCTGTGCCGTCCGCTTCGCGATCAGCGGCTCGTATCTGCTCTGGAGCTCGATGCCGAACCAGCGGCGGCCGAGCACCTCAGCGACCTGGCCAACGGTGCCCGAGCCGAAGAACGGGTCAAGCACCACGCCGCCGAGCGGCGAGCCTGCCAGGATGCACTTCTGAGCGAGCGCCGTGGGGAAGCACGCGAAGTGCGCGCCGTCGTAGGGCTCGCTCGGGATGGTCCAGACGCTACGAGCGTTGCGGGTGGTCGGCGTCGGTTGCTCGAGCTCGACCGCGCCCTGCCGACTCGCCGGCGTCGTCTTGCGTCGGCGAGTGAAGGCGCGTGAGGCGTCCTCGTCGGTGGCGGACTCCGGGTGGAGCAGCGGTTCGGCGATTGCAGCGGCGTCGTAGTGGTAGCGCTCCGACTTCGAGAGCAGGAACAAGTACTCATGGGCCGACGTCGGCCGGTCGGTGACCGACTCCGGCATCGGGTTCGGTTTGTGCCAGATGATGTCCTTGCGCAGGTACCAGCCGTCGGCCTGCAACGCGAACGCGACGCGCCACGGCATGCCGACCATGTCCTTCGGCTTGAGCCCCACGATGGGCATTCGGTTCGGCTGGCTGAGCGGACCGACCCGGTAACTCTGCTTTCCCTCGTGCCCGGAGCGCTCCGAGGCGCGGCCTGTCTGCGGCTTGCCGCGGCCGTTGCGGGCAGGCTGGCCATGGTCGCGGCGTCGCTCGTCGCGGTGCCTGGTCGTCTCGCCGCGCCAGCGTGCGCCCTGGACGCCGCCGCCCGGGTTCGTCGACTTGCCGGCGCCGGTCGCGTAGCAGTCCCCCAGGTTGAGCCAGAGCGTGCCGTCGTCGCGGAGTACTCGGCGCACCTCCCGGAACACGGCGACGAGCTCGGCGACGAACTCCTCCGGTGTCGGCTCCAGACCGATCTGCTGCTCGTGGCCGTAGTCGCGCAGCCCCCAGTACGGCGGGCTCGTCACGCAGCAATGGAACAGCTCCGCCAGAAACGTGGGCAGCACGGCGCGGCAATCGCCGATCACGCACTCGTTGTCGCTGCTCAGGGCTCGTTGCATCCGTTACTCCACTGGAACTTTTCGCGCGTTACCCACCAGCACTAGGGGCGTGCCTTCGCTTCCATTTCCTCGCGGGTCGGGTTTCGCACCGCAGGCTCTAGGTTCTTGCGCTCCGCCCCTTCGCCGGGCGTCTCGGGCACGTGACGCAGCAGGGGTTCCAGCGCCTCGACAGCATGCTCCAGGCCGCCCGCGAACCCGTTGAGCGTGGCGCAGCCCATCGTGCCCTTCTCCATGTGCTCCGCCGCATTGCGGGCGGTGTTGAGATCCTGGCGCAAGCCGCTGAGCACGAGCCTGATCTCGTCGCGTAGTTGTCGAGCCGTTTTCATCCTATTGGGTCTCCTGGTCAGCGCTTTGCGCAGAGTTCCCGCTGCGCTTCGTAAGGTGTTGGCTGGGGCCTGCCGAACATCTGCTTGGGCTTCGGCGTGTTCCCCACGTCGCAAGTCACGCGCAGCCGGTAGTCACGCACGAGCTCTCGAGCCATGCCGTAGAGCGTGACGCAGCCATCGCACGGCGCGCGCCCGTTGCGGCCGACGGGGTATCGCTGGCCGGTGTATCCTGGGTGTTTTGGGCAGGCTACCTTGATCATCTGTTACCTCACCGCACCAAAGCGGACCAGCGCGGCCACCAGCCGAAGATCGATCCGTCACGGTTCCGCTTGCCCAGAAACCACAGCCCGTCCGGACGCACTTCGTACAGGCGACACGTGCGATCGGGGTGGAAGACTTTCACGGTATGCATTGGATCATCCAGGTAGTGGTTTGCGAAACTCGTCCCATTCCGGGTAGTAGGCGACGCTGAAGTTCCGGCCGGGGTCAGCGGCGTGCAGCCGCTTTCCGAGAATGAGCCCGTGGCGCTTCAGGAGGGCTTCCGCCGCGTCCACAGTCAACTCGCGCCCGTCGGCCATGATGATCGATCCGGGCACTTTGCCGTGGCCGCAACAACTCCCGATGGTGTGCTCGCCTACCCTGTTCAGCTCCTCGATCAGCGGCAGGAGACAGCGATCGATCGGCTTGACGTCCCATCGCTGTTCGCCGGTGTGGCTCAGGTGGGCTGGGATCAGCACGGAAGCGTTTAGGGTCTGGCCGTGTCTGCACATAACTCTACCTCCTGCCAGCAGCGGGGCTAGGCCCGGTGGTGCGAGTTGCTCTTGTAGCCGGCGATGTAGCCGCAAGCGGCGATGAGCAGCACCATCCAGCGCGGCTCGTTGTCTCTCACGCTCTCGCCTGTCTGATAGGCCAGGGCGGCCCCGAGCGCATACCACCAGACCCAAATCCACATGGTCACTTCTCCGAAGCGCAGTCGGTTCCAGGCTCGTGCGGGCCCATGCCGTCCGGGCCGCAGTCGCAAAAATCTGGATTGGGGCGCCAACTGAGGCGGCCAGTGCGCAGGTTCGGTACCTCAAACCCCTCAGGCACGCGCCACAGGTGCCGTTGGTTTTGCCCGTCCACGAGATCGGACGACCGCGGGAACACCTCGACGGCCCGCTCTGCTCCGCCGAACGCCAGCGACTTCATGTGCTGCATCTCGTAGAACGTTGGCTCGACCTTGGCGTCGTCCGTGCGCCAGATGGTGGCGTGGTCCCCGTCAACGTCGATGGTGTAGGGTCCGAATTGCATAGTTCTCCTATTGGTCCGACTCTCCAGCGTCGCTGTCAGCCCTCAGCCAGGCGATATGCGCTTTGGCGCCCTCGGTCATTCGCTCGAAGGCCTCTGCGGCGTCGGCATCCTTTGCTCGCCCGAGCAGGCGCAGAATCCGGGCGGCCTCTTCGAGGTGAGCCAGCTCCGCGTCCCGTGAGGCGCGGCCGGCGTTGTAGAGCGCCTGGTACTGGGCGTCCTTCTCGATGTGCTCGAAATAGCGAGCGCGGTGCAAGTGAACCTGCTCGTCCTGCCACGCCCGCCGGTGCTCCTTGGTCCAGTCCCGAAACGGCCCCTTGGCGTCGTGGAACTGCCTGTGGTGCCGTAGGCACAACGGAAAACTGTGATCGTCGTGCCCTCGCTCGCCCTTGCCTCGACGTCCGCCGAGGCGCTTTCCAGACGGCTGTTCGCCATCCCCTAGGGTGCTGGCATTCGTGCTGTGATGGCACTCCGACGGCGCGACGCACGGCTGGAAGGCACAAGGTTGCTGGTGAACCCAAGCTACGTACTCGGGCGATTCGCCGCTCATGCCGCCTCCCTCGTGAACCAGGCGTGCGCCTGCTGCTGGAAGTGCCAAGGAAACGGGCGCCTCACGCGGCGCCCCGATCTGGATCCGGCTGTCCGCCAACTCCGTGCATTCCGGAGAGTGGCTCACGAACAGTACCTTCTCGGCTTGGATCTGCTCTGCGGCGCGGCGCAGCATGGCGACGTAGACCCTGGCGTTCGACGGATCCAGCGCGGCCCCGCTCTCGTCGCGCACGATGAATGGCCTCGTCATCCCGAGCTGCCGGCATGCGACGACGGTCAGCGCGAGCGCGAGGGCCTCGGCAAGGATCGTCCGCTCTCCACCGGAGAACGTCTCGGCAGGCCCCTCGCGTCCGTTCACCGTGTCGATCACGATGACGTCGAGCGTCTCGAGCAAGCGGTGACCCTTGGCGTCCGAGGTCTGGGTCCGGATGTCGACGGCAAACCTGCTGCCATGGCAGCTCAACAAGAGGTCGTTGCAGAGCGCAGCGATCTCCGGGATCGCCGAGTCGATCACCATGGCCTGCAGCCCCTGCTTGCCCAGGTCGGCGCCGAGGCGGCTCCAGTCGGCCAGGTCTGCCTCGATTCCTGAGCGCTGCGCCTCGAGGTCGGCGAGCTTGGAGGCGGCGGCGGCGGCCTGCTCCAGGCGCTGCTCGGCGACGGCGACCTCGGCGTGCGCCCGGCGGACGGCGCTCTCTGCCGCGGCGACGCGCGCCTTCGCGCCGGTCGTGTCTGGGTAGCCGCGGAACTCCACCGCTGGCGTCGCGGCAG